>ODAK010005118.1_pt1 | contig 13346 bp, 11 predicted proteins | sample 1539591 | NCBI WGS metagenome assembly ODAK01 (sample SAMEA3539303, study PRJEB22396) | soil metagenome | biome: tundra; feature: field; material: soil | place: USA | collected 2010-05 | depth 0.15 m | reverse complement strand
GTCTTGTCCTTAGTTTTCTTCTCGCTTTTGGGACTTTAGTCATCTTTCGATTTCCTTTGGCGGGGCGTAAGCTGTCAGAACGTTTGTGGGATTCTCTTTGAGCGCAGGCCGTATTAGCAGAAGCAGACTCAATTCCGAACGGCGGCGTGGGCGCGGCGAAACGGAGCATTGGCACGCGAGCGCCGCATGGCACGATCGTAACTCTCCTGGAATTACCTTACTAAAAGACAGTGTACGAATGGCCGGTGTACCCCGGTACTTTGACGTGCCACGGAACAGTTCCTACCATCGAGTTAGTCGGTCGGGTGTCGGTACGGCGACCCGCAAAGGGTCGCGGGAAGATACCGGGCTGGCGAATTCCAGTTATACGAGTTTGTTTTGACGATTTTTTCTTACGCAACGGGGAGCCGCAGGATGGGCAAATGCATATGAGAAGCCAGGAACCAAATGCGGTGCATCGCAGGCATCGGCAAAGCGGCTTCACCTTGCTGGAAATGGTGGTGGTGCTGGCGATTTCCATCATCGTGTCGGTGGTCTCGGTCATCAGCCTCATGCCGCTGCTGAATCAGCAGCATGTGACCAATGCATATAACACGACGCTGGCGGCGATGCGTCAGGCGCGCGACAACGCGGTGTCGCAGCGGACATCGTACTCGGTGACTTTTTCCAACACGGTCTCGCCCAACACGATCACGGTGGCGCTCGCGTCGGCGGTATTTCAGGGCGACCAGAATACCGTGATCTATCAATTGCCGTCGGATGTAAAGTTTTACGCGGCAACGGCGATCGCTTCCACGACGGCTCCCGACAGCAACAGCACGGCGAACTTCGGCACGGGGGCACACGCGATTGACTTTGGCTACACGGGAAACGGGGGCGCGGGCGGGCAATCGACGGTCTACTTCTGCCCGGACGGTTCGGCGCAGACCTCGTCCGCTTGTGCCGGCGCGGGCAACTGGGATGATGGCGTGGTGTACATCGCGAATCCGCTAAATCTACTGAGTTCGCGGGCGGTAGACCTGTGGGGCGCAACCGGCCGCATTCACGGATGGCGGCTCTACAGCACTGGGGGGTCAAGCTATCAATGGATACGTCAATGATCGGGCACGGGGGAATTTCTCAGGTGCGCAAGCGAGCGGAGAGTGGAGTTTCGCTGCTGGAAGTTGTGATCTCGATGGCCGTGCTGACCGTGGGAATGGTGAGCATGCTGGGCGTGTTCGGGCTGGCCATGGCTTCGACGCAGACTTCGCAGCAGAGCCTGATCGCCAAGCAACTGGCGAACGAGGCATACGAGAGTATCGTGACCGCGCGCAACACCGGTCAGATCACCTGGGACGACATTCAAAATACGGGCTCCAGCAACTGCCCAATCAGCGGTGCCTCCACCTGCGGCATCTTCGCGGTTCCGACGACTCCGCAGCCGATGTACCAGGCGATAACGACGGGAAGCTACGCCGGCATCCTGGGGACCACTTACGACGTGGGCCAGCCCGAGCAAACTCTACAGGACCCGGGGACAGATGGGATCTATTACACGGCGGACGATGTACTGATCCCTTTGACTGGCTATAAGCGCACGGTTCTGATCGGGCAGGTGACCGACGCGACCGGCAACGTGCTGGCTTCGCTGCGAAACGTGACGATCACCGTGCAGTACTCGACTCCGCAGACGAATACGCCGAAAACCTACATTCTGAATTCGTACATTTCGCAGTACCAGTAAAGAGGAGTTATGAGCCATCGCTCAACAAAGCGTAAGAATGGATTCAGCCTGCTGGAAATGACGATCTCCATGGCACTGGGAGGGATCGTGCTGGCCGCAGCGGTGCAGATCTACATCCAGGGGGTGCAGGCAGCCTGGACGACTACGCAGCGGGCGGAGATGCAGCAGGATTTTCGGGCCGCCTCCAACATATTGACGACGGACCTGAGCCTGGCCGGGGCGGGACTAAACCTCGGCGCGGCTATCGCCCTGCCGTCCGCCACCCCTCCGGTGTATGGCTGCGCTCAGACGACGGGGAATCCGTGCTACATCAACGGCGGCTCGGTGGCGTTCCCCACTCAGCTTGGCACGCCTTATCTTTACGGGCTGATCCCGGGATACCAAAAAGGACCGACGCTGTTCGCGTTGCAGGGACCGACCGACGTGGTCACGGTGGTATACACGGACAACAATTTTTATTTGGACTGCTACACGGCGACCGTCACGAACACGACGACCGTGACCTTCTCGCTGCCCACGCCCACGCCGCCCGCGACGGGGAGCACGAATTGCACTTCGCCGACCGGCAACCCTGGGGTGCAAGCCGTGAGCGATTCGGCGGTTGGACTGACGGCTGGCGATCTGGTCTTGTTCACCTTTGGCGCAGCCAACGTGGTGGCCGAAGTCACCGCCAACGCCGCTGGAAGCGCCGTCACCTTCGCCGCCAACGATGCGCTGAACCTGAACCAATCGGCCGGAGTTAGCAATAGCCTGGCCCACGTGGCGGCGGGCACTACCGGATATGGAACGCGCCTTCGGCTGGTCAGCTATTACATCGACAACAGCCCCACTCCGCCGCGACTGATGCAGCAGGTCAGTGGACACACACCTATCCCGGTGGCGGAAAACATAGTTTACCTGCAGTTTACCTATGACCTTTTCAACGACACTACCAATAAGCCGGCGGTGGGCTGTTACAACCCTGGCGCCAATCCCGATGGCTGCGCTCTCGCCTCGGCTAACCTCCTTCCCAACCAGATCACCAAGATCAACATTGCGAACATGGCGATTGATAGCACGGTGATGGGCACGCAGTATGGCCCTAGCGGTTATCAGAGAATGGATTTGCAGACATCGGTAAGCGCGCGGAATCTGACGTACACCAACAACTATCCACTGCACTAGCGGGGGAGATGGCGAAGGGGAGTATGACGAAAGAGAACGAGACGACGGAAAACCGAGGCAATGGGGGCGACACCATGGGGACATACGGTAGAAAGGGCGCGAAGCTGCACACCAAGGGATTCACACTGATTGCATCTTTGCTGATGTTGTTGCTGCTGTCGGGGATCGCGATCGGGCTGATGATGATGGTCAACACCGAAGGCAAAGTGGGTGCGACCGATCTGCAGAGCAACCTTGCCTATCACGCCGCTGAGGGAGGCATCGAGAAGATGTATTCCGACCTGTCTGCGGTGTTCCAGGCCGCTCAGTCCCCCTCTGCCACCGCCATCTGCAGCGTGGACAACAATCCGCCGACGATGGTGGGAGTCACCTGGAAAGACTATTCGGTGACATCGCAGGGTTTGACTTGCCCGGCATCGTCAACGGCAACTGTGTCCTCGAACTGGGGATCGGTCCAATCCGGGCCGAACGCGGGTTTGTATGCGCAGATCATCCCGGTAAACATGCTGGTGACGGCGGACTTCACCACCGGCGGGCAGGAAGTGAGCATGACACGGCAGGCGCAGGTGGCGCTGATTCCGGTGTTCCAGTTCGGAATGTTTTGCGATGGCGACTGCTCCATCTTTCCCGGCTCCGATATGGTTTTTGCCGGCCCCGTACACGCCAACGGGGACTTCTACCCGTTCGTTAATGGTGGCGCCAACTTGACTTTTCAGAGCAAGGTTTCGGTATTCGGCAACATGGTTCGGACCTTGCTCCCCAATACCAATGCCGCGAGCATTAAAAAAACCGGCAACGTATATGTTCCAACTTCCAACAGCGCCACTGCTTGCAGCATAACTACGCCAGGTAACCCGCCATCCACAGCTGCTGGGAATTCTTGTGTGCAGCTCGATGCGGTCACCTCCGCCACTTACGGGGACGGCAGTGTGACAGGGATGGGGACCGGTGCGGCGCAGTTGGCGGCGACCTATTACAACGCTTTTAATACTTGGTCGAACGGCACCACTCACGATCAGTTCATCGACGGGAACTATTATGTCACCGGAGTTAACACGCCTCCGGGGACGGGGGCCAACAAACTGTCGCTGCCATTCGTCAACGGGACCAACTTCCCTTACGAAATTATTCGGCGGCCTCCAGCGGGCGAGTCGGCCACGTCCCAGCTGGGCCAATCGCGCGAATATAACATGGCGCAGATTCACGTGCTGCTGAGCGACGATCCGGCGGACTTGCCGGGCGGAGCTACGGATACGAATAACGTCCGGCTGGCGAATGTAACGCAAACGACGGGCAACACGACGGTAACGCAGTGGGGAGTTAAGATGGCTGCGGGCAATTACGTCCCGGCGACGTTCGGGACGCCGGCGGCGGGCACCTATAACCTGTACTTTGCCACGGCGTCGAATTCGGTTCCAATTCCCGTCAATTGCACTCCCCCTACCTGCCCCTCAGACGACTGGTCCCTCCCACCGGTGCAATGGACGGCCGCGATGGCGGCGGCAGATGGAATCACCTATGCCGCGCCCGTGCCGGCTAACGCCCCGATCTACTGGAATAACGGCCCCGCCCCGACAGTTAACCTTTGTCCGCCAACAGGCGTTATTGCAACCAGCACGCCTGCGCCAAGTCTCAACTGCGCGACGTCCAATGTTCCCACTCCAACTGCGTCGACTCCGAACACTTGGACAACCACATATCCGTACTACGCTAAGCCCAATCCCTCTCTTCCCGTCGAAACCGGCGCTCTAACGACCTATAACTCGACTAGTTCCGATTCTTGGGGACTGATTGATGGCTGGCTGCGGGTCGAGTATGTGGATAAAAGCTCCGGCCTCTGGGTCCCGGTAACCAACGAATGGCTGCAGTTTGGATTTGCACGGGGAGTGACAGCACCGACCGCCGCCTCTCCTAACCCGATCAATCCGAACGCGATTCTGCTCCTGCAACAGCCGGCTGATCGCGGCATTAATAGCACTCTCGCGACAATCTGCACTTCGACTTCCTGCCCCGCAGGATCGCTGACCGCCCTCTCCACCGGTATTACGGCTACCCCCAACGCTACTGCCCCGGTCTGTAACACGTGGAGCGGGGCCGTGGGTACTAGCACCTGCCTAACGTGGACGCCGGGCGTGCCGCCGCAACTGGCGGCGGATACGCTTCTATTAGCGGAGGGGTCAAAAACGGTGCCGGTAGGGGCGACAGGGACATCAGGCGATTGGGCGTTCGGCCTTACCCCCGCCCCTCCCACGGCGACAACCCCGCAGAGCATCACCATGTACAACTGGTATCCCATCAACTTCTACGATGCCCGCGAAGGCGAGCCTCGGGACATAGACTGGTCGGGAACCATCGCGGGGGACAACAGTTGCACGACCAACGGGGTGATGAACGCGGTCGAAATCGATGTGGGCAACCTGCAGAACTGGCTAAACGGAACGACCACCGGAAGCGGCCAAAATGTGAATTCTTCGGCGCAAAACGGCTACATTCTGTATTTCTCGGATCGGCGGGGCATGCTGCCGAATCCGAACCTAACTTCTTCGCATCCTGCAAACACTAAGAGCGGGGACTCGGGGCTGGAGGACACGATTAACTCCGCAAGTATCGTTGGCACACCCAACAACACGCTGGAGACGAAGATGACCGGAAAGGCTTTTTCTCCCGAGGACGACAATCAGAACGGCGTACTTGACAACTGGGGCGCGTATAACCTGGGATTAGGCTTCTACGGTACGGTGTCCGGCGCTGCTCAGAACCTGAATACCAAGATCGTCAGCACCAACCCGGCGCCCAATCCGTATGGTACGGTGGCGGCCAACGGCGGTGATCGGCTTAACAGTTGCGGCAGAACCGGGCGCAAGAACTGGGTTAGCGGGGCGCGCCACGTTTTGAAACTGGTGGATGGGTCGCTCGGCCAAGTACCGCTGATGCCCGCTCCAGTGGTGTATAACTCAGTAAACTACTGGGGTGGATTCACGGTGGCATCGGAGAATGCGGTGTACATCCAGGGCGACTACAACTCCAGTGCTGCCGACACGGCCTGGAACACCCCCCCTGTGGACAAAATCGGACAGCAAGCGGCTGCGGCTGTGATCGCCGATGCGGTCACTCTCCTCTCAAACAACTGGGACGACAGGGTAAGCATGGTGGGCTCAGGCGGCAACGCCTCGCCCTCCCACTATCAGAACCGGGGGGCTAGCACCACCCGCTACCGGTTGGCAATCGCAGCCGGGAAGAACATGACGTTCACCAACCCGGCGGCTTGGCCCGAGACAGGTGCCGAAGATGACATCGGCACCGACGGAGGCATACACAACTTCCTGCACTTGCTGGAAGACTGGGGCAACGGATCCGTTGAGTATTACAAGGGTTCGCTGGCGAGCCTTTACTACTCAACTTACAATACCGGGTTCTACAAGTGCTGTACCGCCGTATACGGGGTCCCAACGCGAAATTTCTCTTTCGACCTGGACTTCTCCGTTCCGGCAGGCCTGCCGCCCGGAACGCCGATGTTCCGCGACGTGGAAAGCCTGGGGTACCGGCAGTTGTTTGCAACACGCCTGGCTAACCAATAATCCGCTCTACGAATCCACTTCACCCCGATCCGCGAGGATCGGGGTTTTTGTTGCTTTGCAGGTGCTCCGGTTCAGCGGGGCTTGCGGAGAGGCGGGATTGGTTCGCTTCCCTTTCGGGCGACGGGCTCGGGCGGGGCGTTGACAGCCAGATCGGAGGACCAGCAATCGGCGAGAATCTTCCAGGTGCCGGCGGGCTGTCGCACAAGGACAACCAGGTATTTTCCGCGTTCTTCGCGGCGCTTGCCCATGGCGACGGGCACGAGCATTTTGCAACGGCCGAGATCGAGAGCAATCTCACCCAGCACTTCGACGCGCAGCGATTCCATCTCAACGTCGCCCAATCCGGCTTCGAGCAGCGAGATAAGAAATTCCCGGATCGCAGGCAAGCTGCGAACCGGCGGAAGGTTGGAGCGGATGAGAGTAGCGTCGGCGGCGTAGAGCTCGAGCAGATCGTCGATGTGCTTGGTGTTGCAGGCCTGCGCCCAGTCCTGCACCACCTGGCGAGCACTGGCTTCGGCGCGGCCACCCGTCGAAGTGCCCGCCGAACCGGGAGCACGACCGCGCGGAGTAGAGGGCTCGGATTCGGCAGAGGGCGCGCCGGATGCCGTTCCCGGGCTGGGGACAAAATGATGATAGTGGTGGTGAACGTGATGTTGGCCGGCACCGGCTCCAGCATTGGCATCGCCGGCGACCAGCTGGGTCGGGATTCCGCACCAGACACAAAAGCGAGCGCCCGCAGGGAGCGAACTTCCGCAGGCTGAGCAGGCGCTGCCCGGTTCGGCCGCGTCACCGTCTGCCGCCAGATCCTGCGCGGCCGCGCGGCCCCCCGACATGCGTTGAATCGCTTCCACGGCAGCCGCGACCGCCTCGGCATTCGGCTTCGGCCAGCGAAAGTTGCCCGGGAACCGTTGAAAAAACTCTTCGATCTCCTTGCCTTCGACGGGCTGGTCTTTTTTGGGATCGGGAGGATTCGGCTTGTCTGCGCTCACGGCAACCTCATCGCTGATATTGTAGGAGAATTCGGGCGCTAGCGGATGCGGAATCTTACCTGCGCTTCGGAATCGATGGGAACGCCGTTACAGAGTGCGGGACGATAGCGCCAGAAGCTGACTGCGCGCAGCACAATCTGGTCCTCGCCGGGGCCACCGCTGTCGAGGACGAAAGCGCTATACACGTGTCCGTCGGATCCAACAATGAAGCTGACGCGCACGTGCAGATCGTCATCTTGCACGTTGAGCAGCGGGTCGGGGGTTAGCAAAGCTTCCGGCAGCCGGATGTTCCCACATTTCGGCAGGGCCAGCTGCTCCCATAGGGTAGAGAAATCGGAGATGTGCGCGGGCACACGGCGCAAAGCTTTTTCTAATTGCGTGAGCGGGGTCCGATGCGAAATGACGGTCGATGGAGATAGGGATGTTACTTCGCACCAGGCAAGAACACGGCTGAGGCCGACCAGCAAAACGACCGCCGCAAGCGCCTTCCTCCTCGTCGTTTTCACCTTCGTGCTCGGCCAGACACACTTCATCAGGAAAGCAGTGGGCAATTCACCTTCCAGCCCTGGCGAAGCGTACGGTCTTTGCCGTCAATAACTTAGCTACACTTCCCTGCCAAACTTCTTAAGACGGGTGCAATCCGTTGCAAATGAGTCGGACCGAATCGCAACCGGGAAGGTGGGAGTACAGGTGCAAGTCTTGGGCTCGCTAAGTGCATGCGAAACCATTTCGTACGCGCCGCGGGATTTCGGAAGGAATGGTTAGTTCACTTCTCACAACTACATTGAGTGCCAGTTCAGACTCGGATTTCCGACTCTTGACGGCATACAGGCTCGGCGCGGAGACGCCCAGCCCGCCGACGATCTTCTTACTCTCGCCAACTTTGGCGGAATCGGCAAGGACTTTGTCGGCCTGGGAGGTTTGTCGCGGGACCGCTGGTGATGAATACTGTAATGGCGTGGCTGGGGGGTGGTACTTTTTCGGCTTCAGTTCGCGCCCTTCGCGCTTTCAGTTTGAAATCACAGCGCTGACGGCTATCTGTAGCTTGGCAGTTGGTGCTCTCTCTTCCTGTTCGGGTCCTCGGGATTACTACCTCCCATGGTGAGGCTGTGGGCGGGCCGTCTGGACGCAAGGCTGTCCCCGGGTCATCATTCTCGTGTCATAGTCCTTTGTTTCATTATGGTCATGTCATCCGAGTTCCACATAATTGCCCTCCGGACAAATAAATCCTGCCAGAAACGGCGAGTTAGTAATACAATGGCCGACGGCAGTTACCTGAGGGAGGGTACTTAATGACAAATATTGCTAAGGCAATCGACCGGCTCCGAGAGGAACGCCGGGATGCTCAGAACCAAGTCCAAAAGCTTGGGGAAGCTATTTCGGTTCTCGAAAAGCTAACCCGAGGTACGGGCGCAACGGTGCACGCGGGGGCACATCGCGCCAAGCGCATACTCTCCGCAGCAGGGCGCAGGAGAATTTCTCTGGCCCAGAAAGCACGTTGGGCTAAGATCAGGCAGATGAAGAAAGCAGCCTAAACGCCGGGCGGGCCGCAGGCTCCGCGAGGTTCCCTCGCGAAACTGAAGCCCGCCGGATTCTTGCCTGGTACCTCGTCTTACCCCGCTCTGATCTTGTTCTTTTTGGCCTTGCTTTCCCAGTGGCTAATTCTGTGTTGCCGAGTAAGTAAGCTGCGAGCATCGGGCTGCGAGCTAGGGGCAACCGGTTTGCTCGAAGCTCGCGGCTCGTAGCTCGTGGCTCAACCTAGCCGTGTCCTCCGCTGAGTTCGCGCACGATGCTACCGACAAATGCCTTGGCGTCTCCAAACAGCATCAGGGTGTTATCGAGATAGTAGAGCGGGTTATCAATGCCAGCGAAACCAGGATTCATGCTGCGCTTGATGACCATCACGGTATGGGCTTTGTCCACGTCGAGAATAGGCATCCCATAGATGGGGCTGGAAGTATCGGAGCGCGCAGCCGGGTTGGTTACGTCGTTGGCGCCAATCACGAGCGCAACATCGGTCTGAGGAAAGTCGCCGTTGATCTCGTCCATCTCAATCAGGCGGTCATAGGGGATATCGGCTTCGGCCAGCAGCACATTCATGTGCCCAGGCATGCGTCCGGCAACCGGGTGAATGGCAAAGCGCACGTCCACGCCGCGCTTCGTCAGAGCATCGTAAAGTTCGCGTACTTTGTGCTGCGCCTGGGCTACAGCCATGCCGTATCCGGGAACCACGATGACGCGGTTGGCAGCAGAAAGAATGGCGGCGGCTTCTTCCGGGGTCGCGCTGTGAACCGGTCTAGCTTCTTCTCCGGCAGCGGCCGCAGCTTGCACCTGACCAAAAGCTCCAAACAAGACGTTGGTGAAGGAGCGGTTCATAGCCTTCGACATGATGATGGAGAGGATGAGGCCCGACGATCCGTCGAGCGCGCCGGCGATGATGAGCAGTTTGCTATCGAGGACGAAGCCCATGGCCGCCGCCGACAGGCCGGCATAGCCGTTCAACAACGAGATGACGGTCGGCATGTCGGCGCCGCCGATGGGGATGATCAACAACACGCCGAATGCCAGCGCGATCAGGATCATGAACGGAAATAGCGACCGGGCTTCCGGATGCAGGACCAGAGACACGGCGATTACCAGGGCGGCGGCAAGCAGCAGAAAGTTGACGAGGTTCTGGCCTTTGTAAGTCAGCGGCCGTTGCGGCAGAATTTCCTGCAGCTTGCCGGCAGCCATCAAGCTGCCGGTGACGGTCAAGCCGCCGAGAATGACCTCGAGCGACAGCACCGCCATCATGAAGCGCGAGATATCGGGTGTGCGCAAATAAAATTCGGCGGAGCCGACCAGCGTTACGCAGAGCGCTCCAAAGGCGTGACTGAGCGCGGTTCGCTGCGGGACCGCCGTCATCGCTACGCGCCCGAGCGGAACGCCGATGATGGTGCCGAGCACAAGCCCAATGGCGATCAGCCGGTAATCCACAATGCCGTGGTGCAACAGTGTGCCGCAGATCGCCAGCAGCATGCCAATTTCGCCCGCCCAGATGCCGTGGCGGGCCGTGGTCGGCGAACTCATCCACTTCAGCGAGAGGATGAAGAGCACGCTCGCGATGAGATACAAAAGCTCGATGAGGACCTGGCCTCCTGCGAGTTCGGCTGTCATTATTGGCCCACCGACTTGGCCGCCGGTTTAGCCGCGGGGCGGCTGGATTTGAACATCTTCAACATGCGGTCCGTAATCAGGAAGCCGCCGACGATGTTGCTGGTGGCGGCGACCACGGCGATGAATCCGAAAACGGCGGAGAGCGTGCTCTTGTGCTCGCCCACGAGCACGATCGCACCCACCACCGCGATCGCATCCAAGGCGTTGGTGAGCGACATCAACGGAGTGTGCAGCAGCGGCGAGACTCGCCGGATCACTTCAAATCCGATGAATCCAGCGAGCACAAAAATAAAGAGTGCGTTGATCAGGTTCGAACTGCTGTTCATCTTTCCTCCGTCCGATTTTCCTAGCTCATGGAGAGCCGGGCGTCCCCGCCCGGCTGGACCCTTCGACTTCCCCCTCGGCTCCGCTCGGGGATTCGGCAAAACCGGGCAGGCTCGCGAGACGCCCGTCACTCCACCGTCACTTTGCCAGCGCCGGCAAAGTAAAAAACTCGCGAACCCGGGCATTCACAATCTCGCCACCATGGGTGAGAAGAGTCTCGCGAACAATTTCATCCGCGAGGTTCAGATTCAACTTTTGATCTTTGATGAGGTGAGTGAGGAACGCAGTGATGTTGCGGGCGTACATCATGCTCGCGTGATAAGGCACGCCGGAGGCCAGGTTGATCGCTCCGATAATGGTCACACCATGCTTTACGACGGTCTTGCCGCCTTCAGTGATCTCGCAGTTGCCGCCACGTTCTGAGGCCAGATCGACGATCACCGAACCGGGCGCCATTCCCTTCACCATATCTTCGGTTACCAACACCGGCGATTTTTTTCCCGGAATCACCGCCGCCGTGATCACCACATCGCTTTCCTGTACTACTTTTCCCAGCAACTCGCGCTGACGGCGGTAGAAGTCTTCATCCTGGGCGCGGGCATATCCACGAGCGTCCTGCGCGTCTTTCGCCTCGATGGCAAGCTCGACAAAACGTCCGCCGAGACTCTGCACCTGCTCCTTCGCCGCGGGCCTTAAGTCGTAGGCCGAAATCACCGCGCCGAGGCGCCGCGCGGTCGCGATCGCCTGCAGTCCAGCAACGCCGCAGCCGATCACGAACACGCGAGCCGGTGTTATGGTTCCAGCCGCGGTGGTGAGCATGGGGAAAAAGCGTGGGTGGGAATCGGCTGCCACCAGCACCGCCTTGTATCCGCAAACGGTGCCCATCGAGGACAGCGCGTCCATGCTTTGGGCGCGCGTGGAACGGGGCATCAACTCCACGGCAAACGCGGTGATGCCAGCGTGCGCGATCTCCTGCACGATGTCCGGCGAACCGAAGGGACGCTGAAATCCGACGAGGATCTGATCGCGGCGAAACAACGGCATATCCTGCTTCCCGGTCACGTCGTTGGAACCGTAGCAAAGAATCTGCACGACTACGTCCGCGGCAGCAAACACGGCAGCGCGGTCCGCAATGATCTTCGCGCCCTTGTCGGCATACTGGGAATCGGGATAGCCGGCCTCGATTCCAGCGCCGGATTGTATGTGAACTTCGAAACCCGCTTTGGTCAGCGTCGGGAGGACTACCGGCACGAGCGCAACCCGCCGCTCCCCCGGATAAGTTTCTTTCGGCACACCGATGATCACGAGGCCCTGCCTATTTAGCGATTTTGTGTCGCGATCGAGAAGATCGGAGCCGCCCGGCTCGCATCAATCCTACTCTTGCGGGCAACTTCTAAGGAAACGAGAATTTTAGTTGAGCGGAGGGCACGCGCGCAAATAGCTATCGCTTCTAGTCCCAGGTCCTAGGTCTTAGGTGCCCTGTCTTAGATGTCAGGTCTCCGGAAAGTCAAAAACAAGGTCTTCCTGGGACCTGAGACCTGGCACCTGAGACCTATTACGGCATCGAGAGACTCAACTGCAAGCCGTCATCATCATTGCATGCGGCGATGTCGGCGCAGTTTTGGACGATCCAATCGGCGCCGGCCTCTTCGAGGTCGCGGCGGATCATGGTCGTGAGGAATGCAATCACTCTGGCGCCGGCGGCCTTTCCCGCACGAACTCCAGCGGGCGCATCTTCTACCACGATGCAATCGGAGGCGGCAAACCCGAGCTTCGCCGCCGCTTTCAGATAGGGCTCGGGATCGGGCTTCCCGATCTTCACGTCGCTCGCGGTGATCATGGTTTTGGGGATGAGTAGGCCCGCGGCCCGCAAACGCACCTCGGCCAGTGGGCGCGTGCATGAGGTCGCAATGTTCCAGCGTTCGGGAGGCAGAATATTCAGGAGCTGCCGAGCGCCCGGCAGCAGAACCACACCATCGAGGTCTTCCATCTCGCGGCGCTCAACTTCGCGATCTTCGCGGTCAATGTCAATATCAATGTCCGCCTTGGGCAACAGCTCGCGGATGGTGGTTCGACTCGGGCGCCCATGCGCCATGCGGACCACGGTCTCTGGATCAAGGCCATGCTCAACCGCCCACCGCTGCCAGACCCGCGCGACCGCAGGAGTGGAATCGATGAGCACGCCGTCCAAGTCAAACAGCAGGCCACAACAGCGGATCGCGATCATTTCAACTAATTTACATTGCCAGCTTTGCTGGTGGAGAGCCGGGCGCCCAGCCCGGCCGGACTGCTGCATACAATTTGCAGACAGAATAATAAAGCCCTCTCGCGGAGGGCCTGTTTATGCAGGTTTTGTATTGGTGAGCGCGGCAGGAATCGAACCTGCGACCCACGCCTTAAAAGGGCGTTGCT
>ODAK010005117.1_pt1 | contig 13351 bp, 11 predicted proteins | sample 1539591 | NCBI WGS metagenome assembly ODAK01 (sample SAMEA3539303, study PRJEB22396) | soil metagenome | biome: tundra; feature: field; material: soil | place: USA | collected 2010-05 | depth 0.15 m | reverse complement strand
CGGTCTCGGCCGGTTGCTTGTCCGCTACGTCGGCCTGCCGCTCATCTGGGTGCAAAAGGGCGAGTGGCTGAAGTTCGCCTTGCTCCTGGCCTCGATCTGGTTCGCTGCACTGCTGGTCATGCGTGATCGCGACGAAGTCAGCGGGCCGAGCGATGGATCTGATCCGGACGGCGGGGCGCCTCCGGTCCGCGATCCGTTCGAGCCGACGCGGCGATACACGGGGGCAGAACGCCGGGCGCAACCGCGCGACGCGAATGGTCGCTTCCTGCCCAAGCCTCCGGTTGATGCGGACGTCGGATTCAGCGCCGCAGTCGCGGTTCCATCTGACGTCGAGGTACGTCCTCCGGGCACATCCTCCGCGCGAGCTGGTCTCGCGCGGCTTCGCCATTTCCGCCTCCTCCGCCCAACACGCCTCGCTCCCACCTCCGCGTTCGGGCGCTTCGCAACCACACTGGCCAGGCGGACGGGCTACGCCGCCGTCGCGTCTCTCGCGCTGCTGTTGCCGACCGCCAAAGCCGCGTTCTCGGCGACGACCTTCAACTCGGCCGACACCTGGACCGTGCCGACCTACAACTACACGACGGAGACCAACAATCTCGGGCCGTATTTGTACTGGAAGCTCGACGACACGGCGGGAACGACTGCCGTCGACACGTCCGGCAATGGCCGGACCGGCACGTATAACTCGACGTGGACGAAGAGTCAGGTCGGCGCGCTCACCGATCAGTCGCCGAACCTGGCAGCGCAGGCAACCAACGCCGCCACTCGAGCTGCGAATACCTCATGCATCTACACGACCAGCACAACAGGCATGGCAGTACCGGGCCCGATGACGTACAGCGAAGTGATCTGGTTCAAGACCGCGTCGACCACTGGCGGCAAGCTGATCGGGCTGGAGAACAACCGCACCGGTGTCTCCGACAGTTCCGGTCCGGGCGGCCAGTACGACCGCATGTTGTACATGGACGCGAACGGCGAGATCTGGTTCGGCGTGTGGACTGGCGCGGCGACCGCGATCCATTCCGCTGCGGGTCTCAACAACGGAAACTGGCACATGGCGGCCGCCACGATGAGCACCACCACAGGCATGTCGCTCTACATCGACGGCAACCTGGTCGCGACGAACGCGAACACGACCTCCGAGACCGAGACCAAGGCGAGCTTCTGGCGGGTTGGCTGCGGCAACCTGGCTGGATGGGGCGCCGACTGGACCGGTGCGAACGCACCGGGCAACACCGCGGCTGACAACCTGAACTACCCCTTCAACGGATCACTCGACGAAGCCACAGTCTGGTTCAGCACGCTGACCTCGACCCAGATCGCCTTCCTGTACTGGATCCACTGACCCTCGTCGGATCCGCCGCCCCGGTCATCTTCATGACTGCCGCCGGTCGGCCGATGAGACAAGGGACCGCAACGATGATCCCGGAGGACCTATGACGAGCGGCCCCTTGCTGGCTGCGCTGCCCGATGGGACCTCGCGCGCGCTCGCGGCAGCGGTGGCGGCCCGGTTGATCGGCAACGTAGAGCGAGTCGTGCACGGACGCCGCCATGCTGTCGAGTTGGTTGCTGCCGGCCTTCTTGCCGGTGGACACGTCCTCGTACAGGACGTTCCTGGCAGCGGCAAGACGACTCTGGCCCGCGCGTTCGCCCGCTCGGTCGGTGGCAGCTTTCGGAGAATCCAAGGCACTGCCGACCTGTTGCCTGGCGACATCACTGGTTCGGCGATGTGGGACCCCGACCAACACGGCTTCGTATTCGTTCCAGGACCAGTCTTTGCCAACGTGCTGCTCGTCGATGAGCTGAACCGCGCTACTCCGCGCGCCCAGTCCGCGCTGCTCGAGGCCCTCGACGAGGGCGCGGTCACTGTTGACGGCGTCCGCCATGCATTGCCTGAACCGTTCTTCGTCGTCGCGACCCAAAATCCCACAGACCAGTACGGCACGTACCCGCTGCCCGAAGGGCAGCTCGACCGGTTCTCGGTCGCCCTCACGCTGGGCGAGAACGACCTCGCGACCGAGCGCCAAGTAGTCCGCGAGCAGTTGTTGCGGCCGACGGTCGACGACCTGCAGCCCGTGGTGTCGCCGCACGACCTGCGGTGGGTGCAAAACGAAGTGCGCCGGACACACGTGGCCGACGGCGTCCTGGATTTTGCGTTGAACGTCGTACGTGCAACTCGTCGTCACCCGGCGGTCCGTATCGGCGCGAGCTCGAGAGCCGCGCTGTCGCTGGTGCGATGTGCGCAGGCGCGAACGCTCGTCTACGACCGTGAGTTCGTTGTACCGGACGACGTGAAGGTCCTCGCGCCATACGTGCTCGGGCATCGTCTCGTGCTGCAGCGCGGTGTCGTCGCCCAGGGATCGCGCGGCGCCGGCCTCGACGCACTCGGCGCCGGGAGCGCGGTGGTTGCCGAGGTGCTGGCCTCGGTGCCGGTCCCGGTCCGTGGCTGAGTCTGTCGTTGCAGCCGCCGGCGCCCGGCGGGTGCGGATCACCTCCAATGGGTGGGCTGCCGTCGCGGGTGCGGGTCTGATGTTCGCGATGGCCATTCAGACGCAGAGCATCTGGATGCAGGTCGTTGGCAGTGCGCTCCTGGGTCTCCTCGGAGTTTCGGCACTTTCCGTCATACGCCGACGAGACGGTGTGACCGTCAGCGTGCAGGCACCACACGAGGTGGTCGTAGGTATCCCCTTCGATATCCAGGTCGTTGTGTCCAACGCACGCAGACGGCCGACTGCGCCGTTGCGGATCCGCTGCTACTTCGCCTCGGCCGTCGTGGTGCCGGTGGTTGTGTACGTCGACCCTGTTCCCGCTGGTGACGAGACCACCGTGTCTACCACCCGGGTTCCGCTTCAGCGCGGAGCGAGTAGGCGCACTCGCCAGCTGGTCGACACGATCGGGCCATTCGGATTCTTTACCTCGACTCGACAAGTCGATGCCGCAGATGGACTGTTCGCTGCTCCTCTCGCGGGTCCGACGATCGACCTCCCGCGGGTGCTCGGCGTGCAAGCTGATGGTTTCGGCCCGTTAGGTCCTGGCCTCGACGTCCGCGGAGTTCGAGAGTGGCGACCGGGCGACGCGGTGCGCCACGTGCACTGGCGTTCGACCGCACGCACCGGTCGCATTGCCGTCCTTGAGCACGGTGAACCCACCGTCGGCGCGATCGGTGTCCTGGTTGCCGGGACGACGGCTGACGCACGCTTCGAGGCGTCGCTGGCCGTCGCGGTATCGACGGCGTGGCGGGCTATTGGTGATGGCATACAACTCGTCGTCCCGTTCTGGAACGCGCGTGGGCCGAGACTCGTCACCAGCGCATACTCAATTCGTAGGCTGTCGCAGTGGCATCGCATCTTCTCCTTGTTGCGTGCAGAGATTCCCCAACGTGACACCGTCGATGCAGTGATCGCCGAAGTTGGGTCCGGCGGCATCGTGCTGATGGCGGTCGGGAACGGGGTGCCGGTCGAGTTTCTGTCGTACGTTGAGTCCGCAGCGATGATCGCAGGTGTACGCGTCATCAATTGTGCTGACTACATCGACGGACGCCGATGAGTGCGGCGGATCGACATTCTGGCGCGGCGGCGGTCAATGCGCGCGCGACGCGCATCTCGTTGCTCATCGGCGGCGCTGCCGCACAGTTCGCGATCATGCCGTTGCTCAGCGCAGTCTCGGTGGCTTTCGCACTCGGCTCCTACCTCGCGGTTGGGCTGGCAACCTTGCGGCTGCCGTTGCCGAAGGTGGCGCCGGGCGGTCGGTCGGGAGGCTTCCGACTGACGATGGCGCCGCGACAGGCGACCGCACTCGTCGTCATGATGGTGGGCGCGGTCATGGTGCTCGCGCGGGTGAACACCTTCGACCCGAATTCAAAAGCAGCAGCGTTAACGACGCTGCTCCTCGTCGTCCAGGTTGCGCATTGTCTTGCTCTGCAGACCCGCCGCGAAGCCGCGCTCGGCTGCGCCATCATCGTCGTGATGCTCTCGGTGGGCGCAGCATTCGCCGGCGATGTGACTTTGCTCTTGCCGGTGATGGTGGCGTTGCCGGCGGTGGCGGTGACCGCGTCGCTGCTGCATCGCGGCGCTCTCATCGACGGCGCGGATGTGACGTCTGCCGGCGGCGTTGGCTCGATCGTGCGTGCGTGCGTGACGCCCGTGGTGCTGGCGACGGTTCTTGGACTCGTCGTGTTCCTGGTGTTGCCCGACACTGGGCATCTGCGCACACACGCGCGCTTCGCCAGTAGTGCAGGAAGCTCGGACCCCAGTTCGGATCCTGCGAGCGGCGGATCGAGTGGCCGCGCTGCAAGCGATCCTGGAGCAGGCACAATCGACCTCGGGTTGCGTGGCTCACTGAGCGACGCGGCGGTGTTCGAGGTGCCAGCAAACTCGCCCGCGTACTGGCAAGGTGCGATCTTCAGCAACTTTGACGGGCAGTCCTGGACCGCGCACGGACCGTTCACGGAGTGGAGTTCGGGCCCTGGCGCGACGCAGCTGGCACCGGCCGATCCGACGTCGCAAGCCGACGATGTGATGAGCACGTACCAGGTTCGGGTGTTGATGACGACACCGCTCGATGTTGTCCTGGCACCGGGCCGCCCGACCAGCTACCTGGGCGTCGGTCGCGTGATCGACGACACTGACGGAACACCGCACATCACGTACGGTTCGGCGACGGTCGTCGCACCGACCTACACCGTGTCCTCAGCGCTGCCTAAGGACGCGGCGAACCTCGACTCGGTCGCGTCAACTGGATCCGATGTCACGAATCCGCAATGGCTCGAGATTCCGGCCGATCTACCCGGCCGCGTGAGTGCGTTGGCCGCGTCGCTCGTCCCCGGCTCGACGAGCCGACGGAACGCCGTGAACTCCGTCGAGGACTACCTTCGAACGACCGAGAAGTACAACCTCAACTCGCCGGTGCCGAAGCCCGGCGACGATGCGGTCGATGATTTTCTTTTCGTGTCGCACCAAGGCTTCTGTGAACAGTTCGCGACGGCGGCCGTGGTAATGCTGCGCAGCCAGGGGATTCCGGCGCGTTTCGTAACCGGCTACGCCGTCGGCGATTTGACGATGGATCCAGGCGAACGAGTGTTTCGTGGCAGCGACGCGCACGCGTGGGTGCAGGTGTTCTATCCAGGCGTCGGATGGGTCAATAGTGATCCGACCGCCAGCGCCGTCTTGCAGACCTCCGTGCCGTCACTGCGGCAGCGCGTCGGTGCGTCGATGACCCGACTGTGGCATCGCGTTCCCGGTGGTCGATGGGGTGCCGTCGTCGCTCTCGCGCTTGCCGTCGTCATCGGCATGGCCCTCAGCACGATCGGACGCCGATGGCTGCGCCGCCGACGCCGGTACGCGGGCATCGATCGAGGTCGCAGTGGGGACGGTCCGATCCTGGCTGCCTACCTTCGGCTCGACATCGCGTTGCACGGAGTCGAGCGCGCCCGCGCACCGAGTGAGAGTCTGGGCGAGCTGGCCCGTCGGCTTGGCGGGTTCGTGGCGACGCCGGGCGAGGTCGCGGCCGCGATCAGTTACCTCGAGCGCGAGACGTACGGCGTCGACCCACCATCGGCAGCGGAGTCTGACGCGGCGATCGCGGTGTTCGATCGACTGCGCCTCGCTTCAGGTTCCCAGCTCGTCGCCGTCGCGGTGGGGACAGGGAGCGCAACGATTAGCGCCCGCTGACCGCCGTCCCCGCTGCTCGCCTGAAGGACTCCCCTGGGTGAGCAGGCGGGCGGTCGTGGAAGTTCAGAACAGGCGGGCGGTCGGATCGTCGGCGCCGCGCAACGCGTCGTAGTCGACGGTGACGCACTCGATGCCGCGGTCGACGGCGAGCACGCGCGCCTGCGGCTTGATCTCTTGCGCCGCGAAGATGCCACGCACCGGTGCGAGGAGTGCGTCGCGGTTCATCAGCTCGAGGTAGCGAGTCAGCTGCTCGACGCCGTCGATTTCGCCGCGGCGCTTGATCTCAACCGCCACGCTCACACCGGTGGCGTCGCGGCACAGCAGGTCGACCGGGCCGATCGGTGTCGGGTATTCGCGACGCACCAGCGTCATGCCCTCACCAAGAGCGCCTGGGTGCGCCGCGAGCAGTACCTGCAGGTCGGCCTCAACGCCGTCCTTTACCAGGCCGGGATCGACCCCGAGTTCGTGACTGGAGTCGTGCAGCATCTCTTCGATGGTGAGCACGAGCTGTTCGCCCGCCTTGTTTGTCACGGTCCAGACGCCGGGAGCTTCCTGCAGCGTGCATGGCGGGCTCATCCAGTTCAGCGGCTTGTACGCCCGATCGTCGGCGTGGATCGACACGGAGCCGTCGGCCTTCACCAGGATCAACCGCTGCGCGCTCGGCAAATGGGCTGTCAACCGGCCGACGTAGTCGACGCTGCATCGCGCAATAACCAGCCGCACACCGCGAACGGTAGCGGCAAGAACATTGCCGGGACGACGTGGGGCGGGCGAATCCCTTTACCCGCAGGCAGTGGTGGTGATCCCGCCCAGGAAGCTCGTGTAGTAGAAGGCCTTGGTTGACCCGGAGGTCACTTTCACGCAGTAGCCCCCGGATTGAGAGAGGCTCGTCGAGCCGCCTGTCGTCACTCCCTGGGGGTATGTATAGACCGTGACGTCAACCGTCTTGCTTGACATCTTGAACCCCTGCGCGGCCAGCACCGCCGGCGGCGTCGTCGACGTGGTTGCCGGGACGTAGGTCAGGAAATCGGCGAAATAGCTCTCTTCGGCGATTGCGGCGCTATGCACGTCACTCTTCGCCTGGGTGTCAGCGGCCTTTTGCTTCTGGCTCAGGTAGAGCGGGATCGCGATCGCCGCGAGGATTCCGATAATGATCATGACCACAAGGAGCTCGATCAGGGTGAAGCCCGACTCCGACTTCCGGGCAGCGTCGTAGTCTGCTTTGCGCGCAGCGAATCCGCGGGACGAAGCCATGGTTGTTCTTCGGGTTCTGCCGAGCTGGACTTTAGGGTGCCTTTAAGGTGCCGGTTCCAGTCGCACGATTATCGACTTGGACGTCGGCGTGTTGCTGGTGTCAGCTGTGCTGTCGAGCGGCACCAAGATGTTCGTTTCGGGGAAATAGGCGGCCGCACATCCTCGCGCGGTCGGGTACGAGACAACCCGGAATGCGGGTGCGCGACGCGAACTGCCATCTGTCCACACGCTTACCAGGTCAACGATGTCACCGTCTGCGAGACCGAGCGTCGCGATGTCGGCTGGGCTCACGAAGACCACCCGGCGGCCGTGGTGGATCCCGCGGTAACGATCGTTGAGGCCGTAGATCGTGGTGTTGTACTGGTCGTGTGACCGAATGGTCTGCAGAATCAGGCACCCGGGGGCGGCCCGCAGCACGACCAGCTCGTTCACGGTGAATTCCGCGCGCCCACTCGGCGTTTTGAAGGTGCGTGAATCGCGGGGCGGGTGTGGCAGCGTGAACCCGCCTGGCACCCGAACCCGCGCGTTGAAATCGTCGAAGCCCGGCACGACCCGCGCAATCGACGCACGAATCCGGTCGTAGTCGGCTTCGAATTCTGCCCATGGCACCGGACTGCCGTCGCCCAGCACGGCACGGGCCAGCCGACTGACGATGGCGACCTCACTCAACAAATAGCGGGACGCCGGTGTGAGCACGCCGCGGGATGCATGCACCAAACCCATCGAGTCTTCAACTGTGACGAACTGTTCCTGGCCGGCCTGTACGTCGTGCTCGGTGCGTCCGAGTGTGGGCAGGATAAGGGAAATGTCGCCGACCACGGTGTGTGAGCGATTGAGTTTCGTCGAGACGTGGACGGTGAGCCGCAGGCGCTCCAGCGCCGCAAGCGTCGTCTGCGTGTCTGGTGTCGCGGCCGCAAAGTTACCGCCCATCGCGACGAAGATCTTGGCTCGGCCGTCGCGCATCGCGCGGATCGCATTGACCGTGTCGAAGCCGTACGCACGCGGCGGCTCGATGCCGAACTCGCGCTTGAGTGCGTCGAGGAACTCTGGCTTCGGCTTCTCCCAAATGCCCATCGTGCGATCGCCCTGCACGTTGCTGTGACCACGTACCGGACAAACACCGGCGCCGGGTCGGCCGAGGTTTCCTCGCAGCAGCAGGAAGTTCACGATCTCGCGAATAGTCGGGACCGAGTTCTTGTGTTGGGTCAGGCCCATCGCCCAGCACACCACGATGCTGCGCGAGCGCGTGACGAGTGCAGCGAGTTCTTCAATCTGGTCGCGGCTCAGCCCGGTCGCATCGGTGACGTCGTCCCAGTTGAGCGTGCGCGTCGCGGCGGCGAACGCGTCGAAGCCGTCCGTGTGCTCGGAGATGAAGGTGTGGTCGAGAACGCCGCCGGGCTCGCGATCCTCTGCTTCCAGCAAGAGCAGGTTGAGCGCTTGAAACAGGGCGAGGTCACCGTTCACCTTGACCTGGAGGAAAAGGTCGGCGAGCGCCGTCCCGTGCCCGACAATCCCATTTGGCCGTTGCGGGTTCTTGAAGCGCAGTAGGCCCGCTTCGGGCAGCGGGTTCACGGCGACAATGCGCGCGCCGTGCTCCTTCGCTTTCTCGAGCGCGATCAACATGCGCGGATGGTTCGTGCCAGGGTTTTGGCCGGCAATGATGATGAGCTCGGCCTTGCCGAGATCCTGCAGGGTGACGCTGCCCTTGCCGATGCCGATCGTCTCCGACAATGCGGACCCGCTCGATTCGTGGCACATGTTCGAGCAGTCCGGCAGGTTGTTGGTGCCGAACTCCCGAACGAACAACTGGTAGGCAAACGCTGCTTCGTTGCTGGTGCGACCCGACGTGTAAAACACCGCTTCATCAGGGCTGGTGAGTGCCTTCAGTTCGCGTGCGATCAGGTCGAACGCGGCGTCCCACTCGATGGGCTCGTAGTGCCGGCTACCTTCACGTTTGATGACCGGATGGGTCAGCCGGCCCTGCTGTCCGAGCCAGTAGCCGTCGCGTTCCCGCAAGTCGTCGACGGAATTCTCTTTGAAAAAGGCGGGACCGATTCGCCGGACGGTGGCTTCTTCAGCAACCGCCTTTGCGCCGTTCTCGCAGAACTCCACGATGTGGTGCTTGTTGCCTTCCGGCCACGCGCAGCCCGGGCAGTCGAAGCCCGAGCGCTGGTTGACGGCGCGCAGGGTGGTCAAAGTGCGGGCTGGGCCCATCTCGTGCAGCGAATCGGACATCGCGCCGGCAATGCCAGGTATGCCCGCGACCCACGTCTTCGGCTCACTCACCGTCAGTTTGTCGCGCCTGCGGGGCATGGTCCGAGCCTAAGCCACCAGTACCGTCTTGGTCGCGCGGCGATCAGTGAGCTAGCGCTTTGGGTGGCGCACCCAGCCTGAAAGGCTGTCCGCCATGGTGTTTGTGCTCAGCGGCGCGGCAGCGCTCTTCCTGGGTGTCGGTTGGGTTGTGCAGCAGCGCGTGGCGACCCACTCGAAATCCGGTGGGCTGCTGTCATGGCAGGTGCTGATGGAGTTAGTCAGCAGCGGACTGTGGTGGTTGGGCATCGTCGCGATGACGGTCGGGCAGACGTTGAGCTCCGTGGCCTTGCAGTTTGGGCCCATCAGCACTGTCGAGCCGGTGCTGGTCGCGTCGTTGCTGGTGGCGTTCGTCATCTCAGCCGTGTCGGGGGATCAGCATCCGCGCTGGCAGGAGATGGCAGGGCCGGCCATCCTCATTGGCGCGCTCGTCGTGTTCCTCACGGTGGCAAGTCCGCGGCAAGCCAAGGAAATCGATCCCAGCTGGCAGGCGATCGTGGTCGCCACTGCCGCCGCCGGTGCGCTTGCGATATTGGTTGCTGGTAGCGGGAAGTTTCTCGCCAGCCGCACCGCACCGGTGGTGGAATGCACCCTGCTGGCCGTCGGCGCCGGGGTTATGTACGGGTTGCAGGACGCCGCAACTCGCGGTGCCATCGTGTTCACTCACCATCACAAAGTGATCGCGGTGATACCCACCATGTGGCCATGGGTGCTGCTCGCCTCGGCGACGGCCGGCGTGCTGCTGACCCAGGCCTCGTTTCGCGCCGGAAGACTCGACTGGGCGTTGCCCCCTACCGCCGCAGCCCAGCCGATCGCCGGCATTGTGATCGGGGTCGTGTTGCTGGGCGACCACCTGGCTGCGACTGGGCTGGCGCTCGCTTTCGAGTCGTTGTCTCTTGTCGCGATGCTCGGCGGTGTGCTGCTCATTGGTCAGTCACGAGCCTTCGGAAGCTGAAGGGAGCTCGCTGATGATTGCGCCGTTCGATGCACTCGTGCTGGCCGGTGGTGCTGGCCAGCGGATGGGCGACCCGCGCGGGACGGACAAGGCAGGGCTGGACGTCGGCGGCGTGACGTTGCTCGATCGGGTGCTCGCTGCGGTTGTTGACGCCCAGCGCTGCGTAGTCGTTGGCCCTCGACGTCCGACCGCTCGAGCTGTCACCTTCACCATCGAGGAACCCGCAGGCTCCGGCCCGGCCGCCGCGATCGTGCACGGCTTGTCGATGGTGCACGCCCCGATCGTCGTCGTGCTTGCTGCCGATATGCCATTCGCTGCGACCGCGGTGCCGAAGCTGATCGATGCACTGGCCGGTGGTCACGCAGATGCAGCGATGCTCGTCGACAATTCCGGACGGCGGCAGCCGCTGCTCGCGGCGTACCGCACGGATGCACTTCGCCGCTGCGCTGACGGTCGCGACTGGCGCGGCGCTTCGGTGCGTGCACTCACAGAAGGTTTGACGGTGGTCGAGGTCGCGGCAGCCGGCGATGAGGCCCTCGATTGCGACACCCCTGAGCAGCTCACTGCGGCGCGGGAGGCCGCCAACTCGCCGCCAAGCGGCTGATCCGCGCCGCCGCGTCATCGAGCGATGCGCCCGCCTCGACCGCACGGCCGAGCAGAAAGGTCGTCAACGGTGCCGCGGGTCGCTCGACGCCATGGGCGACGTCACGCGCGACATCGAGGAGGACGGCGGCGGGCACCACTGGATCGAGCCCGAACTCTGCACACACGGCGCCGAGCCACTCGTCGAGCTCGGCCACGGCGCACCTCCCCGTGGCAATTACCTAGACGTTACGCGGTCGCGGCCGGAGGGACGACGCACATAGACGAGAGCGCCTACCAAACCACGGCGGAGGCCCTCGGCACCTTGTGCAACCGGATCTACGGGAGCGGCAACACGACGCCAGACCTCAGCAGCCCGATCGCGGCGGATGCCCTGTACGGCTGCCTTACGTGATCAAACTCCGGTGCACGGCCGCGCTTGTGACAACCTTGCCGCTACCGGTTGCGTCTACCCGGGCGAGTCAGCGGAAGGGGTGGTAGTGGCCGTCATCGACGCCGAGTTCGCTGACTTCGTGCGCGCGAACGAGCGGTCGCTGCTCCGGCTCGGGTGGCTGCTCATGGCCGATCGACACGCTGCTGAGGATCTTGTGCAAACCGCCTTGGAAAAGCCGATGCCGAAATGGGCGTCAATCCGGCAGGACGACCCGATGGCCTACGTCCACCGGGTGATGCTGAATACGCGGACGTCGTGGTGGCGTCGCCATCGTGGTCGTGAGTCGTTGACGAGTGACGTCAGAGATCGCGGCGTCGACGATGCGACAGAAGCCCTCGCGGAGCGCGACAGGCTCACGATCGCGCTGCGCAGCCTCACAGCCGGGCAACGCAAGGTCGTCGTCCTGCGGCACTACGAAGACATGTCTGAGGCCCAGGTAGCCGCGCTGCTCGGGTGCTCGATCGGAACCGTGAAGAGCCAGAACGCTCGCGCACTCGCGCGATTGCGGCAGGCGCTTGCCGAGCCTACGCACGACACGCAGGCGGCTCTCGCGACTGGGACGGAGGGCGCATGAACGACGAAAACGACCCACTCGTCGCCGATGCCCTGCGTCGGCTTGCCGGCGCTGCACCGCAACCTCGCGCGGACCGTCTCCAGGCCGTCGTCGCGGGTGTGCGCCGGCGTCGGCAGCTGCGGGCGACGACAAGCACCCTGACCGCGGCCGCGTTCGTGGTCGCGGCCGCGGTCGGGGTACACATCTGGACAACACCCGCTTCCGACTCGACGACCGGGCCTCGCCCGAGCGTGCCGGCCATCAGTGCCAGCCCGGACGCCGCCGCGAGTAGCGCGCTCACTTCGCAGCTGCCCGTCGCGTCGGCGTCCGCGTCGATACCGGCGATCGCACCGACGCCGCCGGCCAAGGCCACCGCTACCCCGAAGGGCTTGGTCGCGACGGTCACCACCCCGGCGTCCGTCGTCGATGGTGACCAGGCCAAGGTCACGATGACGGTGACGAACAAGAGCTCGGTGACTACGCACGGCGGCAGCTTTACGGTCGTCAATGCCTACGCCCAGGACGCCGGACAGCCCGCGGGGTTCCAGTTCAGCGGCGATACGACGAGCTGCCAGCCGACTGCCGGCGTTCTCGTCTGTGACGTTGGCACCTTGAAGCCTGGTCAGAGTGCCTCGTTCTGGGAGGCGATCACCGCGACTGGTCCGGCTGATCAGATCGTGTTCGACGTGAAGTGGACGAACAACGCGGGCGTCTCGTCGACCTTCCATCGCGTCGTGCGGGTGGTTGCGGGCGTGCCCTCGTCCGAGCCGCCGTCCTCGGGCTTGCCGACCCCGCCGTCGAGCAGCCTGCCGCCCCGCAGCAGCTCGGCCACGACATCGCCGAAGGCGTCGTCCAGCTGAGCTTCGCGCGGCAACCACCTGGGCGCGGCGCGGATACGCTGGTTTGTATGGGACGGGTCACGCAGCGGCGTCGGGTGCTTCATGTCGACGACGGGGTCGCGGCCGAACGCCCGGACACGCTCGCGGCCGAAGAGCCGCTGGAGATCCGTGTCGGCGGTGCGTCCATGGCGGTCACGATGCGGACGCCGGGCGACGACTTCGATCTGGTCGCCGGGTTCGCCTGGACCGAGGGGCTGCTTACCGACCCCGACCACCTCGCGGGTCTGCGCTACTGCGCGGGTGCCGACGAGACCGGCCGCAACACCTATAACGTGATCGATCTGGTGCTCTCCGAAGAGGCGCCGCTGGTCGACGCGAGTGTCGCGCGCAACTTCTACGCGACCAGCTCGTGCGGAGTCTGCGGCAAGGCGAGCATCGACGCCGTGACCGTGCATTCGCGCTTCGATCTGCACACCGACCGCACGTCGGTAACTCCGGCGACCTTGTCGTCGCTGCCCGACAAGCTGCGCGAGGCGCAGAAGGTCTTCGACCGCACCGGAGGTCTGCATGCCGCTGGTCTCTTCACGCCGGACGCCGAATTGCTGGCGTTGCGTGAAGATGTCGGTCGGCACAACGCGGTCGACAAGGTGGTCGGCTGGGCGCTGCGTGAGAAGCGGCTGCCGCTTGCTGGGACGGTGCTGATGGTGAGCGGCCGCGCGTCGTTTGAGTTGGTAC
>ODAK010005116.1_pt1 | contig 13353 bp, 3 predicted proteins | sample 1539591 | NCBI WGS metagenome assembly ODAK01 (sample SAMEA3539303, study PRJEB22396) | soil metagenome | biome: tundra; feature: field; material: soil | place: USA | collected 2010-05 | depth 0.15 m | reverse complement strand
TCAGGGCTGCGGCCGCATCTTTGAAATTGTCAAATCGAGCGGGAACATCGTAACCATTGCCGGCGGCGGCGCTAACGATGTGGATAACCCTCCCATTCAAGCGACAACCGCCCGGCTCCGCTCCCCGCACAACGTCGCGGTCGATGGTTCCGGCAACCTGTACATTGCCGAATCCTCCGGTCATAAGATCCGTAAGGTGAACATCGCCACCGGTATGATTTCAACCGTTGCGGGTAACGGTTTTGGGATGGGTACCCAGTGGGGTGGATACACCGGCGACGGAGGCCCGGCCATCAGCGCCGAACTGAATTGGCCTACCGACGTGAAGCTCGATAGCGCGGGCAACCTCTATATTGCCGACATGTGGAATAACGCGATACGCAAAGTGACTGCCGCTACCGGGAAGATTTCAACTGCCGCGGGCAACGGCTTTGGCGCTTTGTCTGCTCAGATCACTTCATCTGCGTGCGGGTACAGCGGCGATGGAGGCTTGTCGGCCAATGCGGAACTCTGCGCCCCATCTGGAGTCACTGTCGATAACGCCGGCAATCTTTATATTTCCGACCGTGGAAACAATGTCCTACGCAAGGTGACGGTGTCCAGCGTTCCTCCGACCGCTACAACAGCGGCACCGACGTTCACCGTATCGGCGGGAGCCTATCCCGCTCCGCAATTGGTGTCCATCACCGATAACACGAAGGGCGCTTCGATCCACTTCACGGTGGACGGCACAACGCCCACATCGGCCTCGCCGGGCTACAAAGGCCCCATCAACGTTAGCGGCACGGTCACCATCAAGGCGATCGCGAACGCGCCGGGCTATTTGCAGAGCGCTCCAGTCACCGCCACCTACACCATCACTTCTCTTCCGGCCGCGGTAATTACCACCGTTGCTGGAACTGGTGTTGCCGGCTTCAGCCGAAACGGCGGCGCGGCCTTGAACGCGAGCCTGGGCTACCTTGACGATGTTGCAGTGGACGTCGGGGGAAATCTCTACCTCGCTGACTCAACCAACAACGTGATTTGGAAGGTGTGGGCAAGTTCGGGCGCCATTGCCATTGTTGCTGGCAATGGGTACGGCGGCTACTGGGGAGATGGAGGGATAGCAACCCAGGCGGCACTCAACGATCCCGCCAGCGTGGCCGTAGACAACGTGGGAAACCTCTACATCGCGGACGCCAACAACAATCTAATTCGCAAGGTTGCGGCGGGTACGGGGATCATCACCACCGTTGCCGGTACATTTGAGGGCAACGGCAAGTGCAACTGGGGAGGCGATGACGGCCCGGCAACCAGCGCGGAGCTCTGCTATCCCGCTAGCGTGAGGCTGGATAGCGCCGGCAACATCTATATTGCTGACGAAGGAAATTACGTGGTCAGGAAGGTGGACAAGACCACGGGGGTGATTTCGCCCGTTGCCGGCTATGGAGCAAACGGCGATGGCGGTCTGGCAACCGATGCAAGCCTGTCGGGCCCCAACGCACTGGCATTCGACAAATCAGATAACCTCTACATCGCAGATAGTTCGGCGCGAATTCGCAAGGTAACCAAGACGACCGGCATTATCACGACGGTAGTCGGCAACGGTGATGCCGGCAACAGCGGCGATGGCGGCCCGGCGAAAAGCGCGGAAATCACCCCGTGGGGCATGGCGATCGATCCCAGCGGCAATTTGTTCATTGCCGATGGGTGGAATTCGGTCCGCGAGGTTTTCTCAGCCACCGGAATCATCTCCACCGCGGCCGGCAACGGCTTCTGCGGCTCCTGGGGAGATGGCGGCTCGGCAACCATCGCCGAACTGTGTGCGCCATCAGCAGTCGCATTCGGCCCCGGCGGTAGCTTCTATATCGCGGATTCTTCAAACTACAAGGTCCGCAAAGTGGGGCCGCCGCCCACCGGCAAGGCTGCTAGAGCAAGTTTTCGATAACCGGGGACCTTCATTTTTAATCTGTGCGACTATGTCGTCTAAATCGGCAAACGAGCCTGGCGGCAGATGGCCGCCGGGCTCGTTTCTTTTTGGATCGAGAAACCGCGCCGTTCCTTACTTCACTGTAACTCCGGTCGTCGACGATCCTCCGCCGAAGTTCGGACTGCCGGCGTAGGTAGCTCTGATGCTGTGAACGCCGGCGGTCAGGCTAGCCGTCGAGAAAGCAGCTTTTCCGCCGGCGTCGACCGGGACAACCGCTAACGTGACGCCGCCTTCAGTGAATGTTACCGTGCCTGTTGGAATCAAAGCGTTTGAGGAAGTCACCGCCGCAGTGAAAGTGACGCTCGAGTTCTTTGCCGGTGAAGTTGTGGATGGAGTCAATGTCGCGTTTACTGGAGCCGGCGTGACCGTGAAAGATTCAGTGAATGGTGAAGCGGCTGCATAGTTGGTTTGCTGTGCATAGGCAATCACTAGCTTGTGGTTGCCTGCCGCCGGCTTGGTGATGGCGAACGTTGCGGCGCCATTGCTGAGTGCTACCGGCACCGCTGTTGCACCATCGAGGCTATAGGTGATCGAGCCCGCTGGTTGCCCGGCGTTGGAATTGGAAGTTAGGGTCACAGTGGTGGTGTAATTGCCACCATAAGTGAAGAAGTTGCTCGACCAGGATGCACTCATGTTCGCCGGGGCCGGGCTCACCGTGAGTGTAGTCGCAGTCGAAGTTACCGCGCCATTGCTGTTATCACCTGAGTATTTGGCGGTAACTGCATGCTTGCCGGCGCTCAGGCCCGGCGCAATGTACCAGTAAGCGCATCCGTTTCCTTGCAGAGTCTGCGTGGTAAGCAACGTGGTTCCGTCGTAGATTCCGACGGTGCCGGTTGGAACAGTGTGGCTTAACGACGTGATGCAGGCCGTGATATTGGTTGCGCCTGGAAATACCAGTTGGGTGCTTGCGTATTGCACGCTGATTGTCGCCGGAGCAGCAGCCTTGCAAGTCAGAGGCAGAGTCGCGCTGCTTGCCAGGTTATTCGCTCCACCCTGGTAATTCGCCGTGATGGTCACGCTGCCGGCCGCTGAAGGCGTGTAGCTGCAAGTTGCCACTCCGCCAGCGCCGATCGCGCTGGTGCAAATTGTGGTTGAGCCAGCCATGAATACAACCGAGCCGGTGGGACTGCCGCCTGTCACAGTCGCAGTAAGCAGGTCAGTTGACCCCGCGGCGGGCGTTGTTGAGGCAGCCGTGAGCTTGGTTGTGGTTGTCGCCTTGCCCACGGTAATGCTTAGCGTAACGGGCTTGGCGGCGCTGAAGCTGTTATTCCCCGCCTGCGAAGCCGTGGCCGCAACCGTGCCGGCGCCAGTAAGTGTGAGCGTCGAGCCGGAGATGGTGGCTGGACCGGTAACACTGTAACTCACCGCCAGGCCCGAGGAAGCAGTTGCCTTGAGCGTGTACGTTCCGGATGTGCCATAAGTGGCAGTTGCCGGCAGTCCCGTAAAGGTGATGGTTTGCGGCGCCGCACCCACGTTAATTGTGGCGGTGCCGGAACCGGTTCCGTAGCTGGCGCCGCCAGAGTAAGTTGCCGTCAAGGTATGCGTGCCGGAAGCCAGGCTCGAATTTGAGTAGGTTGCCTGCCCTGAGGCGTTGACTGCGACGGTAGCCAGCAGTTTGCTACCCTCGTAGAACATCACGGAGCCGGTGCTCTTGGGAGCGATGCCTGACGAAGAAGTAACCGTGGCTGTGAATGTAACACTCGCGCCAAACGCTGGAGTCCAGCTAGATGGCACAAGGGCTACATTGACTGGGGCCGCGGTTACGATGAAGGTGTGGACTGGCAGCGTCGCACCCTGGTAGTTGCCCTGTTGCGGATACGCGATGACCAGTGTGTGCGTGCCAACCGACGGCATGGTGAGGATGAATTCCATTGCGCCTGCTGCGTTCAGCGGCATTTTTACCGGCGTGCCGCCATCATAGACATAGGTCATGTAGCCAGTTTTCGTACCCGAGTCCATGTTGGCGTTGCATTGGTAGTTTCCGCCGTACGAGAAGGAATCGTTCCAGCAGGCGTCTTCCATGGTGACGGGTGCAAGACCTACCGTGACCGTAACTGGAGACGAGCTGCCCGCAGGATTGTTCTTGTCGCCGGCATACTTCGCGGTCAAAGTATGCGTGCCCGCACTCAATCCCGGAGTGATGGACCAGTATGCGCATCCATTTCCTTGCAGGGTTAGTGTGACCAGAAGGTTAGTGCCGTCGTAGATGCCGATGGTGCCGGTAGCCGTCGGTTGATTGCCCGACGTCACGCACGCGGTAATATTCGTTTGGCCGGGATAGACCAGTTGTGTGCTGTCGAGATGCAGAGTAACAGCGCTATTGAACGAGCTCACAACCTGGATCAGGGGCGTTGAACTGCTGCCGAGGAAGGCGCTGCCCGGGTTAGGCGAGTAAGTCGCCGTAATGCTATGCGTTCCTGCTGCCAATGCGCTGGTGGTATAGGATGCGATACCGTTGCTCAACGTGACCGGAGATCCTGCCGAAATTCCATCCACTGCGAACTGCACGGTTCCGGTTGGCTTCAAAGATCCGATTGCCTGCGACACGGTTGCTGTGAAGGTTACTGGCCCGCCCGCGAAGGATGGGTTCAGTGAGGAGGTTAGCGTCGTGGTTGTCGCCCCCGCTGTGACTCCCGTGCCGTTGAGTGGAATTGTCTGAGTTGCATTGACCACGTTCAGGTTGTCGTCCGTTACTACAAGCGAGCCGGCAAGTGCGCCAGCAACGCCAGGCACAAAGCTGACAGGTAGAGTGCAGGACGCGCCGACGGCCAGCGTTCCTGGCGTGCTCGACGAACTGCCAATCAGCGGGCATGCCGCCACTCCGCTGCTGTTCAGTGAGAAGTTCGCTGAAATGCTTGGATTGTTGCCGCTTGCAAGGATCGGGAACGCAAGTGGTCTGTTTCCGATGTTAGTCAATGTTACGGTTTGCGGACTGTCGCTGCTGGTCGAGCCCACAACCGTCGTGGCAAAGGTCAGCGCCGGCGCGGAGGAGACATTTACCTTCACGATCCGATTGTTCTTCGGGTCGCAAATGTAGATGTTGCCGCTGCCGTCCACCGTGAGGCCGTAAGGTTGAGTCACGCCGCTCGTCGGTACAACGCTCTGTATGTAGCCGCCATTTGAAGGCCGCTCTTCCAGCACGCGGCTATTGCCTGTGTCGGAGATGAAGACATCCCCAAGCGCATCTACCGCAATGCCCATCGGATTATTCAATCCAGTGGCCACCGTGGTTTCGATGTAACCGCCGTTCGACGGAGTCTCCTTCAAAGCTCGCTGGCTGCCGGTATCGAGAATGTAGACGTTGCCGTTGCCATCAACAGCCACGCCCTGCGGTCCCTTGATGTTATTCTTGCCGGCGTCCGCGATAACGCTTGGCGTGTAAATGCCGTTTGCCCAGGTTTCCTTGAGAACGCGGCTGGTGCCGCTATCCGCAACGTACACGTTTCCGGCACAATCGACAGCCACACCGTTAGGATCGGTCAGATTACCGTCTACTGTGCTCTCGATGTAGCCGCTGCCTGTCCAAGTCTCCTTGACAATGCGGTTGTTGTCCTCGTCTGCAATGTAGATGTTTCCTCTGCAATCCACCGCCAGGCCAAAGGGATTACTCAGGCCGGCTCCGACGAGCACGCTCGGTGTGTAAGTTGTACCGGACCAGGATTCCATCTTTACCTGAGACAGGCCTACTGCAGTAGCGTAGAGGTTTCCGTGACCATCCGCGGCCACGCCCTCGGAGTAATAGATGTTGCTATCCACCGTGGTCTGCGTGCCGGGATAGAACGCCACCATCGGTCCGGTGCCAGTCCCGTTGATTCCGATACTCTGCTTAACCACACCTGCCGGTGTCGAGTTATCGCTCAGAATCACGTTGCCCAGGCGAGTGCCGGGTACGCTTGGAGTAAAGGTGTAGTTCACTGTGCAAACTTGTCCGGCGGTGTAGGAAGTGCCAATCGCGCAAGTGCCGCCCGGAGCAATGGCGTAATCAAGTCCAGGCGCGCCCAGCATGCCCACGCTAATGGATCCCAGCGTGAAGTTACTGGGCATCTGAATGACTGCCGTCTGAATCGAGCTTATGGCGCCCACAGGTTCCGTGAGTGAGGTATCGCAGTCAGCAACGACCAGGATCGTCGCTTCCACCGTGGCTGCCGGCAGGTAGTACGCGTTGCCCAGTTGGTTGGCATCGATAACGATGGCCCCGCCGCCGGTGATCGTCAGAACGTTTCCGTTCAATGTCGCGGGTCCGGAGACAAGAGTGAAGGTGACCGGATTGCCCGACGCTCCGCCTGTTGCTGTCAGCGTTATCGGCGGGACTCCAAGATTTACCGGAGAGGTTGGGTTGAAGGTGATGACCTGGGGCAACTGGATGCACTGCGTGCTCTGAGTTACCTGGGCTGCCGGCAAATAGTTAGCATTGCCGGCCTGATCCGCTGCCACAACAATGACGCCCACGCCCGTGGCGGTGAGCACATTACCAGTCAGTGTTGCCGGTCCGGATACAAGTGTGAAAGTGACTGGGTTGCCCGAAGGTCCGCCAATTGCGCTCAGATTCACCGGCACTCCAAAGGCCACCGTTGCCGGCATCGTAAAGACGATACTTTGCGGGGCTTTGCCGATGGTCAGCGTGCCGGAGTTGTAGGTCACGTTGTAGTTGGCCAGCTTCGAGCCGGGATCGCGCAGTGTGGCGGTGATGGGGTAAGGGCCAACGGCTGAAGTCGAGTTGCCCGTGGTGGAGTATGAGGCGGTGAGGGTGTCGCCGGAGATTACGCCGGTCAGTGTGCCGGTGAGTGTGGGCACCGTGCCGCCGTAGGTCATGGACTTATCAGCTGCAGTTACTGTAAGAGGCGCTGGATTGACCACGATGGTTTTTGTAACTGGCGAAGCGTCTGTGTAGTTGGTGTTGCCGGCCTGGTTGGCGGCTACTACCACCGAACCTGCACCGGTAATGGTCAGCACGCCATTGTTCAGAACGGCTGGACCGGAGACCAGCGAGTAAGTGACAGGGTTGCCCGAGGCTCCGCCTGTTGCACTTAAAGCGATGGGCGAAACACCATACGTCACTGGCGAAGTCGGTGCGAAGACGATTGTCTGGGGGACCTTGTTGATGGTCAGCGTGCCTGGCGTGTTGGTCACCGAGTAGTTCGAAAGCTTCGAATTGGGATCGCTCAGCGCGGCGGTAATCGGATAAGTCCCGGCCGATGAAGACGACGTACCGGTTGTCGTATAGGATGCGGTGATGTTGTCGCCGGAGACTACTCCGGTCAGCGTGCCGGTGAGAGAGGGCACCGCGCTGCCGTAGTTCATCGATTGGTTGTTCGCTGTTACCGCCAGAGCCACCTTGTTCACCGTCAGTTGAACGGTAGTGGTCTCAACCGGGCAGTCAAGGGTATCTGTCGGCGTAAAGGTAACGCTCAGGGTCTGATTGATACCCGCGCTTAGAACCGTACCCAAGGCCGGAGTATAGGCATACGTGCCGGTCGCGGTTGTACCGCCGCAGGTCGCGACGGCGTTGAGCTGCGTGGCGCTCAATGGTGTGCCGTAGGTGATGGCCGCTGGTGGGGCCCACGTAATGGTTCCAAGCCCCTGGGTTATCGTCAAGGTCCCAGGCAGGTAGGAAACGGTGTAGTTGGGATTTGCCAGGGTCTGCGACGAGAAGGTGATTGGATAGCCGGCGACCGGCGAGAGGAGTCCCGCTCCCGTCGTCATGGTGGCTGAGCCGGTGAAACTGCTCAGCGTATCGCCGTTCACGTAGCCGGCGATGACATCGGTGAGAGTCGGATTCGCCGTTCCGTACGTCTTGGTGAGGTTGTTTGCCGTCACGGTCAACGGCGCGGGCGTGACAACTTGAACCACCGTATCGGTCTGCACCGGACAAGCTGTGGTAATGGTCGCCGGGGTGAAAGTTACCGTCAATGTATCGTTGCCGGCGGGCAGGATGCTGCCAGTGGTTACGGTCGTTGAACCATATTTATAGGCATACGTTCCGGCGGCAAAGGTGCCACTGCATAGCGCACTGGCATCCAGTTGGCCGGCGCCGAGTGGCGTGCCGTAAACGATGGATGCGGGCGTGGCCCATCCGATGGAATAACCTCCGAGGATGGTCAGCGGATCGGTGCCCACCACGTTGCTGGAAAGGCCGCCACCGGAGATCGTGGAAGTGAGCGAGCCGCCCGTTGGGGCATTGGCCGCCACCATGACGGGAACATAGATCGTGTCGCTCGCACCGGCGGCTAGAATCGTCGTCCGAGTGCAGGTGAAGCCTGATCCACCTGATCCGGAGGTGCAAGTCCATCCGCCTGAACTGAAGGTGGAGGTGTTCACCGTAACACCCGTGGGAAGTGCGCCCGCAACCTGAACGGTCGCGTCGAGGTTAATCGTTGAGCTGGCGTCCGTGACAAGGATGGCGATGGTATCGCTGGCATCACCCTGGGTGAAACTCGCCGGGGTGTTGGTAAAGCTTTGCGATGCGGAAACCGTTGTTACCGGAACAACGGCCTTGGTCAAATCGAACAGGGCAAACTCGAGCAGGTGTTCCTGCGGAGTCATGGTCGTCGCCGATCCGCACTCGGAGGGGAATGTCTGACCACCTAGACTTGCAGCGTTGTAGACGTGATAGTCGTTGAACAGTACGCGCCCGCACTGCTGAGCGCCCGGGGCACCGACCGGTGTATTGAAGGTCAACTGCATGTCGGGATGCGCGGGCTCCTTGCTGCTGCCGGTCTGGTCCGTGTTATTGGTATTGAGAGTCAACCAGGACTGCGTCGGCGATACCTCGCCGGCCTGGTCAAGACGGAGGGTGTTAATTGAGATCTGTCCGAGTGTCGTCGAGGCGCCGATCGTCGGAAGCTGTAGCCAGTTAGCCAGCGTGGATCCGTCCGTGAATCCGGTATTCACCGTCGCCATCCCCGGATCGGGCGAAGGCGGGTCCCAGTTCTTGTGCCACGTTGCAACCGTTGAGAATGGCGTGTCGTCATAAAGCCACACATAACTGTAGTGCGTGGCGAAAACGCGGCCGCCTGCATTGGCATAATCGATGAGATTAGTTTGGTCGACCTGGGACTGATCGTATTCCGCGCCCTGGCAGGGGAACATCACCATGTCGTAATTGGCGAGGGTTGAGGGACTGCTCACGAGCGTTTCTTCGGCAGGAGTCGCGGAGTCTATCTGGACTCCAGGCGAACCGCCACCTTTATAGAAATTAATTCTTCCTGTGCCGTTGGAATTGGTGAACTCGGAGTCGCTAATTCCGGTCTTGCGTAAAACGCACTCCAAGGCATCCACATTGCCGGTAACCAACGCGATCTTGGGAATGTCACCCTGCAATTGGGTACTCGGCATGGTGGTTGCCCATGCGGGGGCAACCTGTGTGGTACAGCTTGATACGTTCGAAATGGTTCCCTGCATGCGCCATTTGCCGGATTGAATGACGATGGGAATATTGGCGCCGGTGGGGACGTTGGTCAAGGTAAAGGTGCCATTCACGGCAGAGTAAGTATAGGTGACCGGTGCCCCTTGAGCCTGGTTCGCTTGCGTCACGCACTGCACACCAGGGGTAAGTGGCCCCGGATAGGCGCTTGGGATGTAGATGAGCGCATCCGGCAGAGGATCCTTGCCGTTGGGCACGTAGACAGTTCCGGTGACGATCGTCTTGTTGCTGCCGGTGCAGGACACCGGCATCTGGCAGGTCCCGTAGCAGGCGCCTGTCAGCGTCCCCTGGTCACTTGAGCCGGCAAAGTAGGTGAACGAGATTTCGAATTGAGATCCGCTGGCGGTGGGCACGCCGTTGAAGCTGACTTGAGCGGTTGGCGGTCCGGTCCAGCCGGTCGAAGGAACTGGCCCATAGTTCGCGGGAGAAGCAGTATTCCCGCCTTCCTGAACCTCACCCGCGCTCCCCGTCAACATGCAAAGAGACGCTGCGGTTGAAGTCAGGGTATTCCCGCACCGCATGGCCTGACTGGCGCTCTGCGCGGACCCGGTATAGGTCAAGGTGAATGCGGCATTGGCCGTATCATTGACGACCAGATAAGTGGCATCGTGCCCGCCGACAACGGCATTGAGGGTTTGTGTCCCCTTTTCCAACGCGGTCAGACTGAATGGCGTGTTGTTGTTGGCGCAGATGATCCCGGTCCCCGACGTGAGCCCGCCAGAAGAACAGGCGGGGGACCCGGTTGCGCTTTGCACAGTGATGGTATCGGTAGTAGCCACCACAGCGAATGCGGATGGCGCCAGCGCGACAATCAGCGCAGCGGACGCGGCGATTCCTATTGCGGACAATGACCGGAATCCAGCTTTCCCGGAAACTGCGCGCGCGCGGGGAGTTAACAACTGGCGCCGGCGCACCTGGGAATCCAACCCCGGCGCCTTCCCAAACAATGCCGCGGCCGAACGCAGAAAGCGGGCAGCAAGACGGCTAACCAAGGCAAAAGGCGTGTTGACGGGACGCAGGGCCGATTCGGCCACAGGAAGCAAAAAGGCGCTATTCGAGATCCGTTGCATTGGATTCTTCTCCGATACCGTTCAAACTTGATAGAACTGGGAGAATCTCCCGGTGCTTGCGATTGCAACTTGAAGGTCAAATTGGAACCTGTTCATCGGGCCAGAACACTGGAATCCAGCTTGTTTTGTTGCGGATACCGTGGGCAGACCCTGGCAGTTCTATATGTCCAATATCGAAGTGAGCGCATTATGCGGCAATAACACTTTAAGAACGAGCTAATGACCAGTCGGTAAGATAACTCTGATAACCACTCGTGTTACCTTACTAACTCGCCGAAGAATCGCATTACTAATTCGCTCGTTTCCAGAGTGAACCAGAGACCACAGTAATCTTTCAAATGTTACCCAGGTGGTATGGCGGCGAGACGATCTCCAACTAATGGCCTGAAATGTTACTAACTTGCGCTATTTTTAGCGTGAATATGGGAACTGGTCACTCTATTGATGATTACTTAGGGTGGATACATCGCGCCGTTGCTCGTGAAACGGCGAAACCACGAAGTAACTCACAAACGTTCGAGATTCCCAGGAGCCGAGCGGTTGCCGTGAATATTTTTTCTTGCCCTATAGCGCGTCGAATGAATCGTTTGTGATCTATGTCACCCAAACACGATAACCCGTTCGCTCTCGCTCCTGGTAGCTTCCGTTAACTCACACCACCTCATTTCATCAAGCCGCCTCGATAGCACTGATCTTCGCGGAGACCTCTGTTGCCAGGGCCTCGACATCGCCAGGGAACCGCTTCCGCTCCAGAGCCGGAATTTCGCCAAGCAACTCCGTAAAGGGTGTCACCATGCATCCGGGGAAGGCGGCGAATCCGGCCGTGTCCGCCATTCTGCAACTCACGTTGATCAAAACAGGCATGCCCCAAGGCTCGCCCTCATCTTGCGGAGAGTGATGTCCGGCAACAATGTCTTCAAACTCCGCGGACAGTTTCCAGCCAGCCACCAGTTGCCGCCCTGTCTCGCAATGATCCCATCCGAACAAATCCCGCTCGCATTGAAGAATGCTGCTGGATGGCCCGTCATGTTTTCCCAACAGAAGTCCGTACTCCTTGGGACGGATAACAGAGAGCGCCAGGCGGCCGACGTCGTGCATCACTCCGCATGTGTATGCCGTGTCTCTGTCCAGGGAGCCGGCCGCCGCGAGCTGTTCGGCAATCAACGCGCATGCCAGGTTGTGACGCCAGATGGCCCGCATGGAGGGCTGGCTTAGCGATCGGCCGAGATAGGCCCTGACGCCCACAGTGAGACACAGACCCTGTAGGTTGTGCGCACCCAGGACGGCAATCGCCTGCAAAAGATTCTTGGCCGGGAAACGGGGGGAATACAGCGCCGAATTTGCGATGGTGAGGACTTCGCTGGCAAATGCCGGATCCGAGCCCACCAGGTCGCTGAGTTGATGTAATTGCACATTTTCGTTGTTGGCCAACTGCAGGACCCTGACCGCTACCTGAGGGAATGGAGGCAGGCGCAGATGGGCCCATGGCATTTTGGTCATCTTGTCCTTGCGCGCTTCTAATTGCTCCGGCATGGCCCCTCCGCATCGACACGGCTCTCTTTGGACTGTAGCTGACTGAACGGGCAAATCCGCACAGAGTCAGTCACGTTGACGAGGTTGCGGCGCAGCCTCTCAACAACCATCTCGGCATGGAGAAGTAGCGGCTTCAAGGGAAACCTTAGAAAGCGCAGGAATCGAATGGCTGGAAGGTGCTGAATCGGGACATTGAGCCAAAACGGGCGTGGGCCTTTTGGCGCCCGCGCTTCCGAGGGTCAGCTCGTCCAGAATGCAGTCCACCCCGGTTCTCGAGTGGGACCTCCCGACGCTAAAGCCCTCGATGATATTGAGCTACCAATGTACAGGTGAGACCCGTACCCTTCAACGCGTCGGGTACTTGAGCAGCCTGTAGAGCCACGCCCTTTCAAAACAGGGGCTTTTTCCGCAGCCTGCGAAGCCTCAACGTCAGAGTTGGGCCTGGAGGACTATCTTATGCCTTCATCTCCGGCGTGCCCCGGCTCGCTTGCCACGGCCTGGGACACAACCGTCGAAGTCAATGGACGCAGCGGAAGCTGCATCGCCGGCAGCGGCTGGTGCATGGTCACAATCAGAGCCCCGGCAGGCTTGTTGCCGATGCACCGGTAGGAGTGGGCCGTGCTGGCATCGAAATAAACGGCGTCACCCGCTCCCAGCGAGCACTTCTGCTCGCCGTGCTGGAGGTCGAGCTCGCCGTCGAGAACGTAAAGAAACTCGAAACCGGGATGCACATGGGCCTTGGGCTGCAACTCTTTAGCCAAGGGTACAAACTCTGCGAAATATGGGTCCATATGCCGGTCGGGAACCATGTAGCCCAGGCTCTCGAAAAAGTAGGTGGGTGGCTCGACCCCGGTTTGCGGCAGGCGGACCCGCTCCTTGCGGCGGTGAACCCGGAACATTGAGCGGGGCTCCGTATCGAAGAAATAGGAGAGATCCTTTGAGAAAACCATTGCAATTCGCGCCAGGTTGCGCAGAGTGGGAACCACTCGGCCCGTCTCAAGCTGGGATAGAAAGCTGGCGGAGAGCCCTGTGTGCTTGCCCAGTTCCACCAGGCCCATGGATTTCTTGAGCCGCAGCCGCTTGATTCTTTCCCCAATATGCTTCTCGGCGATAAATCGCTCAGCGGTCGCTGGATCGACCTGGTTCTTCTGCACCGCTTCAGATCGAACAATGGACAACTCGCTCATAAGCCCTCCTCGGGCAATATTTGGAATGTCCCAAGGAAAATATTTTACAGTACAAACAATCATTATGATGCTGCCGAAACGCTAGCCGGCATCCTACGTTCAGGTGTTTCTGGAGGCTAGAGCATCCCTCTTGATGGTGTAGAGTGCAATATTCCCTCCGGGGCTAAAGCC
>ODAK010005115.1_pt1 | contig 13353 bp, 9 predicted proteins | sample 1539591 | NCBI WGS metagenome assembly ODAK01 (sample SAMEA3539303, study PRJEB22396) | soil metagenome | biome: tundra; feature: field; material: soil | place: USA | collected 2010-05 | depth 0.15 m | reverse complement strand
CACAGGCGACCCGCCTGTGCCGTCCGGCCACTGGCCGGACGGAAGGGACAGGACGCTGGCACTGAAAACCGAGGCGCGGAAAATTCCGGGCGCTTTCCCCGTTCCGAGCGGCGGGTCGCCGCTCGGCACAGGCCAGTGGCCTGTGCTACCCCGAGATGGCCGCCGCGGCTTCGGAATCCGGGTTAATCCAGTGCGGTTCCTCTCCAAAACACGCGGTAAAGCAGTTTGTAGTCAGCCTCGGAATTTTTGCGCGCTTCCCTGCGCCCGGAACTTGGAACGCAAAGAGAAGAACGGTTTTTCTAAAAAGTTGTAGGACAACCAGGCGGCCACAAAGGTCGAGGGCAGTGCCAGGAACCACAACCGGGGGAATGGCCACAACAAAAAGACGAGCTGCTGCCAGATATAAAGTGAGTAGGATAAAATTCCAATGGCAACCACCCACCGGTGGTTCAAAATGCGAAACGGTTTGAATTCAGGCACCAAGACGCTCTGCAGCAACAGCAGGCCAAAACCAAGGGATTGCAGGCCAATGCCCAGGCGGACAAATTCGGGAACCAGGAGAAAAAGGCAGGCCAACAGAAAGACCGGCCATAAAAACCTTTCAGAGAATTTTTTCAGACTGGCCGCCTGCGTATCCAAAAGGATGGCGCCGAGGCAGCCGTAAGCCAGGCAGTCCAAATAATGGAAGGTGGCGTAATCTTGGAACAGAAAATAGAGATTTCGGCTGTAGCACCCCAAAAGCGCGATGATTTTGCTTCCGACTGAAAAAGTGATCATGCCGGCGAGAAACCAGATTCTACTTCTTGTCGAACACGCCAGACTGACAAAGACCAGCGGCCAGACGAGGTAAAATTGTTCTTCCACGGACAAGGACCAGAAGTGCAGGCTGATGGGACATTCGAAGTGGCCAGTCTGATAAAAATTGCGGGTAAAGGTAAGCAATTGAAGCCAGATAAATCCGGTCTGGGTGGCCACGCCGGCCAGTTGGAGGAAAGCCATCACCATCAGGCAGGCCAGATAAACCGGCAAGATGCGCAAGGCTCGGCGGACATAGAAGTTTTTCAAACTCATAAATCCGGCCGCGTTTTCTTCCTGAAGCATCAACCAGGTAATCAAGAAACCGCTGATGGTGAAAAAGCAGCGGACGCCCAGCAGGCCGTCAAAGGCTTTGAAAGCAAAATCGCTGAGTTGCGGCGGCATGCCGGGCGTATATTCGGTGTGCAAGCCCAGCACCAGCAGGATGGCGACCGCTCGCCACCCATTGAAGCAGGGAAGTTGCTTGATTCCATTCACAGAATGTTTTGTCGCCACGGCGGTGACTTGTGGCGATTTTAGATCCGGCTTGCGACTCCGTGACGCGCCCCTCACTGCCCACGGCATCGCCTTCAGCCAATCGCCCAATTCAAAATTGCTTTCTGCACATGCAGCCGGTTTTCCGCCTCCTCGAAAATGGTGCCGGCGTGGGCTTCCAGCGTTTCCTCGTCAATTTCCTTGCCGCGATACGCGGGCAGGCAGTGCATGACCAACGCGTCGGGTTTCGCCAGCTTCACCAGCGCGGCGTTGATCTGGTAGCCGGTCATAATCTGGATGCGCTCCTTCGCCTCGGCTTCCTTGCCCATCGAAATCCACACGTCGGTGTAAAGCAAATCCGCGCCGCGCGCGGCGGCCAGGATGTCGCTCGTCACGGAAATATTTCCGCCCGCCCGTTTGAGCAATTCTGCTGCTGGCTGGAATTTTTCCGGCGAGGCGATGCGCAGCGAGAAATTGAATTTTGACGCGGCCCAAATCCACGAGTTCGCGACGTTGCATGCGCCGTCGCCGATGAACGCGACGGTCTTGCCCTTGATCGAACCGCGCTTTTCCTGGAACGTGAAAATGTCCGCGAGAATCTGGCACGGATGCTCGTCGTCGGTCAGCGCGTTGATGGTCGGGATGTTGGAAAATTCCGCGAACTGCTCCACGTCGTGCTGCGCGAACGTGCGGATGACCGCGCCGTGAACCATGCGGCCCATGACGCGCGCCGTGTCCTTGATCGGTTCGCCGCGCCCGAGCTGGATGTCCACCGCGCTCAAAAACATCGGCGACCCGCCGAGTTCGCGGATGCCCACCTCGAATGACAGCCGCGTGCGCGTGGACTGCTTGGAAAACATCAGCGCCCACGTCTGCCCGGCGAGCGGCTGGGTCGAGTGGTGGCCGCGTTCACGTTTGAAAACCGCCGTGTCGCGCAGGATGGTTTCAAAATCCGCGCGCGGCAAATTTTCCAGTTTTAAAAAATGGTTCATGACTGCAAGGCTTGGGAGATGAACGCCCAAAGAATATTATTTACCCGAATCGGGGCGTGGCGTCACTTCAATTTTGCGGCGCTTTTGCGCAGGACAGGCGTCGCGCCTGTCTCTGATTTGTTGAGGTGGCTTTTGAAATCGAAGATAGGCGCGACGCCTGTCCTACTTTTTCTTCGCCGCGTCCGCCGCGCGCCAGAGATACCACGCCGCCGTCGTCGCGTGCGGATGCCACCGTTCGCCGAACTTGAGGAGATCCTTGGGCTTCGGCATCGCGCGCTTTTTGTAGGCGATGCGAAAACCGTTCCGCACGCCGAAGTCATCCACCGGCAAAATATTTTCGCGGCCGAGCTGGAAAATCAGCAGCATCTCGACTGTCCAGCGCCCGACGCCGCGCACCTCGGTGAGCCGCAGGATGATTTCTTCATCGGTCAACTTCACAATCTGCCGCGAAGCTGGCACGACGCCGGACAAGGTTTTTTCCGCGATGTCGCGGATGGCCTTGATTTTGGCGAAGGAAAAGCCGCACGCTCGAATTTGTGCGTCCGTGACACCCGCCAAATCTTCCGGCTTGGGAAACCGGCGGCCCGGAAACAATTTTTTGAACCGCGTCAAAATGGTGTTCGCGGCCGTGCCATTGAGCTGCTGGTGCGCGACGGCCTGCACGAGCGATTGAAACGGCGAACGCCGTTTTTCCGGCACCAAGGCGCATTCGCCGTGTTCCAGAATCAGCGCCCGCATGATGGGATCCGTCTTCGCCAGATGTTTGTGGGCGGCGGGTGTCATAAAAAATCAAGCGAGCGATTTGACTGTTTCCTCGATTTTGGAAATGCCTTCGCCCGCCTCCTGCGGCTTGAGATTCAGCGGCGGCAGCAGGCGGACAATCTGGGTTGCGGCGGGAATGGTCAAGACACCCGCCGCGTGCAGCCGGTTCACAAATTGAATGGCCGGCGTCTTGTCGCTCGCGGCAAACGCGGGAATGTTTTCCGCCAGTTCCAAGCCCAGCATGAAGCCCAGGCCGCGCGAGCGTTTGACCACATGCGGATAAGTTTTTGCGAGCCGGTCCAGTTCGTTTTGAATCCACCCGCCGAGCTTGCGCGCCTGTTCATCAAGTCTTTCGCGTTCGATGACTTCAAAAATCTTCAGCGCCACGGCGCACGCGAGCGGCGTGCCGCCGAACGTCGAGGCGTGCGTGCCCGGTCCGAGCAAATCCTGAAACGGCGCGCGCACCCAGAACGCGCCGATGGGAAAACCGCCGCCGAGCGACTTGGCCATCGAAAGGCCGTCGGGCAGAAATTTTTCGCCGCCGGGAACGCCTTCGAGAATCCGCTGGAAGCTCTGGAATTTTCCCGTGCGATAATGGCCGCATTGCACGCCGTCCGTCAGCAGCAGCAGTTTTTTCTCGTCACACAACGCGCGCAGGCCGAGCAGATATTCCGGCGTGGCGGGCGTGACGCCGCCTTCGCCTTGCACGCCTTCGATCATGATGGCAACGGTCGCCGGCGAAATTGCCGCATGCGCGGCGGCCAGATCATTATACGGAATGTGCCGGAAGCCCGGCATCATCGGCTCAAAACCCTTTTTGACTTTTTCCTGACCGGTGGCGGCAATGCCGGCGAGCGTGCGTCCGTGAAACGAATTGGTCGCGGTCAAGATTTCAAACCGGCCTTCATCGTGGCCAAACTTGCGCGCGAGTTTGAACAGGCCTTCGTTCGCTTCCGCGCCGCTGTTGGCGAAAAAGCATTTGCCCGCGCCGATGCGCTTGACGATTTCTGCCGCGAGCCGGCCCTGTGGTTCGGTGAAATAAAGATTCGAGACGTGGATGAGTTTGCGCGCCTGCTCGGTGAGCGCCTCGGTGATGGCCGGATGTGCGTGGCCGAGCGAGCAAACGGCGATGCCGCTGCCGAGATCGAGATAGCGTTTGCCGGTGACATCGAACAGGTAGCTGCCGACGCCGTGGCTGAGCACGATTTCAAAGCGCCCGTAGCTGGGCACGACGTTTTTCGCGAACAGATCGCGGATGGATTCGTAGTCATTCCGCACAATCGGCGGGGGCGTTGGCACAATTTCTTTCATCGGCGGAAAGTTTTTACCAGAAACCACCGCAAAGAACACAAAGAAATTTAGACTTCTACAAATCTGCGTGCCGGCGACGCCCTTGTTACCGGGGCGGTTTGGCTTTTGGGATTACATCTGCCCCTATGCGCTCAATGGGCTCGCGTAGGCACAACTTTGAAACTTCGCGCTTCAACTGCGTTCCACGGCCTGCCATACTGCACCCAAGCAGACAACATGATGCAAGAACAACGCGACACCTGGCACCGGTTCCAAAAATACTACACTGAGTTCAAAGGCCTTGGCTTGGCCATTGACATCAGCCGCGTGGACTTTCCGGAGAGCTATTTCAAGGACATGACGCCGCGGCTGCAACGCGCTCTCGAAGAAATGGACGATCTGGAGCACGGCGAAATTGCCAATCGCGACGAGGAGCGGATGGTCGGACACTACTGGCTACGCACGCCCTCTCTGGCACCAACACCGACAATCCGACGCACTATCGAAGACGCCATTCGGCAGGTGAAGAAATTCGCTGCTGACGTTCATCAAGGTGCCATCAAGGGAAGGCGCGGTCGCTTTCGGAAATGCCTGGTGATCGGGATCGGTGGTTCAGCACTCGGTCCGCAGTTCATCTCGGACGCGTTAGGTTCCGCCTCCACTGACAAGATGGCGTTTTACTTCGCGGACAACACGGATCCGGACGGCTTCGATCGGCTTCTCTCGCAGATCGGCGATGACTTGGGGCGCACGCTCTGCATCGTCGTCTCCAAGTCGGGGGAAACCAAGGAAACACGCAACGGCATGGTGGAGATGCAGGCCGCCTACAAGGCAGCCGGTCTTGATTTCGCCAGGCACGCTGTCGCCATTACGGTGGGCGGCTGGAAACTGGACCAAATCGCTCGCGATGAAAAATGGCTGGCGATCCTCCATACTTGGGATTGGGTTGGCGGACGCACCAGTCTCTTCTCCCCGGTCGGTTTGCTCCCCGCAGCGCTCCAAGGCTTCGATGTTGACGCGTTACTCCGTGGCGCCTCGGAGTGTGACTACTGGACCCGTCAACCTTCCGTCATGCGGAACCCCGCTGTCCAGTTGGCCCTGATGTGGCATTTTCTCACGGATGGCAAAGGCAAAAAGCAGATGGTCGTCCTGCCATACAAGGATCGGCTTCTGTTCTTCCCCCGCTATCTCCAGCAGTTGGTGATGGAATCCCTGGGCAAAGCGTTGAACCGGGACGGCAAGAAGGTGGAGCAAGGCCTGACGGTTTATGGGAACAAGGGATCAACCGACCAGCACGCCTACATCCAACAGTTGCGTGATGGCTTGAGCAACTTCTTCGTCATCTTCGTGGAGGTCCTCAAAGACCGGACGGGCAAATCAATCGAAGTCGAGCCTGGCTTCACCAGCGGCGACTATCTCTCGGGTTTCTTCCTTGGCACGCGTGAAGCGCTTTACGAAAACGGCAGGCAGTCCATCACTATCACGCTCAAGGAATTCTCCCCCGCCAGCATTGGTGCCTTGGTGGCGATGTTCGAACGCGCGGTGGGTCTCTATGCGAGCCTGATCAACGTGAATGCTTACCACCAACCGGGAGTTCAAGCCGGGAAGAAAGCTGCTGACAGGGTGCTCAAACTGCAATCCGATGTGGTGCGATACTTGACTACCAACGCAAGTGGGAAGCCGGGCGCTGCTTTTACAGCCGCCGAAATCGCCAAAGGTATTGGTCAAGAGTCCCGCACTGAAACGGTTTTCAAGATCTGCCGGCATCTCGCCGCCAATTCTGAACGCGGCGTGATGCTCTTGTCGGGGGACGGCACGCAGTCGCAGTTCGCCATCGAGACAGGTCAGCAATTACGTCGACGTCGGCGAACCGTCAGTTAGCGGGGTCTATTGCCAAAGTTCGCACTCAACCATTTGCACAAGCCCCCCCAGCAGTCCCGATTGCGTCTCGCCGGGGTCCATTGGGCAATTGGATCATCGGGGTGGTTGATACCTTGAAAGTCGAGCAAGCCCATCGGTTTGAGAATCACCTCGTGAACGAAGTCAACATAGACAGGATACACCCGCAGCCCTCGTTCAGCCTCTGCTCTTAGAAGAGCTGGCAACTCCACCTCCGTGATGAACTTCGAATCTACAAATGAAGGACTCACAAGAAAAACAGCGGCCTCGGCCTCAGCAAGAGCGCGCTTGATTTCGGTCTTCCATCTCTGACTCGGCTCGATTTGGCTGTCGATCCAAGCGGAAACCCCTAGCCCCTCCAAGGCACGGAGGAGTCGCATCATTTCGTCGGCAAACCTGATGTCCATGTGGCTGTAAGACACAAAAACAACGCCTTTCTTCTTCGGGTTCTTCTTGGACGTCCTTCTTATTCGGGCGAGCGCCAGTTGGATAGAGGCAAGCAATTGATCTTTCTTCACTGGTTTTACCAAGAACTGACAATCCGGCATCGTTCGCGCTTCTAACAAGACCTCAGGTTCAGCGAGGATTCCAGTGACGAAGATGACTTGGGTTCCGGTGTCCGACCTAATTCTTTGTGCGGCGCGAAGCCCAGCTAGGCGGTCTTTCTTTCCCTTGGCGTCCAATAGCTGGATATCTATTAGAGCCACATTTGGCCGCTCTCGGAGCGCCATGTCGAGAGCCTGCTCTTCGGTTTCGGCGATACCGACCACTCGGAATCCCTCCTTCTTGAGCATTTTCTCCAACGGTCGCCCTTCTAGCGCGACTTCGTCTTCCACGATCAGAATACGTTTACTTGGCATGGCGAACATCCTTTTTGTATATTTTGCTTGGAAACTTGACAGCAAATCGAGTCCCTGGCCGAGCGCTCGTCACCTTGATAGTCCCTTTGAGATCATCGGCCACAAGACTCCGCACCAGAGACAAGCCCATGGTATCGTTAGCGTGGCTCAAAGTTTTTTTAAGGCCGATGCCGTTGTCGCGCACTGCAAGCTCGAACATCTCCCCTTGTGGACGGAGTGACACTGAAACCTGCCCGTTGCGGTCCTGCAACAACTGTGGCGGAAATGCATGCTGCAAGGAATTCGATACTAATTCGGTGACAATCAGACCGCACGCAGTCGCCTGTTTCTCATTCAACAGCATTCCCGCGATTGAGAAATCGACGGCAACTTTTTCGCCAGCCCCATGCTGCCAGACTAACGCCTTCCTTAGCTCCTCCAAATACGCTACCATTTCGACATCTGATTCTTCCCCGGTCCGAAAGAGAATTGAATGAACAAGTGCCATGGCTTGTATCCGGTCGCGAATTGTATCAAATGCATGCAGGACATCAGGATTCTCTCTTGAATACGACTCCTGGAGCATTAGAAACCCAGCGATTTGGTTGAAACTCCGCCGGACGCGGTGGTGCATCTCCCGAAGAATGGTCTTCGCACGCGTGATGTCGTGGAATACAACTTGGATCTCGCCAGTTTCCGGGACACGGCGAGTATAGACCGCCACGTCAACCTTGTCTTCCAATCCCCGCAGCACACACATTTCTACCGGCTGCACTTCCTCGCCTCTTTCCAACAGATCCAACCGCGCTTTGGCAAAGCGGCTCGAACGCTCGTCAAGAAAATCAAACAGCGGACGGCCCTTGAGGTCGTCGTCCGATTTGACGCCGAATAAGCGAACGGCCGCTGGATTGGCGAGTGTGATTTTGCCACCTTCGTGAACCACGATACCGTCCGGCGACTGCTCCGCCAGAGACCGCCAACGCTCGGCCAGTTTCTTTTCTTCCATTTCCTCCGTAATGTCCCAGAAGATCGCCTGCACACCGGTGACATTACCCTTGGCGTCCAGCACTGGCGTCTTCACCACTTGAACTAGGATCCTCGGTTTTTTGCCAGGGGGTTGGTGTAACTCAGTGATCGGCTTCATGACTGCCTGTGGCTTCTTTGCCTGCATGACTGCGATGTCGTCGTGGACATACTTTTCAGCGCATTCCTTCGGGTAAAAGTCGAAGTCGGTCTTGCCAATGATTTCAGGAAGGCTCTTCCCAAGGCTCTCACAGAAACTTGCGTTGGCCCAAGTAAATCTTGAATTCCTGTCCTTTCGAAACACGTATTGCGGGATGTGGTCAACAAGCGAGCGATAGAGGGCATCCGAGTCTCTGATCTGCTCGAAGAGCCGTGCGCGCTGAATCGCCAGCGCCGCCTGGCCGACGAGCGTGCCAAGAAGAGACCTTTCCGTTTCCGTCAAACCGCGGACACTCTTGCCATTGAGGTAAAGCACTCCCACAACGGATTGCCCCAACAGCAGGGGCAGCGCAAACATGGAGCGATATCCCGATTTTTGAAGTTTTGGATTCACCCGTTTGTCTTGCTTGATGTCGGGGATCTCTATCAGAGACTTCTGCGCGATCACGGTGCGTGTAATGCTATTCGGATCATCAAGGCGCGGCGCGGGATGATCCGACCCTTCGTCCATAAAACTGCGAATCACCTGAATGCAATCTTCATTGAGTTCATAAATCACGCCAGAATCCGTGTGCGTGATCTCCATGGCACCGGAAACAACATTCTCGAGCACTTTCTTCACTTCCGTGGCACCCAGAATCTTCTTGCCGATTGAATGAACCAACTCCAAGCCGCAATCGCGCTCATAGGCGCTTGCCGCCTGTCGTGCGAGGGTTTCCAGAAGCAACTGGTCTGCTTTGCTGAACCAACCCTCACGTTCATGAAGCGCCAAAATGGTGCCGATAGCTTGGTCGCCAGTTTTCAAAGGGACTGCAATCATTGATCCAGCGACCTTGTAGAATTCGTGAACAAAGGTAAATCGGGAGTCGCGTTGCCGGTCTTCAATGAGGATCGAGTCCCCACTTTGAAATGCGTGGTATGCGGGGCATGTCAATTGGTCTTTTGGCGGGGTAGGCAGAACCCATTCCTGCGCAGTCGGGCTTGAAGTCCCCTGACAGAAGGCCTTGTGCACCAATATCTGGCCTTCCGGGTGTGGCCCGGCTAGGAAGATGCTGCACCGCGTGCATTCCAATCCCTTCGATATTTCTGAGACAACAGTCAAGAGGACGTCCTGGGGGTCGAGCTTGGTTGCGACTGCCTCAGCGAATCGGCGAACGACTTCCAATGCCTGGACCTGCCTTTGCGCCACCTCGAGGTTATACGCCGCCCAGAGGTCATGCACGGCTTGGATGGCCATTTGTTGTGCGCGGGTCAAAACGTCTTCCAAGATGTTGCCGTAAAATCCCGCTTGGTCGTGGTCCAGCGTGAGAATCCCCACCGTATCATCTTGGAAAACCAGCGGCATGCCGATCCATGAAGCGACGTCACTTGTGCCTGATTGCTTTTCCCAATGAACGTTGGCAGCGGTTTCTGGAATAATCTTGGGCCTCCTTGAATGGACAATCTCCCGGAGGATGGGGTCGGCCTCAATGGGGCGGAGAAGCCACGGGTGGGCGCGTGATTTGTCGAAACCAAACGCTCCGACGAGAATCCTCTTGCCATTAAGGATGAGTTGAAGGGATGCCTTCTTGAATTCGATTACGGTTGCCAACTCGTCGAAGAGCCTCCGAGTGACCTTTTCCTCGCGTTCGGACGCGCCAGTTTGTTCCTCGTTCCGCAGCCTGCTGAACCCAACGAAATTCGCCACTTGGTTGGCAACCGTAAGACAGAGTGCGACATCTTCCTCTGGAAAGCACCTGTTTCGGCCAATCGAATCGAGACTGATTGTCCCAATGGTGTTGCCATCGGCCACCATGGGCACGATCAATACGGACCTGATGTCAAGATTCTGGGCGACATTGCGAAGATGCGGCAATTCAGAGACTAGCGCATGACTGCTAAGATCGTCAGCGATGACGGGTTCCTGACGCTCAATCAGTCCAATTTGCGTTGGCTTGCCGTGGATAGGGATGCGGCGGTCAAGGAGAGGCGTCGCAAGCTGAGGAAACTCTGCTTCGACGCGGAAGAAATGCCCTCCCTCATCCAACAAGGTGATCGTCGAATGATCCGCATCGAGAAGCCCAGGGAGCTTGGCGGCGACCTCCTGCAACACCTCGCGGAGTGGCCGCCCGGCTGTTGGACGCGCGAGAATCGTCGCGATCTCGTGCAACTTCGCCAAAACTGCGGAGACGTTGTTCATACTGGATCTTTATCTGCGGCCAGATTAATGGGCGACTGGACTGAAAGCAACGCGATTCGCTGCGCAGGTTCAGTCATGCGGGGCAGTGCTCCAACGAATCCACCTTGGGCAAATGCTTGCGCGCCCAGACGCCCAAGCGCATCCATGCACTGCACTCATCAACGCCGAGTTTGTGGACTGGCCAGCCAGCAGGCCCGACCCGCACGCTAGCCGCCACAATAATGGCCCCAACACTGCCTCGAGCAATACACGTTGCCTCCAGGACTCACATAAAACCCGGCGTGGTCCTTGTGCCTATGGGCAGCCTTGACTCTGCCGCCATCCTCCAAGAATTCGATCGGCACTGGAAGTCCTGGGCGCTTCAGGCGACATGATTCATCGTTGGAACACGCCACGACAACGACTTTTGCTTCGGTGTGCAATTGGTCAGTCATGCGCTAACTCTACGTCGTTGATTTGCCGACGGAAAGTAATTTCTGGCCACAGCCAGGCTCGCTGGGACAATTATTTGATTCGCAATTTCTAATCGGCGATTTTTCGCAGGCCATTTTTCGGATGCGCGCGTAAATCGTAAATCACAAAACGACTTCCGTGCCCACGCCTTTGTCGGTGAAAATTTCCAGCATCACGGAATGCGGCACTCGGCCATCCACGAAGGAGACCTTTTCCACGCCGGATTTGATGGCGGCCACGGCGCTGTCCACTTTCGGAATCATGCCTTTGTCCACGATGCCGGCGGCTTTGAGGCCGGGAACTTCGCCAGTATGCAAGTGCGCAATGAGCGTGGCCGGATCTTTCGGGTCGCGCATCAGGCCGGGCACATCGCTCATAAACACGAGCCGTTTGGCGTTCAGCGCGATGGCGCACATGGCGGCAGCGACATCGGCGTTGCAGTTGTATATTTTTCCGTCCTCGCCGCGCGCGGTCGGGCTGATGACGGGCGTAAAACCGCACCAGATGGATTCCTTGAGCGGGGCAACGTTGACTTCGATGACTTCGCCGACGTAGCCGATGTCAATTTTCTGGCCGGGATTTTCCTTGTCGTCGAGCCACAGCTTGCGGCACTTGAAAATATCCGGACCGGCAAAACTCACGGCCTGGCCACCAAGCGCGTTGATGGTCTTGACGATTTCGGGATTGATTTCGCGCGATAGCACGTCGTCCACGATTTGCACCGTGGCCTCGTCGGTGACACGCTGGCCTTGGATGAAATTCGCCTTCAAACCGGCCTTTTCCATCGCACGGGTGATGGCTTTGCCGCCGCCGTGAACGACGACCGGATTGATTTCGACGGCTTCAAGAAAAACGATGTCGCGGGCGACGCCGGCACGCACGGCGGGATCGGGCGAGTCCATGAAACTGCCGCCGTATTTCACGACGAACGTTTCACCGCTGAATTTTTGGATATACGGCAACGCTTCCATCAGCGTCGCGGCTTTGGCGATCAGGTCTTGCACGCGGGATTTTTAGCAGGTGCGGCGCGCGAGTGAAAGCCAGTTTCAGCGGTTCGATTCGGATTTTTATTTCGCGGCGTCCGCAACCAGTTCATCGCAGGTGGCGTTGAAGAATTTCACGCACTCGGCAATCTCCGGCTGGGAATTGTCCCAGTGATATTCATATTCCACGCAAAATGCGCCGTGGAAATTCTGGCGTTTCAATTCCGCCATCAACGCCTTGGTCTGGCCGACGCCTGTGCCCCACGGCACGTCGTGCGCTTTTGGCCCCATTTCATTCAGGTCTTTGAAGTGGAGGCAAATGATGCGACCTTCGAGTTTCTTGAGGCATTCCAGCGGGTCGAGTCCGGAGCGCATCCAATGGCCGACATCCGCGCACGCGCCCATCAACGGTGTGCGACCCTTGATGGCTTCGAGCACGGATTCCGGATTCCAGTAAATCGAATGACCTTTGGGATGATCGTGAATGGCCACCTTGATGTTGTATTCCTTGCACAGTTTTTCCACGGTGTCTAGCGCATTGGTCGCCGGTTCGGCGACGAGCGTGTCTATGCCGAATTTTTTTGCGAACTCAAAAACCTTCCGGCTTTGGGCCTGGTCCGGCGGCAACTGCACCACGCCCAGGTTGACAAATTTGGGCGCGATGCCGGCGGCTTTCAGCTTGTCCAACAAGTCCTGCTGGTCCTTTTCAGAAAGTGTCATGGTGCCAACGCTGTTGGTGCCAACGAGATTGACCGAGCCGGAAATGCTCATGTAATGCACGCCGAGAGCGGCGGTCTTGTCAATGGCTTCGGCGATGGGAAATTTCCGGAACGTATAGGAATGCACGGCCAGCTGCCAGCCGAGCTTGTCGGCGGAACTGGTGGCGACCGTTTGCGCCTGGGTGCCGATGGCCAGCAAAGTGACAGCAGCCAGCAACAGGATTTTTTTCATGGGGAATTTAATGGTGCAAAAATGCGGGGGCGAGTGGCGGTTTAAACTTTGGGTTCCCAGCCGGATTCATATTTGCGCCGCCACAATTTCATGGCGTCGCGATCCTTTAAGATGTGGCCATTGGCCGGGTCACAATGCAATTCGCGGCCCACGCGCCACGCGATGTTGCCGAGATGCAGGAGCGCCACGCTTTTGTGGCCCTCTTCCACCGGACAGTTCGGCGGCGTGCCGTTGCGGACGGCGTCAATGAAATTGGCAAAGTGCAGTTGATCCAAATCGAGGCCGGTGGCGCTGACGGTGTTGGTCCGATCTACGTTTTCGCTGCCTTTCACCTGCTTAATGATTTTATTCTTGCGGTCGTAAATCGTGTAGGCATTGCCATCCAGCAAGGCCGTGCCTTCGGTGCCATAAATCAAAACGCCACGCGAAAGATTTTCGACTGGATAATCATTGCAGCTTCGCCCTTCCCAACTGATGGTTTTGCCTTCGGCAAAATCCCACGCGATGGTCTGCGTGTCCGGCGTTTCCCAATC
>ODAK010005113.1_pt1 | contig 13355 bp, 12 predicted proteins | sample 1539591 | NCBI WGS metagenome assembly ODAK01 (sample SAMEA3539303, study PRJEB22396) | soil metagenome | biome: tundra; feature: field; material: soil | place: USA | collected 2010-05 | depth 0.15 m | reverse complement strand
TCTGTGCAAATTGATGAAGAGAACGATTGGGCCCAGACTCTGTGCTCCGGGGGGGGACGAGTCTGGGCTTTTTCTCGCATCAACGCACTGTTAGGACACTACCGAACTTGCGGTGGTGACTCAGTTTGAAATTGCGTTCTTGTAGGGGCCGCGCTTGCCGGTTTTTGCATCGTCGCATCTGCCATTTGTATGAGTTCTTCGATGCTCCAAGCGTGATCCGAGAGACCCGCTTCCATCGCGGGGGTTACGCGCAAAGTCTGATGAATTCGAGCGTAATTGCAGTACATGAAGTGAAGCGCCACAGCGTATCCGTGATTGTCGAGCTTCTTGGAGAAGCCGTTTGTTAGCCGGGTGCACCCGCCGCATTTTGTTCCTCCAATTCGTATTCTTCGAGCACCTTCAAACACTTCGCTAACTTGATCGCCCGCACGGGTTCCTTCTTGCAGATCTTCTCTAGTGTGTGCTGGTTGATCCCCCTGCGCATGAATTCGCGCTTGGAAACTCTTGCGATTCGCGCTAGTTGCTCCTCCGTTGCAACTGCGTTTCCTTTGCGCTTGTATTCAACTGCCTTGAAATCCAGCAAACTCAGGTCTTCACCCTCTTCCCAATGCTTGTCGGATTCTTTGCCAATGTAAATCGGCGGCCAGTTCGCGACGATGTGCGCCCGTTGCAACAGCCCGCGCGTATCGAACTCGCACGGTTTTCCGTCTGGTCCAAGACTCTTCGCTTCGGGGTGATTTTGGTACGAGTCCAGGAGCATGAAGAAATTCTTGACCAGTGCGCTGCGACCGTCGTATTCGTTTGTGAGCTCGTAAACGGGCGATTGGGAATCGTGGATATTGATGCACTTCGAATGCATCCACTGTTCACGTTCGGATGAAAACGGTGTTATCAGAGTGAATTTGGCTGGATCAACGCTTTGTGGATGTCCAAAGCGGCAGATTTGCGGAATCATCATGAAATTGTGCGGACGCATGAGAGGCCCTTTATCAAGGTTTCTGAAGGCGTGGTGCGGGGTGCTAAGAGTTAGCTTCATCATTACCGGCAGGTCGAACCACGTTGGTTTTGCCCGCTTCAAGCCAAGAACCCCGCGAATGATCCAGTCCCAAGCCTCAAATATCCATTGTGGCGTTTCGTGTTGCCATCCCTCGGGTGAGTTCTTCGGCGGATAAAAATAGCCGAGTCCGTGAGCTTTTGGTTCCACAATCTGTATATCGTTCTCAGTCTTCGTATAAAGTGCATACCGCTTCGCCGCGATGCTGTACCCGAATAGCTGGCGGCGCTCTTTGTTTTGGTCCGAATTAATTTTGTGAAGTTTCAGAATTGACCCTGGAACCAGCTTACGGTCATAAGGATTGAGGGATTCGAATCTATCCACAATGTGTTGCACGTCAGGCCAAGACAGGGCCTTAATGCAATCTCCACCGGGCATCACGATTTTCTGGCAGTGCTTCGATGACACGATGGCTGCGCTATCGGTGTCGCAGAATAGGTAGTTTCCTCCGGCATTGGCTATGCACTTTTCGAGCATCCCCAGAAGCAGGCGCCCACCGGACGTGATCAGGGAACCGATATGCGGAGCGAACCATTTTCCCGGCTTTTCCACTACATCTGAAGTCGTCTCAAATGATTCTTCACCCGAAAACACCCGTAATTTCGTGCCGGTCGATTCGTTCGGATTGAGTTCCACAAAAAGGCCATACGATCCGCTGTTGGCTAGGATTTTCAGCCAGTAATGCAGTGACGGGTCCGATTCATTGGCCGCCCGCTGTTCAATGACGTGCCTGAAAAAGCTATCCGTGTTGGCATCTACTTTCACCATGCTACGGAGAAATGTAGAGCTCAACCCAGCCTGTTTCCCGTGTGGTACGACACGAATTGCTTTTTCGATGTGCGGAATCTTGCCACCGTTTAGCAGAATAGAGGCAATAATGTCAGGCCCTGCAAACCAGATTTGTCCTTTGCTAGTGAGGTAGTTAATTCCAATATTTTGAGTGGTTCCGTTGTACATGGTGCGCACGGGCAGAATATCCCGCTCCGGACGTATGAGCGCAAAGAACCTAAAATCCGGCCAGAGCTTGCGATTAAAGCAGTCTTTAAGAGTGATATTAGAGAGGAGTTCTTTTATTTCCTCAGTTGCATCGGGAAAAGTCATGGTCTTTGCCGTCAAAACGGACCAATTATCCAGTAGTTCGTTTACCGTGGGATATTGAGACATGAAATCCACGGGGCAGACTGGCACTTCGCAATTGCGGATTCGGCACTCGGCGCGCCCGCCGAAATAACTTTGCATGGCAATGCCATAGGCTGAATTAATTTCAATATCTGGTATTTTTCCGCTCGGGTAGAAAACATTTAAGTTTTCGAGATATGCCTTCGCCACACTTGCGGGACTGAACATCTTGTCGGGTCCGAGATCAAAAGGGTGAAAATCGTACTCTTTCTTAACGGCATTTAGCAGACCCACCGTAGCCCGGACGTCCTGACGGCAATATTCGATTTCTTCCAGATTCACACTTCCGCTTGGTTTGTGCTCCCGCTTGCTGGTAATTGCGAACTCCTTACAGGCTGTTCTCAATGAATACGATTTATTGCGAAGCGCCCAGGGTAGAGTTCGCAGGTCGAGAAATCGCGCCGCTGTCCAAAGCTGCACGCGTTTGTTTTTCTTGCCAGGTTCGGAAACAGGTGCACGCGTTGAATGAATTATTGCTGTCTTGCTGTTGAGCGCTTTAATCACAACGCGTGGAAAATACTTGCTTGCTTTAAGCTGTCCATTTTCTGGATTGCGCCATTGCGACAGTATGAGTGACCATCCACCATTCTTGGCGGTTTCCCAGTCCAAAGCGAGCCTGCTCAAGTCAAATGGCAAATTGAACCCGACGATGAGGGCCTTACCCTGGATCGCCCATCCGAGAACTTCCGAAATAAACTTTGATCGGCAGTACAGCCGTAGCCGGTCGGAACCATCAATTCCCGTTTCTGGTTTGGTTGTCCTGGCATATTCGCGCAGGATATTGAACTCTTTCTCAGTGAGTTCGGAATCATCATGAACGATTCCTTCTCCCGTACATACATATATTCCATTTCGCAGTTCGCCAAACCGCCAAAAGCCAAATGTCAGAGCTTGATCGGTGGTGATGCGAGTTTCACAATCAAACACCAGGGCATGTTGCGGCCACTTGGGCTCGGTATTCCTAATTGCAGGGTCTCGCTTCGCCGTTTCCAGCGGTACGGTGTGGGCGCGAACGTAGATGTCATTCTGCTCGGCCATGTGAAGTTACTCTTCAGGCGTGCGACGATGAGAGTCGACAAGTTGTGTGTCAAGATGCCCGTTCTCGGTTAAGCGAAGCGATGCATCGACCGAGATTCCACTAGGCCAAATGCACGGGTGCTGCCCTCGCGAGTTGGCCAGCCACAACTCGCTGAGGACGTCTCTCAAGGTCGATGTGATGAGTGCATTCAAATCGAATTGATGCTCACCGCCCGCTTCTGTGGCGCCGTTGCCATCGTGTCTCATTAGCATTCTCCCTTCGGGTCATCTAGCAGATCCGCCCAACGTTGCATCGCATCGGCTTTGGCGTGGTCGAAAACGGCGACTGCTCGAAGCGCCTTTGCGACCCTCCTACTCTTGTTGGGCTCATAGGTGAGGGAAATGCCCGCACGCAAGATCTTTTCGTGCATCTCACGGTGATGTTTTTGGCAAAGGGACACTGTCAGTTGTGCGTCATGATGTCTTCCGGCTGTGTGGTGTTCCTCGATGCACAAGACACAGGGAGGCACCGCGAGCCCTTGGTCCTCACGTTGTTGTCGTCGGACGCTTTTCCTTGCAGTCCGAATTGGATCGTGATCCCTCAAGAGGCACGACCGTTGAACGTTCGGTACAAAGAGAAGTCCGATAAGGCAGGCTCAATACTCGCAATGGTCCGACCAGCTGTGACAAGGTCGACCGATGAGATTGTTTTTCCATGCCATCGTGCTAGTGCGTTGCGCTCGCCTCGCAAGTAGCGTCCCAGGTCTCGCAGGTACTCGCTTGCCTCCTTTCGTTCTTTGGAAGAGCGAGTGTGAACCGGTATGGAGTTACCGTATTTATCGGGCAAGTAGATGGTCGCCGAATATCGGTCACTCTTCCTGACCCGGAACCTGCCACGCGACTTCGTCAACTCGGATGGAAAATATTTCCTGATAGTGTCCGCTTTTACACCGTGCAACTTGGTGGCCTGGCTCAGCCGAAGATTGGGCTCGTGGCGCATAGCCGCGATGGCGTGCAACGCGCGGTCGTAGGCAGACTGGCTGCGCTGAGAGAGGCTAGCGCGGCGCAGGTTGCGCCGTCGCTTCGGAGCTGGCTGAGATTGATGTTGTTGCTCGGACCTCTGCGATTGTCGTGCTGGCCTGCGTGCGTGTTTTTTGTCTTTCTTAGCCATTTCTGCTCGGTTCGTTGAACGATAGAGCGTATTTCGGGATGCGTAAATTGCAGTTAAATCAGAACCATTGTTTGGGGAGCAGAGAAAGCAGTCGGAATTCTTGGGGTGCAGAAAAGCGGAGGGGATTTCCTGCTCTGCAGGAAATAGATTGGATATTCTGCAGGGATCTCTTATTCAGGGATGTTTTCTATGGGAAATGGTTTTCCCGTTCTCTTGGCATAGCTTCTGACCCCCTCGCGAATTCGGTTCACCAGGCTTTGCTGTTGCTCGACCCTTAGCGTTTCGTAACTTCGCCCTTGAAACTCCTCTCGAATATCATCATTTTCGGCGAGGCTTCGACGCGTCACGTGTGTCCATGACATAGACTTTTTCCATTCGTACTCGCACGAGTAGTCTTGGACGGGTCTCCCCGGCTGACTCGGCAAAAGTGGTTTCAATGGCGGAATAAGGGTCTGAAGCATCGACAACGATAACCCTCTTCCCTTGCGAACCAAATTGAGAAGAGCGAGAGCAGCTTCTCCCAGATCACGAAGCGCCCTTCCCTTTTTGTCCGGAGATGCCGAATCACCCAGGTTGAGCAGCTTCAAGATGGAACCCGCGTGCCGCGTCCATTTCTTCAGTTCGATTAGCCGTTCTTGGTCAGTATTCAAGGCAACAGCGTCACCGAGGAAATTGATGAAGCCATCATAATCATTCGCAAATATCCGCCGAATATCCATCAGTAGCGTGAAGCTATCGCGGTACTGTGGCAATCCGGCAATACTTTTCTTGAGATGTCCTTCCCAATGGGATCGTAATGAATCGGCGGATTCACGAACGAGTGCCCGTCCCAGCGCTCGCTTCTCTGGTGGAATTTTCTCTCTCTGACTGTCTATAAGCGGAAGATTCCTGGCGAACTCGGCCTCCGAGACCATTCGTTCAAAAAGGTGCGGAATCCGAACAATGGTCTCAAACTCTTCTGTGATTTTGGCAAAATTGTAGGGCAGTTTCGTTGTACTGAGTGCAGACTTGGCCTTTGATAAAGAGTTTCTCAACTCCTCGCATTCTGGCGAAGTGAGTTCATGGTGCTTTGCGACTTCAAAGTCTCGACCGAGGAAATTGATCGATAGGCGATTACCTGCTGAAAGAGAAGACAGGTAATCCATGTCCGCCGAATCAACCAAATTCAATACAAAATAGCAGTACCGAGGGAGAGCACGCGTCGGAGATATCTCCAATGCGAGACACAGCGCTGGCCCGGAGACGCATTGTTGATGTGTGCTTCCCACCAAAACCGTGGCGGCGAGAGCCTGTTCCCGGCTCAGGCTCATCCAGTCAACGTGGAGCAAACTCTGACTTGTCTGAAGTGCACATCCGAACCGCTGCAAACTGAGTTTGTCACCCTCTGTAATAGACATAGCGGAGTAAGATATAATGTAATCAACAACTTAACGGACCTGCCGACTGTTACAAGCAGCCGACAAGCCCTAACCACCATAGGAAAGAAGGCTCCAATGGCAGCTTCAGGCACCCTACCGCAAGAGGGTCTATCCCGCAAATCGTCTTTTTCAAGGACAGGCATTCTCACGCTCACCGGCTTTGGTATCAAAGTCCGGATGCAGTCCGGTCATCTTGAAATCGAAGATGGGATTGGACCGGAGCGTCGCACCGTCAGGCTCGCCAGAATCGGTCACCGACTGAAGCGTCTCGTCTGTATTTCTGAGGATGGATTCGTGACGCTAGCCGCGTTGAAGTGGCTCGCGGATGTAGGAGCATCCTTCGTGATGCTGAACCGCACGGGTAAGGTCTTGTTTGCCACCGGGCCAAGCGCCTCTAGCGACGTGAGATTGCGTCGTGCACAAGCCCTTGCCCACTCATCAGGCGCTGTCCTGCGCATTGCGCGAGAACTCATTGACCAGAAACTTGCGGGACAGGAACAGGTTGCCCGGTACAAGCTCCTCGCTGTTGTTTGTGCGGACACAATTCATCGCTACCGATCTGAGCTGGCAGAGACTGACACGATCGATAGGATTCGGTTGGTTGAATCCCGTGGGGCTGCCGCCTATTGGTCGGCATGGCGAACTTTGCCGATCAATTTTCCGCGAAAAGATCAGTCCCGAGTGCCCGCACATTGGGGTGTCTTCGGCCCGCGCGTTTCGCCGCTCACGGGTTCTCCCCGACTTGCAGTGAATCCGCCAAACGCAATTCTCAACTACCTGTACAGCCTGCTTGAATCGGAATCACGTCTTGCGGCTGCCGCTCTCGGTCTTGATCCAGGTATGGGGGTACTCCATGTTGACACCAAAGCGCGGGATAGTCTTGCATGCGATCTAATGGAGCCCGTCCGCCCACAGGTTGACTCATTCCTGCTCGATTGGATCATGAAGGAGACACTCAAACGCGAATGGCTTTTTGAGCAAAGCGATGGGAACTGCCGTCTGATGGCATCCTTCGCCGCTCGATTGTCGGAAACAGCGCCGATGTGGGGTCGTGCGGTTGCGCCCTACGCTGAATGGGTCACTGGCGCACTGTGGTCAAGTTCATCCAAACTGGCTCGTGAATCCGCTCCACCGACGCGGTTAACGCAGCGCACGAAGCGAGAAGTGAAGGGTGCACCGCCATTGCCCCCTTCGATTAGAGCACCGCGCCGAGACAATCTTTGTCGCGGCTGTGGAAAAACGATCTCAGATGGGTGCACGAACTGTGCCACATGTGCCGTTGGCGATGCGACCAAGAACATGCTCAATGCGGCGCGGATTGGACGCCAAACGGCGAATTGTCCAGAAGCCCAATTGAAGCGTGCGCACACTCAACGCAAGAACGCTCTCGCCCAGCATGGGTGGAAATCTTCCGACCAGCCTGCATGGCTGACCGAAAAGTTCTATCTGGAAAAAGTTCAGCCGCTTCTTACACGAATATCGGCATCTGCCATCGCCCGACAAATTTCGGTTTCGCGCTGGTACGCTGGGCGAATTCGTGGGGGTTACCGGCCACATCCACGGCACTGGGAGGCGCTGGCGGAACTCGTTGGCGTTTCTGCGAATGCCTGTTAGCCCGCCTGTTGTCGTCAGGTTGGGAGAACTCATCGTTGCGAACGAAGAAATTGACCATTGCGGATGTTTGGTTTCAGTAGTTTAACCGCAGCACGGTGCGCTACGTGCGGTACCGCCGCGTTGCCTCTACTCAGCGAACTCCACGCACATGGGATCTTGCGATGCCAGCTTCACAGGACACCCAGCATCAGCCGCGATACGCTCGATGACTTCGTAGGACGGGAAGCCGGGATCAGCGATCCATCCCTGTACATACTTTCGCACGCGGCTCTTACTGGCTGGCCTCATGGTCTGCCAATCGACCAGCTCCCAGGGCCCGTCTGGCGACGAGTCCGCTGGCTGGAGTAAGAGCAGGTAGTGTTCGCGTAGTAGTTGGTCGGTGTGTGAGGTTCCGTGTGGTCCTCGTTCCTTCGCCTTCCTCTTGTTGGTCTTGTCACTCTTCGCACTGGGCGGTTTGTTCTGTGAGGGCAAGTCGGGGCGGATAACCTTCATTAGTCTTTGGACCACAGCGTCCATGCCATCCTGTGAGCGAGCAGCGATTCGATCTGCCAGCATGGGCGCACTTTTCACTACATCCTCGAAGGTCAAGTTGAACCATACGGGCAGGATGACCTTCCTTCCGTCGTGTTCCCGAGCTGTAAGCCCGCTCAGTTCTCGCTGCGGCCAGCGCTTCGCAAAAAAATGCGGGCTCAGAACCACGATCCCGTAGTTCGAGTGGGCCAGGCCGCGTTCGATGGCTTCGCGCAGGCTATCTCCTACCTGTAGTTCGTGCTCGTCATACCAAATGCGAATGCCGGACTTGTTCAAGCGTTGCGCAAGTGGTCTTACGAATTCATCCTTATCTTCACTGGCGTGGGAGATGAACGCATCAAACTCGGAATCTCGATGGTTGGCCTGCGATAAAAGAACCCGCCGCTGTATCGCTTCTCCGTGCCTCAGTAGCGACTTGATCCGGACTATGAGTTCTCCGGGAAGTGCTGGTCTCGACAGAAAATAGTCGGCACCCGCCTCAATCGCTTCGATCCTGTCTTTCGAATCACTCAACTCTGTAAACACTATGACTGGGATCAGCTCAGTTAAAGGATTGCTCTTTAGTTCCCGACAGAAATCAAAGCCTGACTTCCCAGGCAGGACCGCTTCCACAATGATTAGGTCCGGTAGTTTGTTCCTCACAATTAACGCTGCTTGTTCGCTGTCCGGGGCGTAATCCACGCCATAACCAGTGCGCGACAGTAAACGTAAGGTCAGGTTCGCACTTTCCTGGCGTTCCTCCACGAGCAGAATGGTCGGACGGTATTCGGATTTAGGTATGTTCACCATGCTGGTTGCAGCTCGTTGACGCCCAACTCGCCCGAACTGGGAATTGTACCTGCTAACGCCGCCATCGTGCCGAGCAGTTCAACCAAGGTGCCAGTCAAACCCGCTGGAGTAGAATCGGCGTTGTGGGACTGCCATGCGTCACAGCGACATCGTTCCCGAACATGAATGCGACGGTGAGCTGATCGAGCTGCCGCCAACTCCCACACATATTCAACGCGCCTGGTGCTCCGTGTGTGGGGCCGAGTTCTCGTACCAGCCGGACTCTGACTGGGTCTTCATCGTCCTGCCGGGTATGCGGAGTGTGATCGAGTAGTAGGGCGTTGCTGGGCGGCGCAAGAGTCCCCTGAAAAAAAGGCCCGACGCTCTACCCCCCCAAACACGAAGAACGTCGGGACCATCGATCTTGCGTCCAGCTTCCCACTCTCCATTCGTGCGGTCAACCACACCAACGTGCCGAGCAGTTCAACCAACGTGCCAGCCACATAATGCGGGCGGTAGAATCGGCGTTGTGGGACCCGGTTCCGTAATTCGTAACGGCGTGTCAGAAGCATGGCAAACTATGGAGCATGTCCAAAGGCCGCAAGCGCGAGCCGCTGGCCGACGACGATCTCAGACTTCTCGTTGCCGGTATCGCAATTCTGCTGGTTCTGATGATGGTGGTCATCTACAAGTTCGATCTGTGAAGGCCGGATCGGATTCCCGAAGTGTTCAAAAGGGAGCGTGCGCCTCCGCCCGCTCCCTACCCCCTCGGCTATATTCCCGGAGGCCCAGCAAGGCGATGCACATCGGGGGAAGGCAGCCTTGGTGGGCCAGACAGCCGCAAGAGACGCTGAACACTGTACGCCGACCTTCCCGGTTCCGCAATTCGTAACAGGACTGTCTTCACTGACGCGCCGTGCAACGTACGGTTGCGTACGTTGTGGGCCTGGTCGCTGGGCGAGCGTAAGATGGTCAGTCCCTATTCCGGGCGGACGAATTGAAGATTGAAGACAGCGCAAACACGGGAGCCGCGCGCCGCTGCTGCGTCATCCAGCGGTACGAAGGCCAAGTCCCTATGATGGCTTCATGCACGAAACGCCTCAGCAAGTTCTTCACTCCCACCACACTTGCGCACGACGCCATCGGAGCGGTGCGGTACCTGTGGCACAAGTACCATCTACATCGGTGCTCCGAATGAACCCTCCCATGAGTTAGGGGATGGCGCGAACTAATCCTACGCATCAGCACCACCAACAACTGACCAGGACGCGAGGCGCAATATTTATGATAGCGCGAATCGCCGACTTTGTGGGAGTTTGATTCGAGGAAATCGCGGGCGGTCGAGAGGGTCGAGAATGCCGAGTCTGAGAGAACGACGCTAACCCATGACCGCCCCTGGGTGAACCGAGATGAGCATAGACCAAGAAATTGTTCGGGGCCAATACAGCGGACACGGTATCTTCATGTCGCCCTCCTCACCTTCGCCCACCTTGACAATGTTCAGTTCGGAATTCGTAACACCGGCGAAAAGGTAAACACCATGGTCTATATGATCTGGCAGTCTTCAAAGGAGGGGGAGAAGGGATGTCAGCAACATGGCTTCAAAGGGAGAACGTCATCGGCCAGCCTGTATGGTGGCGCACGATCTCGTCAACAAACTATCAGCCATCGTCGGCCATTGCCATCTTCTCCGCGAAATGACCGAACCAGGCACAGAGTTAGCGAAGCGACTTACCATGATCGGAGACCTGGCAAAATCCGCCGCGAAGGACCTCACTGAGCATCAGCGCGAACTCAGGGAGGCAATGCGAAAACCTGACAAGCATAGGAGGCTCGCGGGCTAAGGAGTCCAATTACGGTGCGCAAGTACCGGTAGGGGCCCGTGTTGGCCATGACTAAGCGTCCGAAGATCCTCCTCGTCGAAGACGACCCGCACGTTCGGGAAGTGACACAGGTGTTGCTCGGAAAGTATTTTGAGGTCGTCTCAGCAGCGAGCTTCACAGAGGCTACAAGTCGCATCGATGCCCAACACTTCGATGTTCTCCTGACCGACCTGCACCTATCTGGCGAGGAAGATGGTCTGTCGCTCGTAAATGTCATGCGCCAAGCTCAACCCAAGGCAATGACTGTCTTGGTTAGCGGCTCTGCGGTGGACGCCGAACTCGACGGTGACCTGCAAGCGGATGCGGTGATGGAGAAACCCTACGAGGTAGAGGAACTCGCTGATCGCATCCGTCAATACTTGCAGTCGCGCTGAACGGATAATGCGGAATGTTGCGCACCTGTGCCGCTTCACCGAGTTCCCCGCCTGAGTTCCTTTACGCTGCGCTCTTCACCTTCGCCCACCGTGCTCGCTGAGCCGCCGCAATCCGCCTCCGTCCTGCCGCTGAGATCGCGTGCTTCGGCTTCGCTGTCCTCGCCTTCGCCCATCGCGCTTTCTGTGCCAGGCTAATTCTGCGCCTACCGGCTGCGGACATCGTGCGTGTTCCGTTTGAGCTGCTGCCGCCCAGCGCCGCCAGAGCCTGGTCTATTCGCTGGAGCTGCTTCTGCGTGTGTTCACGTTCCTTCTTCAACTGCCCTACTACTGCTGACATGTTCTTCATTGGGACCCCTGGAGAATGATAGCAGGGACTGGAGACGCGCGACAGCTTGAAGCTGGCTCTGGGCGCGGATCTTCACGCACTGAACGGATAGATGTGACCACGCGTACAGCCCCTTAATTGTTTTCCACGATTCTTCTCGCAGCGGTCTTATAGCTATTGCCAAGCTTATCTGTGAACTCGATTGCTACTACCGCCCGCTTATGTTGAACGATGTCTAACCCTGCGCCGGGAGGCAAATTAAAAGTGATCCAGCCGTTGATAGCTGCCGCCAGTTTTCCTATCGGTTGCATGGTTTGAATCTGAATTGATTCTGATTGTTTAAACTCAGCCCAGACCTCTTGATTTGACTTACGAACAACAACATCCGCAATCGGTGGTGCATTAGCCGGGACTTCCCAGTGGTGGTTGTCCGAAGATCTATACAGGAGATTCCAAGAGGGAACGGTACTTGGCTGGCCGCGATTGAACATGAGCACACGAAAAAACAGTGAACATATCCCATTGGGGGATTGAACGAACTGAACTTGTGTTATGTTTCCGAACAGGTAGGGACGAGTTTTGAGGTCGACACCAGGTAGGTCTTTTCCTTCTATGTAGTCGTACCACGGCTTCAGGTCAACGACATCATGTTCCACGGTTATATTTCTAGACATCACCGGATTTTCGCCGTTCCCGACTTTAATAGATCCGCCTTCGATGTAACTATAGGAAATAGAGGAATCCAAGGCGTGCATCTCAATCCCGACAGGTGGTTCTGACGGCGACTGACTTGCAGCCCCGATTATAAAGTCTGGGTTTTCGAGGGGCGGTGTCGGCTGTGTTGGCTGAACCTTGGACTGGTTTCGTCTTGGCGGCACAGGCTTGCCTGCTAAAACCTCAGCCAATGTTGGTTCTTCTTGTGACCCGTCATTCTTGGATTCTTGCGGCGGCTGAAAAAATTTCGGTCGAGTTGTCTCTCTGGATTTGGCCATCGCGGTTTCTTGCGTCTTGGCTTCTGACTGCGGGGCAGCAGGGAGAACGGCAGGGCTATTCGATGGTAATGAAGGCGTATGCGCTACCCGCAGTGGATTCGCGTCTGGGCGAGCGCGCCAGGCAATATAGCCGACTGCGATGACCACCACAACTATCGAGACGATTAGCGCGGCCTTCTTGGAGAACGTAGAAGATCTCTGCTTGTTGCTGATCGTCTGGAGTGGTTCTCGAAAGTCCTGCCTTCGAGAGAGACTAGGAAGGGGGGCTTCGGTTGTGCGCTGCAATTTGCTCTGCACGTGCCCAAGCTCAGGCATCACGACGGCTGGCTGATTAGTGAGCCGACGATAAAGAGCGTCATAGCGGTCTTCGTTGGAAAGATCGTAGAAAGTCGCGCTGCGGAGAATAATTGGAACATGGGCTGAATCGGCAGCCCCGAGAATAATAGGAATGAACTTGACGTTCTTACCCTGCGCTTCATACAGCTCTTGAGTGATAACGAAACCTTCCCAAGAAGCCCCAAGACCCTTCCCTGGCTGTTCCTTACCGCGAAATCGGCGCTCATAAACTGCGGTGCAAACCACAAGGACGAAACCGGCCTCGTCCACTTGGTTGCTGCACCAATTCGGCCAACCCTCGGGCGGAGATTCTTCATACAGATCGATGCGACAATCTATCCCTTCCCGGCGCAATCGGTCGGAGAGACGGAGCACACGATCAAGGTGCTGAGGGGTGTCGTGACTATAGCTGATGAACACTCTGACCATCGTTCGGGTCCCTGCACCGAATCTTACATCAATCAGGTCGTCGCCTCTTTAGCGATCATTCCGCCCGCACACACCTTCTCCATCATCAGCTCGGCCCGTTTCCTACTCCCCCGCTCGCCATACCCGCGCCGCGCCCCGCGCCCCACAATCCCAAGTCCATCACTCGACATTCCGGGCCGGGGTGTAGCAAAATCCCCTCAGTGCGTAATACCCCCATGCCCGTTTGACCCTTCTCTTCTGACGCCTGTAAGATCGCAGCCGAAG
>ODAK010005111.1_pt1 | contig 13355 bp, 10 predicted proteins | sample 1539591 | NCBI WGS metagenome assembly ODAK01 (sample SAMEA3539303, study PRJEB22396) | soil metagenome | biome: tundra; feature: field; material: soil | place: USA | collected 2010-05 | depth 0.15 m | reverse complement strand
TCTTGGTGTCCACGTAGTCGGCCAGCTCGCCAATGTATTCCGGGTCGGAACCCCGAAGATGGTAGGTCTGGTCGTAAATCTCGACACGGACACTGCCCGCGCCGTTGCCATTTCCGTTGCCATTAGACTGACTCAAACGCGCCTCCTACTTCAGGGGTCAGGGGCGAGAAAATCGGCGATGCAACTAGTCCCTAAACCCCAGTCCCTGCCCCCGATTATCCTGCCGATTCTTCCGAGTTCAAAGCCTCAATTTGGTCCAGCATCTTTTCTACTCGGGTACGTACCTCTTCGCGCTCCCGGCGCAGGCCGACCATTTCCTGGCGCATGGTATCGATCTCCTCCTCGCGCTCATTCAACTGCTGGCGCAGGCGGGAAGCGTCGCGCTCAGCAGCGGTTTTGGCCTCGCGGGCCGACTTCAACAGCTCGATGGTGCGCAGGATTTTTTCTTCGAGAGACTTGAAATCAGCAGTAGAGCGGGGGGAGACCGTTTCGATTGCGTTCGCGGGCATAAGAAGAATGGACCCCAAAAAAATTTAGTATCGCGAGCGCAGTATATCGCAAAAGTTTGTGCGCAGAACTGTGCAAAACACGATTCCGCCGTCATTTGTCGTGGACGAACCTGAATGTGCAACGTGTGCGATGCAGATGGCCACAACTTTGAGGATTTGTGCTTACGGTTGTCGCTCTATTGGGCGCGCAGCACGCCGCCCAGCGACTGCAGTTTCGCGACGATCTTCTCCGACCATTGCGCCACTTCGTCGTCGCGCAGCGTGCGCTCCTTCGACTGGAACTCCGCGTGGAGAAGCACCGAGTATTTGCCCGGGCCAACCTTCTCGCCGCGAAAGATCTCGCCCGGGACGAACCTCTGCAGCTCGTTCAGCCCCAACTCTTCGATGGCCGACCGGATGCGCTCGAAGGTGACCGCCTCATCGAAGATGAAAGAGAAATCGCGCTCCACCGCCGGGAACTTCGAGATTCGCTGGTAACGCGGCTCGCGCAACGGGTGCCGATACAGGCGGTCGAGCATCACCTCGGCTACGTAGACATCCTGCCGGAGTTTGCGCACGGCCTGCTCGGGATGCAACTGCCCGAAGACCGCGACCGTCTCGCCATCCATGACGGCGCGCGCCGAGCGACCGGGATGAAGGTATTGAGGCGTGTTGCCGTCGAAGTCCAGCGAGTCGTGCTGAAAGGCGCTCAGCACCTCCTCGATATCCCCTTTCATGTGAAAGAAAGTGTACGGCTGGGCGGGTGAATGCACGCTCTTCGCGACCGCATCGCCGGTGGCGACAAAGCCCAGGTGGCGGCGCTCGTCGTGCCGGTCGCCCAGCTTCTCGAAGACCTCGCCTGCCTCGAAGAGCCGCACGTTGGCGTTGCCGCGATTCAGGTTGTAACCCACCATGTTCAGCAGGCCGGGGATGAGCGAGGTGCGCAGGTAGCCCGCCTCTTCGCTCAGCGGATTGGCGATGGCCAGCGGTTCGGCGGGCGCCTCACCCAAGCTGGGTGCGGGTGCCCCATCCTTTCGCCCTCTGTTGGCGAAAGGGTGGGAGTTCCCGAACGTACGCGCCTCCTGCTCGGAGATGAAGGTGATCGAAATGCTCTCGTTGTAACCGAGCGCGAGCATGGTCTCGCGGACCTTGGCGTCCTTGGGCTCGTCGGGCAGCGTAACGACTGCCCCGACAAACGCCGGCAGCGTGTTGGGAAACTTGTTGTAGCCATGGACGCGCGCCAGCTCTTCCAGCAGGTCAACCTCGCGCTCGACGTCGAGACGCCACGTCGGAATCTCGACGCTGAAATCGCCGCCTGCGGCGCGCGTGACGCCGAAACCGAGGCGAACTAGAATGCGCTGAATCTCATCTTCATCAAGATCGATGCCGAGAATACGGTTTACCTCCGAGCGATGCAGGGTGATAGGTGCGTTCTCTGGTTTGCGCGCGACAGTATCGATCTGTCCGCCATATAATTCGCCGCCAGCGCTCGCTAGAATCAGCTCGGCTACGCGATCGCAGGCCAGGGGCGTAATGCCCCAGTCAGCGCCGCGCTCGAAACGATGCGACGCGTCGGTGTGCATGAGGTGACGCTTGGCCATGCTGCGGACCGTCGCCGGGTCGAACCATGCCGACTCGATAAGCACGTTCTTCGTCCGCTCGGTAATCATGGAGTCGAATCCGCCCATCACGCCTGCCAGCGCAACCGGCTTCTTCCCGTCCGCGATGACGAGGTCATCGGGGGTGAGCTTGCGGTCCACACCGTCGAGAGTTTTGAGCACTTCACCTTCACGCGCACGCCGGACGATGATGGTGCCGCCTTCGAGCAGGTCGAGATCGAAGGCGTGCGTGGGATGTCCAAGCTCGTTGAGGGCATAGTTCGTCGCGTCAGCGGCGTTGTTGATGGGGCGCGAACCCAGCAGTTCGAGCCGCTTGGCGATGGGCTGCGGCGATGGCCCGATCTTCACGTTGCGGACGATGCGCGCAGTGTAACGCGCGCAGCCCTGGGCATCGTCGATGACGATAGGGAACGCCTCAGCTGGTGTGCTGTCATCAGCGTTGAGTTCGTCTTCCATGAAACTTGTCATCCCGATCGGAGCTCGCCAGGCAGCCGAATTGGATTGACGCGTCTTTCGTTCCGGCAGCATCGGGCTGACCTTCTTCAGCTTTACGTCGTAGATGGCCGACGCCTCGCGCGCCACGCCGTAATGGTTCATGGCGTCCACGCGGTTGGTGGTCAGGTCCATCTCGTAGATGGTCGCGCCGTTTTCTTCCTGGACGGACTCCACCGCGATGCCCGCCGAAGTAAGGTCTTCGGCGAGTTGGCGGTCGTCAGCGGCAACCTTAACGAACTCACGCAGCCATGCGGGAAGGATTCTCACGCGAACTGCTCCAAGAACCGCACGTCGCCCTCGTAGAACAATTGGATCTCTTCCACCTCGTACTTCAGGATTGCGATGCGCTCCACGCCCATACCGAAGGCGAAGCCGCTGACCTTCGACGAGTCATAACCGTTTTGCTTGACGAAGTCGAAGACGTTGGGGTCAACCATGCCGCAACCCAGCAACTCGATCCAGCCGCTGAATTTGCACTTGCGACAACCCTTGCCGCCGCAGAAGATGCAGCTCACCTGCATGTCGGCGCTGGGCTCGGTGAAGGGGAAGAACGAGGGATAGAAGCGCGTCTTCACCGACGAGCCGAACAGCGCCTTCATCGCGTGGTCCAGCGTGCCCTTCAGATCGCAGAAGGTAATGTTGGTGTCCACGGCGAGCCCTTCGACCTGGTGAAAGACCGGCGAGTGCGTGGCGTCGAGCGGATCGTTGCGATGCACCTTGCCGGGGATCACGATACGCACCGGCGGCGGCTGCTTCTCCATGGTGCGAATCTGCACCGGCGAGGTGTGGGTGCGCAGCAGCAGGCGATCGCGCGCCGGCTTCTGCTCCTGGCCGGCGATGAACAGCGTGTCCTGGGTGTCGCGCGCGGGATGGTTCGGCGAGAAATTGAGCGACTCGAAGTTGTAATAGTCGGTCTCGACCTCCGGCCCTTCGCCGACGGAGTAGCCCATCGCCTTGAAGACCGCGACGATCTCGTCCATCACGCGCAGCACGGGGTGCTTGACGCCGATGGGGTGCTGGATGCCGGGAAGCGTGATGTCGAGGCAGTCGGAGGAGAGCTTGGCGTTCGCCGCCGAAGCTTGAATTTTGTTTTGCGCCTCTTCGATGGCGCCTTCCACGCGGGCCTTGAGTTCGTTGACGCGCTGTCCGACCTCGCGCTTGGCCGTACCCGGCGCGGCTTTCAGCCAAGTGTCATTCACCTGGGTCAGCACGCCGTTCTTTCGCGCCAGCCAGCGGTCGCGGAAGGTCTTCCAATCGGATTCGCTATGGAGGTCGCGGCTCTCGGCCTCAAGCGCGGCGAATAGTTCGGCCACGGCGCGATCCAGCGCCTCCGGCGAGTAATCCGCGAGTTTTGGGACGGTGTACATGCAGTTAGCTTGCAGGATCGGTAGAGCGGACCTTCAGGTCCGCGTTACGCTACAGCCTTCATTTTCTAAGCCGGCTTCAGCCGGCGGCAGATTTCTTGTGCCGCCCCTGAAGGGGCTCAGATTTTCTATATGCACGTTACCCAGGACTTACGTCCTGGGCTAAGTTTGTATCGCCCTTTGGGCTCTGCTTTTCATCAAAACTAATACTGTCATCCCGACCGAGCGGAGGGACCTGCTTTTTGTGCCGCCCTACCTCGGCGCGCCAACTCGCTACTCTGCCCCCCGAAGAAGCGCAATGGGCGGCCGCGCGGGCCGCCCATCGGAACTCACTGCAATGTTTCTGGGATGGGCGGACTACGCTGTAGCGCCTTGCGCCAGCTTGCACAGCGCCGTAAATCCCGCGGCATCGTTGACCGCCAGATCGGCGAGGATCTTGCGGTCCAACTCGACGCCCGCCTTCTTCAGGCCATTGATGAATTGACTGTAGCTGGTGCCATTCAACTTGGCAGCGGCGCCAATGCGCACGATCCAGATGGAGCGATACTGCCGCTTCTTCTGCTTGCGTCCGCTGTAGGCGAACTTCAGGCCTCGTTCGACCGACTCTTTGGCCGAACGGTAGAGTTTGGATTTTGTTAAGTAATAACCACTGGCGCGCTCAAGTATTTTTTTGCGGCGCGCGCGGCGCTTGGTACCACGTTTAACGCGAGGCATGTTGCTCCTTTTTGCAAATTGCTAAGCGGCTGGAGGCAAGGACTTCGACCACGCTCGCCGTCCCGATCTCGGGTTGGCAGAGGGGCCCAGAATAGCCTCTTCACACGCTGTTTCCCGTCAAGGCCTGGTAGCGCTCGCCGGGTGCCGCACCATGCGGCTAGTTCGGGATCAGGCGTAAGGAATCATGCGCGCAATGCGCTTTTGGTCCGCCTTGTCCACCATCGTATCTTTATCGAGCTGGCGCTTGCGCTTGGTCGCTTTCGAAGTCAGGATGTGGCGCTTCATCGAATGGCCACGTTTGATCTTGCCAGTTGCAGTCTTCTTGAAGCGCTTCGCCGCGCCGCTATGGGTTTTCATCTTTGGCATAACGTCTTTCCATTACAACATAAATGCGCGCACTCGGCCAGAGGTGATGCGTTCACCAGCCTCGCTCGGGCATGCTTCGACACAAAGAATACAAGAAAATCTTCGACCACGGATTTACACGGATGCTCACGGATTTATAAAAGTCGGCAAACGCAAAAAGATAATCCGTGTTCATCCGTGAAAATCCGTGGTCTAACGGACTACTGCGGTTGCTGTTGTTGTGGCGGCGCCGCCTGCGAAGCCGCGGCCTTCTCTGGCTTGGGCGCGCGCGGCTTGGCTTCACCTTTGGGCGGTTTAGCGGGAGCTTGCGCCTTTGGCGGAGCCAGGATCAGGTGCAGCGTGTTGCCTTCCTGCCGGGGGCGAAACTCCACGATCGCCTTGTCCCCCAAGTCCTTGATCAAGCGGTCCAGAATTCCACGTCCCAAACTCTGGCGCGTCATCTCGCGCCCGCGGAAGAAGATCGTGGCCTTGACCTTGTCGCCTTCGGCGAGAAAGCGCAGCACGTGGTTCTTCTTGGTGTCGTAGTCGTGATCGTCCACATTGATGCGGAACTTCACTTCCTTGACTACGATCTGGTGCTGATGTTTCTTGGCCTCGCGCTCGCGCTTTTCCTGCTGATACAGGTATTTCCCGTAATCCATGATGCGGCAAACAGGAGGTTGGGCGGTGGGCGAGACTTCTACCAGGTCCAGGGTTTTCTCGCGGGCGACCTTGAGCGCGTCGAAGGGAGTCATGATGCCTAACTGATTGCCTTCGTCGTCGATCACGCGAACTTCACGGACACGAATGCGTTCATTCGTGCGGATAAAACGTTTATCGATACAGTCCTCCGCAACAACTGCAGTATTTCAAAAGTATAGCATGGGGATACGCGGAAAAATGCCTGCCACCATCAAGGAACGTGGCCGGCAAATCACATTTGGAATTCGGCTGAGTCGGTGGGTTTATTGGAGCGCGACCGCAGGAACCGTTGCTCCCAGCAGAAAGAATACGAGTGTTGCAACAACAAACCGGATATATCTGTTGTCGAACGACTCTACCTCTTTACCAGGGTCATGACCCATATTCCGCCGGGGTTTACACGGATCTGAAAGCTAGTTCCTGACGGGAGTCGTTCGAACACGCGGACATAACTGGCGAAGTGAAAATCGGTGAACGGCGGATATTGCCAGTGCCGCACCATGGCAAACACCATGACGCAAGCCAGCACGCCCGCCCCTAGCCGAATCGGCATGGGGCGCTGGCGACCCAGCAGCCAGACCAGTGTCGTCATCAAGGCCAGTTTGGGAATGTACCAATAGCGCAGTCCTACGTCGGGAAGCAGAAAAACGTTCCACTGATACAGGACGGGTTCGGTAGTCGGGTATATGAGCGCAATTGCAAGCACCAAACCAGCGAACAGGATGAAGCACCGTAACGCCAGGCTTCCCCGTAGGATCCCATAAAGGAAGGCGAGCGTGGCAAGGATCGTTAGCAGGAAAGCCAAAGCTGTAACTGTCGCCGGGTTATTGGCCATCTGGTCGAGACGATTGGATCCCCGGAACACGGGAAGAACGATCTGTCCGGCCACAATTCGAGCGAACTTGGCAATGCTCGCTCCAAGAGCCGTGTCGAGGCGAGCATCCCCGGCGGTGAGCAGAGTAAGCCCCTGCACCACGGAACCTGCGGCGAGCAGCGAGAGCTGGACCCAGTGCCAGCGCTGCCCGGGTTGCTTCAGCTCCGGGCTGGTGGATCGGACAAGCACCGGACCTAGTGTTCTGACCAGAACCACCGGAAGGAGGAAAACACAGAAGGGGCCCGAGAGCGCACAGAGGGCCAGCACCACAACATCGAAGACTTGGCCCGCACGGGACTGCGGCGCCTCTGCGATCAGGACCAGAAATACGAGCAGGGCCAAGTTCCACTGCGAGTCGGTGATGATGGCATGCACCTCGCTGGAATCAGGAACAAAAAGGTACAGCAAGGCCAGTCCACAACGGAGGCCCAGAGGACCGAGGTTTCGCATCCGGGACGAAACCAGGAACAAGGGCGGCAGAGATTCGATCGCCAGGGCAATGACATTCATCACCAACGGAGCTCGCAGCAAGGGCACCCAAAGAGCGGCTGCGGCCGCCAGACGAGGAAGTAATTGCAGATAGCCGTCGCGCGCGAACAGCAGCGCTCTCCAGGCGCCATGGTTGTAGGCGTCGGCGTACCAGACCACGCCGTCTTCGGCCCAGAACTGAGCATGGAAAACTGCGTCGGGACGACGCCAGACGAGCAGGGTGCCCGTCACTGCGATGGCGAGGCCCCAAAACACGGCGGGCGTGAGCAGCGCTCTAGACTCATCGGACGCCGCTGGCGTGGGTTGGGTCTCTGCAAGTGCCATGATCTATGCGATGAGTCCTAATTGCCAAGGACCGATTGCCAACTGCTAACAGCTAGTCGCTAATTGCTTGTTTTCCACCCCACCTGCTTGCCCTTATTCTGCTCGTCGAGCCATTGCTTCAGTGGCGCGAAGTACTCCATCATGGCGCTGGCATCCATCTGGCGTTCGCCGGTGAGGGTGTACAACGCGTCAGGCCATGGCTTGCTCTGGCCCATCTCCAGCATGGCGTTCAGCTTGGTTCCCGCAGCCTTGTTGCCGTAGAAGGAGCAGCGATATAGCGGCCCGCTGAAGCCGGCCTCGCGGCACATGGCGCGATAAAACTGGAACTGCAGAATCCGCGCCAGGAAATATCGCGTGTAAGGGACGTTGGCCGGCACGTGGTATTTCGCGCCAGGATCGAAGTCGGCCTCGCTGCGCGCCACCGGCGGCGCGATGCCCTGATACCTCTCGCGCATCTCCCACCAGGCTTTGTTGTAGTCGGCGGGCTTGATCTGTCCGCTGAACACCTTCCAGCGCCATTGATCGATGAGCAGCCCGAACGGCAGAAACGCAACCTTGTCGAGCGCCATGCGCAGCAGATAGCCGGTGTCGTCGGTTTGCGGGATGGTCGCCAGCAGGCCGACCTTGTTGAGGTATTCGGGAGTGATGGCCAGCGCGATGGTGTCGCCGATGGCTTCATGGAAGCCGTCATTGGCGCCGCCCTTGAAGAGCAGGGGCTGCTTCTCGTAGGCGCGCTGGTAGAAGTTGTGGCCTAGTTCGTGGTGCACGGTGACAAAGTCTTCGCCGCGAACCTGGATGCACATCTTCAGCCGGAGATCGTCGAAGTTGTCGATGTCCCATGCACTGGCGTGGCAAACCACCTCGCGGTCGCGCGGCTTCACGAACAGCGAGCGCTCCCAGAATGTTTTGGGCAGCGGGGCAAAGCCCATCGAGGTAAAGAAGCCCTCTCCGTACTTCACCATGCCGATCGCGTCAACATTCTTCGCCTTCAATAAATCGGTGATGTCGTATGGCTGCTTTTGCTGTGCAGGCGCCACCAGCGGGAAAATATTGCCCCACTCCTGCGCCCAGGGATTGCCCAGCAGATCGGCGCGAATCATGCCGTTGGCGTCCACCGCGGTCGGGCCGTATTTCTCGACCAGCTTGGTGCGCACGTAGGCGTGCAGCGAATCGTACAGCGGCTTGACCTGCTGCCAAAGGCGTTCAACGTCGGCGCTGAACTCGTCTGGCGTCATATCATAACCCGCGCGCCACATTGCGCCGAGATCACTGAAGCCCATGTCCTTGGCGCCCTTGTTGCCGAGTTCAACCCAGCGCGCATAGTGGTCGCGCATGGGCGGGGAGATGGTGTGCCAGCCGACCCACAGGTCTTTCAGTTCTTCGGGATCGGTGCTGCCCGCCATGATGCGCTCGATGGCCGTGATGTCCAGACATTCACCCGCATGCTTGCCTGCCTTGGGACAATACTTGCCTTTACCGTACGCGGCTTCGAGCGAAGTTCCGAGGCGCGCCATTTCCGCCAGCTCTTTGGGGTCGTTGGGGGCGGGCGCGGGCACAGCGGCGGAAAGCTTCAAAAGCAGCATTTTGCGCGCCAGTTCGCCGGAAAGCTTGAGTTGGTCGTAACGCGTGGCCTGCTTGGCCAACTCGGTAGTGGCACCGATCAGCACTTCGTTGGCATCGGCAGCCATCTGCTCGGTGTCGTCGGTGATGAAGTTCGCCTGCACCCACGCGGCGCGGCTGGCCTTCACCGTAAGATCGTTAAGCCGTGTCTCGGCGTTACGGATGAACTCCTCCGCCTCGGCGACCGTGGGAGGACCTTGTTGGATTATGGTTTGCGAGGGGGTGGCAACGGAACTTGTAGTTTGTGCACTCATGAGGGAATTGAAGATAACCGGGACCAGAAACATTATCGCTGGAATCAGAGGAAAAAAACGGACGGCTTTGCGCATGGGCAAACAACCTCCAGAATCATTGTAAATGGCGAATTTGCGAGGCCGCCATTCGCTTTACGCTTTTCGCAGTAGTATCTCAGTTTGAGATTTCTTATGAGGGGCGAGTCTAACGGAAGCGTGGTTTGGGCATAGCGCGGGGTGACGAAATGCCCCGTTAGCGATCTTCTGGCTTCTCACTTGAAGGCAGGTCAACTGGAACGAAGAACATACTTGCGACCTGTTCAGGATTCAAACCTGCTGCAATCAACGTCTGAGCCATCGCCATCTGTTGCGCTTTGTAATGTTCACTCGGTACGAACTGTTCCGCTATGAAGTCGCTCTCTGCTCCCATACCTCGGCGGTCGGGATCACCTCGCCGTCTAGCCATACCGCACCTCGTTCTCAAATTATACGACTGCGGATATGGACTGCTCATCGCGGGTCCGCTACGTTCTGTGCGACCGACAACTTGTAGTCCTGATAGCGGATGGTGAGCACGGCCTTGCCGCCCAGGCGAACATCGGTGACTGTCCGATTGAGCGCAGGCAGGTAGAAGCCGTCCACTTTTTGATAATCATGCTGAATGACGGAGCGCTTGGTCCAAAATGACGGGTTCTTCGCCGGTTGGGCCTCGATACGCGTTACCGCAAAGTCGGCCGCATCGATCCACACTGTACCCCGGTACAGATACTTGGTGTCGTGCAGGGGTTCGACCTGCATAACGTACTGCGGACGGCCATCGCCCGGCGCGCAACCCAACAACGAGAAACGGTAGTTGCTGGTGGAAAGGGCTACCGCCGCACGGTTGGCCGCGTCGGATCCGGATTCCTTTTCCGATTCCAGGAGCCGGTGGAAGATGCGATTAAGGATGAGCTTGGAGCCGGACTCCGATTCAATCGTGAACTCTTTTGTGCCCGGCGCGGTGTAGGAAACCTTCACTTGCATCTCGGCAGCCAGCGACGAAGGAAATCCGGTGTAGTGCAGTTCGTAGCGGCGCGTCGCCTCGAAGCTGTGCAAATCGCGGGCGCGCTCGGCGTTACGCGTCATCAAGCGCGAAACCACGTCGGCGCCGTCGAGATTAATCGGCGCGGAGCAGGGTACAGGAGCAGCCTCGGTCTCCGCCCCGGCTGCGGCAACCGCGGCGAGGAACAGGACCCCAATCGACAGTGACCAACGGAGTAAGTTTTGAATTAGGCCTACCTTCGAACCAAATTTGTTTGCCAGAGCTATTGAATGCTGCCTAAGTAATGTCCAGTTTCGCAAATTTCTGAGTTGTCATCACGAACGGCCTTTAAAGGCCGTGAGAGATCTGCTGTTTTTCCAATGTCATTCCTGGAGCAAACAACAGCAGATTCCTCGCTTCGCTCGTAATGACAATTCCAGAGACGAATTGGCCCCCAGGATCCCATGCACCCTACATCTCCCACAGGCACTGCCCTTCGCGATACATGGAGACCAGGCCGTCCTCGCTGATTTTCAGGACGGTCCCATAGCGCGAAGCGGCGATGGCAGCGGTGGTGCGTCCACCTTCGACCGGGCGGTTGATGGCTTCTTTGGTGGACTGATGGTGAAGAATGGCGCCAAAGGCCAGCAGGTTGGCATCGGACGTGAGCACCACGGCGCCATCGATGCGGGCGATATTCTCCAGCACCGTGGCCGGGATGTCGAAGATGCTCTTGTCGCGCAGCAGATAATGCAACTGGTCCTTGCTGGAAATTCCCTCCGCCACCGGCTGGTGATTCATGTGCTCGAGCAGATCAGGCTGCGACACCAGCGCCCGCGCCGACTCAGGATCGTCGAGCACCACGAACAGCGCGCCCCGGCGGCTCTCGGTGAGGTTCAGGGCCACGGCAAACAGGCGCTCCGCCAGCACGGTGTCGCCGATGGCGTTCTTCCACATTTCGTAACGATAGCGCGCATCGACCAACCGCCACTTGCCTTCGAGAAAGCGGAAGACGGGCACACCATCGGCGTAAATTTTGACTTCGCCGTTGGGGGAGAGGATGAGGCAGATGTGTCCACCGCACAAAGTGGCGCGGCAGTGGTCGCGGTAGCGGGCTGAGGTCGGCACCGGCAGCGGCATGTCGCGATAGGGCTCGGTCCATTCGTGCACGTCGATCAATTCCGCCAGCAGGCCGTCCCGGCCAACCAGGGCGAGGGTCTGCAACCCATCGCACAAACGATGGAAACTGCGGATGGTGGTCAGCTCGTGGGAATAGCGCAGGGCCCAGTCCGGCGTCTGCGGCGGTTCATGGCACGGCTCCGGCATGGAGCCGAACAGCAACACTCCGGTGGCAATGCGGCGGTTCTCGTAGGTGCTCATGCTGCTGGTGCGCAACACTTCGATGGCATCGGCAATGCGATCGGGCACGCCGGCAATGGCTTCGCCGCTGGTGTGCGGAGAAGGATCGAGGAACGCCGAGACAAAGCGGTCCTCGGGCAATCCGCGGAAGAGCTGAAAGCTTTGCGCCGCCAGCGCCTGGTTGGTGATCAGTTGATAGCGCGCGGAAAGCACCATGCCGATGCTGCGCAGCAGCCGGCGTTCATGGTCCGACAGATTCGAACTTACGGTCAGCGAGTAGCCCGCCCCCAGCCACTCGAATTCGACCTGGCCTCCGCTAGGCACCGCGCCCAGCAGGCCCGGCATCTGATCGGGCCGCCCCTCCACGCGTTCCAGGATTGCTCCAGGAAAGAAATAGCGAATGCCATTCTCCATCAAGTCGCCGTAGAGTCCACTGATAAACCGTGAACGATTTTCCCGGGAGCGAAACGGAATGGACGAGGAATTCATCACGGCTTAAAGCTTACATCAAATTTACCGCTGATTCTGGCCTCGAAGCACATCTGCTGCGCGACCGTTGCCGCTCCCGGTGCGGCTTCCCGTACAATGCCTTTTTACCCAGGGTCGTTTATTGACATAGAGTTAGCGCTTCTTGGAGTTTGGCCAGCCAAGTGCAACCAAGCAGCCCAAATCGGGATTGAACGCCATCGAAGTGGGGTTTGGGCGTGTCAAGTTACCAAGGTTGGCCACACAAGGCGGTAGCGGATCGTTTCCTGCCACACAGGGGAACCGGCGTCCCTGCGGCAAATACCGCGGCGCATTCTCGTCACTTCAAACGAAGCTGAAATCATGTAGTGGGGTTTCGCAACCGCCGGGTTACGGTATTCGTTGTCGAAATCGACAGCATACATTCACAACGTTGACCGCCAGGAAAGAAGACGCGAGCCTTCTTGGGGCGAACCGGTCAGGCCGACACCATCCTGCACACGGAAAGGAAAGTGTATGACGCATTTGAATGCCACTGATAGACGCGAGAGAGTTCTCTCGCTCGCGGCATTGGCAATTTTGTTTCTGCTGCTGCCTTCCACTCTTCTTGCCCAAGCCACCATATCCACCGGAAACATTAATGGAACCGTAACCGATCCCAGCGGTGCGGCTGTGTCGGGTGCCAAGGTGACCATCACTCGAGCCGATACCGGCGTCTCCACCGACGCGACCACCAACTCCAGCGGGTTCTACAACTCCGGTTCCATCGTCCCGGGCAATTACACGGTGCGGGTTGTGGCGAAAGGGTTTGCCGCCTCCGAAACCAAGGCGTTGGCGCAGATCGGCAACAATAGCGCGGTTAATTTCAAGTTGCATGTCGGCGCGGAAAGCATGACCGTAACCGTCGAGGCCTCTGCCGTGGGAGTGAACACGGAACAGACGTCGGTGCAGGGGGTTCTAACCTCCGCCCAGATTGAGAATCTGCCGGTCAATGGGCGTAACTTCCTCGATCTGGCGCAGCTTGAACCGGGCGTGCAGATTCAGGATGGAACCAACTTCGACCCGACGAAGATTGGTTATCAGTCCATCTCCATAGGCGGGCGTTTTGGCCGCACCGCCCGCATTCAGGTGGACGGCACGGACATTTCGGACGAAACCGTTGGTACGACCACGGGCAACATCGCGGCCAGCGCCATCCAGGAATTCCAGATCGCGCAGTCCACCATGGACCTTTCCAATGACC
>ODAK010005110.1_pt1 | contig 13357 bp, 10 predicted proteins | sample 1539591 | NCBI WGS metagenome assembly ODAK01 (sample SAMEA3539303, study PRJEB22396) | soil metagenome | biome: tundra; feature: field; material: soil | place: USA | collected 2010-05 | depth 0.15 m | reverse complement strand
ATTGAGTCCGATATACCCATGTCTCGAACATCGCGAGACATGGGGCACCCGGCGATTTCAATAGCAATCCCAATGTGGCAAGATTGTGAGTGGTGATGGCTGTTGCCTGCAATGGACCATTTCTCCTATCTCATCGATCGCGAGCACCGTTTGCTGCTGATTGGGATCGTGTTGTTGGTGATGCCAGCGATCTTCATACTGAGTGGGGAAGTTTTCGAGCCGCGCCACGGGATCGTGTGTCGCGCCAATGAGCCCAATCGTTTTTGGTGGAATGTTGTCCTGTATAGCCTCGCCGGTCTGTTCTTCATCGGTCTCTACGTGTACCAGAGCGGACACTGAGGCAATCGTCCACTCGAACATTGAGTCCGATATACCCATGTCTCGAACATCGCGAGACATGGGGCACCCGGCGAGTACAGTCGCACGGTCTTTCTCTTCTTGGCCGACGGCCTTCCCGAGATTCAAGTACCTCAGTGGCTAAAGCCATCTCGAGGAGGGATGGTTTTTGGCGGCCTGAAGGCCGCCTCCACCTCACGTCAACCTCAAGTCAAAGTCGCGAATCGTCTGCCGCCGATATCGTCTAGAGACTGACTTCTAGGCGAGGGCGTGGAGGAGCCAGGCGCCTAAGAGGAGTACGCCTATGGCCATGAGGGCGGTGACGCCGAAGAAGACGATGGCGACCCACTTCTCTTTTCCGGGGGCGGGCGGGGTGATACCGATGGCGATCATGATGGCGCGCAGGGTGGAGTAGATCATTGCTTAAGTCTTCGCAGCCGTCGTTCGGACGTGGAGCAACTCGACGATCGACTGATTGAGTTTTGTCCGGAGTTCGTAGCGCACGTTGGCGCGGGTGATGTAGCGCACCGCGATGGTGACGCCCGCTCCGGTGGATCGAACATCAATCGCGGGGGCGGCGGAGAAGTTCTTCATACCGTCGCTGTGGGTTGCGCGCTGCCATTCCTGCTGGGCGAGCACGACGTCGGAGGCGGTGGCGTCGCTGAGGATTTTGCGAACGCCCTCGGAAACTTCGTAGCTATCCTTCCCTGCCGGCACGAGGACTTCGAGTTCATCCCAGAGCCACTGGCCGGTGGTGGAGAAGTTGAAGTAGTGGCCTTCGATAGCGAAGCTGTTGACGAAGGCGACCTTGCGTCCGGTGGGATGGCCGGCGTCGCTCCAGTTGCCGGTTTCGAGAATGACGGTGCGAAGTACGCCGATCTCTACGACTTCCCCGCCGATGCCGTTGATCTCGACCCAATCGCCGACGCGGATGCCGTTGCGTCCCATGAGAACGAACCAGCCGAAGAAGGCGACGATGAAATCTTTGAGCGCCACGGTGAGGCCTGCGCCGGCAAGGGCGAGGAAGGTGGAGAGCTGGCTGGGCGGTCCGAAGATGACGAGCAGGATGGCGAGTACACCGCCGACCTGGGTGGCGAAGCGAAGGGCCATGCGCATGGTGCCGACCTTGCGACGGTCGGTGGTGCCGTCGCGGTAGAAGCGGCTGACGAGTCCTTCGGCGGCGACCATGGCGGCGACGATCAAGAGAATCCAGATGGCGGAGAGCAGCATGCCGTGGGTGGCGCGCTGCTGATAGGTGGCGAGGAGCGCGGACCATCCGACATAGGTTTGCGCGAGCTGCTGCTCATCCTGAATGCGCTTGTTGTAGTCGGCCAGCATTTGTTTTTGCAGCGACTGGCGGTGCAAGGAGGCGAGCGCTTCGGAATGGGTGGCGAGCGACGCCGCAGGCGCGGAGTCCCTGGTTAATTGATCATGCTTGCGGGCAAGGTCCTGGGCGCGAGCGAGGGCCTGCTGTTGGGCTTCGGCGAACTGGGTGCGATGAGTGCGTAGATCGTGCCAGGTTTGAGCCTGACCGAGAAGGTGAGACGGCAGAACGTAGGTTGGCGATTTGGATTGCGGAGGCGCGTCGCTGATGTCCTTCTGGCTGGCCTCATGTTCGTCGTGCATCTGCTGGATGCGGCTCTGGCGGTCACCGCCGGCGCTGACCAGGCTTTGTTTCGCATCTTCCAGTTCATCTTCGGAAACGCTTTGCTGGGCTTTGGCGGTTTCAATCTGTTCGCGAAGTTCATCGGGATCGCTCTTGCCGGGGTTGTCGAGCATGGCGGTGAACTCTTTGACGACTTCCTGATGGACCTTGATTTCTGCTTCGAGCTTATCGATCCGCGCCGAGAGGGCTTTGAGTTGCGCGGTCTGCGGGGGCGGATTGAGTTCGGCATCGCGTAACGCCATGGCGAAGGCGAGATCGACGGAGCGGTCGCCGAGGCGGAGGGCCTCGTTGGCAAATTCATCTTCGTCTTTGGTGGTCGCGGTGCGCGACAGGGTACGGGCGGTTCGCAAAGAGTCCTGGTCGACGAGCGAGGACGGTTCCGCGGAGCGACTGGCGGCGGATTTCTTTACCACGGTCGCGTCGTTCGGGATGGTCCAGTAGAAGCCAACGACAGCAGCGATCACCATGAGGAATAACAATCCGAGGGCGAGATTTCGTCCGTTTTTAAGCATTGTGATGTCCGATGACGCAGGGCGTGTGACCACTATAATCCGCGTCGCCCGGGGAATGCACTCTCGCCTGAGTTACGTTTGGGCGGTGCTCCCGATGTCGATGTGACCTCGGTAAGCTTGGGAAAACGGAAGTAACTTCGCGGTAATTAACGATTCGGGTATTCTCGACAGGAAATGCTGGGTGGATGCAGCGTGCTGGATCCGTCCGCGACCGAGTCAAAACTGGGATGAAGTCTTCCGATTTATTTACCGTAATTGTCGCGATCGTGGTGTTGATCGCGGTGGGCTGGTTTGTCGCTATACACCATCGCGATGTTGCGGAAGCCGGCTATTACGAGCCGCGACCTTCGTATTTCGATACGGAACCCGGTGAGCTACCGGAAGATTGGACCGGCTGGGACGCGAAAGTCGATGTCTTTATTCATCACCAAACCAACCGGCCGGGCTGCGATGCCCTGGAATATGGATGGATCACCTGGCACGACCACGTTCCGATGGTGGAACGCAACGGGGAGACGGGGTCGAAGCGCATCTTCATCCGCACTGACCGCCTGGAATCCCCGAATGACTTCCTGCGAGTTCCGCCGATTGAATTGCCGTTCGATCGCGGAGTGAATGTCGATATCTCGACGCGCTTGCAGCGCAATCAATACGTGGTGAACTGGGCGCATAAATATGGTTTCCGATTCGTTGCGAATACTCCGAACGAGTGGCACGACTATTACCGGCTGCTGAAAGCACATCCGGGGCAAGTGGTGATCGTGCCGAACGCAGGGCACAGCATGAAAGAATGCCGTACGGCGGCGGAAGAAGCTGAGTGCCAGCGTTCGCCAGCCAGTATGCGTTGCGAAGACGACCGTTACAGCAAGACCAGGACGTTCCTGTATCCGGAGTGGGCGACGGACGAAAACGTGAGCTCCGTACTTAGCTTCATTAAGTCCAAGAAGCACCTCGCCGCCGTAAAGGTTGAGTCAGAAGAATAGGGTTCGCGCCGCGAATTCTCCACAAACCTAGTATTATCAATGTTTTACATCTGATTCGCCCACCTACTCTACAGCATCTAAATATAAGAACGCTCACGTTAGCTGGAAGTACCAGAAACGGCGTAGATTCGGGCTGACAGAAGTTTTCATGGTCGCGAAACTAACGTAATGGCGTAGGGTTTACACGACTGACGATGGAAACCGTGATTTCCATGGGGAATGAGATTCAGCCAGACGACGCCCACTGTTCGACCGGCCAGGAGCCGCGGAACGCTGGAGCGAGAGCAAGGCAGTTTCTCAAGGGAGGGCAAGCCATGAGGTTTCGCCGAGCAATTTTAAATGCACTACTGGCCACCTCGCTGGCTGCGGGTGTCACCGTGGCGCAGGACGCGCCACCACCGCCGGATTCGCAATATCCGGCAAGCAATGATGTCGCACAAAACACACCGCAGTATGAAAGACAGAGCGATCCGGTGTATGCGACACCGAATTCGCAGACCAGCGAACCAACTGCGCAGAGTCCGGAAGAAGGTGGATATCCACAGTCGGCAAGCGCACCGCCTGCGCCGTCTGGCGATATGGGGGCGATGAATGGTCCGGAGTCGGACGACGATTCGCAGGATCCGTCTTCGCGCGTGGCGCGTATGCAGTTCATGGATGGACAAGTTTCGATTCAACCTGGCGGCGTGAACGATTGGGTTGCGGGAACGTTGAACCGTCCGATGACGACGGGCGATAACGTTTGGACCGACAAAGATTCGCGTTCGGAATTGAACGTGGGTACCGGTATCTTCCGCATGGGCGCGGAGACCAGCGTGACGCTGGCGAACGTCGCCGATAAGACTACTCAACTACAGCTTCACCAGGGCACGCTGAACCTGCGCGTGCGTCACCTGTATGACGGCGAAGTGTACGAGATCGATACGCCGAACGCGGCATTCACGGTACAGAAGCCGGGTGACTATCGCTTTGACGTCGATCCGAATGCCGACACGACTTACATCACGGTATGGAAGGGTGAAGGCAATGCGACCGGCGATGGACCGTCAGTAGAAGTACGCGAGCATGAGAAGGCGCGCTTCTCAAACGGGACGTCGATGGCGTACGAGATCAACAAAGCGCCGGGCTACGACCAGTTCGATCAATGGGCAATGGGTCGCGACGAGCGCGTAGATCATTCGAAGTCGGCGAAGTATGTTTCGCCGGACGTGATTGGTTCCAGCGATCTCGACGACTACGGCACGTGGAAAGAGAATTCCGAGTACGGCAACGTTTGGGTTCCGAACGACCAGGGCGACGACTTCCAACCCTACAGCAACGGCAACTGGATGTATCAGCAGCCTTACGGTTGGACGTGGGTTGGTTACGAGCCTTGGGGCTTCGCTCCGTATCACTACGGACGCTGGGTCCAGGGTGGATGGGGATGGGGGTGGGCGCCTGGTCCGTATGCGTACTGGGGTTCGCCTTACTATGCGCCGGCAATGGTGGCGTGGTTTGGTGGTCCGGGATTCGGCATCGGCTGGGGTGGCGGATTCGGCTTCGGTGGAGGCTGGGGCTGGTGCGCACTAGGCTGGGGTGAACCGTTCCATCCGTGGTATCACGGCGGACGCGGTTACTTTAACCGGGTGAACATTCACAATACGCGGATCACGAACATCAACAACTATTACAACAATCGCGGCACGATCAACAATCACTACGCGAACTCGAGCCGAGGCCTGGTTGCGACCAACGGCAAGACGATCAGCAACGGCATGCCGGTAAGAAACAACCGTGCTTCGTTGAACAACTCACAGCGTGCGCAGATGACGCAACATCCAGCGGCGACGCATGAGTTGGGCAACCAACTTCGCCCGACGGCCCAAGGACGGGTGGGAGCACAGGCAGCCAACCGTAACGCAGCAGCACCGCCGAGCCGTGCAACCACGCGGCAGACGGTCTCGCACCTGGCACCTCCGAGTCGTGGTGCTGGAGTGAATAACGCGTCGGCGCGCGGGAACGGTGGCATGAACATCCCACGTCCATCCACTGGGATAACCAACGGACGGAACGGGGGAACCGTAAACAACAACGCTCGTAGCTTCGGCGGAGCCAACAATGGCGGCTCGAATAACGTTCCGCGTCCTCCGAGCGCGGGTAGCCAGACGAACGGTGGACAGACAAACCACAACGCGCCTGCCGGCGGAAACAGCCCGCACAGCATGACGCCAACCAATCGTGGCACTGGTAACACCGCGGCGAACGGGCACTATGTTCCACGTCCGCCGTCGGCGGGTGGAACGATTGGGAACCACAGTTCGTCGAACATGCCGAGTGCGATGGCACGATCGAACAACAACGTAGCGCGTCCGGGTGGAGCGTACTCGCGTCCGGGACAGAGCTACTCGTCGCCACGCTACGGCAGCAGCCCGTCTTCGCAACCGTCGCGCGGCTACTCGGCTCCAAGCCGGAGCTACAGCAGCCCGAGCTACAACGCTCGCAGCTACTCGAGCCCGAGCTATGGTGGCGGACGTAGTTACAACGCACCGAGCTACGGCGGAAGCCGCGGCTACAGTGCACCGAGCGGCGGAGGCCACACCTCGGCTCCGGCTCCTGCGTATCACGGCGGTGGTGGCGGTTATAGCGGTGGTGGACACAGCAGCGGCGGTGGTGGTGGTCACGCCAGCAGTGGTGGCGGACATTCCAGCAGCGGCGGTGGTGGTGGACATTCTAGTGGCGGACATCACTAGGAAACAGCTTGCAAGGAGAAACGCCGTCCGAACCTGGACGGCGTTTTCTTTTGCCGAAGTGGCGAGTGAGTCTTTAAAAGTTCTGTGAATATCGCAGTTGGAATCCCGCAAACCCTGACTGGTCAGAGAAGATGTTGAAGTAGCCTATGGTCGAATTTCCCGCAGGATTCCAGTGGGGCGTCTCTACCTCCGCCCATCAATTCGAAGGTGGCAATGTACATAACCAGTGGCACGAATGGGAATCGCGTGGACGAATTCGTTCGGGCGATGCCTGCGGCGCAGCGTGCAACTGGTGGCTCACGGCGGAAGAAGACCTGGACCGGGCACAGAGCCTGGGACTTAACGCGCTTCGCATCTCGGTGGAATGGAGCCGGTTGGAGCCGAAGCCCGGGCGATGGGACAAACACGCCCTGCGGCGCTATCGCGAAATTCTGAAGGCGATTCGGTCGCGGGGCATGCGGGTGTTCGTGGCGCTGCATCACTTCACCCATCCCACCTGGTTCGAATACAAGGGAGCATTCACTTCGCATGAAGGCCCGGAACACTTCCGTCTCTTCGCCGAACGCGCGGTTACGGAGTTTGGCGATCTCTGCACCGACTGGATCACGTTCAACGAACCCAACGTGTACGCGGCATTCGGATATCTTTTCGGAGAATTTCCTCCGGGACGGGTGCGCGATATGCAGGCAGCGCTGGCTGCGTTTCTCGGAACGCATCGCGCGCACGCGCTTGCCTACGACACGATTCACCGTCTGCAATCGGATGCCGGGGTCGGAATCGCAACCCATTACGTGGTGTTTCGCGCAGCCAGCCATTCGCTATCCGACCGGTTGCTCACGAGGATTTATGACGCGGTATTCAATCGCGCGACGTTGTCATTGCTGAAGACGGGTGCGATGCCGGGAACGATGTCGGTAGTTGCGGGACGGGTGCCGGAGGTCGTAGGAAAGATCGATTTCGTAGGGTTGAATATCTACAACCGTCTCTACGTTCGCTGGCCTACAGGCCCGGACAAGACGGGTGGAATCTTCGTTCCACAGGGAGTTCCGCAGGGAGATCACGGGGTGGACCTTCCTTACGGAGAAGCTTACCCGGACGCAGTCTTCCCTGCCGTGGAGGCCTATGCGCAACTGAAGAAGCCGATATACATCCTGGAAAACGGAGTGCCCGACCGGAGCGATCGAATCCGGCCGTGGGTGCTGGTGAAGACGCTGGAAAATATCCATAGCCTGGTGCAACGTGGCTTCGACATCCGCGGGTACTTTCATTGGAGCCTGGTCGATAACTTCGAATGGAATGAGGGCTGGAGGCTGCGATTTGGGCTGTTCGAGGTCGATCCGCGAACGCAGAAGCGCACGCCACGCCTGAGTGCGCGCTTGTACCGCGATATCGTGACGCAAAACGCAATCAGTGACTCTGCGTTGGAACATTTCGGAAAAGATCCAAGCAGCAGGACGGGATGAACTCGGAAGCGCTACTCGGACCAGGAATTCGGGACGAGGTAGCTGCTGGAAAACGAGAGAAGGAGTGACATCTCGCGGAGCGTTGGCAGCCTTCCAAATCAGGTAAGGATGGTGTCAATATGAGCGATCAAGGAAACAAGCAGGTCGGTCAAGATCAGAACGCCGACAAGAAGCAAGTTAACCAGAACCAGGGCCAAGGCAACCAGCAGAACCAGGGAGGCCAGAAAAATCAGCCCGAGTCGGAGCAAGACCGGAACAAGAGCCAGGATCGCAAGCAAGGGTAAGAGAACGGTTCGAGACGGCGGCCGCCAAAAACGGCCGCTGTTTTCGCGTCTGGGCGAAATTGAGCGGATACCCGCTGAGGACAGACCCTCTTAAGGCGTTGCGGACAGAGTAGGGTTACGCCTCTTTCCAGTATTCGTGATCGCGCAGGAAGTAGTTTTCGTTCCACGTGTTCAACGCGGTCTTGAGGAACATGCGAACGATCTTGAGATGGCCCATTTTCTGGAAGCGGCGATTGGTAGTGGAAACCGAGCCGCGCACAATGCCAAAGCGGCGGGGAGAAACCTGCTTGCTAAGCAAGTAATCCTCCGCGTACAGAGCCTTCTCGTTGAAACCGCCAAGGGCATCGAACTTCGTCTTTTCAAAGAGCATAAACATGCCGGTGGCAAAGGGCTTGGTCCAGGAAGCGAAGTACTGCACCGCGTCGCTGCCGAGGTACAGCATGTGATCGCGCAGATTGCCGTTGGAGCACCAGATATTCGTGGTCAGGCATTGCAGGTTGCGGCGAGTCATTGTGGCCATGGCTCGGCGCAGCAGGGTGGGATCGTGAAGTTCGATGTCAGCGTCGATGAAGAGGACGTAGCGGCTGGTAGCCAGTTTGGCGCCAGCATTGCGTCCGACAGAGGGCAATCCGCCGGGAATCACTTCGATGTTTAGACAATTGTCGAATGATCTTGCAATAGCCGGAGTTCCGTCGGGGGAATGCGCGTCAGCAACGAATACTTTCGTACACGCCAACTGCGGATAGTCCTGCCTGCTCAAAGAGGTCAACAGGCGCGGCAAATTCCGGCTCTCGTTCTTCGCTGGGATAACGATGGTGAGTTCCGCCGTCGTATTCACGGATGCACACTCCTTCTTCGCCAATGGTGATGTAGGTAGGCCGGGAATCTATCCAACAACCGGTGTTGTAGTAGGCGACACCGTCGCGCTCAAGGTGCGCGGAGAGATGGGTATGGCCACAGAAGATACGGTCAATGTGACCAGACTTGGCATAAGCGAGAGCACCCGATGCTACCTTGGCTTCCAATCGAAGCCAGCGGGTATTCAGGCGGTCCAGATAGCGCGAAAACGACTTGTTGCGGTGATCGAACTTCTGGATCCGCGCATAAAGCAGTTCGCCCATGCGGCTGACAAAGGCATTGTTGGCGACGAAGCGGTCGAACTGGTGTCCGTGGATCGCGAGATGACGCTTTCCCTGATATTCCCAGACGTAGCGCTGGTACACGGGAATACCGACGAGGTGCGACATGATCTGGGAGAGACCTTGATCGTGGTTCCCTTCTACCCAGACGACTTCGATTTTGCGCTTGCGGTTGGAGAGCTTGCGAATCTGCGAGAGGAACTTCCAGTGATCGCCGTTGAGACGACCAAAGTTTAGGTCGGAGAAAATATCGCCGAGGAGAATCAGCCGACGGTAGCTGGAGGAATCGAGAACGGCGAGAGCATCTCGCGCTCGACTGATATCGGAACCGAGATGCACGTCTGACAGGAGCAAGGTATCGAACACGCGTTCCTGCATACTTTGATAGTTGCCGAAACGTGTGAATCACGCGTGACAAATTGATGAATAAGAGGTTGAATCTTACCTAGAAGGTGCGGAAGGAATACGGAGAGACGAGGGTGCGATCACAACCCGTCATTAGGCCCGAGTTCACTTATTTGGTACATAGCCGCTGATATCGGGCAGCTCTTCCACACTGGAACGATCCAGGCGGAGGCGAAGCTGGGCGAGGGTGCTCCAGCGGAGATAGCCGAAGGTATTGCCGATTACATAGAAAAGGACAGTTGCGCCTGCGAGGCAAAGCCACCATGAGCCTTCGAGCTCGGTCATCACGCCGAGCAAAGAAAAAGCCAGGGCGATGAGCACGAGGATACCCGAGCTCTGGAATACGGAGAGACCCGCGTGGCGCAATTTGTGATGAAAATGCTCGCGATCCGGACGCAAAAGAGGGTGCCCGGCGAGCAGCCTGCGCATCACGGTGAAGGATGTTTCGGTCAACGGATAACCGAAGATCGCAATCGCGGCTAGCGGCGACCGCGTGACTTGGGCGGTCTCAAAGGCGATGACGGAAAGAATGAACCCAATGGTGAGACTGCCGCAGTCGCCGAGAAAGACTTTCTTTCGGAAGTTGAAAGGGAAAAACCCCAGGCACGCCGCGACAAAAAGGAGCGATAGAAAAGACAATGCAGGCTGTCCTGCCGAGAGATTGATCAGGGCGAGGCAGCTAGCCATGACGATGGCAGAACCGGAAGCGAGGCTGTCGAGACCGTCGATCAGGTTGAACGAGTTGCTGGTGGCGATGATCCATCCGCCCAAGAGAAGTGCGGCGAAGAGAGAAAAGTGCAACCCGACAGCCCGGTTGGCGGCGATAAGGATTGCCGCGCCGAGGGCTTGAGCAACGATTTTGGTGCGGGGAGAAGCGTGCCGCAGATCGTCGAACAGACCCACCATGAAAACCGGCAGGGCGGCTAGCAAGATGGGAATGACGATGCGCAAGGGTTGTACGGAGGCAAATAGGGTAACGACAGTTGAGAGAACGATTGCGCCATAGACACCGATCCCGCCGACTCGCGGCACTGATTGGTTATGGGTATGGTGAGCCAGTGGAGTTCCACACCAGTGGTAGCGATTGCCCAGGAGTTGGGCGCCGGCAGTCAGTCCGGCAGCGACGAAAGCGCTTAGTATGGCAGCGGCAACTCCAGCATACGGCAAGCCTACTTGACTCAAGATCATCTCTACCTATCATGGTACCACTCCCGAAACCTACTCCTTTAGGAGGAAGCCACGACGAGACAGACGCAGGTGATGCGCCGGTGAGGGTTTGGCTCGAGGGCGTGTCGACTTTGTAAGTATGATGCGAACTGCAGTTCTGTGTTTTCCGGGTGGCTAATATTTCACATGAACAATTCGTAATTGGGACGGAGAGCGTTGCAGTCGCATAACGCCTAAAATGCGACAGAGTAGCCGATTCAGCAACACTGAGGAAGGAAGGAAGTGAGCTTGTTGCTTCGGGAAAGTCTAGCCACGATCAAACCAAAAGACAAAACCCAGTCAACGCGTACGGACGGAGTTGTTGGCCGCGCAACACGATTGGTGATGTTGGGTGCAGCACTTCTGTGCTGCCATGATCGTTCCATCGCGCAAGCCACGGAGCCTCTCCCGCGTCCCGTTTCGACGGACGGTTCTGAAACCATCGGACAGTCTTCAAAGTTATTTGTAAGCGGCGTAGTACACGATCAAGTCGGGATATGGACCAGCCCGGCCAGAATCCACTACAAAGACCTTGCGTGGTTGTTGCCGCTGGGAGCGGTAACGGGCCTCGCGATTGCAACCGATCACGACGTCGTGCAGCACTTACCCTCGTCAGCCAGTTTTGCGAAGCATAGTACGCAAGCCTCAACCGCTGGCTTAGCTGCGCTGGCGGGAACTGGCGCGATCCTGTTTTTTGACGGCCATATTGTCAAGAACGAGCACGCCAGTGAAACCGGACGACTCGCCGCCGAAGCTGCGGTTGACGGGGTGATATTCAATGTACTCGCGCAGGAAATTACGCGCAGGCAACGTCCGTTTGCCCTGAGTCACCCGGGCGAGTTTTTCTATTCCGGAGGAAGGGCATTTCCCTCGACGCACGCGATTACCTCGTGGACGATCGCGACCGTCATCGCGCATGAATACCCCGGAACGCTTACGAAAATCCTCTCGTATGGGACGGCACTCGGGGTAAGCACGGCTCGGGTCCTAGGCAGGGATCACTCTCCGTCGGATGTGATCGTTGGAAGTGCGGCCGGATTTCTGATTGGCGAATACGTTTATCACCATCACCACAACCGAGACTTACCCGGCAGCGAGGTTCCGGCGCTTGAAGACAAAGCGAGCGACGACGCCGGGACACGTTCGATCAGCACGGTCCGGTCGCCGGGATCGGTGGGATCGGCTTACGTCGCTCTGGATTCCCCAATTTACGACCGGATCGAGCGATTGGCGGCGCTCGGCTATATCCATTCAGAATTCCTTGGTCTGCGACCCTGGACGCGCATGACGTGTGCTCGCATGATCCAGGAGGCATCGGCGAACCACGCGATTAGCGACGGCGGCGAGCCGGCGGAGTTGTATGCCTCTCTGAGCGGCGATTTTGCCTACGAGCTTGGCATACTGAATGGAAATGATCCCAAACCGACGGCGAGCTTGGATCGCGCCTACACGCGCGTAGTTGGCATCGCCGGACCTCCCTTGAACGACAGCTACCACTTCGGGCAGTCGATCTACAATGACTTCGGTCGTCCCTACCAGGAAGGGTTCAATAACCAAACCGGGGTGGAAGGAAGTGCCTCGTACGGCCGATTCGAGCTCTCCGTCCGCGGGGAATATCAGGGTGCGGCAGCGCCGGCACTGTACACTCCCGCCCAGCAGGAGCTGGTCGCTCAACTCGATGTCGTTCCGCACGCCTACCTTCACTCCCCGGGGACCACTAATCGGCTGGAACTTCTTGACGCCTACGCCGGCATGACAGCGAAGGACTGGCAGTTCTCGATCGGAAAACAGAGCTTGTGGGAGGGCGTGGATTCTTCCACAGCTCTGATTATCAGCAACAACATTGATCCGATGTATATGTTCAGGATCAATCGCGTCGCGCCGTTGGTTTTGCCTTCGTTTCTAAAATTGCTTGGACCGTTGCGCACCGAGTTTTTCTTGGGAGCCACCGAAGGACACCACTACCCTGGTCGGCCGTGGGTACAGGGCGCAAAGCTGAGCTTCAAACCAAGCCCGAACTTCGAATTCGGGTTTTCTCGTACGGTTCTATTTGCCGGCGCCGGGCGCGGTCTGACTTTGCGCTCCTTCGGGAAGGCGTTCTCCAGCGTGGGGGATAATTCATCGACCATTCCCGGATCCTCGAAGGACGTCGGCGATCGCCGTGGGGAGTTCGACTTTCGCTACCGGCTTCCCTACCTGCGGAACTGGGTGGCAGTTTATGGCGATTTTATGACCGATGACGACCCCACGCCATTGGCGGCACCGGACAAGTCGATCCTCGCCCCTGGGATTGAGTTCACGAAGTTTCCGAAACTTCCGAGACTCCAACTCAAAATCGAGGGAATCGCGTCGGATGCTGGCGCGGTAACTCGCTACAATGGCAATTTTTTTTACTACAATGGCGCCTATCATGACGGCTATACGAACCGAGGCGACATCATAGGTTCGTGGATAGGACGCGATTCGCGGGCAGTTTGGAGCGAGGCGAAGTATTGGGTGTCGAGCACGCATACGGCCGCGCTGGCAGTAAGAACGGGCGAACTTGATCACGGATTCATCCCATATGGTGGCCGCACGACTGACGTGTCGCTTGGCGACTCCTACCGGTTTCAGAAGCGCTTCAACATCTCGGCC
>ODAK010005109.1_pt1 | contig 13359 bp, 14 predicted proteins | sample 1539591 | NCBI WGS metagenome assembly ODAK01 (sample SAMEA3539303, study PRJEB22396) | soil metagenome | biome: tundra; feature: field; material: soil | place: USA | collected 2010-05 | depth 0.15 m | reverse complement strand
AGCCGTTCTGACTCAACTTCACGAACTCCAACACCCCACTCAACGCCAGGATCGCAGCGAGCGCGCCGTGTTCGGGACCGAGCCGGCCGTGCCTGGCGCCGGACTCGACGCGGTGCGGGACGGCGGCCAGCTCGCCGGTCTGGGGCTCCGGCTCTGATGCGGCGCCGTCGAGCGGGCTCATGCCGACTTGCGAAAGACGGCCGCCAGCGAGAGCCCGGCGGGGATCCGCCGGCCCCGGCCGACCAGGCGGGCCTCCAGGTGCAGCGGCCACTCGAGCATCGTGTTCAGCCGCTCCGGCATGCGCTGCAGGTCGGACGACGGTCCCTCGAGGTGCGAGCGACGGGCCAGCCGCCGGTAGACGACCGCGATCGGCAGCAGACAGGCGTTGAAGTAGGTCGTGCGCACGGTCTCCCAGCCGGCTGCAGCCGCGGCCGCCGACAGGGTCGCGCGCGTATAGCGGCGCTGGTGGTGATTGATCACGTCGTGCTCGCTCCACAGCCATTGATACGCGGGCACCGTGATGAGCAGCCAACCCCCTGGTCGAACGACTCGGTACATCTCGCGCAGCGCGACGAGCTCCTCCTCGACGTGCTCGATCACATCCAGGCAAACCGCGACGTCAAAGCGTCCATCGGCGAACGGGAGCTCGGTGATCGAGCACTGCACGACCTCGCCGACGTCGCGCCCGCGCGCACGCTCGACGCTCGCATCTGCGATCTCGACGCCGGTGACGGCACCCAGGCGGGCGAGGTCCACCATGTTGCGGCCGCTGCCGCAGCCGGCGTCCAGGATCTGCGCGCCGGGCGCAAGCTCGAACGAGCGCATCAGCCTGTCGATGATGCGCCGACGTCCGCGGTACCACCAGTGCTGGTCTTCAAGCTCGTGAGTCTGTAGCTCGAGAAGCCGGTCCATCATCTGCTAGGAGTCCGATCGATGATCGTGCCGCGCGGACGCTGACCTGGCGGCGGGTGATCGGGATGTTGGAGAGCTTGGACCGGAGCGGGCGGCCATCGTGACGGCACGGAGGTGGCGGCAGGCGGGCTCGCCAACCTAAATCGATCCTAAGGCTACAGGGTGCTCAGGCGGACGGAACCGTCGGGGGGCCGTGCTACGTGCGCGGACGGTTGACGGTGGTGCGGCTTGCGCGGGTGCGGCAACCAGCGATAGGTTCCGGCGCGCCCGACCTTGATGGCGCACGCCGCGCCGCTGACGAAGACCCAGTTGCCGGTCCCGTGCGCGACGTCTATGTCGCGGACTAAGTAGAACGGCGTGTGCGTCCACGCGTCGCCGTAGCGCGCCATGTAACGGACGTCGATGACGTGGCGGCGGGTCATCCGCAGCGCATCGCTCGGATGGGCGGCCGGCGACCAGGGATAGAAGTTGGCGTACTCCTCGCAGTTGCTGCGATAGCACCAGTTGTGGCCGCGCTGACCGCAACGCTTGTCGAAGCGCAGTGGCACGCCGCCGAAGCAGCGTGGGTAGCAGCCGCTCCAGATAGCCCGACCGTTCGACGCGACGAAGAGGCTCATGTCCAGGACCGGGTTCGTGCAACCGGCGATCGCGCTCAGCGCTTTCGACGTCCAGTCGCGCGCGTACTGCGACCATCCGCAGCTGCCGCGCAGGCTGCCGTTGAGGATCTCGCCGCCGACCTGGTCCTGACCGAGGTTCGTCTGGGTGACGGCCAGCTCGGTGCCGGCGCTGACGTTCCCGATCGCGAGCTGGCTGGCGAGCGGTGTGACGTCACCGGACGCGGTGATCGTGCACCACCGAGCCTGGTTGCAGGTCGCAACGGAGACCCCGGCGCTGGCCACGGCGCCGGCGTATAGCAGCAGCGCCGTGATGCAGAGGGCAACCACGCTCAGAAATATCCGTACTCTCATCGCAAAATCAGCGTGCAGGAGATTCGTCGAGATCGTAGAGCAGGCCCGTGTCGCCGGCAGGCAGACCGGCCTGCGCCGTGATGTCGCGCGCATTCTTGCGAACCCATTGCATCGCGGGCGAGCACGCGGCGTGAGTGACCACTACGTCCTTGCACACTGCCTCCGTGAAGACGTAGCGCACCTGTCCGGCCGCGTGTTCGCGCTGAAGCTGCGGCAGCGTGACGAGCGCCTGCGCGTTGACGGTGGTCAGCAGCAGGACGGGCTTGGCGCCGAGCACAATGAACGGCGCGGCGATCGTGGAGGCGCTGAAGGCGGCCTCATAGCGAGTGGAGGCCTGGTGGCTCAGCAGAAACCGCGAGACCGGGTCGACAATCGAGGCGCCGAGCGTCACCTCGGCCGCCTGGTCGCCGCTGTGATCGCGGATCAACAGGACGTCGCGCACCGCCGGCATTGCGAGCATCGCACCCAGCATGCCGATCGTCGCCAACAGCGGCAGGTACCAAGACGGCCAACCGCGCCCGCTCATTGTGCGCAGAAAGGCGAGCCCGACATACAGCGTGATCGGCACTGCGAGCAGGGCGGCGATCGCGATCGCGAGGTAGCCGTGCTTTCCGCTCGCGGTCTCCGCTGCACCCTCCGCCATGACGACCGCGAACGCGGCGAGCATCACGTACACGCCGAACAGATCGCGCGCGCGCGCAACGACCATCGGCAGCGCGCAGCCCAGCGCGATGGCCACCGCGGGAGTGAACGCCTCCAGGTAGCGCGGCTGCGTGTGCGCGGAGAAGCTGAACAGCACGTATCCCGTGAGCAGCCAGAGCGCGACGCCGAGCGTCGCCGCCCAGGCGATCAGCTGCTCGCGGCTCGCATCCGGCGGTGCTCGCAGGCGCCGGCGAAGCAGCGGCGCGAGTGCGACGAGTCCGAAGATGATTGCCGCGAACAGCAGCGTCCCCAGCCGCGTGCCGTATCCCACAAGGCTGTACTGGAAGAGCCGTAGCGGTCCCGGCTTCGAGGCGATGCCGTGGACCGTGCTTGCCGTGGTCGCCGTCGAAGGCGCCGCGGCGGCATGCGCGAGCGGCACTGACGCGCTTTTCGTCGAGAAGCTCTTCGGCGCCGCGGGCTTGACGATCCTGTCCCACCCGTCAAAGACGAAGACCGAGTTCCACACGCTGCCGTTCGTCGAGCCGATCGCATACGGCCGATCGTGCGCCGGGCTGAGCGAGACGACCGCCATCCAGCAGAGCGCGACGGCGACGAGCAGCGCGCCGGCGGCGGCGAGGCGGCGAAGGCGCACACCGACGCGCTCGCCGCGCCAGCACAGCCATAAGAAGAGCAGGAACGCCGGGAGCGGAACGAGCGCCTCGAACAGCTTGACGTTGAAGGCGAGTCCGAGCACGACAGCCGCGGCGAACAGCGGCCGCACGTCGCGTCTCTGCACGCTGCGTACGAGCAGCCACGCGGCCGCGAGCAACAGCAGCATCATCAGCGAGTCCATCGTGTCGCTGCGCGCGGTGATCACCGCCGTCGGCAGCAGCGTGAGAGTCATCGCGCTGCAGAGCGCGGCGAGCGGGCCGGCGAGACGGCGCACGAGGTCGTAGAGCAGCGGGATCGCAGCGGTACCGGCGATCGCCTCCGGCAGCTTCAGAACCGTGGAATTGAAACCGAACAGCTTCACCGCGACCACTTGCAGCCACAGGTCGATCGGCGGCTTGTCGATCGCCGTCCGGGCCGTCGGATCGAGGGCGCCGTAGAGGAAGTTGTGCAGCGAGAGCCCCATCGAACGAACCGCGGCGTCGTAGAAGAGGTTGTCGGGGACCGTGCTCAGCGAGATCAGCCGCAGCACGCCGGCGACGAGCGTGACGACTGCCAACGCAAGCCACCAACGGCGCTCGATCGACACCCCGGAGAGCCTGCTCGACACGGTCACGGCGCGATCGACGGCGGGTCGCCGCGCCCGCCCGGGTGGGCGAAGGACCACCAGCGGTTGATCGGGAAGGTCACGGCGAGAAGCGGCACGGTGAGGATCGCCTGCGCCGGGATCTTCGCGATGCCGAGGTGGTGCACGAACACGTACAGCAGCCCGAGATTCGCGCCGATCGCGCACGCCGTCACGAGCGCAAACCGACTCCCCGCCGTTGAGTGCGCGACGTGTCCGGCGCGGAAGGTCCAGTGGCGGTTGAGGATGTAGCTGTTCAGCGCTCCGGCGACGTAGCCGATCACTAGCGCGACCAGGTAGTTGATGCCGATCGTGACGCCGACGCTGTAGACGACGAATTGCACGATCGTGTTCGACGCGCCGACCAGGCCGTATTTCACGAACTGCCGAACGGTCGGCAGCTCGAGCCAGCCAGTCGGTTCCAGCATGCGCATGACCGACAGGATGAACGAACCGGCTGCGCCGCGACGCCCGACATTCTTGAGCCGCGCTTGAACGCGCCCTGTTAGGCTCGCAGGAAAGGTCCCGCACACGGTCTAGTCTGAGTGTCCGCAGACACCGGCCCAGGCTGACCCGAACAAGCACTCAAGCGAGATGGCGTCCGATATAAACCGCACCCTGACGCTGCTCTCGGTCTGCGCGCCGGTCTTCAACGAGGAGGCGCTCGTCGAGGAGTTCCACCGACGCACCACGGCGGCGCTGGACGGACTTCCCTACGAGCTGATCATCGTCAACGACGGTTCGACGGACAGCACCCCCGAGAAGCTCGACGCGCTCGCCGCCGTGGACCCTCGACTGCGGGTCGTGCACCTGTCGCGTAACTTCGGCCACCAGGCCGCGCTGACCGCCGGGCTCGTGCATGCTCGCGGCAACGCGGTGGCGATGCTCGATGCGGACCTCCAGGATCCGCCGGAGCGCATTCAGGACATGCTCGCGACGTGGCGGGACGGCGCCGACGTCGTCTACATGGTGCGCGAGGAGCGCTCGGGCGAGACCGCATTCAAGCTCGCGACGGCGCACTGGTTCTACAAGATCTTCCGCAAGCTCGCGCAGGTCGAGCTTGAGCCCAACTCGGGCGACTTCCGGCTGCTCGACCGCCGCGCGCTGGACGCGCTGCTCTCGATGGGAGAGCGCAACCGCTTCCTGCGCGGGATGACTGTCTGGGTCGGCTTCACGCAGACTGCGATCCACTACAAGCGCGACCCGCGCTACGCCGGGGAGACGAAGTACCCGGTCCGCAAGATGCTGCGTTTCTCGCTCGACGCGATCGCCTCGTTCTCGCACCTCCCGCTGCAGATCGCGACCTATCTCGGCTTTCTCTTCGCCGGCGTCGCATTCATCGCGATACCGGTCGTGATCATCCTGAAATTCACCGGCGGCTACCTACCCGGTTTCGGCGCGCTCACGATCCTGATCCTGATGATCGGTGGCCTGCAGCTGATCGCGCTCGGCCTGATCGGCGAGTACGTCGGAAGGATCTACGATGAGTCCAAGCGCCGGCCGCTCTACATCGTGCGCGACCAGCGCAATGAGCCGGTTGCGCCGCGCGACATCGCGCACGACGAAGAATTGTCGGATTCAACTTCACGCAGCTAGCTGCCGATCGGGACACCGCCACGATGGAGAACCGCAACCAACGGCTGCTGCTCGAGACCGACCGTCACCGCATCCGCGGCGAGCTAACGCTCGCCCGCGAGGGCTACCGCAGCCGGATCTCGGACATGCTGAACGCCTCCGAGCGCGACTTCATCGCGCTCACCAACGTGACGATCGATCCGCTCGACGGCGGCCCGCAGCTGACCTGCGACTTCATCGCGGTGGCACGCTCCAAGATCGTCTTCGCGCTGCCGCTCAGCGACTGAGCGCCGCGGCGCGGGCGATCGCGGGCTCCTCGGCGCCGTTCGTCCCCGCACTCCAGCGATAGGTACCGCCACGCAGCAGCCACGACGCGGCGGCCGCGATCAGAAACGCGATGAAGGAGAAGCGCAGCGCGTCAGCGCCGGCAGCGGGCTCGTCGCGCTGGGCCGCAGCCCGTCGATCATCAGCGCGAGGTAGCGGCGCCACAACTGCGGCTGACGCGCCGGAGCGCAGGTGTTGGTCGCGGCCATCATCAGCATCGCGATGTCGACCCCGCTCACGTCGCCGCGCAACTCACCGCAGTCCTGCGCCGCCGCGACGAGCCCGTCGAGCGCGGTTTCGAGATCCCGCTTCGCGCGCGTCAGCGACTCGTCGGATATACCGTCGCACATCGCCGCATCGAAGAACGAGCGGTCGGCCGCCAGCATCGCCGAGCCGCGCGACATCAACTCGGCGATCGCATCCAGGCCCGGTCGATGTGTTGCCGAGATCTCGGCGACCGCCGCCTGCAGTTGAAGCAGCCGATCGACGAGCACCGCGGTGACGAGATCGCGCTTCGCCGGGAAGTGCCGAAACAGCGTCCCCTTCGCAACTCCGGCGCGCCGCGCGATCTCGCCGGCCGGCACCTCGATGCCGCCCTCCGCAAATGCCTGCGCCGCAGCCGCGAGCAGCGCACCGCGATTGCGCCGCGCGTCGCAGCGACTGTCGAGCACGGCGAGCGGGACGCTCATGCGCTCGCGCGAGTCGACGCGAGCTCGCCGTCCAGCACGACGTGCTCGAGATGACGCGGCCGCAGGAACGAGACCAGCACGAGGATCGCGGTCAGCATGAAGGCCGCCGCGACCAGGAACGCGATCCGATAGCCGGAAACGGTTGCGCCGGCGACGGCCTGCGCGCTCGCGTGGTGCCCGAGACCGGAGACCAGGCTGCTCGTGCGGCTCGCCGCGAGCGTCACGAGGACCGCCAGACCGAGCGCGCCGCCGACCTGCTGCGCCGTGTTGAACAGGCCGGACGCGAGGCCGGCGTCGTCGCCGTGCACGCTGGAGACGCCGATCAGCGTCGCCGGCACGAACGTGAGCCCGAGGCCGACGGCGAGCAGGACGAACGCCGGCAGCAGCGTTCCGAGATAGGTGCCGTGGACACTCACTCGCACCATCAGCGCGAGGCCGGCGGCAGCGACCGCCAGGCCGCCGACGGCAACCGCTCGCACCCCGTAGCGCGGCACGATCCGCTGGCTGATCCCCGCCCCCGCGCCGATCAACAGGGCCACGGGGAGGAAGGCGAAGCCGGTCGCGATCGGCGTGAAGTGGAGGATGTCCTGGAGGTAGAGCGTGCCGAAGTAGAAGTTCGCGAACAGGCCGGCGCCGAGGAAGAACATCGCTCCGTCTCCCACGGCGAGTGCGCGCGTGCGAAAGATCGCCAGGCGAACGAGCGGCGCCCGCACCCGCCCCTCGATGCCGACAAACGCTGCAATCAGGAGCAGCGCAACGGCACCGAGGCCGAGCGTGCGCGCCGAGCCCCAGCCGTAGTTCTGCGTCTTGACGATCACATAGATCAGCAGCGCAAGCCCACCCGTGACGCTGACCGCGCCGAGAACGTCGGCGCCGCGCTGCTTGACCTCGATCCGCCCTCCCGGAACGAAGCGCACCGCCAGCGCCACCGCGGCCACACCGATCGGCACGTTGACGAAGAAGATCCACGGCCACGAGAGCGCCTGCGTGAGCACCCCTCCGAGCAGCAGCCCGATCGCCGCGCCGCCGGCGGAGAGCGCCGCCCACAGACTCAGTGCCTTGCGCTGGTCATTGCCGTCGGCGAAGGTCGTGTTGACGATTGCCAAGGTCGCCGGAGAGACCAGTGCCGCGCCGATGCCCTGAAGCGCGCGGGCGCCGATCAGCATGCCCGACGAGCTCGACAGTCCGTCGATCAGCGAGGCGACGCTGAACAGGCTGACGCCGATGAAGAACAGCCGCCGTCGCCCGAACAGGTCCGACAGCCGACCGCCGAGCAGGAGAAAGCCGCCGAACGTGAGCGTGTAGGCGTTGACCACCCACTGGAGGTTCCCCTGACTGAGCCCGAGACCGTGCTGGATCGACGGCAGCGCGACGTTCACGACCGTCGCGTCGAGCACCACCATCAGCTGCGCGAGGCAGACGATGCCGACGCTCAGCCATGGATTGTGTGCTGGACGGGGCGATTCGTTCACAGCCAGCTCCAGTCGGCGGGAGGCAGAAGATGACCGCAGGGTCATGTTGCGACAGTAGCAAAAGGCCGACGAGTCCTTCGGGCACCGAGGTCGAGCGCCGTCGGCAGGCGGCGGACGTCGCGCGCGTGCGGGGTCGCTCAGGCGCTCGCGCTGTTGACCTGGTGCCCGTCGCGGGCGATCAGGACGTGCACGATCGTCCCGGCGAAGGTGTGATCGTGACTCGCACAGGCAGCGGCGAAATGGAGCACGATGCTGTCGCGGTGAACGGCGTAGTAGCTGGCGAACAGTGTGACCGACCCCGACGTGCCGCGCGGACAGGACGCGTCGCTTGTGGCCGTGACGGCGACCGGCAGGACGATCCCCACCCCCGGCATGCCCAGTTTGGTGATCTGCGGTGACAGCTTCGAGCTGCCCGAAACAGCGAGCACGAGACCGCGCGGCGCGAGCCCGCCACCACTGTCGTTGCTGCAGATCGTGCCGCTCGCCCGGCCTGCGCTCCAGCTCCCGCTGCCCCGCGTCCACGACGAGGAGACGGAGGAGCTGGCGGGCGTCGGCGAGCCGAGCTCGCTGAACTCCCACTGCACCGCCACGGTGGAGCTCGGAGGAGCGGCGGACGCGGCGGCTGGGCACCTGACCGCAGCCGTGCTCGCGCCGGAGGACGGAGCGAGCGCCGCGGCACCAGCAAGCGCCGCGACGAACACCACACCCACTCCCAGACGAGCGCCCACGCGCGCAAGATAGCCCCTCGCGGGCAGGCGGGCAAGCCCGGGCCGCCGGTTCAGGAAGGTCACCCAACGTGGGGCGAAAACTCACCCGCCCGGCGAAAGGGGCAGACCTAGGATGAGCACAGCGGCGCACGCGCGACCGGCCAGCTCCTCTCATGCACTGCCGCGATCGCCACGCGCGCAGCAGACATCCGGTCGCCGCGCGCCGTCCAGATCACCCTTCGGCAACCAGTGAGATGACAACCCAGACGACCCACGCGGCCCGCAATCAGCCTCACCGCAGGTCGGCGGGGTGGGCGGTCATGCTCGCGGCGTTGCTGCTGCTCGCCTTCGCCGCGAGCGCCTCGGCGGCCCCCAACCCGACATCGAACATCGCAGTGGGGCCCCTGCCGCAGGCCTGTGCGAATGCGCCGAGAGGCGCCACCTGCGTGAAGGCGATGCTCGATGCGCTCGACCGGGCGCGGACGCAGATCGGCCTCGGGCCGTATCTCGTGCCGGCGGACTTCGACTCGCTTTCGGGCTCCGAGCAGCTCCTGATCCTCTGCAATCTCGATCGGCTCGCCTACGGGCTGCCGCCGATCGCCGGCCTGAGCCCCGTGCTCAACGCGATCGCGGCGATGGGCGTGACCAGCGACGCGGACCCCGATCCGAGCGCACTGCTGAGCAACCTGAGCTCGTTCGGCTGGTCATCGAACTGGGCGGGCGGATACGGCAACGCGCCCGAGGCTTACTACGCCTGGATGTACTACGACGGATGGGGAGGCAGGCAAACGTCGAACCTGGATTGCACGGGACCCGCGTCCAGTGGCTGCTGGGGCCACCGCGACGACGTACTGGCCTTCCCCGCGCAGGGCCTGCTGTCGATGGGCGCGTCCGTCAGCAGAGACGCCGCTGGGCAGATCGGCTACGCGATGACGCTCGTCTGGACTGAGCAGACGAACTGGACGACCTTCAGTTACAGCTGGGCCAGTGCACAGGCCGACGGCGCCGGAGCCGCCAACCAGCGAACGGCGGCCGGCAGGCGGCCGAAGATCGCTCTGGCACGCATCAGCGCGGCCTAGCCGCCCACTCAAGCCGAGGCGAGCGCTACCAGCGCTCGTGCACGTGCGGGCGCACCAGGCGCTCGTAGATCTCTGCCACCGCGGCAAGCTGCTCAGCGGAGAGACCGGGAAGGCCGGCGCTCGCCGCGTTCGCGCGCGCCTGCTCGGGATTGCGTGCTCCCGGGATCACAACCGAGACGCCGGGCTGGTCGATGATCCAGCGGAGCGCGAACTGCGCCATCGCGCAGCCGGCCGGCACGATGCCGGCAAGCTCGCGGACCGCCTGCAGGCCGACCTCGAACGGCACCCCGGAGAATGTTTCGCCGACGTCGAACGCCTCGCCGTGGCGGTTGTAGTTACGGTGGTCGTCGGCCGCCCAAGTCGTGCGCTCGTCGTAGCGTCCCGAGAGCAGCCCGGACGCCAGCGGCACCCGGGCGATGATGCCCACGCCGGCCGCGAGCGCCGCGGGGAGCACCTGCTCGAGCGGCTTGAGACGAAGGCAGTTCAGGATGATCTGCACGGTCGCCACGTTCGGACGCGCGATCGCCACCAGCGCCTGCGCGCAGGTCTCGACCGAAACGCCGTAGTGGCGAATCCGCCCGTCGGCGACCAGCTCGTCGAGGGCGGCGAACACGGCGTCGTCGTCGAAGACCGAAGTGGGCGGGGTGTGCAGCTGCACGAGATCGATCGTCTCGACGCCGAGGTTGCGACGTGAGCGCTCGTTCCACGCGATGAAGTTCTCGCGGCTGTAGTTCTGCGCGAGCTGCGCTACCCGCCTGCCCATCTTCGTGGCGACCACGAGGTCGGCGTCGGGATGTCGGGCGAGCAGCTCGCCGCAGCTGCGCTCGCTGCGCCCGTCGCCGTACACGTCGGCGGTGTCGATGAACGTGACCCCGGCAGCCAGGGCGGCGTCGAGCACGCGGGCGGCATCCTCGTCGCTCACCTCGCCCCAGTCGGCGCCGAGCTGCCACGCGCCCAGGCCCACCACACCGACGGTCCGCCCGACGCGGCCGAGAACTCTCTGCTGCATGCAGGCAGCATATGAGGGCGAACGCGTCGGCGCTCAGGCCGACTTTCGAAACCGGTGGCGCAGCAGCAGGATCGCGAAGGCGCCGACGAGCGCCGCGACCACGATCCACGCCACCAGCCCCTCGTCGGCGGCGAGGTCAGCGATCGACGGGCCGACCGAGTAGGCGCCAAGCCCGATTGCGACCGCCCACACGGCGGCTGAGATGGCGTTGACCGGCACGTAGAGGGCCGCTCGCATCTTGAGGATGCCTGCGACCCAGGACGGTGTGAACAGCACGGCGATGACGCCGTAGCGGGCGTAGAACCGCTCGCCGCTAGCCGTCAGCGCGAGCCGCACGCCGTAGAGCGGGCCGGGTGCCGTGAGCACGCTGCGGCCGGCCCGCAGGCCGACCACCCAGCCGATCATCCCGCCCGTCGTAGCGCCGACCCAGGCGACCGCGATGACCGGGGCGAGGGCGAGATGATGATGTGCCGCGGCGATGCCGGCGGCAATCAACAAGGCCTCTCCGGGGCCCGGAAGCCCCACCCAACTCGCTGCCGACGCGAGCAGGACGCCGACGTAGTCGATCCCCGGCCCGCGTGGAGCGTGCAGGTGCAGGATCGCCAACGCAGACAGCTGTACGTCTGGGCTGCTCACCCTCGCATCCTGACAGGAGCTGACCGCGATGCTCTGACTCCGCGACGCCACGGCCTGCGAGTCTTCGCCCGCGCATGACCCTCGCGATCGCCCTCGTGCTCGCCCTCGCCTCGACTGCGCTGGTCAACGTTGCCTATCTGCAGGAGCATGCCGCCGCGAGCAGCTTGCAGCCGCGCTCGCCGCGCCGGCCGCTGAGCTCGCTGCGAGTCCTGCTGAGCGATCGACGCTGGGTCGTCGGGATCGGGATGGAGAGCGCCGCATTCGCGCTCTCCGTCGTAGCTCTCGCGCTCGCCCCACTCGCGCTGGTGCAGAGCGTCGGCGTCGGGGGCATCGGACTGCACGCGCTCGGCACGGCGCGCTTTGGCGCGCGGCCGCGCTCGGCACGCGAAGCGCGCGGCGCAGCCGGGGGCGCTGGGACCGCCCTGGCCGCTGGCCTCAGCTGGCGAGCCAGGTGTCGGTGAAGCCGTCACCGGCGACGGAGAGGGCTCCGGGCGTCGAGAGCAGCGTGGAATTCTGGTCGATCTGAAGCGAGGTGAGCGGGAAGCTCGAGATCGGGCTGCTCTGGCTCTGACCGTCCAGCGCGGCGGCCGCAGAGCTGAACTGGACCGGCGAGAACTGTGCGAGCGTCTGGCACTGGGGGGTGCAGCCGTCCGGATCCTCAACCATCCATTCTGCGGAGTCCTGGCTCAGCCCGGGCGTCGGCGACGCGATCGAGGTCTGGAACGTCCAGTTCTGCGTCGAGTCTGCGAGCGAGAGCTGCCAGGTGGAGTTGGAGATGCTCACCGAGCCGCTCATCTGGTCGCCTGGCAGGACGGGATAGCTGGAGCCGGGCAGCGGCACCGCGTAGCCGTTGTTGACGGCTGGATCGCCGTACATCTCATACCAGGCCCAGTAGGTTGGCGAGCCTCCGAAGCAGTCAGTTTCGGTGCCGTCCTGCTCGACGCTCGTGTCGTCGCCGATCCCCGGCCACTGCGCCGCCCAGCTCGTCTGCCCGGGTTGGCAGGTCACGCTGGGCACGGTCCAGCTGGCGCTGACCGCTGTGAAGCTCTGGCCGGGCTCGGCGTAGGTGACGTAGCCCGAGAAGTTCGTCGTTGCCCGCGGGAGAACCGTCAGCGTCACGACGCCGGTGGTCGCCGTGCCGGCGACGTTGGCGAATACCGCGCGGTACTGATGGCCGTTCTCGCCCGCGCCGGCCACGAACGAGGAGCCGCTGTTCGCCCAACTCGCGCCGCCGTCCGCGGAGACCTGCCACTGGACGCTCGGCGTGGGGTTGCCGGTGGCGAGCGCGGTGAGCGTCACGGGTGCGTTGACGACGACGCTCTGATCGGTGGGCTGGGTCGTGATGACGGGGGGTGACGACGCGCTCGTGAGCTCGTCCGAGCCCGCGGATTGCGTCGCGAAGGACGAGGCGGCGGTGACTCCGGAGCCCGTCACGGCGGTGCTGCGTTCACGGACCACGTCGCGTACCGTCCGGCGCCGCCCGTGGGCGTCGATTTCCGTCAGATACAGGGTGTAGCTGCGTGCCGCCGAGCTGTTGTTCCTCGGCAGCCGGACGGTGACCGAGGCACGACCCGAGGCGCAGCTCCTCGTTGACGGCAGCCTGCCGAGCGCACCGGCGGCCGAGAATCGACACCGCATCGCGTTTCGCACGCGCGCCCGAAGTCGCACGGCGCCGCCGGAGGCGGGGAGCGCCGAGGGGCTGGCGATGAGTCGCTCGGCGTCGGCACGATGCGCCTTGTTCCGCTTCAGCTTCGGCGCTGTCGGCGTCGGCCGGTCACGGACCGGAAACCGCACGGAGCGCTCGCCGTCGAGCGGCCTCGGGCCGGCAGCACCAACCGCCGTCGTCGCGAACGACCCACTCACGGCGAGCAGGCAGAGCGAGAGTACGACGACCCGCGCGCGCCGGAGCGTACGCCCGCGGCGGCCGCCGCGGGCGCTCGTCGGTCCGCAAGCGTACGGGCGGATGCAAGGTCCCACGCTTTGTCATCGGCCCGGACCGCCCGGCTCGACAGGGCGAGCGGACGGGTGGACGAACCGCGGGCCGCGTGTTCA
>ODAK010005107.1_pt1 | contig 13362 bp, 9 predicted proteins | sample 1539591 | NCBI WGS metagenome assembly ODAK01 (sample SAMEA3539303, study PRJEB22396) | soil metagenome | biome: tundra; feature: field; material: soil | place: USA | collected 2010-05 | depth 0.15 m | reverse complement strand
GCGGCGGTAGTCGCAACTCGATCGACTGGACGATCCCGGTCAGGTGCTCGATGCGCTCGACGAGTGCCGGTATTAGCGCGATCGCCTGCGACTCCTCGGCACGGGTCAGCTCGCGGTCACCGGTCATGGCGTGCCGCCGATCTGGGTCAGGGCCAGGGCCAAACGGATCTGCGTAGCTGATGCGCTCCGGATGCGCTCGCCTTTTAGCGCACGCCGTAAAACCGCCGGCCCTACCTCGATCGCAGCGCATGCCGACCGCCAGTGGACGCGGCCGACGTACTGGCGCAGCCGGATGCGCGTTTCCGGGTCGAGCGGGGCACCCGGTGCGCGGCGTGTGCCGGTGCGGTCTGTTTCGCGTGTTGCTGTGTTCACGCCCCTATTAGGGCCACGCTGGCCGACCGCGCCTAGCGGGGGAATCTACGTCACTTTTGCCCCCCCCTCCCGGAAGGGCTTCTGTCCTGCTCCACGCGGTTCTCAGTCGTCCGTTCCGTCTGCAGGTCTGTGCACCGCCATGGAAATGCGCTCGACAATGCTCTCAGCGGGCTTGCGCTTTTCCAACCGGCGCACGGTTCTTTCATTCGATTCTTTCATGCCCAAAAGATCACGAATTGCCGCCCGCCGCTTGTTCTTCGAAGGGAACCGGGGCACGACGGGTCCAAGGTCGCTTATCAAAGCATCCCGCCCGAGCTCCTTTGTCTTCTTGTCGAGCATTTCGTCGAGCTTGCGTTGCTGGTCCATCAGGCGTTCTCCCGCTGGGATCTTCTCTCCCTCAGCGTCGCAGTTTTCACCTGTTTCTTCGAGGCACGGCGAATAGCTCATTGAATCGATGTTCTGGGCCACGTAACGAAACGCCCGGTCCCGGGCCCGCATGCGGGCCCCATCCCCAAGACCGGCCAAGAGTTCACTAGCCCTTTTGTCGAGAAAGGTCTTCAACTCACCTTCCCGCTCGGTGAGTTCGTTGGGCTTGAAACGAGATCGCAGCTGTTCAACGGTTGGTACACTCTCTAGGCGTCGACGTACCATGTCCTCAACTCCGGCCGGCCGATCCTCGTATTGTCGCTTCGGATGCATCGCCAGAGCAACGCGCCGGCTCATCAGCGCCGCTTCAACAAATTCCATGGCCGCGTCAAAGGCGATCCCTGTGTGTTCTCTGCCGTCCAGACGCATGGGCGTTTTGGTCAGATAACGCTTCCGCGGTGCCTTCGGGCGCTTGCCCGGACCGCGTGTCCGCTGGGCCGCCTCACCCCTGGCCTTTGTGCCCGCCGGGGCCGTCCCACTGCGCGCCGCTGCGGCCTTCGCGCCTTGCTGGGGGGTCGGTGCCGCCGGGGCCGCCTTCGAGGCACTGGCGTGAGCTGGTTCCGCCTGGCGGGGCTTCGGGCGGGGCGACTTGGTCACGGTTCTGCATCCTTTGCACCCGGTCGAAAAGTCCGTGGGCGGGCCGCTTAGGATGCAGGCTCGGCGGCCACCAAGGGTTAATTAGGCCCTCGGCTGCCCACGGTGGCTAGTCTACTTCATTGCATGCCAAACTGTTGCCAAACTGCACTTCATTGTACCGAATTGGTGTTTTTGGCTCCAACACGACCAAACGTCAGTGCAACGGAAACCCCTTGTTTTGTAGGGTCTTGATTGAGTGAGCAACATGGCGACACAGTCCCCGAGTCTTAGGAAACCGGTGCTCTATCCAACTGAGCTACGGGGCCAAACGTGCCCTTTAGATAGTCCGTTTCGCGACGGAGATCCACCTTCGAGGTAATGGAACCGCTTCGGCCGCTGGCGATGCGAGCGCCATCGCCGCAAACGCCAGACCGACGAGGAAGGCTGCCCGACCGACCTGAACTCCGGGATTGGCAATGCTAGAGTGCCGGCCCATGCGACGTTCTCGGCTCATCGACAGTTTCATCGTAACGGTTGCTTCGGGTCTCTGCGTTGCCTCCTGCAACCGCAACAATCCCGTCGGACCACCCGATTCGTACGCGCTTTTCGTGGCGAATTCGCCCAACAGCCGGCCCCTGCCGGTCAAGCGCGCCGACGTAAAGACGCCGGACGTGCAGCCCTTGCCGGGGCTATTCGAAACCGGCTTCGCCTCGGAAATGCTACGCACCGTATACCTTGCAGGACAGTACCTTCGCGACGCCACCGTCGACGGCAAGCGATTCTCGGAGCAAGCACGTACCAATGCCAGCTTTCCCGTGTGCCTGGTGGTCGGGGCGGATGTCATGCCGTACGGTCGCGGACTATCGTTCAAGGGCACCTTCGGCGGATCCTTGGACAAACCGAGCATTCCATGGATTGGTTTGCCTGCGGAGCTCGGACGCGACAGGGCCGTGGTGCAAACGGTTACGGCGCACCTGGCGACCTACGCCGCGCACTTGATTGCCACGGGCGGCTTGCTCGACGCCGCTTCGCCGCCGCCCGATGTGCTCGTCGACGGGTACCGGATGGCCATGGAAGTCGTGGCACGGGAATGGCGATTCTCGTCTGGGCCGGCTGGCGTGATTCAAACCGACGAAGGCACCACCGAGCAGCGCGCGCTCTTCGGCAACGTCCGCGACAACCGCTTCATCGTCGACGAAAACGGCAGCAGCTTGCGGCCCCCGCGCCAGCTACTGGACTCGGGTGGCGTGGCGGCGACGGTTCTTTACCGAATGGCCCAGTCCCGCGCCGTCGGGCCGCGTGTGGCGCCCGAGGCATTCTATGCACCGTACGCGACGGGCCGCATGCCGGCCGGTGTCAGCCCGGCAGCCATTTTGGGCACATTCCGGAATTTCCAGGCGAAGCTGCTCGGCGTCTGGGCTACGGCTGTCTTGCGCGGCAAAGCGCCCAATGACATCGTAGATCTGGTGGAAGCCTACGCGGCCACGTTTCCGGCCGAGCGCGCCGAGGTCATTCGTATCTTCGTCGTGACAACCTTTGGCGGAACCGTCAAGCCGGGCGGCTCGTCGATGGCGCCCGAGGATGCCCAGCACACGCTCGCCGAGCTGACTGCTCTTGCAGCCGAGGTCACTGTCGGGCGCAGGACGCTTCGCGATGCCCTCAGGAGCGTGCCCGAAAGGTGACGGCCAAGACCAAAGTCCCCGTTCGGTTGTGCTAGCCGAGCTCGCGCTTTCCGCGGTATGAAAAGCGCCGTGAGCGTCATCGATTTCGCCCAAACTCGTGTCCTGGTCACCGGCGGTGCCGGGTTCCTGGGCAGCTTTCTGGTCGACGAGCTGCGCGCCCGCGGTGCCAAGGACATCGTGGTGCCGCGCAGCCGCGACTACGACTTGGTCGACCGGCAAGCCTGCCGTCGGTTGCTTGCCGACGCCAAGCCCGACTTGGTCTTTCACCTGGCGGCCCGAGTGGGCGGCATCGGCGCCAACCGCGACAATCCCGGCCGCTTCATGTTCGAAAACGCCATGATGGGCCTGCACGTCTTCGAAGAGTGCCGCCTGGCCAAGGTGAAGAAGCTGGTCGCCACCGGCACCATTTGTGCCTACCCGAAGTTCGCGCCGCTGCCGTTCAAAGAAGACGACCTCTGGAATGGCTACCCGGAAGAAACCAACGCGCCTTACGGCATCGCCAAGAAGATGATGCTGGTGCTTTCCCAGGGCTACCGCGAGCAGTACGGCATGAACAGCGTCGTGCTCTTCCCCGTGAATCTCTACGGACCACGCGACAACTTCGACCCGCGCTCGTCGCACGTGATTCCGGCGCTCGTCCGCAAATGCGTGGAAGCGCGGGAAGCGGGCAAGGACGAGATCGTTTTATGGGGCGACGGCTCGCCGACCCGCGAGTTCCTGTACGCTGGTGACGCGGCCTTGGGCCTGGTCATGGCTGCCGCAAGTTATGATTCCAGCGACCCGGTCAACCTGGGCACCGGCGAAGAGATTTCGATTCGCGATTTGGCCACGCTCATTGCCGAGAAGACGGGTTTTCGCGGGCGCTTGCGCTGGGACACAAGCGAGCCCAACGGACAGCCCCGCCGGCGCCTCGACGTGTCTCGGGCGCGCGAACGGTTCGGCTTCGTAGCCAAGACATCCTTCGCCGACGGCTTGGCGAAAACCATCGCTTACTTCGAAGAACAGTACAAACGAGGAGCTCTATGAAACGCGCGTTGATTACCGGGGTCACGGGCCAGGACGGGTCGTATCTAGCGGAATTCCTGCTCAAGAAGGGTTACGAGGTCATCGGCGTCGTGCGCCGATCCAGCTCCTTCAACACGGACCGCATCGAAGGCATCTACCAGGATCCCCACAGCAGCAACTATCGCTTCAAGCTGGTCTTCGGCGATCTCGAGGACGCAAGCTCGCTCAACCAGATTATCCGGAGCAATACGCCCGACGAAATCTACAACCTGGGCGCGCAAAGCCACGTGCGCGTCAGCTTCGACGTGCCGGAGTACACGGCCGATACCGTCGGCCTGGGAACGCTGCGCCTGCTGGAGACGCTTCGCGAGACCGGTCACAAGTGCAAGCTGTACCAGGCCTCGTCGAGCGAAATGTTCGGCGGGTCGCCGCCGCCCCAGAGCGAAAAGACGTCGTTCCAGCCGCGCAGTCCGTATGCCTGCGCCAAGGTCTTCGCGCACCACCTGTGCGAGAACTACCGGGAAGCCTATGGCATGTTCATTTGCAGCGGGATCCTCTTCAACCACGAGTCGCCCCGGCGTGGCATTCCGTTCGTCACGCGCAAGATCACGCGGGCCGCGGCGCGCATTCACCACGGGCTCGACAAGAAGCTGTACCTCGGCAACCTGGAGGCCAAGCGTGACTGGGGCTTTGCCGGCGACTACGTCGAAGCCATGTGGATGATGCTCCAGCAGGAAAAGCCCGACGATTACGTCGTCGCGACCGGCGAAGCGCATTCCGTGCGCGAGGCGCTGGATGTAGCGTTCGGAACGCTGGGCCTCGATTGGAGCAAGTACGTGGAGATCGATCCCCGCTACTACCGGCCGACGGAAGTCGACCACCTGTGCGGCGACGCCAGCAAGGCGCGCGAGAAGCTCGGCTGGAAGCCGCGCGTGCACTTCAAGGAGCTCATCGAAATGATGGTGAAGTCCGACGAAGCCGACGTGCGAGCCACGCTGCAAGGACGAGCGCCGAACCAGTAACGGTCACCGCCGGCTCTTTCCGTCGAGCATCTTGCGCCCTTGGAAGAAGCCGGGAATGAGGCGCTGGCCGAGTTGCACGGCCCGAAAGAGCGGAAGCGCCCGCAAGGGATAGAAGAGCTTCTTCTGCCGGGTCAGCGCAAATCTCGAAATCGCCTGCGCGGTACCCTCGGGCGAGGCGGAAAAGGCGTTCTTGATCGAGCTCATCCAGGCGGGCAGGTTCTCGGCCAGCGTGTAGATCGCCGTGGGCACGGGCCCCAGCATGACTTGCTGGAACACCAGGTTCGTTCCCGCGTACATCGTCGACCACGCTTCGAAACAAGCCGTCAGTGCCCTCTTGCTCGTCGTATAGCCGAGGCCGTAGGGGCTGCCCGCGTAGTTCACCATCGAGCTGATGGCGACGACGTGACGCTCGACGGGATGTGCGGAAAGCTGGGTCAGCGGCGCGACGAAGTTGAGGACGCCGTAAAGGTTCGTCTCGATGACTTCCCGGTAGGGCGCCAGCTGGAAGGCCTCGTCATTGTCCACGCGGTTGATCCCGGCGTTCAAGATAAACACGTCCGGCAACTCGCCGGCCGCGGCTAGGCCGCGTACCAGCTCGGCGACGCCCTCGGCAGAGCGGACATCCACGCACTCGAAGCGAGCCGACGGATAGCGGGACTCCAGCTCGGCGACGCGGCGGCGATTCACGGAAATAACCATTACCCCGCTCTTGGCGTAGCGATCGAGAAGCGCGCGGCCGACACCCGAGGTCGTCCCGGTAATCAGAACGCGGTGGACGTTCACGCTGGCCATCGTGGCACCTTCTCGCCCTGATGCAAGACAGGGATCTCGTCGGCAGCCCCCCGGCCTCCTTTCTTTCCGGTAGTGCAGGGCCGCCACGCGAACGTAAGATGCACGGCATTTGCGGGCACCTGTCATCCGGGACATTTTCAGCTTTTTCAAGCGTCGACCGAACGTGGCGAACGTGGCGCCGACCTACAGTGCGTCGGATCTCGTTGCCGTCTCGCTGATTGCGGCGGTGGTTGCGGTCTGGGTGGAAGCTGCAGGCGGATCGTTCTCATTTCTCGCTCTCCTAGCCTGCGAGGCCGTCTTCCTAGCCTTCTACCTCGTGGGCTCGCTCTTCGCCGGCTGGCGAGCCTTGGCCGCGGGCGTCCTTTTCGACCTTCCGCTGCGCTTGCTCGTCGGTTACGCCGTCGTCAATACCGCTCTCATGGTGCTCGCCTGGCTGTCTCCGCTCGGCATCATCGCCAACTTCGGCATCTTGCTCGCGGTCGCAGCCGCCCTGTTCGTCGCCGCGCGCCCGACTCGAGAGCAGCAGAGCCCAAACCCTACAGTCGGGCTCTTGGTCATCGGGCTGTCACTGGTCGCGGCCACGCTGTGGTGCCAAGACTCGCTTCGCCCGATCGCGCCGGAGGGCGACCTCGTCTTCTTCAAGCCCTGGATCGACGGCTTCTATCACGCCGTTCACATTCGCATCTTCGGCGCCAGCCACGGCGCGGCCTCCATCGAGGACTTTCGCATGGCGGGGCTGGCGGCGCGCCTTTACCACTACGGCGTCTACCTGACCCCGGCCCTCATTAAGGAGGCGTCGGGCATCCATTCCTACACCGCCTTTGCGGGCATTCTCGCGCCGATGGGCGTCCTCTTCACCGGCCTGGCGGCCTACGCTCTCGTCGGCTCTCTCTGGGGCGCCTGGCCCGGGCTGGCCGCAGCGGCGGCGCTGCTCCTGCTGCCGGACGGCGCGCAGCAGGGAATGCGAAATACGTTCATGTCGTATCACTGGCTGACCCAGATTTCGCCCAGCGCAACCTACGGCCTGGCGTTGCTGGCCGTGGCCTGGCTGTTCGTCCTGCGGGGCTGCACCGAGGGCCGCCGAGTACAGCTATTTGCAGGGTGGCTCTTCGCCGGGATCCTCGCCCTTTACAAGCTGCACTTCTTCATCGCGAGCGCGCTTTTGCTCTGGCTCGTTCCGCCGCTGTTCTTTCACGCCAAACTCGGGCGCGCCAAGCGAGCCTTGTGGGCCGCCTCTGCGTTCGCCGTCTATGTCGTCACCATGGCCTTCGTGCGAAAGGTTCCTGGCGTTCCCCTCATCCGTTTCGATGGATCGTCGGTGGCCGAGATCCTTCGTCTGGTCAAAGGCTTCACGCCACCTGGGGCCTTGCGCGAGCTCCTCGCGGACCGCATAGGGAAGCAAAGCTCCTTACTTTCGAACCTCCTGGTGGGCGCACCCTTCATTCTGTTCGCAGCACTCGGACTGTTCGTACCGCTGCTGGTGCTTTGGGCCGTCTGGCTGCGCAAGCACACGTCGCGCCTGCTCGTGCTGTTTCCCTTCCTGATTCTGGCTAATTTCCTGGCCATGTTCTTCGGGTTGGCGCTCGACCTCCGCAGGAGCACACCCGACGAGCTATCGCACCGTCCGGTCATGGTGCTGTACTTCATGGTCGTGACCTGGGTGGGCGGGGCAGGGGGCCTGTGGCTCGCCCGTTCCCGTCGCCTCGGCCGACTCACCGGCCCGGTCCTGATAGGCCTCGGTATCGCGCTTCTGGCCGTCCCGGCATTCTTCGGCTCGGGAGTCCAGCGGATGTGGGCCATGCGCAATTTCTCGCCGGTTCGCGTTCCGACAGGGCTGGTTCGCGCCGCCGAGTACATGCATGACCAAGGCAGCGACCGAGACGTCTTCCAGGATTCGCAGTTCGATCGCACCTATACCGTGGCTGCCCTGTCCGAGCGAAGAGCTTACGCCTCGCGCACGATGACGCTCATGCCGTACCACAGTGACTTGCTCGAACAGCGGATCGCCACCGTCGAGGATTTTATGGAGCTTCACGACGCCACCGCGGTCACTGCCACCGCGCAGAAGCTTGGCCTTCGTTGGTTCCTGCTCAATCCCAGTGACAGGGTCGGCTGGCCCGACGCCATCACCGGCCGGCCTGCGTTCGAGCTCAACGGATTCCGGCTCTATCGCTTCTAAGGCGCGAGGCTCAACCATGAACAAGCCAATGGGAACACCCGAGAAGATCGCCTTCGTGCTTCTGCCGACAGCGCTCCTGACCTTGCTCGTGGTCGGTCTGGCCGCGCCCAACTACACCCAGTGGCTGTTCGTTCACACGACGTATTACTTCTTGATGGCCACGGTGCTGTGCTGGGCGGGCGTCTACCTGCACGCTGCGCGCGCCGTGCGCCTCGAAGCGGTCGCCGCGTGGGTGAAGGAAAACTGGCCGGGCCTCGTCATCGCGTTCGCTGTCACAGTCGTCGCCTGGCACGCCGTGCATCCTGCCTTGCGAATGCTTTCCGACGAAGCGAACCTGGTCGGAACGTCGAAGAATCTGTTCGCCTCGCAGACCGCTACCTTCACTGTCTCGGGCAAGAACTACTACGACAGTTATTGGGACATCGATGTGGTCATCGACCAGCGGCCGCCACTGTTTCCGTTCCTGGTCAGCTTGATTCACACTCTTTGGGGCTATTCCTTCGAGAACACCTTCGTATTGAATCTGATGGTGCTTCCGGCTTTTGTCCTAGTGGCCTATCGGCTGGCCAAGTCGCTGGGCGGAGAGACCTTCGGCGTCGTCGCGGCGCTACTGGTGGTGGCCCATCCCGTCACCCTGGTCGCGGTTCGTTCGGGCGGATTCGACTTTCTTGCCGTGTTCTTCGCGCTGCTCGTGCTCAAGAGCATGTCCGACTACAGTCGCGACTCTTCTCCCGCACGGCTGGCGATTCTTTGGATGAATCTGTGCATGTTCGCCGAGATCCGCTACGAGAGCGGCCTATTCCTGGTGCCTGTGGTGGCGCTGTTGCTTCTCTTCAGAATGCTTCCGTGGAGCGCCCTGCGTCCCTACGCCGTCCTCTATGCGCTCTCGCCCGCCTATCTTGCCCCACGGATCTGGCAAGCGGTCCTGCGCGGGAGCGTGCCCAAGCAGGACCCCGGAACGATCGCCTTCAGTTTCGAGAACTTCCTCAAGAACGCCCACGACTACTTTCTGCCCGTTCTGTCGCCTTTTCATTCCTATCCCGCGCATTCGGGCGTGGTCATTGCCCTTGGCATCGTTGGCTGCGTCCTGTGGCTGGGCTCGCGCCATCGCGACGTGCTCGCGCGCCATTGGCCAACGCTGAGATTCCCCGTCTTCGTCATTGCCTGGATGCTGCTGCAGACGATGATCGTCTTCACCTATACCTGGGGACGCGCCCAATCTCCCGCGGCTGCACGCTTGGTCATCGCCATCGACACCTTCTTCTCGTTCGCGGCAGCTTGGGCGCTGACCCTTCTGCTCAAACGCTGGAGGCCGCTTGTCACCGTCATGCTTGCCGCTGCACTGCTTGCGGTACCGCTGTCGGTCGCAGGGCAGCACCGGATGCAGAACAAGTTGACCCAGACGCGCGAGAGCGCCACCACCTGGCGCTTCTTCGACAGTCTGCACGAGAAGCGCATCCTCATCATCACCGACCGTCCCAACCTCTTCACCATCATGAACTACGGCGCGATGGACTTCGAGGCCGCCAAGCGCGACCCCGTCATCTTCGAAGCCTTCGACCGCCGCCTCTTCTACGACCTCTACGTGATTCAGCAGATCACCCTATCAACAAAGCAACCGCTGCCCGGCTACGACATCTGGCCCACGCGCAAAATGCAAACGATGCTGGAATTCCAGAACGATGCGGACGTGCTGGTTCGCATCTCACGAGTTGAGCATTAGAGCTCAACTCACGCGGCTGAACCCAGCTCGAATCGATAAAATCCAGCCGCGCGTGAGTGGCTTTGCCCAATGACGACTGCCCGGTCCCACCCGAGGATCGAGCAGTGCGCGTCGTTCCCCGCGGGATTCCTTAGATTTGGGGCATCGCGCGGTATAAACTGACCCCACTATGTTACGCGCAATGTCTATCCTTTCCTTTGGCCTCTTCATGGTCGGTCTGGCCGGCTCGGCATTCGCGGAAAAGCCCCTGTCCAAGGCAGCGAGGGAGAAGGCGGCAAAGAAGGCTTGCGCGATGGGCGACGCTCAGAAGGGCGCGGACATCCTGACCGACCTTCTGATTGAGTACAACGACAGCAACCTAATTTATAACCAGGCGCGTTGCTATCAGCAGAACAATCTCTTCTCGCAGGCCATCAGCCGTTTTCGCGAGTATTTGCGCAAGGCCACGGATATCTCGGAGAGCGACCGCGCCGAGACCGAGCGCCAAATCGCGGATTGCGAGCAGTCGCTAGCCAAGACGTCGCCGGTTGCGCCGCCTCCCGCGCCCGCGACGCGCCCGGAGCCCGCGACCGAACCCGTGGCACCCAGCGTCGTGCTAAGCAATCCGGGGCAGCCGCCCGCGCGCGACAACCAGGGCAGGGGACTGCGCGTGGCCGGAATCGTCGTTGCCGCCGTCGGCGTGGCGGCCGTCGGCACCGGTGTCGGACTGGCCCTGAAGTCGCAAAGCCTTTCAACGAAGGACTACAGCCAAAGCCGCGAGGACGAGCGCTCATCCTTGAAGACCTGGGGTTACGTGAGTTACGGCGTGGGCGCAGCCGCCATCGCAACGGGCGCCGTTCTTTACATCGTCGGCTGGCCAAGCGCGACATCATCGAGCGTGGCGCTCTTGCCACTGCCGGATGGTGCGTCCGTCTTGCTGGGAGGGAGATTCTAGTATGCGAGCCTATTTCAAGACCGCGTCGACATTCCTTTTGTGCGTTGCCGGGGCCGCGTTGGCCGGTTGCTTTTCCGCCGCCGTCGCGCCACCCGCCGCAAACGCGCCTTGCACGTCCGCGGATGGTTGCCCTGCCGGATACCAGTGTCGCCCGGCGACGACGGGCGCCTCTGGGACGTTCTGCTGCAAGGACAAGAGCAGCTGTGGACCCGCGGGAATCGACGGTAGTGTCAGGGACGCCACCATCGGCCTAGACGGGGCAGGGGCGCTGGCGGGATCGACGTTCCCGCCCTCGATGTCGGAACCGATACGCCGATCGGCGCTGGTGGTAGTGGAGGCATGGCGACGGACACGTCGACCGGCGGAGATTTCGCCACCGGCGGCATTTCTGGCACTGGTGGAACGGGCGCAGGTGGCGTGGATGCCCCCACGATCGATTCCGGCGTCGATGCGCCGATAGCGACCGGTGGAACCAGCGCCGCGGGAGGCGTGACTGGCACTGGTGGGGTTGGGACCGCAACCGGCGGCACGAGTGCAGCCGGCGGAACGATTGGCACCGGTGGAATAGGCGTCGGCGGCTCAGGTTCTGGAGGTCAGGTTACTTGCAGTGGTTCGACGAAGGTTTGCAATGGCTCGTGCATTCCCAGTACGAGCTGCTGCGGCGGTTGCAGTGGAAACACACCTGTTTGCAGCAATGGCACGTGCGTGGGCCGAGCCATCGGCGACACCTGCTCGACGGGCACCGAATGTGCGAGCGCCGTCTGCGCCGATGGAGTCTGCTGCAACGTTGTTTGCAATGGGCAGTGTGAGTCCTGCTCCACCGTGAGCAGCAAAGGCACGTGTGCTCCAACGACTACACCGCGCACGGCGTGCACGGGCACTGGTGTCTGCGGCGGAATCTGCGACGGGTCTGCCACCAACCGGAAGACCTGCGTATTTCCAGATGACAAGACCTCGTGCGGTGCAAGCGCGAGTTGTTCGGCCGGCAAGCTAAACACCGCCGCGGTCTGCAACGGATCCGGCACGTGCAACGCATCGTCGACCTCGAGCTGCCCCTACGGTTGCAAGACCGACGGAACAGTTGGGTGCGCAACGAGCTGTCCAAACGGGCAGGGCCTGTGCGGCGGATCTTGCGTGGACATCCTGAGCAGCAACAGCAACTGCGGTGGGTGCGACAAACCTTGCACTGGTAATCTGAGTTGCTCGGGCGGGACCTGCAAATGCCCAAACACGAGCAGCGCGTGTGGTTCCAGTTGCACTGCTTGTGGTTTAGGTCAGGTATGCAGTGCTGGCACTTGCGCATGCCCAGGTGGTGCCGCTTTTATCTGTAATGCGTGCCTCTCATGGGACTTTGAAGCCGGGAGCACCTCAGGCTGGTCATTAGGGACTAGGAATGACGGCACAGGCACCCTCCAACTGGCGACGAACGCGGGCAGAGGCAATTACTCCCTGGTAATCCAGAATGCGCAATTCAATCAGGCTTCCTCCGACCTTTTCGTGCAAGTCTCCTTTTGCAGCGGCGTTGCTGTCGCGATCCCCGCCAATGGATTCACTTTCAGCGTCGACGTACTCTTTCAGTCCAGTGGTTATGGCTTTGGGGACGATGGCACGGGTGCCGGCTTTCCAGGCGTGGTTCTGGAGGGGAACGGATTTTCCCATGACATCGCGCCCAATACTGCTCCGTTTGCCAATGGGACTTGGTACACTTGGTCATGGACTTTCACGGGAACATCGACGGCAACAATCGACCTGCGGTTCGCACCGCAGGCCTCTTGGAATGGGAACATCTACCTGGACAACATTTCGATCAAGTAGGATCCAGACACAGCAGCGCTAGCCACTGGTGCTAGCGCTGGGACCACTTTGGGCTCGGCAATCCAGCTACTTGCCGTAGCCCGCGCTGATGATGTTCGCCTGAATGGCGTCATCGGTCGCATCGGACGGGTAGCCAGCGACGATGGCGCCCTCGTAGAACGTTCCCTGGCTTCCGTTGTTGTTGCTATAGCAACAGTCGCCCCCGGCGCCAAGAACAATGGCCCCTTGCTTCTGCATCGGGTTCTTTCCCCCAGGGAGTGCGCCGCTGTAGTAGGTGCCCAGCTTGCCACTCGTCGCGTCGCCGCCCCGGAGTGCAAATGCCGTCGTCCCATTGTTCTTCTCTATGGCGGTGACATACTTGGCTGTTTGTGTCGGATTGTTAGGATTATTGCCGGTGGTGGCTCCGGAGAAAACTCCGCCCTCGAGATCGGCCATGACCCATGGACCAGTACCCTCTCCGCTTCCCCAGATCGCCGGGGAAGAACTGAAGTTGATCGCATCCATCGAAGCGCCGGGAACATACGTTCGGCTGGTCTCGCCGTTGCCGTAGTCGTAGCAGCACCCGCTGTTGACGTGCGTGCCGCTCGTCACCATGTAGATCCCCTGCGGATCTTTGCCGAGAGGCACGCCCGACTTGGAGCCATCATGCCAGTAGGCCTGGCTGACATTTGTATAGAGCGAGTAGACCCTGTGACCACCGACATTCAGTGGATCCTTGGTGGCGCTGGCGGCAGTCATGCCCGAGTGGCCCGCGGGGGTCATATCGACGGTGTCTGGGGTCTGAGCTGCGACGAGGTTCCCATTGCCAGACTGGTCGTAGACTCTGGTGATGGTGC
>ODAK010005106.1_pt1 | contig 13365 bp, 14 predicted proteins | sample 1539591 | NCBI WGS metagenome assembly ODAK01 (sample SAMEA3539303, study PRJEB22396) | soil metagenome | biome: tundra; feature: field; material: soil | place: USA | collected 2010-05 | depth 0.15 m | reverse complement strand
GGCTGCCGCGCTGCCGTCGCCGCCGAGCGTGCAGACCTTTGAGAACGGGTCCAATGAAATTGAGATCGGTACCGAAGGCGCCGATGATGTGACGCTGTCGAAGAACCGCCAGATTGTTCTCGACACGCTGGCCAAGACGTTTGGTCAGCCCGGTAACGGCAAGCTGGATTTGAATAACGCGAGCGCAGGCCAGGTGGCGAACCGGCTGCGCGAACCGCTGCAGAAGGCGGGCGTCTCGCTGACCGATCCGCAGATTGATGAACTGGGTTCTTCGATTGTTGGCTGGCGCGATCAGCATGGCGGGCTCATATCGAGTCTTGACCAGCTGAGTGCCGCGACAGGCGTGACGCCGCAGATTCTGAATGTGGTGAAGCAGGAATCGTATATTGCGCCCTACACAGCGGCGCGTAACATCGAGATCGTGGGGCCGAAGGTAGGCGCTGAGCTGCGCGCCCAGGCCGTTAACGCGACGCTGTTGGCTCTGGCCGGAATGCTCGTGTACATCTGGTTCCGTTTCGAGTGGATTTACGGGGTGGCAGCGGTGATCGCCGTGTTCCACGACACAATTATTACGATCGGACTTTTCTCTCTTTTCAATAAAGAAATCACGCTGACCGTGATTGCCGCCCTTTTGACCTTGGTTGGATACTCGATGAATGATACGATTGTCATCTTTGATCGTGTCCGGGAAAATCTGCAGGTGAACCGGCGGGAGCGGCTGGAAGATGTAATTAACCGCAGCGTCAACCAGACGCTGAGCCGGACCGTGATGACTTCCGGGTTGACCTTCCTGACCGTCATTGCTTTGTTTCTGTTCGGCGGGCCAGTACTGCATGGCTTTTCGTTCGCCCTGGTTGCGGGTATCATCGTGGGGACGTATTCATCGGTTTTCGTAGCGAGCCCGATTGTGCTCTTCTGGCACAATTTTGCGGACGCAAAGAAAAAGGCGGCCCCGTCGGCACCCCGGGTATCGTCAGCACCCGGAGCAGTAAAGTCGTCGCCGGCGCCCGCAGGTAAGCAGGCGGCGGCAAAAAGTTCGGTTCGCCTGGCTAAGTAGCTTCGCGCCCGGGTCGTAAAGTTCTTTGGACTGTGATAGATTTGGCAGCCGGATGCTGAGGCTGGGCTTGAGCTGTGAGATTCGCTTGAGAGGGTACTATGTTTGAGCAAACATTCGTCGACGGCGTCGGAAAAACCAAGAGACCTTATACGATCCTGCTGTCGTTCGCGATCCAGATCGTCTTTATCGGGATCATCGTTATCATTCCGTTGATCTACTTTGAGGCGCTGCCGGCCGCGCAGTTGTCCACCTTCCTGGTGGCACCGCCGCCTCCTCCGCCTCCGCCCCCTCCGCCTCCTCCTCCGCAGGCGGTTAAGGTCGTGAAGGTTGCGCCCAAGCAGTTCGATATGGGCAAGCTGACGGCCCCCAAGTCGGTACCCAAAGAAATTCGCATGATCGTCGAGTCGGAAGAGCCGCCCTCATCCGCTGGTGTGGTGGGTGGCGTACCCGGTGGCTCGCTTGGCGGAGGCCTTGGTGGCCTTCTCGCCGGTGGCCCGCCGCCGCCGCCGCCCCCGCCGCCCCCGCCGCCGGTGGCCAAGCCGAAAGGTCCTACCGCTCCCGTCCGCGTGGGCGGCAACGTGCAGCAGGCCAACCTGATCAAGCAGCCCAAGCCCTCTTATCCGCCGCTGGCCAAGGCCGCGCGCGTGCAGGGCACGGTGAAGTTCCAAGCCACGATTTCCAAAGATGGCACCATCGAGAATCTGCAGCTCATCAGTGGGCCGCCGCTTCTGGTGCAATCCGCGATGCAGGCGGTGCAGCAGTGGGTGTACAAACCGACGCTTCTTAACGGCGAACCCGTGGAAGTGATCACAACCATCGACGTGAACTTCACGCTCAGCCAGTAGTCGGGGCTGAACGAGAATATCATCGAAGGTATTTATTTAAATCAACTCGCAGGAGACGAAGAAAGATGCTTTTACAGATACAGGTATGGGCGTTCATGTTGTTGCAGGAAGCGGGCGCGCCGGGCTGGGATTTCCGTCACCTTTGGGAGCAGATGGGCACCCTCGCCAAGGCGGTGGTTATCGTCATGTTCCTGATGTCCGCATGGTCGATTGGCGTTATGATCGATCGCCTGATGGCCTTTAATGCCGCGCGCAAGCAGAGCCGGGCTTTTGCTCCGGCAGTAGCGGGCGCGCTGCGTGAAGGCAAACTCGATGAAGCGATCAAGATTGCCGACCGCTTCAAGAAGAGCCACCTCGCTAAAGTTGTAGTGGCCGGTCTGCAGGAATTCCAAGCTCACCAGAGCAGCGCCGAAATTTCGGGCGAAGAAATCGAAGCGTCCAAGCGCGCTCTCGAACGCTCCGAAGCCATCGTGCATGCTGAATTGAAGCGCGGTGTCAGTGCTCTGGCGACCATCGGTTCCACGGCTCCGTTCGTGGGTCTGTTCGGTACCGTCGTCGGCATCATCAACGCGTTCAAGACCATGGCGGCACAGAAGACTCCCGGTATCGGCGCCATCGCCGGTGGTATTTCGGAAGCCCTTGTGACCACCGCTATCGGTCTGTTCGTGGCCGTTCCGGCCGTCTGGATGTTCAACTATTTCACCGGCCGCATCGATGCGTTCGACGTGGAAATGGGCAACTCCAGCTCCGAACTGCTGGATTATTTCCTGAAGCGTTCGCAGGCCAGAGCCGGCGCGCGCAAGTAGTACGTTTTCTCTGTAGCGAGTTGATGATTGCCCGCGGCGTGTCGTAAAAGCGCGCCGCGGGTGAGTCTCTCTGGTCATTATTCAGGAGCCGTAATTATGGAAAAAAAGCATGCGCCGCCGCCAGTCTCAGACATCAACGTAACCCCCATGGTTGACGTGATGCTTGTCGTGCTGATCATCTTCATGGTCATCACGCCGATGCTGAACAAGGGTGCGAATGTGAATCTGGCGACAGCGCGGAACCCGATCGTCATGGCTGACGCGGATAAGGAAGACGCTGTAATCGTTGCCATTACCCGCGACGGTCAGGCCTACCTGAGCCCCGGTCTGCAAAAGGTGAGCGCGGAAGAGCTTGCGCCGAAAGTGAAAGACCTTCTGGAAAACCGCCCCAGCAAGATGGTGTACCTCCGGGCGGACGGGCGCGCAAAGTACGAAATGGTGGAGCAGGTAGTGGATAATCTGCGAGCCGGTGGCGTGGATGACGTCGGTCTGCTGACCGAGCAGATTTTAGACAACAAACTGCCTCCGAAGGACGCAACCAAGTAAGGCCGGACGCAACCAGGTAAGACCGCACCGGGCGCCAAGGCGAACGGGCGGGAGTGTAATTCAGGTTTAAGGAGCTAAATTCTATGGCAATGGCAGTTGGCGGGTCCAGCGGCGGACCACAGGCGAATATCAACATGACCCCCATGATTGATATCTTGCTTGTACTGCTCATCATCTTTATGGCGATTTCGCCGGTTTCTCCGCACGGACTGGACGCACTGGCGCCGCAACCGCCGCCTCCCAACCAGCCCGAGCAGCAGAATAACGACCGAACCGTCGTGATCGTGATCGACCATGAGGGCAACGTGAAGCTGAACCAGGACGATACTACCTGGGACAAGCTGAATGATCGCCTGATCGACATCTTCAAGACGCGCGCGGAAAAGGTTGTTTTCGTGAAGGGCGACAAGGATTTGGAGTTCCAGAAGGTAGCGAACGCGATCGATATCGCGCACGGCGCCGGGATCGACAAAGTCGGTCTGATGACGCCGAAGGTGGAGGAAGGCAAATAATGAGCCGCATCCCGATGGGGCAAATTCGCTCCGTTGTTGCAGTCGGCCTGCTCGCCGGGTTAGTAGTGTTGGCCTCCGGCTGCAATAAGCTGAAGGCCCGCGACAATCTGAATAAAGGCGTGAATGCTTTCCGTGCCGGCCAGTATACGGCTGCCGCCGATGCGTTCAAAGAGGCTATTGATCTCGATCCGGAACTGCCCGCCGCCCGTCTGTATCTGGCCACCGCATATATGAGCCAGTATGTACCAGGTTCGGACACGCCGGAAAACAGACGGAATGCCGATTCGGCCCTGGACCAGTTCAATCAGGTGCTGCAGGCGGACCCCGGCAACCTGCTGGCTACACAATCCGTGGCCAACCTCTATTACCAGATGAAGGACCTTCCCAAAGCCCAGGATTGGGAAAAGAAGGTGATCGGCATCGATCCAAAAAACAAGGAAGCATATTACACGCTGGGTGTTATTGCCTGGACGCAGTTCGTGCCCGCTGACCGCGAGGCGCGTGCTTCGATGGAAATGTCGCCGGAATCTCCCGGACCGCTGAAGTCGATCAAGGCAGCCAAAGGCAAGACCGATCCCAAGGCCGACCTGAAAGCAAAATACTGGCAGAGCCTGACCGACGGCATCGACGCGGAAAAGAAAGCTCTCGACGTCGATCCGGAATACGAAAATGCCATGGCTTATATGAACCTGCTGATCCGCTTCCGCGCGGACCTGCTGGATTCAAAAGAAGAATACCAGGCTGCCGTCAAGGAAGCCGATAGCTGGGTGCAGAAGAACCTCGAGACCACCAAGGCGAAGGCGAAGCGCAAGGCTGAGAAGGCCGAGCAGACCCAGTAATCCCCGTTAACAAAACGCTGTATTTCAATCCGGGAACGAAGCAAAACTTCGTTCCCGGATTTTGCTTTTGGCGCGTAAACTTTCGGCGTCTAAAACTTTCAACCAACGCGCGCCACGCGATTTCCTACAATGAAGTAGTGCCCTCTTCACCGGCCACAGATGCGCAACCGGAAGCTCCGGTGCCGGACGGTCAACCGCCGGACACCGCCCCGGATGTGCCTGCTCTGCCGCCCCACCCGGCCGAACTGACCGCCCTGCTGGCCGCGGTTCACGAAGCCCGGCCCAAAGACGATCTCTCGCCCATCGTCGCTGCCTACGACTTCGCAGCGAAATACCATACCGGACAGTTGAGAGTTTCGGGCGAAGCTTACATGACTCATCCGGTGGCCGTGGCCGGCATCCTCGCCTCCATGCGCATGGATGTGGTGAGTATTGAAACCGGCCTGCTGCACGACATTGTGGAAGATACCACCGTCACCACGGCGGACATCCAGAAGCATTTCGGCGAAGATGTGGCGCGCTGCGTGGACGGCGTCACGAAGCTCAGCAAGATCAATTTCTTCTCGGCGGAAGACCGGCAGGCGGAAAGCTACCGCAAGATGCTGCTGGCCATGGTCAACGACATCCGCGTGATCATCGTGAAGCTGGCCGACCGGCTGCACAACATGCGCACGCTGGGCTGTCTGAGCGCGGAGCGGCAGGAGCGGATTGCGCGCGAGACGCTGGAAATTTTCGCCCCCATCGCGCATCGCCTCGGCATGGGCAAGGTACGCGGCGAACTGGAAGATCTCTCGTTCCGCTATCTGGACCCGGAAGCGTGGGCGGAGATTTCGAAGTCGATCGAAAGCCAGCGCGCCGAGAACGAAGAGTATCTGGAACGGATGCGCCGCACCGTGGAATCCGAACTGCGGCGGGAGGGCATTCCGGCCCGCGTGGAAGCGCGCGTGAAGCGGGCCTACTCGGTGTACCAGAAACTCAAGAAGCAAAAGATTTCGCTGGATCAGGTGTATGACCTGATGGGTCTGCGCATCATCACCGATTCGGTGAAGAACTGCTACGCCGCGCTGGGCGTGATCCACAACGAGTGGCGTCCCGTGCCCGGACGCATCAAGGACTTCATCGCTATTCCGCGGCCTAATCTCTACCAGTCGCTGCACACGTCCGTGGTGGGGCCTGAAGGCCGGCATTTCGAGATTCAGATTCGCACCGACGAAATGCACCGCATCGCGGAAGAAGGCATCGCGGCGCACTGGAAGTACAAGGAAGGCAGGCGCGGCGTGCAGGACGATCAGCGCGTGGCCTGGTTGCGGCAGTTGGTCGAATGGCAGCAGGACATGCGCGACCCGGGCGAGTTCATGTCCACCCTCAAAGTGGATCTCTATCCCGAAGAAGTCTACTGCTTCACTCCCAAAGGGCGCGTCATCGTCCTGCCTTCCGGATCGAGTCCGATTGACTTCGCGTACGCGGTTCACTCGGAAGTAGGCAACACGTGTACGGGCGCAAAAATCAACAGCCGCATTGTGCCGCTGCGCTACACGCTGCGCAACGGGGACGTGGTCGACATCCTCACCCAGACCGGCCATGAGCCCAGTAAAGACTGGCTGTCCATCGTCAAGACCTCACGCGCGCGCAACAAGATCAAGCACATCATCAACCAGAATGAGCGCGTGCGGGCCATCGAGATCGGGCAAAAGTATCTGGAAAAGGAAGCGCGCCGTCTCGGTGTCTCGCTGAGCCGCGTGCAGCGCGACGATCTGGAACAGGTGGCGGCCGAATACGGTCTGGGCAAGATTGAAGACCTGTATGCAGCGCTCGGTTATGGGAAGTTTTCGGCCCGGCAGGTCCTGCAGAAATCTTTGCCGGATCAGGCTGTGGAAACCCCGGCGCCGGCGCCGGAGCCGTCCGTTGCGCCGAGAACGTCAAGCTCGGAACTGGATGACGCCATCAAGGTGCGCGGCGTTGACGATGTCATGGTGTACCGGGCCAAGTGCTGCAATCCCATTAAAGGCGAAGCCATTGTCGGTTACGTGACCCGGGGCAAGGGCATCGCCGTACATTCGCGTTCCTGCACCAACGTGCAGAATCTGATGTACGATTCTGAGCGGCGCATCGACGTGGAATGGGCGAGGAATGCCAGCGATTCGTATCCCGTGCGCATCGTGGTCCACACCGACGACAGGCCCGGGTTGCTGCATCAGCTGACCAGCATTCTTTCCGATGAAAAAACCAACGTGCGCAGCCTCGAAGCCAAGACCGTTTTTGACGACCGCACCGATGGAGCGCTGGTGGAAATGACCGTGGACGTGCGGGACAAGAAGCAACTGGAGAAGCTTTGCGGCGCCATGCGGCGTGTCTCCGGCGTTCGTGACGTGGAGCGCCTCGCGCATCAGTAATGCATCCAATAAACATGCCGGTACAAACATCAACAGACCCCGAGCACATCGCAATTTCGAAATCGCGCGGAATCGAAATCGACTGGAAGGACGGGCACCACAGTTCTTACGAGATCACATGGCTGCGCGACTGGTGTCCCTGCGCGCAGTGCACGGGTGCGCACGGCACCGAGCCTCGCGCGAAGCAATCAGCCACGCCGCAGGGTAAAGTTTCCGGCCCGTTTCCCATGTACAAACCGCGCGAGCGCATGGTGAGCGTGGAGCCGGTCGGCAATTACGCGCTGCGCATTGTGTGGAGCGACGGGCACGCCTCGGGCATTTACTCGTGGGCCCATTTGCGGCAGATTTGTCCCTGTAACGCCTGCCAGTCGCGGACCTGACACCGCATGTCCAGAAAAATCGCGGTCGTCGAGGATGAAGAGGCGCTGGCTTCGCTGATCGAATACAATCTCACTCACAATGGTTTTCAGGTGCAGGTGCTGAACGGCTCGGGCGCTACGCTGCACGATCTCGAAGCGGGGCAGCCGGATCTGATTCTGCTGGATGTGATGCTGCCCGCCATGGACGGTTTCGAGATCTGCCGGCGCATCCGGCAATCGGGGAAACTCTCCCGCACCCCCGTAATTTTTCTGACCGCGCGCAGCGACGAGATTGACCGCGTGCTGGGCCTCGAGATCGGCGGCGACGATTACATCACCAAGCCCTTCAGCCAGCGGGAACTCGTCGCGCGCGTGAAGGCCAATCTGCGGCGCACGGAGACCGATGCCACGCCTCCGGCCGCCATGGCCATGGGGCCTTTCCGCCTCGATAAGGCGGCGCGCCGCGTGTTCCAGAATGAGAAGGAAATTGAACTGACCTCCACTGAATTCCGCCTGCTGGAATTCTTTCTGACGCACACCGGCACCGCGTGGTCGCGCGAGCGGCTTTTGCAGGAAGTGTGGGGGGAGCAGCATTTCGTGACCCCGCGCACGGTGGACGTTCACGTCCGCCGTCTGCGCGAACAGATTGAAGAAAAGCCGGACGAACCTGTATGGCTGGTCACCGTCCGCGGCTTCGGCTACCGGTTTGAAGCGCCCGCAACTTCACCCAGCCTTCACGGCCCGTTAACCAATCCGTAACGTGTTTCCCGATACGCTGAAAGTGCTGTGAATAAACGAATCGTTCTGATTGAAGACGACGCAGACCTTTTCGCCCTTCTGAAGTACAACGTGGAAAAAGAAGGCTTCCTCCTGACTGGCCAGCAGTCCGGGAGAGGGGCGCTGGATCTGTGCCGCCGGGTGCGTCCGGACCTCATTCTTCTCGACATCATGCTGCCGGATTCCGACGGCCTCGATATCTGCAAGGGCATCCGGAACGACCCGGATCTGGCGCAGACCCCCATCATTTTCCTAACCGCGCGCGGCTCGGAAACGGACCGCATCGTCGGCCTCGAACTGGGGGCCAACGACTACATCGTGAAGCCGTTCTTTGTCCGCGAACTGATCGCCCGTATCCGGCTGCAGCTGCGCACGCAGAATGTGCCGGCCCGCGTCCTGAAGGCCGGCGGCGTGGAACTGGACCGCAGCAGCTGCATGGTGAGACTCGATGGCGAGGTTCTGGCGCTCACCGCCACTGAGTTCCGCCTGCTCGAGTTTCTGATGACCCGCCCCGGCGTGGTCTTCAGCCGCGAGCAACTGCTGAACGCCGTGTGGGGGCAGGACCGGGCCATCACGGACCGCACCGTGGATGTCTACATTCTGCGCCTGCGGCAGAAAGTGGAGAAGGACGCCTCCGGGCCCCGTTTGATCCACTCGGTTCGCGGTTTCGGGTATTCGTTCGAACCGAGGCACATGGCGGCTGCACAAAAAGCAGGGGACTAAGCTTAGCCGCGCGCGTCCGGGGCAGATCGATTCGGGCATATCGATTTGCCCGGGGCGCTATGTTACTCTGAGCCACGTGGCTACCGACCTTGTGGAGATCGATCCGCTGGATCCCCCTTCCGACGTTCTGGATCGCGCCGCGGCGGCTATCCGTCTGGGCCGCGTCATCGCAATTCCCACCGATGCGCTCTACACCCTAGTGGCCGACCCGTTCAACCTGACCGCGGTACGGAAGGTGTATCACGCCAAAGGCCGCCAGATTCAGCGCGCCCTGCCGATGCTGGTTCGCGATCTGATCATGGTGGAGGATCTCGCCGTAGATATTTCGCCGCGCTTCAAAATGCTGGCACGGAAGTTCTGGCCGGGGCCGCTGACCATTATTCTGCCGGCATCTCCGCGGGTGCCTCTTCGGGCCACCGGGAACACCGGCCGGCTGGCCGTTCGACAGGCGCGGTCGAAGGTTGTCGACGAACTGATCGCACGCCTCAATCAGCCCATCATCGCCACCAGCGCCAACATCTCGGGCCGCCCCACCTGCGCCAGCGGCATTGAGGTTTTCGGCGTTATGGATGGCACGGTGGACCTGGTTCTCGACGGCGGTTCCTGCCAGGGACAAGGCGCGACCACCGTGGATATCACCGATCCCGAGTGGAAGGTGCTCAAAGAAGGCGCCATCTCCCACAAAGAGATCGCGGAGTGCCTCGACGCTCCTTTTCAGGCGTTTGCCTAGGCCACAGGCTCGGGCCTGCGGCGCACCACAAGCCGGTCGGAAAATACCAGCACCGGCTCTTCCCTCTGATTGCGCACCGTTACGGAAAACGTCACTACTCCCCGATCGGCGCCCCGCGCAAGCACGTCCGTCACCTTGCGGCTGACGCGGATCGTGTCGCCCGCGAACACGGGTTTGGTGAAGCGCATCTTTTCGATGGAGTACAGAGCAATCAGCGAATCGGTGAGCATGCTCATCTGCGTCGACAGGCCGGTGGAGATGCTGAAGATCAGCGCGCCGTGCGCCACGCGGCGCCCGAACGGCGTGGTTTTGGCAAATTCTTCATCCACGTGGAGCGGAAAGAAATCGCCCGATAGCCCGGCGAAGTTCACTATATCGGTTTCCGTGACCGTGCGGCCGCGCGAGGCGTAAGTGTCGCCGGGAACGAAATCCTCGAAATATTTCATTCAGAGAGCTTCGGGAGCCGACCCGAGCGTGACGCTGACCTTCATGGTTTTGCCGCCGCGGAAGATCGTCAGCACCATCGTCTCACCGGGGCGCTTTTGATTGAGCGCGCGGCGCAGAGCGTCCTGCCCGTCCACCGGCTTTCCGTCGATGGCGATAATGAGGTCGCCTCCGATGCCCAGGCGATACCGTCCACCCGCGATCACGGAGCGCGACGGTCCGCGCAGGCCGGCCGCGTCAGCCGGAGAGCCCGCGTCGATGGCTTCGATCAGCAGGCCTCCGCTGGACGGCAGTTCCAGAGCCTCGGCCAGATCTCCTTGTATCAGGATGGACTGCGACACGCCCAGCACGGGATGCGAGATCTGGCCGGTGGAGCGGTATTCCTCCAGCTTTTCTTTGGCGCGATTGATGGGCATGGCAAAGCCGATCCCGATGCTGCCCGCTTCGCCTGAGGCGGTCTGGGAACCGTAGATGGCGGTGTTGATGCCGATCACGTTGCCCCGCGAATCGAGCAGCGGGCCGCCGCTGTTGCCGGGGTTGATGGCCGCGTCGGTCTGGATCAGGCCCTCCAGCGCATTGCCGTCTTCATTCTGCAGGCTGCGGCCCAGTGAGCTGACGATGCCGGTGGTGAGAGTGCCTTCGAGGCCGAACGGGTTGCCGATGGCGAGAACTTTCTGGCCCACCACGATGCCGTCCGAATCCCCGAGGCGCAAAAACGGGAGCTTCCGGTCGGCGCGGATTTTGATGAGCGCAAGATCGCTGCGGCGGTCGATGCCCAGCACAGTGGCCGGGTACTGCTTCTTGTCAGAGAGCGTGACGGTGATGTTCTTTGAGCCGGAGATGACGTGGTTGTTGGTGAGGATCTCGCCGTCTTCATTGATGAGGAAGCCCGACCCGATGCCTTTCTGCGGGAACACCTGGAAGAAAAAATCGCGCTGGTAAACGATGCTGGTGATATTGACCGTGGCGAGGTGGTTGTTCTTGTAGATGTCGATGTTGTTTTGTTCGTCGCTCTCGTACCCGGCGCCGTGTGCAGTGACGGGCTCGGACCAGAGCTTTCCGTGCACCGTAAGCGGTTCCACGATCCGGCGCATATTCCAATCGCCGTGCGAGGGGACAAACCAGAATCCCGCCACCAGCAGGAACGTCAAGATAAGTGTTCTGAGCTTCATCCAGCGAGTCTCCTCAGATCCTGATACACAACTTCAGTTTGACGCAGCGTGTCTTCCTTCGTGCCGCCGGTATCAATGAGATAGTCGGCATAGGCGCGTTTTTGCTCCAGTGGCATTTGAGCGTCCAGACGCGCCAGAACTCCTGGCAGGGTCGCGCCCGGCCGTTCCAGGGACCTTTCAATCTGCTGCTCGCGCGGGCAGGCCACGACGATTATTTTATCGACTTCACGGTAATGGCCGGACTCGATCAGGATGGCCGCAACGTAAATCACGATCGCCTGCGGATCGGTTGCCGCCACAGCGTCCATCCGCTGGCGGGCGCGGGCACGGACCGCGGGATGCACGATCGCGTTGAGGCGCTCCAGATCCGCTGGCGAATCGAACACGCGGGCCGCGACCACGGCGCGATCGATATCGCCCTCCGGGTTGAGGATGTCAGGGCCGAAAGCCGCCACCACTTCGCGCCAGGCTTCGCCATCCCGCAGCATCACTTCGTGGCCCAGTTCGTCGGCTTCGATGATGTGGCAGCCCAGGTGGGCGAAAGCCCGCGCGACGAAACTCTTGCCACATGCCATTCCGCCGGTGAGGCCCGCAATCAGCATTTTGGCGGCTCAGACCAGTCCAGCGCTTTGCCCGATAAACCGGCGCTCGGCGGACTCAATCGTGTTCTGCATCAGCATGGCGATGGTGAGCGGACCCACGCCGCCCGGCACCGGCGTATAGGCGGAGGCCAGCCGCGCCATGTCACCCGGATGGACGTCGCCCACCAGCAGACTGCCGCGCTTGTCGAAATCGGCCAGCCGCGACGGGTCGAAGATGCGCTCGGCTTCGGCCCTCGATTCGATCCGGTTGATGCCGACGTCGATCACCACCGCGCCTGGCCGGATGTGCTTCTCCGTAATCAACGCCGGGCGGCCAATGGCAGCCACCAGAATGTCGGCCGTACGGCAGACGGCAGCCAGGTCAGGCGTTTTGGAGTGGCAGATCGTCACGGTGGCATTTTCCTGCAGCAACAGGAAAGCCATGGGCTTGCCCACAATGTCGCTGCGCCCGGCCACCACCGCATGTTTCCCGGCGATGGGGACTTCATAGCGTTTCAGCATCTGAATGACGCCCGCCGGCGTGCACGGGCGGAGACCCGGGCGTCCGGTAGCGAGCAGGCCAACGTTGCAGGGATGGAAGCCATCCACGTCCTTCTCCGGCGCCACCGCCAGCAGAATGCGCTGCGAATCGATGTGTGCAGGCAGGGGAAGCTGCACGAGAATACCGTCTATTTCCGGCCGGGCATTCAGGTCGTTCACGATAGCCAGCAGGTCGTCAGTGGTGATCTCCGCCGGCCGCGTGATCTGTTCGCTGTGGATTCCAAGCTCGACTGCCGTGCGGGTCTTGTTGCGCACGTAGACTTCCGAGGCCGCGTTGCTCCCCACCAGCACCACGGCGAGGCCAGGCGCGCGTCCGGCTTGCGCAACCATGCGCTCCACGCGCGGGCGGCATTCGGATTTAATCTGGTCGCGAACAGCGTTTCCGTCGAGAATCTTCCCTTTTAGCATGGGCACGAATCTCACTGTACACAACGCCGTGTGACGCGAGGCGTCAGCAAACCGGGGCGGAGCCGAAACCGGTGAAACCTGAGAAAATGGCGCTTTGTTTTCTTTCGGTTCTGGGGTTGTGGGGGCATAAACGTAGCTGAGGAAGCGGAGGGGAGCGATGCAAAAGGGGATTGACGAAGCCATTGAGGTGACAGCCTGGGTTGCTTGGGTTAGGCCGGGATCTGAAAAATGTATGCCTGTGCTTTCAGCAGGTTGACGGGAGCTGCCTGCAAAAACGAATTGGCGGAACCGGAGCGGGGACCGGAAGGAGGGGAGAGAGAGCGGGCGTGGGTGTCCAGTGCCGGCTGTCGCAGCGGCAACGCGGCCTTCGGAAATTGGACGTTTCGATTTCATGCGATTCGATTGTGCACCCTGGTAAAAGGGGAAGCGGGTTGCTCCGGAGCGAAGTTACTGATGAGCGGGGAGATAGAATCCTGCGGCGGTGGGGACCGGCGAGTTTGCCCATGTTTGTAAAGAAACGGAAATGGGATAATAGGGGCGATGGAAACGACGGTACATTTACCGGAGGCGCTGGCTCATCGGCTGGAGAAGCTGGCCGAGGAGGAAGGGACC
>ODAK010005105.1_pt1 | contig 13366 bp, 13 predicted proteins | sample 1539591 | NCBI WGS metagenome assembly ODAK01 (sample SAMEA3539303, study PRJEB22396) | soil metagenome | biome: tundra; feature: field; material: soil | place: USA | collected 2010-05 | depth 0.15 m | reverse complement strand
ATTAAACATTGGAGATTGATCATACGCAGACTGACTCGCTTGTGTTGCATTCCATGTAATAGACGAACTCGAACTTCCAGCACCGTTGGCACCCGCACCCGCGTTGGCGGCGGCCTGTGCAGCTAATTGCGCGGCGGTAAGTGCCATTATCCAACCCTTCTAAATACACCATTGACAATACTTGTTAAGGTTGTATCTGTATTTGCTAAGTTATCTACATAATTGAACCATTGATTACGCAAAAGAGAATACTCTGGGGTTTTATGTCCACCAACAATTTGTTGTGCCAAGTTAGCTGAGTAATCTTTATAGTTATTTAACAGATTGTTAATTTTAGAATACTGGGGGTGATTAAGAATTCCTTTACCTTGCATGGTCATTAAGTCCTTGAGTGCAAGATCAGCATTAGCGGTCTTGCTTTTGTTGGTATAGTCTGCATACCAGATCGGATTAGATGCACCGTAAGATGCAGTATAGTTATTCCAGTCTGCTACCGCATTACCTATTGCGCTTCTATTACCCTGATTAGCGTTTAAGAATTTTTGGTAATCTTGATAATTTGCATTTATGTCATTCCACCCCTTTGAGACATAAATTGAATCAAGGAATTCTTGTGGGGTTCTCTTGGCGCGTAGTTGCATAGTAAGTAATTTCTGGTCAACCGCAAGAGCATCTTTACCGTTGAGTCCTTGTGGGACAAGATACGCTGCCCCCTGTTGGTAATTGTCCATTAAAAATTTATTGTCTTTAAGCCATGTTAGGGTTGTGTCGTTAAGTGGCAACTTTGCACCATTTAAGCCATTGATGTTAGCAGTTGCGGTATAGGAAACAGAACTTGGGCCATGCAACTGTGAAAACCTATTCCAAGCCTCTTGATAAGTAAGCCCCTGCTTATCAATCATATTCCAGTATTCGGTACCCAAAACTTGCTCATCTTTTGTGCGGTAATCATTGCTAACCGTAGGAGAAAGGGGAAGGAAGAACGCCATTAACCCTTTAATAAAAAGATTTGACTTAGCGTTGTTTTCAAGTTTGTCAAGTATCTGTTGTTGTTGTGATGGCGTTAGTTGTTCGTATGGAACTCTATTGAAACTTAGATCGCCATTGTAAGCACCAGCACGAATAGCCGAAAGTGTGGCATTATAGACAGTTGATTCCCTTTGGTCCATATTAAGTCCATTAAATATATCTCGGACTGTTGAGTTTGGGATTATTGTGTCCATCCAATTTTGTGAAGGATGTCCACCCGTAACCGCACTCGTTGCCTTTTCCATCCAGGGGAATTTCTTGGCAAGATCGGAAGCAATCATATTGGTAAATACACCGACAGAGGGAACCTTGAGTTCTGGCATAACGGTTATTAGCGATGAAGTGGAACCAGTTACATCTGTTGGTAATCCAGAGAATTGATTGATACCAAGTGCGCTAAGTCCCCGCGCAAGCATTGAACCAGTCTCGCCTAACATTGGATAAACGATAAACTTCTTACCCAACGAGTCGGTGTGAACAAATCCTGGATTATTGATTCCCTGACTAATCATTTGAAATTCTCTGACGGCCTGTGGGTTGCTTAGTATTAAACGACCAACACGCTTCATGGCTTGCTCTTGTGCGAAATAGAACGGCAGAAGATTACGGTGCATAACGGCAAATTGAGAGCGCAGTTGCGGATTATGGATAACTGGTATCATTTCTTTAATTGCGTTCTGTGCAGCCATATCTTGCGCGGTTGCTTTATCTATTCGACCAAGTTGTATTGAACTTTCCAACTTTAAGTATTGTTCATAGTAGAAATGCGCGAACAATGGTTCGCGCGATACCCAGTTCATAACCGGATTAACAAAGGTTCTGAAACCAAAAGATTCTACACGCTGTAATGCGTTCTTTAGGTTTGGACGCATAACGCGACCGGTAACCATCATTGGTAGTTGATCTGTTGGAACATTCTTGATGTGATCTGCTTCATACATTTCTTTATTACTGGCGATATGTTGCAGCCAATTAGTATGAATTGTTCCATCGTTGCCCTCCACCAGACCACGAACGGCAGAAACTTGGTTAGCGGCGAGCGAAGATGGCACAGCATCATTCATTGCTCGTACTATTGATCTGGCCTTTAAGAACTGTGCGGGGTCTTCAATCCTTGCCTGATGGGTTTCAATGACTTTCGCCCATTGTTGATCGGGAGTCATTGTATCAAAACTTTTAGTCCGAGAAAGGTTTAAGTAATCTTTCGAGATGGAGCGAGCGATCTCACTATTCCTCATTTGGTTAAGATTGATTGCTAGATACTTCCCAAAATGCGGGTCATCCCTGGAGAGTCCGTGTATCTGCTCTCCTGGCTTAGAACCATGACCTCGGGTTTGTAAGAGCATATCTGTTTCATCTTCAACCGCGATATTAGATTGCGCGGTGTGTTCTGCTGCTACGCCAGCATCAAGTCCAAACCAACCTTGATTCAACGCTCTTTCGGCAAGTATGTCTGCCTTATGGGTAATTGAATATGGAAGAACTTTGTATATTTTTGATGAAACATAACCAACTGGCGCAATTCGGTTCTTAAATTTACCGAGATTATCCCCAATATCAGTTAATTTTTCAGGATTAACACCTAAGTCAATAGCGCCTTTTTTAACCTTATTTAAGAGTTGGATATTGTTGTTGATGCGCTTAACAATTCCATTTGTGTGCATAGTATCGTCAACGGTTTTACCGTCAGCCAGATCACCAAGTTTATTTAATTCTTCATCGGTCATACCCATTGTAACGGCAGTCGTAATGCCCTGATGATCTACTTCCGTGAGTGGCTTTCTTGGAATCTCATTCGCTTTGCCAGATAAGGGTAATCCGTGTACCGTTGCTTCTCTGTCGGCATTTGCGGCTACACGCTCTGCCACCAAATCACGCTCTGCCATATATTTTCCTGCGCTATATGCCACGCGAGATTGCAAGTAATTACCTAGTCCTTTACGGATGACTTGTTGCATTGCCTCAGATGCAGCTACACGCGCACCAAACGCCATTGAGAGCAGAGTGAGGGGAGCGAAGATAAGATTGGTGTAATTAGTATAGAAATCATCAAATTTGTTATACATTGCACCGTAGGCTTTAGTCGCTCGCATCGCTTGGCGCATGGATTTGTAGTCGAGCATGGAAGTTCCGGCGACTTGGTGTTCAAGAATCGCAGTTGAGGCGAGATGTTCTTCGCGTAAATTTGCATCAACCGACTCGGGACGAGGTTTCATCAATGTATTCGCAATTACATTACCCTTTAGATAACCCCAGATGCCGTTCTTTTGTTCGTTGCCAAGCAACGCTCTGCGTCCCTCTGCAACGATCTTATTGAACATCTGTGTATTAGCGGGTAAACCGCCAGCCTTGATTGCCTCCATTTGTGCATCATGGAAAGCAGTAGATTTAAGTTCGTCTGTTGATTGTAACATAATCCTAGCGGTGTGTTCCATCGCTATATTGTAAGGTTGCGAACCCATCAATATATCGCCTACCGCTACGCTAGTATTTGGGTCTGACCAATTTATGGTTTTTCCAGAATACTTCATCATTCTTGGATTGAAGGCTAGCCCCTTCATTGTGGAGAAGTTTCTCACCTTGCCAGCAAGGGCGTTCATCATATTGCCACCAAAAATGACTGGCTTTACGGATTGATACTGCATATTTCCGTCAGCATCTTTGAGTGGATTACCTTGTGCGTCAAAAAGCATATTCTTTTTTGGGGTAAGGAGATTGACTGTATCAGCAAGTGTTGAGGCTTGCGAATTAGTTCTAACCTTTTGTAATAGATCGCCGCTAAAGTTTTTCGCAAGTGATCGTACTGGAAGTTTAAGAGAGGTTAGTTGTCCGCCAAGGGTCGCAAATTGGTTTGAATAAAGAGCTTGTCCATAAGTTCCAAGAACTTTGCCTGGCGTATTATCGTTGGCGAGTGCAATAGCCATTGAATCTGGAACCTTATAGATTCTAGCAATTTCAGCGGGATTGGTGCGACTAGCAATATCATCAACAGCACGCTTAACCGCGCCCTGAGTATTGTAAGCCATGTCAAGTTGTTCTGGATTATAAACAACACCAGAATGTGCTAAAAAGAAATTATTAACAAAATCAGAATTTGCGGCAATACGCATACTTGGTGCAACAACCATTCCCTGACCACTTGGGTGTGGAATAGATTCTAATACTCCATCGGCATTTGCCACTTTTGCTTCTGCGACAAACCCACCTTCACGCATTGAAGATGCAAGTTTTCCAAGATTGATAAGTGGGTCTGCCTTGAAATCAAATGCTGCATCAATAACACCAGATACGATCTGTCCAACGCCAGCATTGGTATTACCAAGCGAAGCGAATCCTGGAACATGAGCGAGTCCATGAGCGATTTGTCGTCCCATGTCTGCTTCAAAATTTGGATTGTTAGAATCTTTAAGTGAGTCCTGATAATTTGGGACTGCACGACCCACGATGTTTCTTTCAGCTACGCCACCAATATCCATACCAAGTCCGGCAAGGGCTGTCGCACCTAGCGCTGCACCTGCGGCAGTACCTTCGGGACCAATAAATGTACCGATTACTCCACCGGCAACGACAGGAAGTGTAGCGAGTAATCCTTCTGCTATGCCATGCCGTTCATAAATACTAGAAATAAATTTATAGTCTTTTGAAATTTCATTAAGACCCTTATTTCCCCATGATGCTATTTCATGACCGCCAGGGATTGCCTTGATTACATCACCTAAAGCATTTTTCGCTGTACCAAGAGCATTCTGCCACCATGAGCCCGAATTGTAGGTTTGAATATTGTCATTGACTGCACTTACATTGGCACTTAAAGTTTGGGTTGCCGCTATTGTAGTAGCAACCTTTGGGTCGCCACTTGAGATGGCATCTGCGGCAAGTTGCCCGTTTTGTTGAACAAATCTTTGATTGTTGTTAATAAAATCATTAGCGGTTTTAACAACTGCTGCTTGTGGGTCTGGCGATGATGTAATAGGTTGCGTTGACGGTGTAGGTGCCGTTGTGGGAATAGTTGTCATAGACTACTTCCCAAGAATATCGGCAAGTTGCTTGAGTGCGGGAGATGCATCTGGACGACTAGCAAGTCCTTGAACCGTTTGTTTGGCAGATGTTCCACCTTGCGCCGCTTGTGGTGGAAGTCCAAGTGCTTCAACTCCTGGACCTGCGCCACTTGCAGCGCCACTTGTAACAGGTTCATTAGGGCGTTGAGAAGGAGCGGTTAAAGGAATAACAGGTTGAGAAGGTTGCGCTTGTGGCATTGGTTGAGAATTAGATACTGGGGCAGGGGAAGATGGGGCGGAACCAGCCATAGGCGCGCCTTGTTGAATATCCATTAGACCACCAGAGCCGTAATCTCCCCCAGCGATATATTGTGCCACTTGGCGAGAGCCAGCGCCACCGTCTGTCCTCTGACTTAGACTTCCAGGACCTGACACCATTGCTGGTTTTGCTGGTACGCGTGGGCCACCACTTGCCATAGCATCAAGTCCCTTCAATAATAGTTACAAACAATGTGCGGGTAAGGAAACTGATTAACCCTTTTTAGAATTAGCAGTCTTATTGGTACCACCATGACCAGCAGAATGAACCCCGAACTCAATGGTTGAGTTACCAGGCTTTACTGGACCGTTCTTCTTTTGAACTACTCCACCTGCCAATGAGGCAGTACCGTGTCCGCCTTGATTCTTTGGCTTTGGTACGCTATTTGTTGTTGCCATGATTTATCTCCTAGGTTTGGTTTGTTATCTAAACCCCGTCAGGCTTAGACTTTTACTTGTCTCTTAACATTTCCTGAAAGTTGTGGTGAACCTGAACCACTCATGCCAGCCAATAAGGATTCCATAGTTGGTGGTTGTGCATTGGCATTAGGTGGGACTCCCTGTGGAGAGGCCCCTGGCGGAGCGTTTAGTGCGCCTGGACCACCCATCATCGGTGCCTGTCCAGCGGATTGCTCAACACCAGGGGGACCTTGCGGTTGAGCAGAGGGCGCGAACGCGCTCTCAACCAAGTCCTCTAGTTGTAGTCCTTCTTGACGGCCTTTAATGACTTTAGCATACGCTAGTAAAATTTGAGTAGGGTCTTGTCCGGCAAGTACCATTTGAGGTAGTGCGCCAGAGATACCACTTAGGGTACCCATTAGTCCATCGCGAAGTTTTTCAACTTCAATCTGTCGCTCTTCCATTGTGACATTGATGTCAAATGGCATTTGAGCCATAAGGAAGTTCTTGGACATAATACCAGCGCCAAGTGCTTGAAGTCCGAAGATTAAAGCCTGATTAGGGGCGAGTCCCGCCATAAGTCCGTAGGTAACATCGCAGTAGTAATCTCCATTGATGTCTTTCTTTGGAGTGTAAGTAATCTCATATGGTGCGCCAGCATTGATGCCACGCACTTCTTTCTTCTCATCAGGCCATAGGGCTTCATCCATCTTAAAGCACTTAAACATTACCTTACGGAATGTCTCTGCCAAGATTGCCTGAGCTGTCTTGACTTGGGTATCGAATCCACCCATAAGGGCTTCAACACCCTTACCTGTAACGATAGAACCAGATGATTGTCCTTGGCGACCACGATTCCAACGCGAGCCGAGCATAAGTTCTTCGTCTAACTGTTGAGTCTCTTGGAATACTCCAGGAGGTATCTCAAGTCCCACCATGCGGATTTTCTCTGGCATGGATGAACGGATAACCGCATCTGGGCCAATCTCAAATTGTGTTACATCAGATGGCAAAGCGATAGGAGCCTGTACTGACTTCTGCGCTGCTTCTAGTTGCAGACTTGCAATACGACCGCGAGCAACCTGTACCCACATGATGTCATCGAACTGACCGCGTTGCATTTCGTTATCAACGCCAGGGCGCATAGCGATAGCAACTGGAATCTCATCTATTTCATTAAGGGTATGAACTAAAACTGTATTCTTGCGAGATGGAAGATAAAGGAAGGTTTGATCTTTGTCTTGGTAGCGATACATGTCAATCTGGGTTTCACCAGAGGTATCATACTTATCGCGGATAGCCCACGCTGATTCGGGGAACTCGTTGCAAAGATCGCGGACTTTTTTGAAGTAATGCTTTGTGTAGGAAAGAAGGTTATTAAATCTATCGAACTCCACATAGGTACCAAGTGGAGATTCAATACGAATCATTGGGCGCTTGGCTTCATAATCTGGTTCAACGATAAATGGAAGCATACCGAAGGTGATATACAGGTCTGCACCTGAATACATCTTGGTTTGAAGATCACAAGAATCTCGGTACCCTGCGGCAATTTGGGTACGTTTATCCGCGCGTTCCCTCGCTTTTGGATTTGTGGTATCAGTTGTCATGCAACTAAAGGTAGGAAGTGGAGCGATTACCTCTGAGATGTCGCGAGCGGCAACATCAATGAAGTTGGCAACCATTGGCTTTGGGAAGTCTGCTGAGAACATCTTGGGAAATACTTGTTCGATGTTTCCTTGGCGAATAAGCAGAAGGTCAGCCCAACGCGAATCGCGTTCATGGCTAGAGTCTTTAATCCTCTTTACCTTTTCGGATACTTGTTCAATGTTCAGCATTTACCAGTATCCTCCGCCTTGTTGTTTGAGTTCTTCTTGATATTCTGCCCATTCATCGAGATTGACAGTCCTGCGCTTTGCGGCATCGCCGCGAGTAACAAAAGGATTCTTAACTGTGGTAGTCTGGTAGATACCAGTCTGGGTGAGGTATTGCCTCATCTGGGTTTCGGCAAACCATAATGACATCGGGCCGTCAGACTTATTGCGAGTGCCAGGACTCCATGTAACAAGTTGCTCTATGAGCGCCTTAACTGATTCATTGTCTGCCCTTGGCAGATGAATGAGGTTATCTCCCATGTGCTTGTTGAGTGCGTCAACATGTCCAAATAAAGGCGAGACAGAGGCTACACCGAACTCAACATCCATCTTGTTGTTGCCCGTGTAGTGTTGTACCAGCCGGATACCTCGCGTAGCAAGGAACTGGTTAATCTGCTCGTCTTGGGTGAGGAAAAGTTGAAAGGCGTTCTTTTCAATCACCCATACTTTAGGACGGTACTTATCCGTCCATGAAAAAATTATCTCTCGTATCTTAGCGGGAGTGGGGGCTGTCATCTTAGATGTCTCTAAGACGTAGCGGTGTTGGCTTGTGTGATCGCCAGCGTAGGCAATCGTAAAGGTATCGCCACTCATGGCTGGGTCCATAGAGCAGATGACATACGGCTCTACTTTAAGGTCGGGGTGTCCTGGTGCGCCTTTGACAATCGGGCCAGATGCCCTCATGCCGTCAATAGAACCCTGTACTGCTTCTTTAAGAAAGATAGATTCAGAGGAAACATCTTGTTGCTGGTAAACCATAGCCCAAGTGTGGGCTTCTAGTTTCGAGCGTAACTTCTTAAGGCGGTTTCCATCCCAACGGGGATAGAGTCCATCAGCATTAGGTGGTGTCTTATCGTTCTTCCAAGGCTGGTCTGAATAAGGCCAGAGCGTAACCCAATCATCGGGGTCATCATAGAATTCCAAGACTGCTGGCATTGACAGGTATGTCCAAGGGGAATCCCCTTCAACATAGCGCGTGTCGTTGCGAAGTTCTTTGTAAAGGTCTATTGGGTCTACGCGGGTACCCACGACAAGTAACTTGCCAGTTGGCCCAAGACGAGTGATACAGTCTTGTTGAATCCAACGCATCTGCTTGTCATACTCACGGGCGTTACCTAGAGTTACGCAGTCGTCCAAGATGATAAGGTCGGCTCTTGCGCCGTAAAGGTGTCCACCAATACCAAGTGCTTCGACGGTAGGGTCTGGGTTTGCTGAATCTCTGGCAAGGTAAATCTGAGTACTTGTCCATTTATCAGAAGTTGCCTTGAAGCCTTCTGTTGGCGCGTAGCGCTTTTGAAGTTCTGGGAAAAGGTCTGAGGTGAGGCGCTGCTTAACAGCGTGTAAGAACTCTGAGGCTTTAGATTGAGTCTTAGAGACAATTTTGATTTGAATGGTGGGGTCTAGGCATATGCGGTAAGTCACATAGTCTAAAGTTACGGTAGTGGACTTCGCATGGTTCGGTGGGATGTTTATGAGAATTGACTGAGGTTCCCCAGGTTCATACACCATAGAGTCATGGAGCCAGGAAGGTTCCCGATCTTCTAGCAAGTCAATCATGTTCATCTGATGTGGGAAGGTTTGAGAACCTAGATACTTAAGCCTAAACTCTTGGAAAGAGATTTCGGCATCTTCCTTGAGAAGTTCCCCGCCTCTGGCTTGAATTGCCCGAAGGACATCTACTTGCTTTCTAAAGTCTGAATCGTTGGTCTTGTAGCCCTCATAGGACTTGATAGATCGTCCGGCAACCTTACAGGCATCGGCTATGGTGAAGCCTTGCTCTAAGAGTTCAAGTATTGTCGCCTTCGCTTGCTCTACGGTCAGCTTTGCCCCTGAGAGGTTTTTGTACTTGAGTGGGATTTTGTCTACCACGCGCTAGAACCTCCATTGCTTTCATTGCTCGTTTGAGTTGGAAGGCTTTATCGCGCCGCGCGCGGTCTGCCAGTTTTGCTCGTTTGAGTTTTCGGTTAAAGTTGTATTCAATCATGTATTCACCCTTTGCCTGTTGGCAAGGTTCACATGGTTTTTCCATCCGATTGTTATGTCTTGAGTATCCAGCTATGGTCCCGCAGGGTGCCACTTTGTTCATTGGTCGGTATCTCCTTGGTAAGAGTTATCCACAGGGAGCCTATGATGTTGGCGACCCGTTTGGTGGTCTAGATGCTACCACATTTGTCGATAATTTGCTTGGTTGGTACCCTAGTTGGTTGGGTTGCTAATTAGGGTTGTCGTTAGGGTACTTTGGGGTTAAAATTAGGGTGCCTAAAAGGGCATAGATATCCCACTTTGATCAATCTATTATCTAACTTATTCGGAACCGATGAGAAGGTGTAGCAATCAGCGGAACCTTCTGTGAGGTTCCTTTATGTCTTTAATTATTTATTCCTACACTATTGATAACCCTGTTCAAAGGGTGGCAACGGACATTTTATTTCATATTTCTTTCAAATGTGATGCATCTCACATTATATTGAGCGTGAGGGGTCTTATTTAGGAAAAATATTTGGGGGGATAGTACTAAGTAACAATACACCTATATTAAAACCCTAGGGTCATAACTATCTCATTATTTGAGACAAAGAGTATCATTATATGGTCATCAGATTGTAGTGATTGATAGTTTTACAGACACATGGCACCTATAAGCGATGTCATTATTCATTGATATATGTCAATATGATGGTGAAGGTGACGGTGCGTGACTATCAACCCAACAACATATCAACCCGACATATATCTATTCGATACATAAATCTATACACTGTTGAGAACTACCGGCACCACATATCGCCACAGTTATCCACAACCAACCAACCTAATCCATGTGACCAACGTTATACAATCATTATAATAAATAGTGTTCGGTTCTATTGACAGAGCATAGAACACGCGCGTATCTTCCTCTTATGGCGCTAATCGGTGCCAGTAATGAGAGGCTAAGAAAATGATCCAATCAAAGTTAGCAAAGAGTGTAAAGCGTGGAATCGTAGAGCAATTAGCAAGCAAGTTAAATCCCGAAATAGTTTCGCTTGTGCTTAACTCTTATGATTTAGACAGTTACCTACTAGATGATTTCGTAGCCAAGATTTCTAAAGAAGTTGAAACTGTTGCAACTTTACTTGGCTCCCTATAATGCGTAACCCTAGAATCCCCGCCCGCTTAATTGATGGTTCAGGCTTTACTTGGGCTAGTGGCGAGTGGAATACAGTAAAGATTAGGAAGTTAGTAAAGCTCTATCATTCTGCCGGAATCGAAGTATCTCCATTTATCGGGGTGAACTAATGTGCGACAAGTGCAAAATCAACCGATCACGCTTCGAAATAATAGGGGCCATATGGAACATCGGCATGGCTAATCAGGTATGCGCTTCATGCGCTCACGATATCTGCCTAGACATGGGAGACGTTGAAGGCGCTCGGATGTTCGCTCAGCTCGCATAAGTAATTAGCGCGGAACGGCCTTAGAGGTTCGACTCCTCACCGCGCACGAGTCCGATGGGACTAGAACGGCTAACGAAAGGAAATACCGTGATTACAGAACACGATAAGCCACTCACCGCAGAAGGTTGCGAGAATTGTGTGCATGGGAATTGCTACCTAACTGAAATCCTTGAGGAGAAGGGCTACTTGCATAACGACCTAGAGGACATTTACGTCAGCGCCTTAGAATCTTGGGTAGAAAACACTCCTACTTACTATAAGTGGGCAGAATGGGAAGAGTGGTACGGCAATTTTGAAGAATCATTTCAAGGCTGGTACGACAACACCGAAGAGTTTACCGACAATCTAGCGGAAGAATCTTTTAAGCTTTCGGGGACCTTAAGCGAACTTGCTCAGTATTTCGATTATGCAAAATGGAATCGTGACTGTTTTTTAGGTGACTACTGGGAGTCTGAAGGCAACATCTTCAGAGCGAACCAATGACTATTACTAAGCGCGGCAAGCGCCTAAAGGTAATCGGAATCCTAATCCTTGTAGCGCTCTTAGTCTGGCTCATCTTCGAGATTGACACGCACCTTTACTGGGATGGCTTCCGGTATCGGTGGGGAGCGAGGTTAGGACTATGAGCGAACTAACGCCAGAGAATCGGTCGCATTATGAATGGATGCTCGCTAACTTAACTCTCAACCCTAAGCATGAAGCATGGATACACAACCAGTTAGGGGGTGAACTATGAGCCATTACACCGCGCAACGTGTAGAACGTCATTATCTTATTGTGGCAGGGAATAAAGAGATAACCTCTCTCACCTGCTCCCACGCTCGCATGAAAGCACTGGTGAAGCGCTATCGAGCACAATTGCGTACCAATGTGAGAGCGATTCCCTGCTAAAGCAGTACACCCCTAGAGCGTTACGGCTTAGAGTTTCATAGACTCACTAGGGGACTAGATTAGCAATAAGGCTATCTAACCGAAAGAATAGAGCGAACATGACCAATCAAGTACCAGCGAAACTAACAATCGGGGCTAGTGACCTACTAGACCTCTTAAGTGGCGCAATTATCGCAACAGGTAAGGACGATTCACTGCCAACTCTTACGGGTATCTACCTTGAGTCATTCTCGACCGAGGACGATTTAGGCGGATTAAGCGCAACAGCGACAGATCGCTATCGCTTGATTACTGGTAAGACTCATTACAAGGGTGAAGCGTTTACGGCGTTAGTACATAATAAAGACGCTAGCGAGGTAATTAGAGCGCTTAAGCCACTAGCCAAACATAAAGAACCACGGGGGATAATACTTGAAGTGACCGAGCGAGAAATCACTTTCAGATTACCAGACCAGACTTTCACCTTTCGCCTACTAGATGGAACCTTCCCTAAGTATGAACACCTGCTCGAAGAGCATAAGGAGGACACGGGGCATATATCCATGAATCCTACCTTCTTAGGAGACTTCGCGAAGGTACCAGGTATGAATAAGGGTGTGCCAATGCACCTAACCTTCCAGGGCAGTAATAAGCCTGTACTAATCGGGCTAGGACAGAGCGGTGATACCGTCCAATGGCGCGCTTTACTCATGCCAATGCGTTCAAGCGCATGACCTGCAACAAGTGTCACTTAGACTTCCCCGAGAGTGAGTTAGTGTTCCTCAACAAGCCACAAAATCACGATGGAAGGAGATATGCCTATTGTACCAAATGCGCTTAGTGTTAGGTTTTACTGTGAGGTTTAGGGGGTTAATCGCTCTTAAACCTCACAATGGTGTGAGGTTTTAATACCTTTACGAACATCTAGCAGTTTTTGAACACCGACAACGAGGGAGAGGTGGAATTATGGAATCATTACCGGAATCAGACATTTACGAACCCGAAGCAGTTTATGGTCCTGGGCGAAGGTATTACCACAGCGTTAGGGCTGATTTATTTACGAAAACTGCTCAGTTTTGCTTGACGAATCACAATGTTGTGGGTTATCATCACAACATGAAAGAAGTTGCAAAGCACAGAGAACTTGCCGGACAACTACTAATGGAAGAAGGAATAAATTATGAATGATAAATACGAATTAACAGATGAAACCATAAACTATCTTGGAAGGAAATTACACCGTATTCGCGCATTAAAAAATTTCCATAATGTAAATAAAGGCGATCTTGGCGGGTTTATTGAATCTGAAAAGAATCTGTCGGTGTGCGACTCAGCATGGGTGGGCGGCTCAGCATGGGTGGGCGGCTCAGCATGGGTGGGCGACTCAGCATGGGTGGGCGGCTCAGCACGGGTGTACGACTCAGCATGGGTGGGCGGCTCA
>ODAK010005104.1_pt1 | contig 13370 bp, 8 predicted proteins | sample 1539591 | NCBI WGS metagenome assembly ODAK01 (sample SAMEA3539303, study PRJEB22396) | soil metagenome | biome: tundra; feature: field; material: soil | place: USA | collected 2010-05 | depth 0.15 m | reverse complement strand
TTCTCAGGAGTCTTGGAATGCCTTTGGTAGAGCTTGACTGAAGGCAGGTAGACCGGAGGTTTGGCCAGGCAAATAAGAACAGGCTCAGTAGAGGAAAGCGCGGGAGACCAGAACTTCTGCCACACCGATTGGGGCGCTCTGGAGCGATAAATTGTCGCCCCTATCAACGCCAAACCGGCCAGAATGACGAGGCTAACTGCCGACAAAATCCACAAAAGTCGCTTGTGCTTCCCGGAAGCACGCTTTGTCTCTATCAACGGAGGCGATGCGACCTGGGTTGATTCCTGGCCGTGCTCTATTGTCAAGGGCGTTTCTTGAAGTTCCGGCGCGGGCTGAAGCGGGGGCAATTGCCCCTGGCCCGTTGCAGGGGGCACCCACCTGAATTCGGGAGTGTAGGACCCCACATGAAGTTCGATGCGGACCGCCGAGTTGTTGGGGGCCGCCTGGTAATACTGGTCAAGTCTTCTGCGTACTTCTCCCGCCTGTACCCGAACTACAGGATCATCTCCGGTTGCGTACCCTGCAGGACGCTGAAAGAGGTCCACCCCAATTGTGCGTTCTTTGAGTCGCTCGTGGTTCCCCTCCAGGCGGTGGTGGACCACGTAAGACAGAAACTGTTGGCACCGCTTGCTTGGCTGGAAAATAGGACTGTTCAGGATCGCATCGAGTTCGCGAAGGACGGATGTTTTTTCAAGTTCATCGAGGGCGTGGGTATCGCCAGTAACCTCTTCGCGCCCAACCGGATTAACCTTCGAACTCATGGCACTAACACCCTTCCGTTTGAGAGCAGCTGCGATCGAAACAAGCCGTAGCCAGCCAAAACTCTACGCTTCTCTGAGCAAATGAACAAGACTGGTTGTTGTTAAGGCTTTGCCGAAAGGTTAATCGGGGCCCAACGTGCTGTCTTTGCCAACTCCCACCTTGCAGGCTCTATCTTGCACATTCGGAAAGGGTTCGTCAACCAGGCAAGGCCCCGCCTTCCTGCCACCATACTGTAATACACCGTGTCCTACTTGAAAAGCCCCTCCATGGCGGCAGATGGTTGTGTGCAGATGCCGCAGCCGGTACTGTGCTTCTCTGGATTCACTTGATTCCCGGCAGAGTCTTGCGGTCGAACGCTTTTGGCGAAGGCGCCATTTTTACGCTACGGCAGGCAGACGCAGCAGCGGTGTATCGGTCGGATCCCTTTCGGGGGCGCATTCACAATTCCGGAGGCATCCACGGAATTGCGAAGAAAACGAAATGAGAAGGGCACACTCTGCCTCGGGACCCGCAGTCGGTTCCGGTCCAGCTTGAAAGCCGCGCGTGCACTTGGCAAGTTCAAGTGCGCAAAAGACGGCCCTCCCCATGTGAGCAGTGGCGACCAGGGTTGACCCGGTTGTCAGGGCTCGAAGCGAAACCAGGGACGAATACCTGGTTACGAATGATTTTCACAAGGTCGCCCGGAATGCGAGGGCCCAATAACTCAACAGCATTTCCGAAATCCCAGGAGCATACCTGAGTTTCGGGTTCTACAAGGAGACCACATGACCAGCATCAGATTCTTGACAAGGGTGTCCGTCCTCGCGGCCCTTCTAGTGGGCTTGGGAGGGTTACCGGCCTTCGCTCAATTCTTAAGCGGAATTGAGGGTACGGCACACGATCCAACCGGGGCTCTTGTTTCCGGAGCCAAGGTCACCATTACGGATGTCCGGATCGGAGTGACGAGAGAGACCAAAACCAACCAGGCGGGTTACTTCCGCGTCGACAGCATCGGCGCATCCAATTACAAAGTGCGGATTGAAGCCGACGGCTTCAAGTCCTGGGAGCAGACGGGACTTGTCCTTCAGGTCGGCGAGACTCGCACTATTGCCCCCGTGCTGGAGGTGGGCGCGGTATCCACGGAGGTCACTGTCAGCGCCTCGGAGGCTACAGTCGATCTGGTAACGGCGAAGACCGAGTCGGTCATTTCGGAAGTCACCTTGCAGGAGACGCCGCTTTCAGGCCAGAACGTCTACGGTCTGGCTGCTCTGACGCCCGGCATGACGGGCGCCGCTACTCAAAAGGGCGCCGACAACTATACCAATGAGTACTCCATCAACATCAACGCCGCCGGTCTGCGCCAGGAGCAGAACGGATACGAGATCGATGGCGCCCAGACCAATACACCGTCCCGCGGCGGCGGCACATCCATCTCTCCCAATCCGGAGATCGTCCAATCGATGGAGATCAAGACCAACGATTTCGATGCACAAAAAGGACGGAATGGCGGCGCGACGGTCGACGTCTTCACCGTCTCAGGCACCAACCAGTTTCATGGAACCATCGACTACTGGTTCACGAACAATGACCTCTTGGCGAAGACCCATTTTCAATCTTCGATTCCGACCTCCCAACGCAACGAAATCAGCGGCACCATGGGTGGTCCCCTTTTCAAGAACAAGCTGTTCTGGTTTGGCGCGATCGACGTGCTTCGTTCCAGCGTCACCAGTTCCGGCACGGCCACTGTCGAGACGCAGGATCTCTACAACTGGGTTAGCGCCAATCTCAAAACCGTTGGCGGCAATCCAAACTACGCGCTTCAGTCTCTTTCGATGGCTCCGCCGCTGACCTACGCAACCGCATCGAGCACGGGCGCCAAGACGGTCGCCCAGATTACTTCCACGGCGTTTGGGGGCACGTGTACCACGTGCTCGGAACTCGTCGCGCCCCCTGCGGGGCTCCCCATGACCTTGGATGCGATCGGCACAGTTAACTACACCGGAGCCGCGCCCAAGAACGGATACCAGTGGAGCTTCCGGGTTGACGATTATCTTGGCAAGAACGATCGCGTCTATGTGGATGCAATGCGCACCTGGGACTACGCCTTTGACAATGGTCCGGGCATACGGTCCGCGCAGAACGCCACCGGCACAAACCACTCCACCTTTATCAATGTCGATTGGACGCACACATTCAATCCGCATCTGCTGAATGAGGCGGGGGCGAATATTATTCGACCCTATGGCCAAGACGGTGGAAACGCCAGTTTTGCCATTCCGAGCGTCACGATAGGTTCGGGAGTCTCGGGATTTGGTGGCTGGGGACCTGGGAACTTCACCCAAACCACAATTGCCTGGCGCGATGTGATGACGGCAACGGTGAAATCACACACACTCAAGTTCGGCTTTGAGCAGGACAATATCCGCGAGTACGATTCGCAGCAGCCTGGCAACGATCGTCCATCGTACACCTTCCAGAATTTGCTCGACTTTGTCCAGGCGGCGGCAGTATCAGAAAACGCTACACCGCTCAGCATTCTCCCTGGAACAGCTGTCAATGGCTTTTACACGCAAGCGCCCTATAACCGGCGCTATCGTGAGCTTTTCACGGGCATCTACGCTCAGGACGACTGGAAGGTCACACCGACACTTACTGTGAATGCCGGTGTCCGGTTCGACATGATGACCAACATGTTTTCCATCCTCAGTCCGAAATTGTCCCCATTGAAGCTGGGATCAGGCTCTGCGTTTAATGGTCAGGTTTCGGCCGCAACTGTCGGGCTGGCCCCGAACAATCACGTGCTTGACCATAGCCTGTGGGGCATTACCCCTCGCCTCGGGTTTTCCTGGGATGTCTTCGGAAAGGGCAAGTCGGCCTTGCGCGGTGGCTTCGGCTGGTTCTCGGACCAACCGCCCTACCTGCACATCTCGGACATTACGGCAAACAACCTGCCAAATACTTACCAGCCGAGTTTGAACGCGTTGTCGGGGAATACGATCACCTACCAACTCTGCAGCGCTCCAGTGGGCAACACTATCGTGTGCCCGGTGTTGCCTATCAGCACGAGTTCTGTGGCGGTTGACCCGACTACCGGCGCTCTCCGCGTCAATGGCACTATTCAGAGAGCAGCTCTCGGTGGCTACGATCCTCAGTACAAAATGACTCAGGTCCTGGCCTGGAGCATGAGCTGGCAGCAGCAACTGCCAATGAACATGATTGCTGAGGCGAACTACTCCGCGTCGGCAGCCCATCATCTGCCAATTTACAATCAGGATCTGAATCGCTTTTCAGGCGACCTGATCCAAAACAATGGAGCCTTTACCCGCCTCAATCCAAACTTCGGCGGAATCGACTATGCCACCTCCAACGGCAATTCCATCGGTCAATACTTTTCGGCGTTACTGTCCCGCGCTCCCTCTCACGGGCTGGCGATGAGCGGCATTTACACCTTTGGGAAGTCGACGGATGAACTTAGCAGTTCGGCCTCGTTGGATGGTGGAAACATCACAAGCAGCACTCAGAACGGCCCGATCATCCAGAACGGCAATCTACCATTCCAGCGCGGGAGGGCCGACTTTGACATTCGGCAGCAATTCTCGGCCACCGGCACCTGGACGGTTCCGAACAACTACCCCAATGCTTTTGAGAGAAATCTGCTAGGCGGATGGGAGTTCGGCGGTGCGTGGGTGATTAATACGGGGTTACCCGCCTGGGTAACGACGAATCAGTCCTTCGCTCCGGTCTGCTCAAGCGGAACGCCTTCAGGCAGCAAGTGTCCTGCCGGCACGACCGTCATTGGCAATACCGGAGGCAACTACAACGCGGATGGAGACAGCCTGGGTGTGCCGATGACACCTAGCTTCGGCAGCCACCTGAGCGGCATGAAGAAGGCTAACTTCCTATCCGGAGTGTTTAGCGGCGGCGCGTCGGCATTCCCGTCGCCCACCTTTGCAGCCACCGGGAGCGAGGGCAACCTCCCTCGGAACTCTTACGATAACCTCGGATACAACAACCTCAACTTCTCTTTTGGCAAGTTCTTCTCGACTCCGTGGTTCTTCGGAGAAAAGTTGAAATTTGAGGCCAAAGGCGAACTCTATAATGCGTTCAACCGGTCCAATCTAATTGGACTGGATGTGAATATGCCCGACAGCAACTTTGGAAAGGCGACGAGCCAATTGCCCGCGCGCAGTCTGCAAATGCAGCTACGGGCCAGTTTTTAGGCTCGTAAGCTAGTCGCACCTTGGGGAGAAGTGATGGATTGCGCGTGTCGCCCTCTTGACCTCACGTCAGCTTTCCACCACTTCTCCTCTTCTTGTTTCCAATGAATCAGTGATGGGCAGTGTGTCTGCGCCACCTCTCCGCTGGACAGTTTCGCGGCACGGGTACTGGCTTCGGCACGCGCCACGAGGAAGTGCGGGGATGCAATCCTTTATTCGTCGCAGCGGTAGCCTGCTCTGTGCGTTGGCTTTCTTGCTAGAATGCGGACCCGCGACCGCTGAGCAGGCTTCGGTTGTCCTTACGCGCGGCAACACTACCATTGTCTTCGATCCGTATTTGCCGAACATCCTGCGCGTGACGCTGAGCTTGAAGCGCGAACCAGCGCTGGTCGGACCAAGATATGGCTTTGTGGCCAAGCCAGTGGACACTGGGTGGAGCGCGAGCCAGACGGCTCAGGCTGACGTCTACCGGTCGGATCGAATCGTGGCGACCGTCGACCGCGATCTGCCCGACAACAAGCCGCCAGTTCAGACGATCGTGGACATAAGCGAGTACTTCAACGGCTCGGCTCTCTGCTTATCTGGTTGCAAAGGCGCTTGCCATGGTTCCAAAATGCAAGAATTTGTTATCAAATCGAACGCCGTTATTGAGATGACGCGCGGAGCCAGCGAGTTGGCTTGTCCAGCGCATCTTTAAAGGATAACGGTTGAGACTATTGAGCTGGGGTTCGCTGGTTGAGACTGTGCATTCATTTATTACGTGATTCGAAGCACTTGTGCGCAGCTTTCTGCTGCAGTAATAGGAGAGGATTCAGATGAGACTCATGCAAGATTGGGGCAAAGTGTTGACCTCGGTTATGCTCGCGGCATTTGCTGGGGTAATACTCCATGCACAGAGCGCCGGGATGATTCTTGAGCGAGATGGCCGCACAATCTTTCTTGAACCGTACGCACCGAACATCATTCGAGTCACGTTGAGCAAGACCACGGCAACAGCGACCGCATCCTCGGGATATGGTTTTGTGGGAACGCCCGCGATGACTGGCTGGACTCATGAGCAGGATTCTGACGGCGGCGACGTTTTTCGCTCCGCGAGGCTGGTTGTTCATCTCTCTCCCGACCACATGGACCAGTCCCTCCTGCCGCATCCCATGCCGCTCGATGATCTGAATCGGTCCCTGCGAGACCATTACTTTGGCGGGGGCTCCAGGAGAGGACCCAACCAAGACACCATCTCTGTAACAACGGCTTCGGGACAGATGCTCCTTAACATGCGGAGTTGGTTCATGATTCCCAACCATTCCGAGTCCGCGACGGCGGACGCGGATAAGCAGGAACAAAAGGACGCTGGCTATCGTGTCTCTGCAACATTCGACTCGCCGGCAGACGAACACTACTACGGACTCGGTCAACAGCAACAGGGCGCTCTCGACCTGCGGGATCATCAGATCCGCTGCTGGCATGACTACTCAGCGATCGGCGGGCAGAACGTCTGCGTTCCGTTCATGATCTCCAGCCGCGGCTATGGTCTCATCTGGGACAATCCTTCAAAAACTACCATCAATCTCGGCTTCAACCAGCAGAACACCTGGTCGTCAGAAATAGGAGACCGTGTTTCGTTCTTTGTAATCGCTGGGACAAACAGCGACGAGATATACCAGGGCTATCGCCAACTAACCGGCATTACTCATATGTTGCCGAAGGCGGCGTATGGCTACATCCAGAGCAAGGCAATCTATCCCACTCAGGATCAGCTCATGGCAGTTGCGAAGGGATATCGCGACCGTCAGCTTCCCCTGGATGTTCTAGTGGTCGATTTTCTCAACATGACCAGGCAGGGCGAACTGGATCTGGACCCTGCGCGGTGGCCCGATCCAGCCGCGATGAACCAGCAGCTTCATTCCATGGGCATCTCCACGCTGCTGAGCGTTTGGCCGCATTTCTCTGCTGGTACCCGTTACTACGACATGCTGCGGGACAAGGGATGGCTGATCCATTCCGCCGATGGAACACCGGATTCTGGTCGGTTCAAAGATGTAATCGGCCCGAACATCGATACCACCAACCCTGCCGCTGCCAAGTGGTTCTGGGAGGCCATCAGGGATCGATACATCAAGCCCTACCATTTCGACTATATCTGGCTCGACGAAACGGAGCCCGATATCGATCCGGCGAAGGACTTCTTCTCCATTGGATCAGGATCACGCTATTACAACGTCTATCCGTTGTTCCACACAGCTTCTGTGTACGAAGGATTCAGGCGCGACTTCGGAGACAGCCGGCGGGTCCTGATTCTTGCCCGCGCCGCCTACCTCGGAGCGCAACGGAACGGCACAATCTTCTGGTCGAGCGACATCCGCTCGACATGGGACATGTTGAAGCGCTCCGTCCCGACCGGTTTGAACTTCACAGCATCGGGTATGCCTTACTGGGATACCGATATCGCCGGCTTCTTCTCTCCTTCCCTCCCTGCGACGTACCGTCCGATGCACACACCCTTGGTCGATCCCTCAGATGCACTTGGCACGGTCGGCAACTACGTGGACTATCCCGAGTTGTTTGTGAGGTGGTTTCAATGGGCTGCCTTCCAACCTGTCATGCGGGCCCACGGCGAGAGGAACCACAACGAGGTTTGGTCCTACGGCAAACAGGCTGAGCCGATCCTCGAAAAGTATCTGCGCTTGCGATACCAACTATTGCCCTACACATACTCCCTCGCTTATGGAAGCTTTCAAAGCGGCGCTCCCTTCATGCGCGCGCTATTCATGGATTTTCCCAATGATCCAAATGTCGCGGGGATTGGCGATGAGTACATGTTCGGCCCCGCGTTTCTAGTAGCCCCAATTACTGACCAGGGAGCAACGAGCCGCACTGTCTATTTGCCCAGTGGTACAAACTGGTACAACTATTGGACCAACGAACGCGTCAAAGGCGGTCAGACAATCACCGTGAGCGCGCCCATCGATACAATTCCACTCTTCGTCCGCGCCGGGTCCATACTTCCGCTCGGCACCCAGATTCTAAGCACAGACGAGAAGCAGGACCTGGCAAAGATCAAAATCTACCCAGGTGCCGATGGAGATTTCACGCTTTACAGCGACGACGGAAAAACCTATGCCTACGAAAAGGGAGACTTCCGTATCACCAACCTGCACTGGGACGACTCGACGGGTAAGTTAACCCAGAAAGGATCGGTCGCTTGGACTGTTCCGGATAGTCAACTCGTGGAGGTGGTCGGACATTAGTTCACTCCTGATGATTGCAAAGTCAATAGCTGCCTCGCAGTGCAGGAACAAACGTAACGCCGAACGACAGAATGCAGCGATGACTCTCGAACGAACATTCGCGAGTCATCGCTGTGGTTCAAGCAGTTCTTTGTTCTCCCAAAACAGATACGTGCAAATTCTAGCGACACGCAAGAGGAGAGGATTCAGATGAGATTGGTTGAGAGTATCCGCAAAGTTTTGTTATTGGTCATGGTGGCAGCGATTCCTGGAATAGCTCTCCAGGCGCAGGAGAACCGGATCGTGATCGATCGGGATGGCAGCACAATCGCCCTCGAGCCCTACGCTCCGAACATTGTCCGCGTGACTCTGAGCACACTGAAAGATCAGGCGGTCGCGGGCCCTGGATTCGGAATCGTCGCAAAGCCTCTCCCCGCTGGATGGACTCACGAAACCACCCCTAAAGAAGACATATACAAATCGGCGCGGATGTCGGTACACTTCACCACGCCTCCTCCACCCCAGCGCCGGCCCGACGGTTCTCTCTGGAACGGCCCGAGGAAGAACTTCGGCGCCTTTGGCCGCGGACCTTACATGACCGTCACGGCCGCCGACGGCACGACTCTACTAACAATGCAAGGCTGGGAAATGGCGGAGTTGAATGATAAGGACGGCGATCGCCTGCTCAACAACGACCGCCGTCCGGAGGATCTGCCGTTCTATCGCGTTGGAGCCACATTCGGCTCGCCTGACGATGAACACTACTATGGGCTCGGCCAGAATCAGGAGGGGTATCTGGACCATCGTGGACATAAGGTCGAGTGCTGGGCAGACTATCAATCTGCGGGCGGCCCGAATTTTTGCGTCCCCTTCCTGGTAACCAACAAGGGATATGGCCTGCTCTGGGACAATCCTTCAAAGACAACCATTCTTCCTGGATTCAACGAGCAGACTAAGTGGATTTCGCAGGTAGGTCAAAGAGTTTCGTTCTTTGTTGTTGCCGGCGCTACGACCGACGAGCTCTACGCGGGATATCGCCTGCTGACGGGAGATACACCGATGCTGCCCAAGTGGGCTTATGGGCTGATCCAGTGCAAGCAGCGGTATACAACACAGGAAGAGATGCTTTCTGTGGCACATGGTTATCGCGAGCGCCATCTGCCGATCGACATGCTGGTGTTGGACTGGTTCTATTACACCAAGATGGGTCAGATGGATTTCATCAAAGAACAGTGGCCCGATCCGGCAGACATGAATCGCCAGCTCCACGCCATGAATATTGAAACGATGATCAGCGTCTGGCCGCGTTTCAGGCCGGACACGCGCTTCTACGATCTCATTCAAAAGAACGGGTGGTTCCTGCATCATGGGGATGGCACACCGGAGGATGGGCAACCCTACGATGGTCAGGGTTCTGACATTGACTCGACGAACCCGGATGCGGCGGCCTGGTACTGGAGCGTGGTCCGCGACAATATCGCGAGCAAAGGATTCGATTCTTTCTGGGCCGATGAAACGGAACCCGATCTGCCTCCGAATGGGAGTTACTTCAAGATTGGGCCGGGAACGCAATACTTCAATGTGTATCCGTTCTTTCATACGGCTGCGTTCTATAACGGGATACGGAAAGACATGCCGAACACCCGTGCGCTGATCCTTTCCAGGGATGCATATCTTGGTGCGCAGCATAACGGAGCAATCTTCTGGTCGTCCGATATCTTCCCCACATGGGACGTGTTGAAACGGCAAATTCCCACGGGCCTGGATGTAACTGCCTCGGGAATTGCCTACTGGGGAAACGATATCGGCGCGTGGCAGGGGCTGCCGAAGACCCATACGCCAGTGCACACACCCCTGATCGATCCCAGCGATGCGCGTGACAATGTCGGCGGTTACGATGACTACCCCGAGTTATATGTGCGCTGGTATCAATATGGAGTGTTTCAGCCTAACTTCAGAACCCATGGCACGCGGCCGCATAACGAGGTATGGTCCTATGGCAAACAGGCGGAACCGATCCTGGAAAAGTATCTTCGGCTACGTTACGAATTGATGCCGTATATTTACTCGCTTGGATACTTCACGCACGAGACCGGGGCTCCGTTCATGCGCGCCTTGTTTATGGATTTTCCGAACGACCCAAAGGTTGCTGACATTGGCGATGAGTATATGTTCGGACCAGCGTTTCTGGTTGCACCCGTAACGGCCCAGGGCCAAACCACGAAGAGTGTTTATCTGCCTGCGGGAACGGCCTGGTACAACTATTGGACAAACGAGCGGGTCGAAGGCGGGCAAAGAATCCAGGTGAGCGCGCCGATTGGTACAATTCCACTTTTCGTCAGAGCAGGATCGATTGTGCCGTTGGGGAGTACTGTCGAGAGCACACATGAAAAACAGAGCATCGCACATGTGAAGGTCTATCCGGGATCAAATGGCGAGTTTACTCTCTATAGCGACGATGGGTTGACGTATGCATATGAGAAAGGCGACAGCCAGATCACACACCTCCACTGGGATGATGCGGCCAAGAAACTAACTCAGACCGGAGCCCCAGCGTGGAGCGGAGATGCAATTGTGGAGGTGGTTTCGCGGCACTAAAGATCTGACTTCTGCGCAGTGAGGTTCCGCACGCCAGGATCGATACTTTCCAGGATATCGATGTCCGCTTTGAACGTATCGGTCCTAGCGCGAGATGGTGCGTGATAACATTTCTACGTTTTGAAACCACCATCGCACCGAGCGAGGTACTGCCGCGCCGGGCGCTTTGCCAGGAAAGCTGAAGCGGTGTCCGCCATGATAAAGAAGCACCTTGCCGCCTTCATCTGTCTTCTGGTCTTTGGCTTTGTTCCGGCGCTTGCGCAGCAACCCCGTTACCCGTTCAACGATCCGTTGCTGCCTATGGAAAAGCGGATCGACAACCTGCTTTCGCTTATGACCATCGACGAGAAGGTCAACTGCCTCAGCACGAATACCGGTGTGCCGCGGCTCGGCGTGATGAGCTATGGCAGCTCCGAAGCATCCACGGCGTGGTCCAGCGGGAAGCCAGAGGCACGCGCCTGGTGGGACGAGAAACTTCTCGGATTTCGCGTCGAGGCCGAGCCCATTCGCGTGATGATCGGTAATTCGTCCGCCGACATCCAACTGACCACCGAGGTGCGTGTTCAATAGAGCGGTACAGCAATGCGCGTGCCCCTACAAACCGTTCAGGTCGCGAATGCCTGGACCGACCCGCGTGCGGAGCGCGGGAGAAATGAGGATTGGGAAGGATGAAGGTCTGTATCATCGCAACCATTCTGTTGGCTTTGTTTCCTGGGAAAGCATTGCAGGCACAGGTGAAGGAACATCCCGTTCCTCGCGTCGTCGAGAACGATGGACGCTACGCCCTGTTCGTGGACGGCGCTCCTTACCTGATACTGGGCGCGCAGTCGAACAACTCCAGCGACTGGCCGGCCACGCTCCCCAAGGTGTGGTCCGCCATCGAGTACCTTCATGCCAACACGCTCGAAACTCCGATCTACTGGGAGCAGTTCGAGCCGAAGCCGGGACAGTTCGACTACTCGCAAGTGGACATCGTCCTCGCTCAGGCCCGCGAGCATCACGTCCATCTGGTGCTGCTCTGGTTCGGCACCTGGAAGAACGGCAGCCAGCACTACATGCCCGAATGGATGAAGCTCGATCCCCAACGCTACTTCCACGTGATGAACAAGAACGGAGAGTATATTGACTCGCCCTCCCCGTTCGCCACCGCGTCTATGGAAGCCGACAAGCGCGCCTTCGGCGCCTTGATGCGCCACCTCAAGCAGGCCGATTCGGAGAGAACCGTCCTGATGGTGCAGGTGGAGAACGAAACCGGCACATACGGATCCGTCCGCGATTACTGTCCTGAGGCGAACAAGCTCTTTGACGGTCCGGTTCCGCCTGAAATCCTGAAGGCCATGGGCAAGACCCCAGCCACGCCCGATGCCAATTGGGAGATGGTCTTCGGTCCCGAAGCCGAGGTCTACTTTCATGCTTGGGCGATCGCCAAATATGTGGGAGAGGTTGCCGCCGCCGGAAAGGCCGCCTACCCGTTGCCTCTGTATGTCAATGATGCATTGCACGATCCGCTCACGCCGGAGGTGCCTGTCACCTACGAGAGCGGAGGCCCCACCGACAACGTGATTCCCATCTGGAAGGCCGAGGCGCCCGCCATCGAGGTCCTCGCGCCCGATATCTATCTGTCAGGCACCGAACAGTATCTTAAGACGCTCGATCTCTACCATCGCCCGGACAATGCATTGTTCGTTCCCGAAACCAGCGGCGCCGCCCGCTCCGCGCGGTTCTTCTTCTCTGCACTTGGCCTGCAGGCCATCGGCTTCTCGCCTTTCGGTCTGGATTACACGCGATCTCAATCCGCCCAATCCGCCGATTCCGATGCTCGAAACGCGTTCCTGGAACCGACAGCGCAGAACTACCGGCTGGTCGGTCCGATGATGCGCGATGTTGCCCGGCTCAATTTCGAGGGCAAGCTACAGGCGGCAGCGGAAGTGGAAGGCGAACCTGCCCAAACACTTCATTTTGGAAACTGGGACGCGGTGGTTTCGTATGGGGTTGGTCGCCGGGGCGGCCCCGCCAAAGGGAATTCCGAGCCCATGGGACGCGCTCTGATCGCTCAACTGGAGGACAACAAGTTTCTGGTGACTGGATACTTTTGCCACGTCGACTTCCGGGCCGCCGGCACAGAGCAGCAGCGGAAATCCGGGAATATCGTAGTGGGAACCGGACAGACGCCCTCGGCTCTCTTCGATGGCAAATGGCAGCATCGCCAATTTCTTCGGGTAGAAGAAGGCACCTACGAAGACGGCGCATTCAAGTCCCAGCGAATCCTGAACGGGGACCAGACAGACTGGGGACTCAACTTTGGTTCAGACCCCGAAGTGCTCCGGGTTTCAGTCGCCACTTATTGACGCGAAGGATCGGAAGTTAGACGCAGTTAAAGAATAACCACGGTCCCTCACACGAACGCATGCGTCGCGATGTTCTGCGTGGGGATCATGTGCGTGGCGCGGCGAGCGTCGATCGAATTGATCAAGTTTCGGGCGCCAGTTGGAGAGTCAATCAAACGAAGCTTAAGCATTCCAGGAAAGGATGTAGTCGAGACCATGGCACCAAAGTCAATGCGACGAGCAAAGAGCAACGCCTTGCCAGG
>ODAK010005103.1_pt1 | contig 13371 bp, 5 predicted proteins | sample 1539591 | NCBI WGS metagenome assembly ODAK01 (sample SAMEA3539303, study PRJEB22396) | soil metagenome | biome: tundra; feature: field; material: soil | place: USA | collected 2010-05 | depth 0.15 m | reverse complement strand
CAACACGATGGTCGATCAGCTCCGCTCGTTCGCGGCCGAGGTCACGCGCGTGGCGCGCGAAGTCGGCACGGAAGGGAAACTCGGCGGGCAGGCCGAGGTGAAGGATGTCGCTGGTACTTGGAAGGATCTGACCGACTCCGTGAACTCGATGGCCGGCAATCTCACGGGCCAGGTTCGCAACATCGCCGAAGTAACGACCGCGGTCGCGCTAGGCGACTTGTCGAAGAAGATCACGGCCGAGGCGCAGGGCGAGATCCTCGAGCTGAAGAACACGATCAACTCGATGGTCGATCAGCTCAACTCGTTCGCTGCCGAGGTTACACGCGTGGCGCGCGAGGTCGGCACGGAAGGAAAGCTCGGCGGTCAGGCGCAGGTCAAAGGCGTGGCCGGTACGTGGAAGGACCTCACCGACAACGTCAACTCGATGGCGTCGAATCTCACGAACCAGGTGCGCAATATCGCGCAGGTGACGACGGCCGTCGCGAACGGCGATTTGTCGAAGAAGATCACGGTGGAAGCGCTGGGCGAGGTGCTGGAGCTCAAGGACACGATCAACTCGATGGTCGATCAGCTCAATTCGTTCGCTGCCGAGGTCACGCGCGTGGCGACGGAAGTCGGCACGGAAGGGAAACTCGGCGGGCAGGCGCAGGTGAAGGGCGTGGCCGGAACGTGGAAGGACCTTACCGACTCAGTGAACTCGATGGCCGGCAATCTCACGGGCCAGGTTCGCAACATCGCCGAGGTCACGACTGCGGTTGCGAACGGCGATCTGTCGAAGAAGATCACCGCCGATGCGCGCGGCGAGATCCTGCAGTTAAAAAACACAATCAACACGATGGTCGATCAACTCAACACGTTCGCCGGCGAGGTCACGCGCGTGGCGCGCGAGGTCGGCACGGAAGGACGGTTGGGCGGGCAGGCGCAGGTGAAGGGCGTGTCGGGCACGTGGAAGGATTTGACCGACTCGGTCAACTACATGGCCTCGAACCTGACGAATCAGGTGCGCAACATCGCGCAGGTGACGACGGCCGTCGCGAACGGCGACCTCTCCAAGAAGATCACCGTCGACGTCAAGGGCGAGATGCTCGAGCTGAAGGACACGGTCAACACGATGGTCGATCAGCTCACTTCGTTCGCCGCGGAGGTCACCCGCGTGGCGCGCGAGGTCGGCACGGAAGGGAAGCTCGGCGGACAGGCAATCGTGAAAGGCGTCGCCGGTACATGGAAGGACCTCACCGACAACGTGAATATGATGGCGTCGAACCTGACGAACCAGGTTCGCGGCATCGCCAAAGTCGTGACCGCGGTCGCACGCGGTGTTCTCAAACAGAAGCTCACGGTCGAGTCGCGCGGTGAGATCGCCGAGCTGGCCGGCACGATCAACGACATGATCGATACCCTGGCTACCTTCGCCGATCAGGTCACGACCGTGGCTCGCGAGGTCGGTGTCGAAGGGAAGCTGGGCGGTCAGGCCAACGTGCCGGGCGCGTCGGGAACGTGGCGCGATCTGACGGACAACGTGAACCAGCTCGCCGCGAACCTCACCACGCAGGTGCGCGCCATCGCCGATGTCGCTACGGCCGTTGCCAAGGGCGATCTCAGCCGGAACATCACGGTTCAGGCCGAAGGAGAGCTCAACGCTCTCAAAGGCAACATGAACGAGATGATCCGCAATCTCCGCGAGACGACCTCGCGGAACACCGAGCAGGACTGGCTGAAGACGAACCTGGCTAAGTTCACGCGGATGATGCAGGGCCAGAAGAACCTGACCAATGTCTCGCAGCTCATCCTCTCCGAGCTGGCGCCGGTGGTCGGAGCGAAACATGGCGTCTTCTACGTCATGGATGCGAACAACAACGGGGGTGAGCCGATCCTGAAGCTTGCCGCGACGTATGCCTACAAAGAGCGGAAGAACCTCAGCAAGCAGTTCCACATCGGCGAGGGAATCGTCGGACAGGCGGCATTCGAGAAGCAGCGCATCCTGCTCCAGAACGCGCCCGACGACTACATCACGATCAGCTCCGGACTCGGTGAAGCGAAGCCGATGCAGATCGTGGTGCTGCCGATCGTGTTCGAAGGTCAGGTGCTCGCGGTGATGGAGCTGGCCACGTTCACGGCATTCAGCGACACGTATCTCTCGCTGCTCGATCAGCTCACCGAATCGATCGGTGTCGTGCTCAATACGATCCAGGCGAACATGAGAACCGAAGAGCTGCTGGTGCAGTCGCAGTCGCTCGCCGAAGAGCTGCAGGCGCAGCAGGAAGAGCTGACTGAGACGAACAAGCGGCTCGAGCAACAGGCGAAGTCGCTCCAGGCCTCCGAGGAGTTGCTCAAGACGCAGCAGGAAGAGTTGCAGCAGACGAACGAAGAGCTGGAAGAGAAAGCGCGGCTGCTGCAGACGCAGAACGAAGAGGTCGAGCGGAAGAATCGCGAAGTCGAGAACGCCAAGCGCCAGCTCGAAGAGAAGGCCCGCCAACTCTCGCTCACCTCGAAGTACAAGAGCGAGTTCCTGGCGAACATGTCGCACGAGTTGCGCACGCCGCTCAACTCGCTCCTCATCCTGGCGAAGCTGCTGTCCGACAACCCGGAGAGCAACCTCACCGGTAAGCAGGTCGACTTCGCGCGAACGATTCATTCATCGGGTCAGGATCTGCTGACGCTGATCAACGACATCCTCGACCTGTCGAAGATCGAGTCAGGAATGATGACGATCTCTCTTGGCGATCTGCCGTTCACCGAGCTCGCCGAGTCGATGGACAAGACGTTCCGGCAGGTGGCCAACGACAAGCGGCTCGATTTCGACATCGATCTCGATCCGAGCCTGCCGAAGTCGATTCATACCGACTCTACGCGCTTGCAGCAGGTGCTCAAGAATCTGCTCGGCAACGCGTTCAAGTTCACGGAGAAGGGCGGCGTGACGCTGCGCGCCGCAACCGTCACCAGCGGCTGGTCGGAGGGACACGAAACACTCGACCGCGCGTCAGCGGTCATTGCCTTCAGCGTTCACGACACCGGCATCGGCATACCGGACGAGAAGCAACGCATCATTTTCGAGGCGTTCCAGCAGGCCGACGCGTCGACGACGCGCAGGTTTGGCGGTACCGGCCTCGGACTCTCGATCAGTCGCGAGATCGCCCGGCTCCTCGGCGGTGAGATTCAAGTCACCAGCGAAGAGAGCGCCGGTTCGACGTTCGTGCTGTATCTGCCGCAGAGCTACATCGCGCCGCGCCGCCGCGAGGAAGAGCGGAGCGGCAATACGCTGGAGACCGCGTTGACACCACAGGTCGAGCAGCGGGATTCCGAGACCCACGAGACGTTCGCGATGCCGTCGCTCGATACACGCCGTACGCGGCGCGGCGAGGAGTCGCACCTCGACGACCTTCAGCTCGTCGTCGAAGAGCAGGTGGCCGACGACCGTGAATCGATCGCGCAAGGCGACCGCGTCGTGCTGATCATCGAAGACGACGTCACCTTTGCCGGCATCCTCCGCGAGATGGCGCGCGACAAGGGATTCAAGAGCGTCATCGCCACACGCGGCGAGGCCGGGTTAAGTCTCGCGCATCGCTATCACCCCGACGCCATCACGCTCGACATCGCGCTGCCCGACATGGAAGGGTGGAGCGTGCTCGACCGGCTCAAGCACGACAAGGCCACGCGCCACATTCCGGTTCACATCATCTCCGGCGACGACGAAACGGCGCGCGGGCTGAAGCTCGGAGCGTTCGCACAGGTTCAGAAGCCGGTGACGAAGGAAGCGCTCGATGAGGCGTTCGCCAGGATCCGCGGCTTCGTGGAGCGCCCGAACAAGTCACTGCTGATCGTCGAAGACAACGAGCAGCAGCGAAGCGCGATCGCCGAGCTGATCGGGGGCGACGGCGACGTCGACATCACGTCGGCGTCGAGCGGCGAAGAAGCTCTCCAGATTCTGCGCGAGCGCCGCTTCGACTGCATGGTCCTCGACCTCGGGCTCCCCGACATGAACGGCTTCGAGTTCATCAACCGTATGAAGAAGGATCTGCAAATCGACGACATCCCCATCGTCGTCTACACCGGCCGCGAGCTGACGAAGAAGGAGGAGACGGAGCTCAAACGGATGGCCGAAGCGATCATCGTCAAGGATGCGCGATCGCCCGAGCGGCTGCTCGACGAGACCGCGCTCTTCCTGCATCGTGTCGAGGCGAATCTACCCGAGGAGAAGCGGCAGATCCTCGAGCAACTGCATGAGTCCGATCCGGTGCTGGCCGGCAAGAAAGCGCTCATCGTCGACGACGACATGCGCAACATCTACGCACTGACCAGCCTCCTGGAACGGCACAAGATGGATGTGCTCTACGCCGAAAGCGGCGCCGACGGCATCGAGCAGCTCAGGAACAACCCCGACATCGACGTCGTGCTGATGGACGTGATGATGCCGGAGATGGACGGCTACGAGGCGATGCGCCGCATCCGCTCGATGGAGGAGTACAAGAACCTTCCGATGATCGCCCTGACCGCAAAAGCTATGAAGGGTGACCGTGAGAAATGCATGGAGGCCGGAGCAAGCGACTACATCACCAAGCCGATCGACGCGCAGCAGTTGATCTCGTTGCTAAGGGTGTGGCTGTATTTGTAGACGAGAGCGTACGTAGGCGGATAGTTGGGCGATTGTTGAACAACGCCGGGCGACCTCCTATGAACGGTTGCGCGGTTTCGATTCTCGAGCGAGCTGAGGCTACTAAAGTGGCGGTTGAATGGGAGGAGGCAACGGGGTTGGCGCAACGGCCGGTAGGACTGGCGTTACCACGAGTATTCCATCGGCATAGCCTCGGCTGATATTGAATGGGTGGCGCTTTGCTTCCCGCTGCTCTCGATCGGAGAGAGCGCCAACCGTTGCTTGATGGTGATGGATTGGGCACAGGATCATCATGTCTGCCGCTTTGTGTTCAGGACGCTGCGCGAAAGAGATGATGTGGTGATACTCGAAAAATGGGTGTCCGCAACTGCAGCATCCGAAGCCACCTTCTTGCCGAAGCTGCCGTCTTAGCTTTGATGGAATGTCCCGCTTAGACATTTGGCACGGGTTTGCGGCCACCTACTCCTTATAAATCAACACATGCGGCACCCCATCCGGGCCGATCCATCCCCGGTACATCCCTTCGCTGTTGAACGGCATGGCGAAGTTGCCTTTGCGGTCTAGGATGATGGCGCCGCCGTCGCCTTTGACGGCTTCGAGTTTCTTGTGGATGACTTCGTTGCCCGCCTGTTCGACGGTCAGGCCTTTGTATTGGTAGAGCGCGGCGATGTCGTGGGCGACGGTCCAGCGGATGAAGAACTCGCCGGTGCCGGTGCAGGAGACGGCGACGGAGTCGTTGTCGGCGTAGGTGCCGGCGCCGATGATCGGGGAGTCGCCGACGCGGCCGTATTGCTTGTTGGTCGTGCCGCCGGTCGATGTGCCTGCTGCGAGATTGCCAGCACTGTCGAGCGCAACCGCGCCGACGGTGCCGTGGCGGGTCTCATCGTCTGACTTGATCTCTGCGTGCGGATGGTCCAGACGCTCCTGCTCCTTGAGCAACTCCTGTTGCAAGCCTTTCCAGCGGCGCTCGGTCCAGAAGTACGACGGGTCGACGATCTCGAGGCCCATCTTCGTGGCGAAGAGCTCTGCACCGCGGCCGACCATCATCACGTGCGGCGACTTCTCCATCACCGCGCGGGCCGCGGAGATCGGATTGCGGATGATCGTCACGCCTGCGACGGCGCCCGCCATCTTTGTCTTTCCTTCCATGATCGCGGAATCGAGCTCGTTCTTTCCCTCGTGCGTGAAGACCGCACCCTTGCCTGCGTTGAAGAGCGGCGAGTCTTCGAGGACGCGGATTCCGGCTTCGACGGCGTCGACGCTCGTGCCGCCTTTCATGAGTACGCCTTGGCCGGTGCGCAGCGCCTGCTCCAGCGTCTCGCGATATTGTCTTCCCATGTCCGGCGTCATACTGCCGCGCGTGATCGTTCCCGCGCCTCCGTGCATCACGAACATGATGTGTGGCGGCGCTTTCTGCTGGGCGTGGACGGCGAACGGAATCAGCAGGGCGAGCAGCATCGACAGTCGTTTCATGAGGCGCATTTTTGCATGATCCGCCGGTTCGCGTTTGCCGCGATTTTCTTCGCTGCCACAGCCTTCGCTCAGGCGCCGCATGGAGCGTGGCGCACGATCACGACGCCGCACTTTCGCGTTCACTATCCGGCGCGGTACGAAGCGTGGTCGATCCGCGCGGCATCGCGGCTCGAGTCGGTGCGCACGGCAGTGGTGGCCGAGGTGGGGTTTGCGCCGGAGACGGTAACGGATGTGATCGTCGAGAACCCGATCGCGGAGCCGAACGGCGCCACCATTCCGCTGTTGGATACGCCGAGGATTGTGCTGTATCCGGAGGCGCCGGAGCCGGAGATCGCGATCGGCGAGTATTCGAACTGGATCGATCTGCTGACCGTCCACGAGACCGCGCATCTCGTCCATCTGCTGCGGCCGTCGCGCAATCCGGTCGAGCGGGCGATGGCGCATCTCCTTCCGCTCAATCCGATCACGCTCCACGCGCCGCGCTGGGTGCTGGAGGGATACGCGACCGTGATCGAAGGACGCATCACCGGCAGCGGACGTCCGTCGGGAGCGATGCGTGCGGCGGTGCTGCGGACGTGGGCGATGAACGGCCAGCTTCCGACCTACTCCCAACTCGATTCCGACCCTCGCTTCCTCGGCGGATCGATGGCCTATCTCGCCGGCTCGGCCTTTCTCGAATGGCTCGTGCAGCGGAGCGGGCCCGATTCGCTGCGCCATCTTTGGGCGCGAATGACAGCGCGCCAGCGGCGCAGTTTCGATAACGCCTTCACGGGCGTGTTCGGCGAATCACCGGAGCGTTTGTACGGGCGTTTTTCCGCGGAGCTGTCCGAAAACGCGATGACGCTCCGACGTGCCGGTGGCTGGCGGGAAGGGGAGTTGTGGCAGGAGACATCGCGGGGCAGCGGCGATCCAGCCGTCTCACCCGACGGCAAGGACCTGGCCATGGTGCTGCGCGATGCGAAGGGAAAAGCAAAGTTGGTCGTCTATTCGACAGGAGCGAACGAAGAGGAGACGAAGGCGCAGAAGCGGATCGCCGAGATGTTGCGGCGCGATCCGGAAGACGTCGCGCCCGTTCGAAACAAACCATTTCCGCGCAAGCCGCAACATTCGTATGAGCCGGCGGATGGTGGTGGCATCGAGAATCCGCGCTGGACGCGCGACGGCGCGGCCATTCTCTTCACGCACAAACAGCCCGACATCGACGGCTTGCTGCATCACGATCTCTTCCGCTGGACGCCGGCTACAGGACGCGTCGAGCGGCTGACGCACCTCGCCGACGTGAAGGACGCCGATCTGCTCGATGCCACGCACGCAATCGCCGTTCGCAATCGATTCGGTGCGTCGCAACTCGTGATCGTCGACTTGACGACCGGCAACGTCACGCCGCGAACGGAGCCATCGTTCGACGTCGTCTACTCGCATCCGCGCGTCGCCGCGGATGGCCGCATCGCCTGGGCCGAGCATGCGGACGGAGAGTGGCATGTCGCCATCGACGGCAGGCGCTTGGCCACCATCGGCGCATTCGCTCCTGAATGGGGAGCGAACGGCGCGTTGATCGCGGCCGTGGCAGGGCGCGGCTTCATCGACGTCGCGAAGTTCGATACACGTAGGTCGGACTCTCCAGTCCGACAAGGTCTCTCAGTCGGACTAGAGAGTCCGACCTACGTCACACGAGTCTCCGGAATGGCCATCGATCCTGCGCCGTCGCCGGACGGTTCGCTCTATTTTATGTCGATCGAGCCGCACGGTTTCGTCTTGCGGCGTCTCGCGGATACGAGTGCTGCGCTGCAGACGAAGCTGGCATTCGATCGCTCACTCGTTCCCGCCACGGCCGTTGCATTGCGCGACCAGCCGGTGACGCCGCACGACTACGGCATCGGCCGTCAGGAGTGGCGGTCGATTTTCGGCGGTCAGTACACCGCCTTCGGCCACACGTCCGAGCTTGGGATCCGCTTCGGCGACGTCGCGGGGCGACTCGATACGATTCTGATCGGCGCGTTCGGCAGCCGTGCAATGCCCCGCGGGATCGCGATCGCGTCCACGTGGCGTGCCCTTCCGATCGACCTCGGCGCGCATCTCTTCGAATCGCACGACAGCCGAGGAGTGGAGTTGCGAGGGACGCGCGAGATGGAGTTTCCGCTAGCGGGGCTCTCCGTCAGCGGCGGAGAGCTGTTTGAGCGGAATCGTAATCGTGCATTCTTTGATGTCCATGCCGCGACGTGGCAACGCCGTATCGCTTCCGAGCGAATCGACGTCGCTGCCGATTCGGCGAATCACGCGCAGGCCACGGCGCGCGCTTCGATGCACCTCGGCGGTCTCACGTTCGGCGCTGCGCTCGGCGCCGGGCGAAACCTCTCCCTCGGCGGCGCAGCATCGACGATCGAGCCGGACTCGCTGCTGATCGCGCGCATTCTCGATCCGGCGCTGGAGCGCGATTCGGTGACCGGCAAGAGCTATCGGCAGGAACGCCTGTCGATCGGCAGATCAGAGCTCTCGTTGTTCTGGCAGCGCCATCACCTCGGAAGCGACACCGATCTCCTCGGCATCGAGAGCAGCATGTCCGTGCCACCGATGCCGATCGTGAAAACGCCGGCGCTTCAGCTCACCGGCGGCGTCGCGCGCGTGCACGCCACGCGCAAGACGCGCGCGTGGCTGACGATGCGATGGAGGCCGTGAGTGTTGCGGGTGTCGGTTTTCGGGGGTCGGGGGTCGGAGATAGAGCAAACCGTTTCACGCGGAGACGCGGAGATCGCGGCGGACCACTACGACTCCCGACTCCCGAAACGCGACACCCCCAACCCAGCTATCATCCCCCGCGCATGATGCACTTCCACAACGGGGACGTTTCGGCGTTGCTGGCGCGGCGGGCGGGGGTTCCGGGGCGGCATGTGCCGTTTCATGAATCGCTGATCAGCGGGCCGGTGCAGCCGAGCCTTCCGCTGCACGAGTGGGTGGAAGTGCGGGCGGCGTTTCTTTCCGAACAGTATGGCGGGCATCTTCTGCGGGTTCGCAATGAGCTGCTCGAGCAGGAGAACGTGATCGACCGCGCGCACGAGGAAGAGGAGGTCATCCTCTGGTTCGAGCACGACCTCTATTGCCTCGTTCATCTTCTTTATTTCTTCGCGCGTCTGTCGAAAGTGCGGCGCATCTCGCTCATCTGGTGCGCCGAGCCGGTCGGCACGCAATCGGAGGAGGATCTCTTTGCGCGATTCGATTCGCGCGCTGCGGTCACTCCGGCGATGAACAGCGCGGCGAAGCTAGCCTGGAGTGCGTTCACGAATGCCGATCCAACGTCCCTCAATCGGTTTCTTAGTGCGGACGTTGCCGACTTCCCGTTTCTTCGCGACGGCTTTCTGCTTCACGCCTCGCGCTTTCCGTCGACGCGCAACGGACTCGGCGAAGTCGAGCGCCGCGCGGTCGAAGGCATCGATGCGGGCGCCAGCGATTTCGTCTCGCTCTTCACGCGCTTCGACCAGACACCGCCGCGCTTCGGTTTCGGCGACGGCGAGTTTCTGCGGCATCTCAAGCATCTCGCCAGCGCAGCCGTGCCGGTGATCACGATCATCGGCGAAGAGAAAGCGAATCCGCCGAAGGCCCTTTTCACGCTGACGCCGGCGGGGCGGAACATGATGGAAGGGAAGATCGACTTCGTCGAGATCAACAACCCGAGCTTCTGGCTCGGCGGGACGCACCTGACGCGCGAAAGGATGTGGCGATGGGACGGCGAGCGACGCCAGATCGTGCCGAGCCCGCCTGCCACCTCGTAAGGTTCGAGGCGGCGGATGAAGTCGGCTTGGCCGGCTTGCTGTACGAACCGACGCGCGCGACGAACCGCGCCATCATCTGGCTGCACGGCCTCGGTGGGTCGGTCTTCGAATCGCGGCGCACGAATCTTCTTGCGCAAACCTTCATCGATCGCGGCATTGCGTTCTTTCCGTTCAACAACCGCGGCTCCGGACTCGTCCGCCGCGCCGGCCCCAGCCTCGGCGGCGCATCATTCGAGCGCATTCGCGACTGTGTCGCCGACATCGAGGGCGCGATCCGCGAGCTTTGGCACCGCGGATATCGCGATTTGACACTGGCCGGTCACTCCACCGGCGCGAACAAGATCGCCGTCTACGACCACTACAAGCCGCGCAACCGCGTGAAGCGCTACGTTCTGATCGCGGGCGGAGACGACACCGGCTTGCTCTACGATCAACTCGGCAAGCGGCGCTTCCAGTGGATGCTGACCAGGTCACGAGCGATGATCAAAGCGCGGCGCGGAGACGAGCTGGCGCCGCGCCGTGCCGGCCAGACGATGATGAGCTGGCGCTCGCTCTACGACGTGGCCAATCCGAACGGCGACTACAACGTCTTTCCGTTCATGGAAGCGATGCGTGGCGTCCGACTCTCGCGCCGTCCGCTCTTTCGTTATACAAACGCCATCCGCAAGCCGTCGCTCTACATCTACGGCGATCGCGACGAGTACTGCTTCGGCGACGTGCCTCGCTGCGTGTCCATCCTCGCGGAGCACGTCAACGACCGCGCAGAGCTCATCGTCATGCGCGACGCCGATCACGGCTTCAGCGGCGGGGAAGGGGAGTTGGGGACGCTGATTGCGGAGTGGATTGGATAGCGAAATACAATCCGCCGCCGTGAACTGGACCATTGAGCAGAGCGAGATTGGCCGTATCGTCGTCCCTCCGTCGCTACCCGAAGGACTGGCGCTCTTTTGCACGACCATCGATTTCGAAGGACGGCTCAACGATGACGTCGCTGCGCAGTTGATGCGCGTTGTTCGCGATCGATTCGGGATCAACACCACGCTTTCCAGTTGCACGCAGGTCCACGGCAAGAACGTGGTGAATGCGACTGCGGTCGAACGATGGCGTGAGTGCGACTCCTGCGATGCGCTCTGGTCGGCATCGAAAGGCGCAGCGCTCGCGATCAAGATCGCCGATTGCCTGCCGGTCTCGATTGCCGACATGCAGCACGGCGTCATCGCCAACGTCCACTCTGGCTGGCGCGGTGCGGCGCGGCGGATCACGGCGGAGATGCTCGATGTGCTGGAGCGCGAGACGGAATTCGATGGCGGCGTTGCCCAGGCGTGGCTCGGCCCGACGATCAGAGCGTGCTGCTTCGAGGTGGGGGAGGAGGTCGTCGATCAACTTCGCGCCTCGTACGCCGATATCGAGACGTTCGTCGACCGCAGCCGTGTGAAGCCGCACGTCGACGTTGCCGGACTCACCGCGGCGCTGCTCGTGCAGCGAGGCTTCGCGCCGGAAAACGTTCACGACTCGGGGCTTTGTACGCGTTGCGATGACTCGATCTTTCACTCCTATCGCCGCGATCCGAAGCGAGGTGGACGGAACCTTGCACTTCTCGCTCGTTGATGAAGAGACGAGAGACAAGCGACAAGAGATCAGAGATCAGGGGGTGGAGATGCCGCTGTCTCTGAGCCTGACTAGCCCGGACATCAGATTCTCTTGCCCTGATCTCTAATCGCTTGTCTCTGATCGCTGATTTCGGATCCCAGTTCAAACCATGCCGACCTTCGCAGCCCATCTCCCTCGCCGCCGCACCGTCTTCCAGGTGATCTCGATCACCGTTGCGGTGATCCTCGTCCTGATTCTCGGCTTGACGCTCTACGTCTACAAACAATCCGTCGGAAAGTTTGAGATCCGGCGCCTTTCGCTGCCGACGCGAATCTTCACCGACTTCACCCCGCTTCTTGGCGGCGTGGTGCTGGCTCCCGACGATCTCGTCGAGAAGCTCGTCCGCCTTGGCTACCGTCAGGCGGACTCGCTCACTCGGTCGGGCGATTTCGTGCCGGGCAGCAATCAGATCGACGTCTACACGCGTTCGTTCACGCATCCAACCGGTGAGTACCCTTCGCAGCCGGTGCGCATCGCATTCATGAATGGTGCGATCAGCTCCGTCGTCTCTCTGCGCCAGGCCTCGCCGATCGACAACGCAGCGCTGGAACCGGAGCTCCTCACATCGATCCTGAGCGATCAGCTCGAGAACCGGCGTCCCGTCACGCTCGATCAGGTGCCGAAGTCTCTGCAGGATGCCGTCGTGGCGACCGAAGACGTCCGTTTCTGGCATCACCCGGGCGTCGATCCGATCGGTCTGTTTCGGGCGCTGTTTCGCAACATCCGCGCGGGTGGAGTGGCCGAGGGGGGATCGACGCTGACGCAGCAGTTGGTGAAGAACTACTACCTGACGAACGAGCGGACCTACAAACGAAAGGCCATCGAGGCGTTCATGGCGGTGATTCTCGACGCCAAATACTCGAAGAAGGAGATCCTCGAGGCCTACCTCAACGACATCTACCTCGGGAGGAACCGTTCCATCTCGATCCTCGGAGTGGGTGAGGCCGCGCGGTTCTACTTCGGCAAACCGGTGACCGATCTCACGCTCGCCGAGTCCGCGCTGCTGGCGGGCATGATCCGCAGTCCGAACAACTACTCGCCGTTCACGCATCCGGAGCTGGCCCTGCAACGCCGCAGCACGGTCCTCGGCCTGATGCTCAATCAGAAAAAGATCACGCGCGATGAATACGACAAAGCGATGGCCACGAAGCTGCCACCGCGTCCGTTCCGGCAGCGCAGCGGCCTGTCGTCCATCCCGTACTACGTCGACCGCGTGCTGCAGGAGATGGCGCGCGACTACGGCATCAAGGACGTCAAGGGCCGCGGGCTGCAGATCTACACGGCCATCGATCTGAATGCGCAGGACACCGCCGCGCGCACCATCGAGGCAGGTCTTTCGGCGCTGGAGAAGGGGAGCAGGCGTCTGCTCCGGCCCGATCAGCCGCTGCAAGGCGCGCTCATCAGCGTGGACGTTCCGACGGGTGAGATCCGTTCGTTGATCGGCGGCCGCAACTTCGACATCAATCAATTCAATCGAGCGCTCAACGCCAAACGTCAGATCGGATCGCTCGTCAAGCCGTTCGTCTACGCCACCGCTTTCGAGCCGAGCTTATCGAATCAGAACATCACGCCTGCCACGCTCGTGAGCGACACGCGATTCGTCTACAAGCGCAAGTTCTCCGACGACTGGTCGCCGCGAAACTACGAAGACGTTTACCACCAGACCGTGACTGTGGCGCAAGCGCTGGAGCAGTCGCTCAACTCGGCGTCGGTGCGCATTGGTCTTGCCTGCGGGCTCGAGCCGATCGTCAAGACTGCGCACATCCTCGGCGTGACGTCCGACCTCGACTCAAAGAATCCTTCGATGCTTCTGGGCGCCGTCGATGTCGCGCCGATCGAGATGGCCGACGCGTACGCGACGATTGCCCG
>ODAK010005102.1_pt1 | contig 13371 bp, 11 predicted proteins | sample 1539591 | NCBI WGS metagenome assembly ODAK01 (sample SAMEA3539303, study PRJEB22396) | soil metagenome | biome: tundra; feature: field; material: soil | place: USA | collected 2010-05 | depth 0.15 m | reverse complement strand
AGTATTACTACTTTGTGGATGCTACGACGCTAACTGCGCCCATCTCGCGGGGCGTTTTTCCCGCACCCTACGCGCTCCACATCGCCAGCACGGCTCCCCTGGTGGCGATGCCAAGTGCAAGTTGTTTACTGCCTGGTTGCGGTGGCACCGATAACCCCTTTGCGGGAAGCATCTTTGTTCGCATCTGCCCGACGACAAGCACCTGTCAAGAAGGCGATGTTTTTCAAGTAACAAACCAGGGCATCAAGGGTTCCCCCTCTATAAGTGTCCTCGCCAATTCGGGAACGAACGTGGCTATCGCGAACTCTTATGTCGGTACCGAGAAGGTCCAGGTTGCACAGTACGGCCATCAGGCGTACACGCTTCCTCAGAACATGCCGCCCTGGCAAAATGTGATGCTGTATGGCACCGCGGCCCCGGCGTTCCGGGTCGACATTGGCGTGCCGGACACGACGAACGGCTGGCAACCACCGGCCTGGAATTGCGGCTACTCGACGTGCAATAGGGGCGACCGCGACATGTTCTACGGCACTGGCTGCACCACGCTCTATTGCTCAGCGCAGCAATGGTCTTCCCTGCCCTGCGTCAACGGGAAGTACAATAGCCCGCTGGCTGGCGGTAGATCGCGGGACTGTTCGCCACTGGCGCGGCGGGACTATACGAATGCCATTGTGCTGATGCGCACAGCGCGCACCGGCGGCACGCTGCCCACGGCGCCGGAGGAGTGGACGACTTACAGCAAACTGATCGACCTGTCCAGCTTCGAGGCGAGATGCGCACCCTTCTGCGTGTATTACCAGCTGCGTTCCGACGGAACGACCGATCCCGGGGCCAGCAGCCTGACCTTGCGCGGTTCCGAGGCTGCGATCCTGATGAAAGCGCCGGTCACGCATTAAACCCGGTTATCTTGGCGGAGACTGCACGTCGCCAGCCTCCGTCCGCTGCAACAGTGACGAATTTTGGCTTGAGGCTGCACGCACTGACGCCCAGGCCAGTGATGGCCAGAATTCCCAGCTTTGTCGATGATCGCATGCATCACCTCGAGTATGTTCAACTGTGCCGGTTACACCCCCCAGTGATCGACGCTCTGTCATCGTGGACCGTCAGCCGCAACCCCAAGTATCGATCGGGAATCACGCATCATGTCGACCAATCACGGCCACCCGAATACTGGTTGCGCCGGCATGCGAATTGGTGAGGTTGACTCTTCCGTATTCAGCAGCTTTCGATGTAAATTGTAGGGAGAGAGTACTTGTTTCGCGCCGTGCCAACTTAATAATTGCTGCACCGTAATGGTTGCTCAACGTCTTCGCACGGGCAAGGTCAGAGGAGTGAAATATTTCGCGAAATAGTCCGTCTTCGAACGTCCACCGCCGGTTTCGCGTGGCGCTGGTGGGGGCCGGCGAGATCTCCAGTACCCATATTACGGCGCTGAAGGCGCTCGCTGACTGCGTAGATGTCGTTGCGGTTTGCGATCTCGACTTGGCGAAGGCGCGTGCATTCCAGCAACAGAATGGAATCCCGGCCGTATTCGCGAGCCTGGGGGCGATGCTCGAAGAGACACGACCCAATGTTGTGCATGTTCTTCTGCCTCCACCCGTTCACGCCAGCGCTTCCGAGACATGCTTGTCTGCGGGCAGCCACGTATTTGTGGAGAAACCTTTCTGCCTCTCGCTTGAGGAATGCCATCATGTGCAGGCACTGGCTAAACGCGAGGGCCTGCAGATTGGGGTCAATCATAATCTGACGTTCATGCCCAGCTTCCTTGCTCTACTGGATGCGATCCGCTTTTGTCGTCTGGGCGCGCTGGAGCAGGTTCAGGTCATCTACACTATCCCCATGCCGTCTCTGGGATCCGGGCCCCATACCCAGTGGATGTTCAGCGCAACCGAGCGCCTGCTCTTCGAACTCGGTCCGCATCCCCTTTCCATCCCGTGCCGCTTGCTCGGGCGAGTCACCCGGGCCAGCACGGCTGTTTCCGGGGAAATGAGACTCAGCAACGGAACTCGCTTCTTCAGTAACTGGCAAACGTCGCTGGTGTGTGAGCGTGGTAACGCGCAGTGTACTCTTGCAGTCGGGAGCGGCTACTTTGCGGCCGCCGTTCATGTAATCGGACAAGACGCCGAGGCGCTCGTAGATCTCCGCCGCAACACCTTCCAGCTAATCGAGAAGACACGCTATCTGCGCGTAGACGATATGGTGAATGGATGGACGAACGCCTACGGCCTTGTGCGACGTAATCTGTCGAATTTCAAAGCTTATGCCACGGGGGCGGCCGGGTTATGCCCCCCCTACCTGCAGCAAAATCTGTCGGTGAACGCCAGCATTGCTGCATTTTATCGCGCCCTCGCCGCTGGACGTACTCCGAGAATCGATGGCGCTGAGGGTACGGCGGTCGTCGAGGCCTGCGAGATGGTCGCTGATAGCGCCTTTGCGTTCTTGACCAACCAGGAGGGCCGAGTCGTTGCCGGGTGAACGGATTGTGGTCATCGGAGGTGCGGGTTTCATCGGCAAGCGGCTCACCAGCATGCTCGCCGAAGGCGGCTGCCATGTCGTTGTTGTGAGCCGTTCTGCCGGAGCACGGCGCAGCACCAGCCCACGCGTGGAATATTGTTTCGGGAGTGTCTCCGACAAGGAACGCATGTGGCAGATCGTTGCCGGGGCCTCGGTGGTTTACGACCTTTCGCTGGGTGGCGGACCGCAATGGGAGGATTATGAGCGTGAGGTGATTGGAGGCGCCACCAACGTAGCGCGTGCGTGCCTCGAGCACGGGGTGCGACGCTTGATCTACACCAGCACCACCGCGGCGCTTTACCTTGGCGCGAGAGGTTCTGTTACCGAAGAACGCCTGGGCAACGAAGCCGGCCGCTCGGATCGGGGAATGTATTCGCGCGGCAAGAGCCTGTCGGAGAATGTACTGATGGAACTCCACCGCAACGAGAAGCTGCCCGTTGTCATCTTCCGCCCCGCCGTCGTGCTGGGTAGCGGTGGCATGATGGTCCATGCCGCACTCGGCGATCGCGTCAACGACATCTGCATACTCGGTTGGGGGCGAGGCAGAACGCCCTTGCCTTGTGTTCTCGTCGATGACGTTGCCCGGGCGCTGCTGCTGGCGAAAGACACACCCGGTATCGATGGCTTGACCTTCAACCTCGCGGGAGACGTGCGTCCCACCGCCGCCGAATACGTGGCCGCGATGCGCGAGCGCACCCTCCGCAACTTCCGCTTCTACCCGCGCAGCATTTTGAGAATCTACGGTGGCGAACTCAGCCGCTACCTTATTAAGGAGATCGCCCGTAAACCTGGCAACAGTAAGGTCGGTTACCGTGACTTTAAGAGTGGCGCGTTGGTTACGCAGCTCGATTGTTCCCTTGCCAAGCAGAAGCTGGGCTGGCAACCGGTATCCGACCGGGAGGAATTCTTTCGCCAGGCGCTGGATGTTTTCGTGAAGCCCATCGCCCCGGGAGACATCCGTCTCGAAGCACCCGACTAGTGATGCCAGGCTGTAGTAGCTGACCAAACGATAAGCCAGTGTATATTTAGCTCTTGCAGCCTTATACGACGGTTTCTCTGCACGAATTTGGAATGACGGCTCAACTCACATCAATCGGCCTGGCTCTGCTCATTTTCCCGTTAATCATCTGGGTGCCGGGCATGGTGCTGGCCTATAGTACGAATCTCCTTGAGTTTCGAACTCGTCCTGTTCCCACGCAAATCGCTGTTGGGCTGCTGATCTCAATGTCCTGTCTTCCCATTGTGAGTTATCTCATGGCACGCGTCGGCGGGTTTCGTAGCGTGTGGGTGTTTTATGGAATCGTGTGGTCAGTGGCTGCCATATTGTTGCTGCGTCATGGGAAGCAGTTGTCACGGGCAGTGCGAGACTTGTTCGCCAACCGCCGTGGCACGGTGGTGTTGATCGCCATTTGCATGATCGCGGGCGCCCTTTTTGAAATGGACTGGGTCTCGTCGAACGGCGTCCGTCCCAATCTCTGTAACATGGACGCCACCGCTCACGTTGCGACCACGGATGCATTGACCCGCACCGGCGTCCCCCCGGTCAATCCGTTTGTCTATCCCGGCTATCCTGTCCACCTGATGTACTACTACGCTTGGTACATTATGTGCAGCCTGGTGGACCAGCTGGGAGGGACGGCGGTCACGGCGCGCTCGGCGGTTCAAGCCGGAAAGATCTACATTGGCTTGGGCGTAGTTGCGCTGATCGTTGCCTTCCTCGAAATCGCCGGGGCCCGCCTGCTGCCCGGCGTCAAGCGCATTCGAACCGGAGTAGCTGTCGCCCTCCTGACTATCACCGGCCTCGATCTCATTCCGTGGGTGTTCCTCCGCATTGTTCATCGGCTGACAGGAAAAGGGCCGGGGTTGCTGCTAAGCATAGAGTGGTGGAATGAGCAGGTGACCGCATGGTTGGGCGCGATCCTGATGTCGCCCCATCATCCTGCCGGCCTGATCATGTGTCTCACGGGACTGTTGCTGCTGCTGGGTATCTGGATCCAGCCTTCGCGGAAGTGGGTGCTGATGGGGCTGGCTTCGCTGGCATTCGCGTCGGCGGCGGCGACCTCTGTGTATGTGACCCTGGCCTTCGCCGCAGGCTTATTTCTGTGGCTCGGTTTTGCCGCGATGCATGGCTGGTGGGAGGACGTGTTTCGCATTTGCCTCGTTGGTGTCGTTGCCGGCGTTCTATATATACCGATGGCAATGGAGTTGGCGGCGGCCTCCAGAACTGCCGGCTTCCCGATCGCGTTCACCATCCGGGCTTTTGAGCCTGTGGACTACTGGTTGCCGTCCATCATCCATTCTCTAAAGGGCTCGCATCTCATCTACCTTCTTCGGCTCGTGTTCCTTCCGTTGAACTATTTCCTCGAGCTCGGCTTCTTTGCTGTCGCCGCCGTTCTTTACTGGCGCTGGCGCCGATCGCGGGGTGGGCCGTTAGCGAAAGAAGAGTCTTTGCTCGCCTGCGTCGGCTTGGGCAGCGTTCTGGTTTGCACCTTTCTGCATTCCACGATTCGGTGGAACGACTTGGGCTGGCGGGGCTTTCTGGTGGCTCAATTTGTGCTGCTACTGTGGGCGGTGCCGGTGGCGCAGACGTATCTGGAGAGGAAAGAACCGAACGCGTCAGCTCCTACTTCAATTCTGCGCTGGCCTTTACTGGTGGGATTCTGCTTGCTGATCGGTCTCGCGGGTACGGTAGTTGAGATTTTCAATATGCGTACCAATTTCTGGGGTCCAGTGGGACCCCAGACTATCGCAACTCGCGACGCCTATGTTTGGATAGATCAACACACGCCACGGGACACGGTGGTCCTGTTTAATCCTGATGAGGATATCGAGTACTTCAACGCACTTTACGGCCATAGACAAGCCGCCGTGGACGGTCGAATTTATGCATTTAACTTCGGCGGAGTCGCCGAAAACAAGACCGGGGTGCTGGACGACGCGCTCGAACTGTTTGCGAAAGATGAAAGCGTCGATGATGTGCGCAAGATAAGCGACCGCTACCATGTGGGCGCTATCGTCGTACTAGCCAGCGACCCGGTATGGCAAGACTCCGCGTCGTGGGTTTGGAAACTGCACCCCGCGTTTACAACCGATTCGTCCAGAGTATTCGTAACCGCGCAAGCTGCTGGGCAGTAGGTCCTCCGGTGAGCGCTAGAGCAGAAGATGTCCGAAGCATCGGGCAGGATGGCTAGGAATGAAAACGATCATACTTGCGGGAGGCCTTGGGACCCGGCTGGCCGAAGAAACCGCGCTTCGTCCCAAGCCCATGATTGAGATTGGCGGCCGCCCGATGCTCTGGCATATTATGAGCACCTATGCCAAGTTTGGTCATAAAGACTTCTTGGTTGCCTGCGGCTACAAAGGTGAGATCATCAAGGAGTATTTCCGGAGCTACGCAATTTACAGCAGTGACCTCTTTGTGAATTTGCGCGACGGCACCTATACCGTTGCCAACCCCTGTGGTCCTGACTGGCAGGTTGGTCTTATTGATACCGGTCAAGAAACCATGACGGGTGGCCGGCTTCGCCGGCTCAAGGCTTTAGTTGGTCAGCAGACTTTCATGGTTACTTACGGAGACGGCGTAGCCGACATCGACATAGGGGCGCTTGTTGCCTTCCATCGCAAGCAAGGAAAGCTGGCAACCGTGACTGCGGTCTCTCCCATTGCGCGGTTTGGCAGCTTGCAATTGAACGAAGACCGCGTTGTGCAGTTTGCCGAGAAGCCCCGCTCTGGTGAAGGCTGGATCAATGGCGGGTTTTTTGTATTCGAGCCCCCGGTCCTCGATTACATTTCCAGCGACCAAACCATGCTGGAAGGGGAACCACTGGAACGACTGGCTTCGGAGGGTCAGTTGGCCGCCTACCGGCACAAGGGTTTCTGGCACCCCATGGACACTCTGCGCGACAAACACTTCCTGGAAACGCTCTGGGCCAGTGGTGAAGCACCTTGGAAGGTGTCGTGATGCACAACGGTTTCGCCAGTTTCTACCGCGGGAAGAAAGTCCTTGTAACCGGACACACCGGCTTCAAGGGCGGCTGGCTAGCTTCCTGGTTGAAACTGCTCGGTGCTGAAGTTACTGGTTTCGCAAGGCCACCGGCAACAGAGCCCAATCTATTCACTGCCGCCTCGGTCGACATCGGCATGCAGTCGGTTATTGGAGAAATCCAGGATCTCACCCAGGTCCGCGACCTGTTCAATCGGGTCCAGCCCGAGATCGTCATTCACAACGCAGCCCAGGCGATTGTGCGCCGCTCCTATCGCGATCCAGTTGAAACCTATGCGACGAATGTCATGGGCACCGTGCATATTCTGGCGGCTGCGCAGCAGACTTTATCGGTCCGTGCGGTTGTCATAGTAACCAGCGACAAGTGCTATGAAAATCGGGAGCGGGTAGATGGTTATCGTGAAGAAGATCCGATGGGTGGCCACGATCCCTACAGCTCCAGTAAAGGAGCGGCTGAACTGATAACGGCGGCCTACCGTCGGTCATTCTTCAGCGGACAAGGCAGCGCGGCAATCGCCTCCGTCCGGGCCGGCAATGTCATCGGAGGGGGAGATTGGTCCGAAGACCGTCTGATCCCCGACATCGCCCGCGCTATCAGTTCAGACACTCCAATCATAATCCGAAGTCCGGGATCCATTCGTCCTTGGCAGCACGTACTTGAACCCCTTCGAGGATATTTGCTTGTAGCTGAGCGCTTATGGAGGGAGGGTAGGAAGTACGCCGAAGCCTGGAACTTCGGACCCCGACAGGAAGATGCCGTGACGGTTTCCGAAGTAGCTCGCCGGGTCATCGCAAAGTGGGGTTCGGGGAAACTGGAGATTCGGCCTGACCCAACTGGACCTCACGAAGCAAAATATCTGCAGCTGAACTGTGGTAAGTCGGCGCGGCTGCTGGGATGGAGACCCGAACTAAGGCTCGAGCAGGCCCTGGATTGGACCGTGGAGTGGTATCGATCATACTATGAGCGCTCGTTGCCGGCGCGGGAAGTTACCCAGCACCAGATTCAGTCCTATATGGAAGCGTCCAAGCTATGACGTCCTTCCGCTCCGCTCTCATAACTGGCGCAACCGGGTTCATTGGCTCAGCTCTGGTTCACCGCTTGCTTCAGGAGCAGGTCGAGGTTACCTGTATCGTTCGACACAATCACCGACCCCTACCGGCGTCGCAGTCAAGCCTGGTGAGAACGGTTGAGTTTCACCCGTCACGGCCCGCTGATTTACGAGCAAAGCTTAGGGATGCCGCTCCGGAAGTCATCTTTCACCTGGCTTCTTATGGCGTGAAGCAAGAGGACCGGGACCTCCAGCAGTTGCTGGAAGGCAATGCAAGTCTGCTGGTCCACCTTCTGGAGGCAACCTCCGGCCTGCCCGTCCGCCGGTTCATCCATGCGGGAAGCTGTGCGGAATACGGCCCCGCCGTGGCGGATGAAGGCTGCATTTCTGAGATGCATCCCCTTCGTCCAACCTCGGTCTATGGTGCGGCAAAAGCAGCGTCGTTTCTCCTGGGAAATACGATCGCTTCTCGCCTGTCCATACCGTTTGTGACCCTTAGGCTTTTTGGGGTGTTCGGGACTCGCGAAGATCCGGATCGCTTGCTACCCTACCTGATTCGCCGCCTTGACGCAAACCAACCAGTGGACCTTACTCCCGGCGAGCAAGTACGAGACTTTCTGTTTGAGTCCGATGTTGTCGACGCTTTTATCCTGGCGGCAAAGGCCGACGGCCTCCCTTCCTGCGAGGTCTATAATGTGTGCTCCGGATCTCCGGTGACCGTGCGCCAAGTCGGCGAGGCGGTCGCGACCGAACTGGAGAGACCGTTCTGCCTGCTGCAATGGGGAAGGCGACAATACCGAAGCGACGAGCCTATGTGGTTGGTCGGAGACAATCGCAAGTTTAAGACAGCGGTTTCGTGGACTCCGACCGTCGGCATACAGGAGGGCGTTCGCCGAATGATTTCCAGCATGCGATTGGCGCCGGAGCATCACAATGCAATTTGATCAGTTTGCTGACGACTACGCGCACATCCTGGACAACAGCGTGGGAATTTCCGGCGAAGATTCCAAGTATTTCGCTGAGTACAAAGCGGGATATCTGCACCGCATCTATCCTCCGTCCTTTAGCGGCAAGGTACTGGACTTCGGATGTGGCGTGGGTTTGCTTGCAGGATATATGAAGCGGGCCTTTCCCGCGATTCAGCTGGATGGCTTCGATGTTTCGGCAGATAGTATCCGAAGAGTCGATCCTTATCTCGCCGCTCAAGGTTGCTTTACATCGCGATCGGCTGATTTGGCCGCCGACTACCAGCTCATAGTAGTCGCCAATGTTATGCATCATGTACCTCCGGATCAGCGTACGAACACCGTACAGGAACTGGCGCGGCGCCTGGTACACGGCGGAAGCCTGGTGATCTTTGAACATAATCCGGCTAATCCTGTTACTCGCCGGATAGTCGAGCGATGTCCTTTCGATGCAGATGCCATCCTCTTGCCACCAGGGGAAACCAGCGGCTACGTCCGACAGGCTGGGCTCCAAATCGGCCGCCGAGACTATATAGTCTTCATGCCCCGGCCCCTGGCATGGCTGCGCCGGTTTGAACCGTCGTTGAGTTGGCTGCCGCTCGGCGCCCAATATGTGGTAGTGGCTCATAAACATGCCTGAAGCTAAGCGGCTCATCAGCATCTGCGTTCCGGTCTTCAACGAAGAGGGCAACATTGAACCGCTCTATCGCGAGCTATTGCCTGTCATGGGCCGGCTCTCTGCCAAATACGATTTCGAACTGCTCTTCACCGACAACCATTCGACTGATCGGACCTTTGAAATTCTGGAGTCTCTAGCTAGGCAAGACCATCGGATACGTGCTATTCGTTTCTCACGTAATTTCGGGTTCCAACGCTCTATCTTCACTGCCTACATGAACTGCCGCGGCGAGGCAGCGATACAAATAGATTGCGATCTGCAGGACCCGCCATCACTCATCGCAGACTTCATCGAGAAGTGGGAGCAGGGATATCATGTGGTCTACGGGGTCCGCACATCGCGAAAGGAAAGCCGGTGGATGAATACCACACGTAGGATCTTCTACCGGCTGATTGACGCGCTGAGCGAGGATCCTCTTCCTCATGATGCTGGCGATTTCCGCCTGGTAGACCGGCGAATTCTAAATGAGCTTAGAGCTTTCGAAGACTATCAGCCCTACCTGAGGGGAACCATTGCTGCCATCGGATTTCAGCAGATCGGTCTTAGCTATGATCGCGCCGAGCGTCTAACCGGCGAAAGCAAGTTTTCCTTTGGCGAACTATTCGGACTGGCGCTCGACGGAATCCTCAACCACTCGGTAGTGCCTCTTCGCATTGCGACTTTACTGGGTTCAGTCGTATCGGTGACCACGTTGCTGGGGATCGTCGGATATATGATCGGCCGTCTCTTCCTGGGGCGGAACTGGCCTCCAGGTTTCGCTACTATAATCATCTTGATCTTAGGTTCCTTGAGTCTGAATGCCTTGTTTCTAGGCATCATCGGTGAATACCTGGGTCGCATTTATCGCCAAGTCAAACGACGCCCGCTCACCATCACGGAACGCGAGCTAAATCCGGTCGAAGCGAGCACCGAGGATCGTGGGCGTTGAGCCGCTTTGAAAATGGGCCTCACTGCCAGTTTCTGACCTCCCTGACGGTTTGCCATAATGTCGCTGGTTCAGGGCAGGCTCGTCCTCGAATAATCGTCCCGGAGCTCAGTGCGGACCTGCATGTATGTACCACCCCGCGCGTCGCTGGTTCAGCAGCCTGTCAATCACCTGCCTTCTGCTTGAAAAAGCTGTCGGATATAATCCTCCAAACCAGGGAGCACGAGTGACTTCTGTTGTTTCTACACCGGCGAGGGCGGTCCGGTCCCGGCCCGGCCCGGGTTGGCTCGATTGGATCGAGACGCGGACCTGGGTCCTCAGCCTTCTGCTTGCGGCTGCGACCCTCGCGCTTTACTATCCGGTGCACCATCATCCGTTTGTCAACTACGACGACTCGGTTTACGTCACTGAAAACCCGCACGTGCAATCCGGTTTGGACTGGGACACCGTTAAGTGGGCGTTCACGACCTATGATGCGGGGAATTGGCATCCTCTGACCTGGCTCTCGCACACCTTGGATTGCCAGCTTTTTGAGCTGAATCCCGCAGGCCACCACGACGTAAATCTGCTCTTGCACGTGCTGAATGTCCTGCTCTTGTTCTGGGTGCTCCAACAGGCGACGGGTTTTGCCGGCCGCAGCTTCATGGTGGCCGCGTTGTTTGCCCTGCATCCCATCAACGTCCAAACCGTGGCTTGGGTGGCCGAACGCAAGAACCTGCTCAGCATGCTATTTTTTCTGCTCGCTCTGGGTGCTTACCGATGGTATGCGCGCCAGCCTGGAGTTGGGCGCTATGCCCTGGTGGCCTTACTGTTTGCGTTGGGGTTGATGGCCAAACCGCAGGTAATCACCCTGCCTTGCGTTCTGCTGCTGTGGGATTACTGGCCCTTGCGACGCATGTCTCTGCCCGCTCTGGCCGGTCCGTCCGGCGAAGGTCCGCCGATGGTTCCGGCCAAAAGCTTTTACTCTCTGTTAGAGGAAAAGTTTCCCCTGTTGGCCATTGCCGGCGTCAACGCGTTCATCACCATGCAAGCGCAGCGCGCCGGGGGCGCCAGAAATTATTTTCCCCGCTTTATCCGGCTAGGCAACGCGATTATCTGCTACGCACGGTATGTGGGAAAGGCGGTTTGGCCGTCGCATCTGGCGCTTTTTTATCCCCATCCCGGCTACTCCCTCAAAGTGTCGCATGTCGTCGCGGCGCTGATTTTCCTGTTGGCGATCACCGCGCTGGTCATCCATCAGCGGCGCTACCGTTATCTCGCGGTGGGGTGGTTTTGGTTTCTAGGGACCTTGGTCCCCATGATTGGGTTGATCCAGGTGGGGGTGCAGGCGATGGCTGATCGCTACGCCTATCTACCTTTCATCGGCTTGTTCATCATGATTTGCTGGGGCGTGGCGGACTGGTCAGAGCAACGGCACATTTCTCCCGTCTGGCTGGCAACTGTCAGTATCGCGGTGTTGGTGGCGCTGACGGTGACGGCCCGTGTCCAGCTCGGCCACTGGACCGACAATGTCACCTTGTGGTCCCACACTTTGCAGGTCACAGGACCGAATTTCATAGCCGAGAACAGTCTCGGGATTGCTCTGGCGCGCGCGGGCAGACCGGAGGAAGGCATCACCCACGTCCGAGCGGCGTTAGCGATTAAACCCGACGATGCCGCCAGCAATCTGAATCTGGCTGAGTACGACCGGCGGCACGGAAACTTGATTGCTTGCATCGAGCGCTGCAAGAGGGTACCGGCCATGACGCAGTTGACGCTGGAAAAGGCCTCAGCCTACGCCAAGATGGCCCTGGCCTATCACGAGCTCGGAGATACTGCCCATGAGCGAGAGTGCCTCGAAGAGGTGCAAAAAATCCAGCGCGGACAATAGGATCGCTCTGGCTGCAAATTACAAGGCAATCTGCGAAAACAAGGAGAAGTAGTGGGTCCCGTTGGCTTGACACCAAAGATGACAACGCAAGCCCATCCCGGCACGGCTCCGGTGCATGGGATCGAGAAGTACACTTGGGCCCTGGGACTCCTGCTTGTGGTTGCGACGGTTGCGTTGTACTACCCGGTTAGCGGCCACCCATTCGTCAACTACGATGACAACGTTTATGTAACCGAGAATGAACAGGTCAAGTCCGGCCTGAACTGGGACACGCTGCAGTGGGCGTTCACTACCACCGAGGCGGGCAACTGGCATCCACTCACCTGGCTATCGCACGCCTTGGACTATCAGCTCTTTCAGGCGGACCCCGCCGGCCACCACAATACCAATCTGCTGCTGCATGTCCTCAACGCGCTGCTGCTGTTCTGGGTGCTGCGACAGGCGACCGGCTTCACCGGCCGCAGTTGGATGGTAGCCGCGCTGTTTGCCTTGCACCCCGTCAACGTCGAATCGGTGGCGTGGATTTCCGAGCGCAAGAACCTGCTGAGCATGTTGTTTTTCCTGCTCGCCCTGGGTGCTTATCGCTGGTACGTGCGCGAGCCTCGGACCGGCCGCTATGTTGTCGTGGCTGCGTTCTTGGCACTCGGGCTGATGGCCAAACCGCAGGTCATCACCCTTCCGTTCGTGCTGCTGCTTTGGGATTACTGGCCGTTGCGGCGCATGGCGATTGCCGGTTATCCGAGTGCCTTCGATACGCCAGATGACTGCTCCGCCCTAGCCAAAAACAGGCTAGAGGAGGGCACCCTTCCACAGCGAAGTTTTTCCTGGCTGGCAGCCGAGAAGCTTCCCTTGCTCGCCTTGGGCGGAGCCAGCGCTCTCATCACCATGAGAGCGCAGCAGGCGGCGGGCGCGATGCACACCGTGAAGAACACGTTTCCGCTGTACATCCGCCTGGGCAACGCGATTGTCTGCTATGCCCGCTACCTGGGAAAGGCATTCTGGCCGTCTCATCTGGCGCTCGTCTATCCGCATCCGGGCACGTCTCTAAAAACCTGGGAGGTATTCGCGGCCTTGGTTCTCTTGCTGGCTGTAACCGCTCTGGTCCTTAGAGAGCGGCGCCGGCGCTATCTGCTGGTGGGGTGGTCCTGGTTTCTGGGGACCATGGTGCCCATGATCGGCCTGGTGCAAGTCGGTGAACAAGCCATGGCCGATCGCTACGCGTATCTGCCTTTCATTGGCTTATTCATCATGGTCTGCTGGGGACTGGCGGACTGGGCCCAGCAAAGAAGGGTTTCTGCCGCGGTGCTGGCCGGCGCCAGCGTAGTGGTCCTGACGGCGCTCAGCGTGGTGGCTTATCGTCAGCTTG
>ODAK010005100.1_pt1 | contig 13372 bp, 11 predicted proteins | sample 1539591 | NCBI WGS metagenome assembly ODAK01 (sample SAMEA3539303, study PRJEB22396) | soil metagenome | biome: tundra; feature: field; material: soil | place: USA | collected 2010-05 | depth 0.15 m | reverse complement strand
ATCGAGCCCGGGTACCACGATTTCGCGCAAATAAGCCTTCAGGAGTTCCCCCACCCGCTCACCATATGCTAACGCGCTCTCCCGGACGTATCGCCGGGGCAGCCGGACGCGCATCAACCTTTAGACGCCTGGGCCAGCAAGACCGATGGCCGGCTGGTGGCCGTTGTTATCATCTTGTTACCTTTTCTTCTGGTTTGACCCTAGATGACGGGTGGTTGCGCGTCCGCGCGGACGCCGCGTTGGTGGATGTGAGCGGCCGGTGCGATAGGTTGCCTGGCAAGGACGTGGATTGTGCCAACTCCACCGCGAGGTTGCGCGTCTGTAAAGGACACACTGGCACGCATCGTGGGAGGGAACGGGAGTGAGTGGGCTGCACGCACTACGAGACCGGTTTGTGGAGGCGCCGGGCTCAGTCGGAGAACGTATGCGGGCCCGGCGATGGGAGTCGTTTGAGGCTACATTCCCGGGCATCGGATCGATGTCCGTCATCGATCTCGGTGGCACGGTCGAGGCATGGCAACGGGCGCCGGTGCGCCCCGCCGCCGTCCACGTGCTCAACCTGGAAGCGCCACCAGCTGACGTTCCTGCCTGGATCGAGGCCGACCAGGCCGACGTCTGTGACCTTCCCGGGCACATCGCTCTGCGCGACTATGACCTTGTCTTCTCCAATGCGGTCATCGAGCACGTCGGAGGGTACGCTCAGCGGCTGAAGTTCGCCGCCGCTGTACACCGGCTTGCGCCTAGACATTGGATACAAACCCCATACCGGTATTTCCCGATCGAGCCGCACTGGCTATTCCCTGGGTTCCAGTTCCTGCCGCTGGCCGCACGAGCCGAGATTTCCCGCCGCTGGCCTCTCGTGCACACGCAGTCGGCCAGCCATTCGGAAGGCGTCGATGCTGCCCTCGGTGTGGAGTTGCTCAGCCGCACCGAGATGGTCTGCTACTTCCCAGGCTCGACGCTCAGATACGAAAAGATGATGGGCATGATCAAGTCGCTGATCGCCGTACGGACCGGCTGAATAGGAGCCAGGCACGGTTGGCTCACTGGCCGCACCATGTGTCCCGGGGGAGTATAGGCATAACATCGCAGAACGGTTCACGAAGGGAAAGGGTTTGGCGGTGAGTGATCTGCCCAATGTGGTCGTGGCCACAAGCGTCGACCAGGTCGAGGCATTGCGGGATGCGTGGCAGTCTGCGGGTGTCAACAACCTCGATTCCGACATCGATTACTTCCTTACTGTGGTTCGGAGTTCCCCATCGGTGATCAGGCCTCATGTCGTATGCCTCCGGCGGCCGGGAATGCCAGATCTTTTCGGGATTGCCCGGCTGGAGGACTTTCCTCTGCGGGTGGCCATTGGACACCGTACGCTGGCGCGCCCGAAGCTGAGGGGCATCGTCGTGACCTTCGGCGGTATCGTGGGTGCCGCAGGTATTGAGGAAGAGCAACTAATCCTTGATGAACTCGAACGGCCGCTGCGTACTGGTGAAGCGGAGGCTTTGGTACTTCGACGGCTGGACTGCACCGGCAGCCAGTACCGGGCGGCGAAGGGGCGTGGAAGGTTTCTGCTGTGCGTACACGGTCAAGTCGTCGTTCATCGCTGGACAGCCGAGAAGCCGGAAACGCTTGAGGCATTCCTGAATAACAGATCAGCAAAGACGCGGCAGACCCTGCGGCGCCAGGATCGTCGGCTCGAGCGCGACCACGGTGACGGCCTGCGGCTCGTCCGCTTCGAGCACGCCGATCAATCCGACGAGCTGGCTCGCGACCTTGAGACAGTGGCGGTCAGGACCTATCAGCGCGGCATGGGCGTTGGGCACCGTGGTGACGCGGTCGAACGGGCTCTGATCGAGCTGGGGCTGAGCCGGGGATGGTTGCGGGTATGGATGCTTTACCTCAATGGGAAGCCCGCGGCGTTCTGGACCGGCACAACGTACGCCGGCACTTTCACTATCGGGACTCCGGGCTTCGATCCCGATCACGGAAGGGAGTCGGTTGGCCGATACACAATGTTCCGCATGCTCGAAGACGTCTTCTCGGACGAGCGCATCTCGCGGCTTGATCTAGGCCAGGGCGACGCCGAATACAAGGAGGCATTCGACCCAGCGAGGACCGACGAGACAGACGTTACACTTCTGGCAAAGCGGCCACGTTCTGTTGCGCTCGGCTTGCTGTCGTCCGCGGTTTTGCTCGTGAATGGATGGGGCAGGCGTCTCGTGCGGGATTCGGCCAGGGGCAGGCAATTCGAGCAGGCCTGGCGTCGCAGGCTCACGGATCGCTCCTCGGCCCTAGCCAAACCGGACAAACCTCACCTTAATCAAGGCTAGATGTCAGTCGGCCGGGATTTCTGCCCGGCGGCCCGCCATCCTGCTCCGCCAGGCCCGCTTAAGCTGGCGACCCCAGGCGGTCTCCTCCGCCAGAGAACGACCCCACCCGTTGACCATGGAGAGGGTCGTCGCGGCGAGGTTCACTGCCACCGGACGCAGTCCACGGCGCATCACGAAAACGTCGGACTCGATGCGTTCAGGAGACCCAAACGCCGCTTTGTACTCGGCGTCACCATGCCCAAAGTCCCACCGTGTGACGTCATCGTCCGCGCACAGGTCTTCTACCATCCGGAGCATCGTGTACCTGCCGACTGAGTCCTTCGTGTGGTCCGGATCGAATCCAGGCGTACCGGTGGCGAAGGTGCCGGCGTACGTGGTTCCCTGCCAGAACGCCACCGGACGGTCCCGTATGTAGAGCATCCACGTGCGGAACCAGCCGCGGCGCAAGCCGAGTTCGATGAGCCCCAGATCGAGGGGACTGCCGGAGTAGGCTGCGCCCAGGCCGCGCTGGTACGTCTTGGACGCCACTGCCTCCATGTCACGGCAGAGCTCGGCCATCTCACCGGAATATTCGAATCGACGTAGCCGCAAATCCTCTCCGTATTTACGCACGAGATTACGGTCCTGCCGACGCAACGTCTGGCGCGTCTTGGTCGACCGGCCGCTCAGAAACGTGTCGAACGATTCCGGTACCGAGGCTACCCAGCGCCGAGTCGCCGGCTGGGCATGTGACCTTCTGAACCAGCCCACGCCCTCGATCACGAGGTCGCGGAGCGTCCCGGCGGCGTCAATTTTGCGCAGCACCAGCATGTCTGCTTCGCCGGTATCCAGCGGGCGGCGCAATTCGTTGACGAGCACTCTCTCGTCGTCGGTTCCTGCGATCCCGACCAGCCCGCCGAAGGTCACGACGATCGCTCGCAACTGCGGGCGCAGCAACGTGCGATAGCCGACGGACAGCGGGATGACGAGCTGCTCGAGGCGGGCGATGGCCATCAGGACAGGGCGTCCAGGGTGGCGGATCAGTACGACGTGCGGCCGTACGACGAATGACCCGTACCTGACTACGGTGAGGAAGTAGTCGATGTCCGAGTCGAGATCGCTCACACCCGCGGTTTCCCAGATCTTGCGCAGGCTCTCGACCTCATCTACAGTACGCGCCACGACCACCCGGCTCAGGCGCGCTTCAGATCCTCCTGCCTGTATGCCGCGGCCAATTGCGGCCCTCCCATGATCGATGGGCATAAAACGACCCGCCTCCACCCACCTGTCCGCGCTATGCGGACCGTCTCCGCTTGCCGACGTAGCGCCCGCAAGCTACCTAGCTGTCTGTACGACGCCTGCCTTGCGATCCGCGTCGTCCTATCGTGGCATTCGTTATCATCTCGTTACATTTTGGTGGCGTCACATCTAGACAGCATATACAGTCGTCGAGCGTGTCGGTCACCCATTGTAGTCGGTCTGGCTCACGAATTGGCTGTCATCGGCTTTGCCGTGACGGTCGCCCGTAACAGGCATCCAGAACCAGCCGTTATGGCCAGGCAGTCCCCACTGCGCGTCGGCAGGAACCAGCCATTTGTTATGCCGCCACTGCCAGGGAGCCGGGAAGCCAGTGAACCCAGCCGATGCATATAGCGGGCCGTACGTTGGCGCGATCAGGGTCGAGAATGTGTTGTCGCTGAAGTTGATATATGAGCCGCCGACTACGCAGATCGAGTATCCCCAGCCACCGAAGAGGTTGCCGGTGATCGTCAAATGATTGTAGTGCCCACCTTGGAAGGCGATCCCTTGAGTATTGCCTGCGCTCTCGATAGTGTTGTGATCGATCACCACATATGAGCCGTTGCCGCCCACTGGGCCCAGCGTCCCTATTCCGTCGGTGTGGTAGACACCGCCGTCCTCAGCGGCGTCGTGAATCCAGTTGTCACGGAATACCTGCGGCTTGGTCTTCGTCGACCCGTTGATATCGATCGCGTCACCGAAGCCCCAGAAGTCGGAATGGCTGACGGTAAGCTTCCCCACGCTCGTGTTCCAGCCCCCATCCGCTTCAATGCCGTACTGGTAGGACTGTCTGTAGGAGACCGGTGGTGATGAAACGTCGGGCTGAAAGCTGGAGTAGTCGAACGTGATGTTATCGCCCCAGATGCCGACGAGCTTGTCAGCAAAAGGTGTGGAATCCTGGAAATCGCAGCCGTAGAAGGTGACGTTGACGACGTGATGTGATGGTGACCCGACGTCCACCCCATCAACGAAGTTGCAGAAGTTGTAGGTGGTGTTACTTGTGATGGGGGTCGCGCAGGTGTGCAACGAGCCGGGATACCCGGGGGCGTTGCGGTACCCGGTATTCGTGCCGTTGGGGAAACCAGTCGCCACTGGCGGCGCGGACCGGGCGGGACTCGAAGACGAAGCCGACGGGACGACGGCATTTCGGTTACTGCCGACAGAGCACCCTACGCCAGCGAGTAGCAGCGCGACCAGGAGAACCAGACGGAAGAAGATACCGTTCAGGCCGGATTTGCTGCGAATTGGGTGTTCCCCCTGCACGGACTTAACCATAGCGGATTCCGGCCGGCGCAGCCGAGCACGGCACACAGACCGGGCAGCGACGACTCAACTGGCCAGTCTGGTGCGACTGGGGGCACGGCTATTGCGCCACCGTGCTCGCAGTAGACTACCTGGCCGGATGGGATGGCGGTCGAGGAAGGTCAACATCAAGTATGCCGCCACGATAGTCAGCAGGAAAAGCCCGGCGAAGGTCCTGATCCGCGAGCCTTGCAAGATCACCGGGCCGCCGTCGCCGACCGAATATGCCGTGATGCGATTCCGCGGCAGCACGCCCTGCTTCACCTGCTGCGCCAACAACTCAGTTACGAATAGCTGCATCCCGATCGCGAACGTACGGTGAGCCACTGCCGGATTTTGAGCGGAGGCGGACACCGTGACAAACGGATAGGGAAGGTTTGGGTATTCTTGGTCGTACAGATTGACCAGCGCCACGTTAAATCCACTGGCCGCACCCGCCTGGCGGAGCTTTTGCTGGCCCTGAGGACCCGTGGTCCAGCTGACCATGATCTCGGCGGTCGTGATAAGAGAGTCATCATATCTATTCGCCCCGCCCTGTGCGGTGAGGACCAGGGTCGCGCTCTCCTGGTAGGTCGGCGGGGCATGCTTGAACGAGTACGCAACGCCCACGGCCAGCAGGACGACCACCGTGACGGCGACCAGGTGCCGCCGCGCCAGCGCTCCGAGCTCACCGGGACTCACGACCCTGGCCCCATTACTCTCCCGTCTTCCCTGCTCCAAGCGGTCCGAACACACGGTACCGCACCGGGATCTCTTGCGAAACGATACAGGCCGAGATGTGCTCCTGACCAACTCGGCCGATCAGGCGGACTATTCAGTGTGCCTGGCCGGATTCTTCGGCGGAAGGCAGAATGGTGGGACAGCCTGAGCGCTGCGCCGCGATTCGCCTGCGGCGAAGGTAGAGCATAACCTGGCTTGGGTGAGCTGCTGTGGTCCTGCGTCCAACGGCTGCGGTCGCCGCTGGGCCGAGGATGCACCGGGCGTATCTGATCGCGACAGCAGGGTTTTCAACGGTTGGGGGAGCAGATGGACCTGATGGAGTCGCTCCGCGCCTTGCGCAGACGGTGGATCTTGACCTCCGTGTTGCTCTTGCTGACGTTGGCTGGCGCCGCCGCCGCAGTGGTCAAGTTGCCATGGGCTTATCAGTCCCAGGGGATGACAGTGCTGCTGGCGTCACCGAGCTCTGCCAAACTGAGTGGCGGCAATCCCTATCTGGCTTTCAACGCGTCGCTTAGCTACACAGCCGACCTCGTCAGGCGTGAAGTCATGGATCCGCGCACGGCTCTTGCCCTGTCAGCGCGTGGCTATACCGGTAGCTATCTGGTCATAGACGCCATCGACACGTCCGGCCCGGTGCTGGTGACCACTGTCACCGGCAGTAACAAGAACACCGTGGAGAATACGCTCCATGGCGTCATGGACGAACTGAAGACAAAACTAGTCGGGCTTCAGGCCGGCATCAGCTCGTATAACCAGATCACGTCTCTGGTCGTCTCCATGTCCCCGAATGCAACACGCAGCACCAGCAAGAAGGCGCGGCCGCTCGTGGTGGTGCTCGCCGTTGGGCTGGCGCTCACGTTCGCCATCCCCCAGATGGTGGATGCGTGGGCCATCCGCAGGAGGATACGGCGCGCGACGGGTGAGCAAGCAAAGCCCAACTACCCGGGTGATCGCATCGCTGATGACCGACGGTCGTACGCGGACGGCCCCGTTCCCAGCTGGGTAGACGCGGGCAGCGGTGCGGCTGGGCCCGCCGCCAGGTACGACCTAGATCCTGATGATCAGACCACGGTTTTCGAGGCCCCGGTTTTCGAGGCCCCGGTTAGCGAGGCCCCGGTTAGCGAGGCCCCGGTTAGCGAGGCCCCGGTTAGCCGGTTCCGGTCGCGCTGACGCGATCGTCGGCTTCGCTGCCGCTGACAAGAAGACCAGGATCCACAGCCGGGTCGCGCTCGCGCACCAGCCGCCGGAGTGCTCCTGCACACCCGATCACCAGGAACGTCAGACCTGCAGCTATCGGGAACGATAGTGCGTCAAAAGTCGCGAACGCTACCGCGGCAACTGCCACGGAGGCGGCTAGGCTCTGTGCTAGATCGCGGTGTTCCGGAACTACGCTCGTCCGGCGCGCGCTGCGTGCCGTAAGCCAGCCAGTGGCGAAAAGTCCAAGCAGGGCAAGAAGCCCGATGACGCCAGTTTCGATGATCGTATTCACGTATTGGTCGTCGGTGAAGAAGTACGTCTGCGGGAGGAACGTACCGAACCCATGGCCAAACCACGGATGCTGTGTGACATAGGGCCCCGCTGCCGACAAGGCTCCGGTCCTAGACGCTGTGCTGTTATCGGATGAAATGTTGCTGAACAGGCCAAAAATAGTGCCACTCAAGCCGTGAACCGTCGCAAAGAGCGCCACCAGCCCGACGAGCATAGCCACATAGGCGACACGCCGATCCCATTTCGGCCAGGTAGGCAATATCACGATCATACACACGGCGAATCCGAGGATGGCCGAACGCGATACCGTCATCGGTAGCGTCATGCCGATGAGACCTACCTGCGTCCAGCGGCGAAAACGCGATCCGGGCGGCGCGAAGCGCGCCTGGTGGATGGCCAGCGGCAGACTCATCGCCAGCACGGCACCGAACTCGATCGGGTGCGTCGCCGTGGCCGCTGGCCGGTTGAAGTCGGCGCGGCTCAGCACGTCCGTGAACGGTGCCAGGGCAACCAGCCCCGGGATCTTGATGTACTTCGTGGCGTCCAGCCCAGTGAAGAACTGCGTCATGCCGAGTACGGCCATCGCCGTGGCGCCAAAGACCACCCGGCGGACAAGAGTCCGCAGCCTGTCCATGCTGTCGATGCCATCGGCAGCGATCAGCAGCACGCCAAGCCACCCGGCCAGGGAGATCAACCCGCGATCCGCCCCGTTCTTCTCCAATGTCGGCAACGTGTGCCGGTTAGCCGATACGTACGACGCGAGAATGACGCACGCGAACAAAATCACCGCGAGCCGGACGGGTTGAGGGCTGCGGGCGGGGCCGGGGACGGGGCCGGGGACGGGGCGAAGCCAGGTCACGAGGTAGAAAACGAAGAGGACCGCGGCGAACACCGTGGCGGGCCCGCCCGCGCCACCGAGCGGGGCAAAGACCAACACGGCGGGAATGGCCATCAGCAAGACCAGGTATACAGTCAGCAGCGTGACTGCGTCGGCCCTGCGTAGTCGGGACTTGGTCACGACACCGTCGTAACCAGCCGTGGTGGTCACTGCAGGGCCGACGTCAAAACGGAAACTACCTGCTCTTGCTGGTCCGCGGTGATCTCTGGAAACAGCGGCAGGCTGAGCAGATCACCTGCGGTTCGCTCGGCGACCGGGAACGAGCCCCGGCTGTGGCCAAGGTCGGCGAACGCCGCCGTGAGGTGTATCGGTACCGGGTAGTGAATCCCGGCGCCGATGCCAGCCGCATGCAACTCCTTGAGCACCCGATCGCGACCGGGCACCCGCACTACGTAAAGGTGCCACACATGTTCGTTGCCGGCCAGCGTGCGCGGGAGAACCACCTCGGCCCGACCAGAAAGCAGTGCATCGTATCTGGCGGCAGCTGCCCGCCGCGCCGCGTTCCACCCGTCCAGCCGCCGAAGCTTGGCCGACAAAACGACGGCCTGCAAGGTGTCAAGCCTGCTGTTGAAGCCGAGCAGCTCGTGCTCGTACTTCCTCGGCGAACCATGGTCCGCGATAATCCGCACGCGTCTGGCAATGTCGTCAGCGCCGGTAAGCACGGCACCAGCGTCGCCGTAAGCTCCTAGGTTCTTGCCCGGATAGAAGCTGGTCGCTGCCACGTGCCCGAGAGCCCCAGCGGCTGTACCGTTCCTGTGCGCGCCCTGGGATTGCGCTGCGTCCTCCACTATCCGGGCGCCGCTTTCCTCGGCCAGCGGCATGAGCCGCTCTACCGGGGCGGCCTGTCCATACAGGTGCACCGGGATGATGGCCCGGGTTCGCTTCGTCACGGCGGCGGCCGCAGCGTCGGTGTCGATAAGGTAGGTGTCGTCGTCGGAACAATCGACTAGAACCGGCGTCGCACCCGCACGTGAAACGGCTTCCGCGGTGGCGATGAACGTGTTGGCCGGCAGGATGCACTCGTCCCCCATCCCGACGTCAAGAGCGCGAAGCGCGATTTCGATCGCGTCCGTCCCGTTGGCCACGCCAACACAATGTGATACTCCAATGAACGCAGCGTAATCGGATTCGAACGATGCGATTTGCGGGCCGCCGATGAATGCGGTCCGGGCCAGCACGTCCCGCCAGCCCTCGGCGACCTCAGTGGCCACAGCCGCGTGCTGCGCGCTCAGATCGACAAGCGGAATCGAGGTCAACGTCTCACCTCTTCACGATAAGGTCCACCCTTGCCGCTAACGCGGGCATCCGCGGCAAGGTGGGCCAACTCCCCCAACGAACGGCCGCCGCTGGGCTCAGTGTAGCCGCCGAGGGGTGGTATGAGGCGTTCAGCTCGGCATGTGCTCAACTCAGATCCTCACCCTTACTACCGACTTTCTGCACATCTGGCATTGGCAGGCCAATTGCGGACGCGAATGTCTCGGCTCGACGGGGCCACGTATGCCTGGCGGCAAATGCGATGCGCCGATCCGCTCTGGTTCGGTTGCGGCCATATCCAGGCTGGCTGACGCCGACTCGTCCAAGATAGCGTTCGCCTGCCACGATGCGCCGGATGGCGGCAACGTAATCAGCGTTGTCACGGGCGAGCGCGAGGACCTGGTCGGCGGTGGCAGTAGGTTCCGCGTGCATGAGATCGGCGCGCAACCACCGCGCACTCGGCAGGTCCGCACTGACCACCGGTAGTCCAGCGCCCAGGTATTCCAGCGTCTTCAGCGGAAACGATGCGCGGTTGAACGGCGTGTCCCGATACGGAGTAATGCCGACATCGATCACGGCAAGGTATGAAGGCACAGCGCTCGCTGGCACCGCGCCCGCATAGTGCACCTTGGGCCTGCTGATCAGTTCCATGAACCGTTGGTGACCCCACCGGCGATCCAGCGGTCCCACCAGGAGCAGCGAGAACCCAGCTGCAGCGATCGTCTCAAGTACGTCCAGATCGATCCGCTCGGACAGTTGCCCAACCAGACCCACTACCGGCCGCGGCAGATCCACCCCTTCCAGGGGAGACGACTGCCCAGCATCGCTAACCAGCCAGCAGCCGTTGGGAATGATCACTGGGCTGGCGCCCCGATCAGTCCAGCGCTTTGCCAGCTCAGGCGAGACTACGGCCACCACATCGGCGCGAGCCAGTGCCCGTAGTTCCTGCTTGCGCCGATAGCGGTCAGACACGCCCATCAGGTCGGCTCCCGCTACGTAATCGTCGGTGCCGTAGAGCGCGTCAATGACATCGCGTCCCCAGTATCCAAGAAGATCCGCGAGATAGGTCTGGACGAAGGCGAACGGGCGTATATCCAGTCGGCGAAGAGTCCACCTGATCTGGGCGCGCACGAGCGCTGGAGTCGTGGCCCGGATACCGGGTCGGGTGAGACCAGGCAAAGCTACCGGCGTCAGCCGGGTAATCCGGTCATCTATCCGGGTTAGCATCGGCCTGAAGAACCGATCAGCCCTGTCGCGGTGCACGCTTATGGTCAGCGGCGAGACCGGCGGATCAACCCAGAGAATGCGGGCATACCGCACCATGGCAGCAACCATATGCCTGTCGGTGCCGACGATACCGTCCCAAGATACGCCTGCCATCCAGATCAGATAGCGGTCCTCTTCGATCAGAGCCCCCGAATTCTCCATGACCGCCACCACAACTTGTTTTGCACCTTGTGGATGACTGCTGAAAGAACGAGCGGCTGAAGGTACGGCATCATGCGCGCTCCTATGCGCCTGCGCAACTGAAGGCCACGGTAAACTTGCATCCTGCTCGCCTGCGGCCAGCAGTCGAAGGCGAAAGCGACAAGTTCATCGACTGGGGTCCGCTCAGTTCGCCTACGGTCGTACGCCCGCGCGGCGACCCACAGAGCTTCCCCGGCGAGCGTGCGATGCACGAGGTCCGCCAGACTGTCGGCGTTGGGCAGCTGGTCGGAGCAGCGTTCAAGCAATACCTCATAGGCGGCGCGGCGTTGGTGCAGGTCCACAAGCATAGTCCGGGATCTGGTCATATTATGCTGGTGCATCCGGTAGAAGGCCTGGTCGACACCGCGTATATATCCCACATCGGCGTGTACAGCCAACCGCATCCACATCTCGATGTCCCCGCTATGCGGGAGGCGCAGATCGTAACCGCCGACCTGTCGCTGCAGCGAAGTCCGAACGACAACCTCGGGCGATGTGATGCAGCTATGCGCATGCCGGAACTGACGCTCGATCCACCACCTACCAGGCCAGACCGACCATCCCCGTACCGTAGTTCTGGCTGCGGGGGGCGTGGTGCCGTCCTCGAAATGCACGGGGTGCCCGTAGACGAAGCCTACTTCCGGATGAGCGTCCAGTAGGTCAGCGGCCCGGCGCAGCGCTCCCGGTGTCAACCGGTCATCCGCAGAAAGCACGACCGTATAGTCGTCGTCTGCCCACTCAAGAAGGCCCTCGTTGTATGTCGCGAGGTTCCCCCGGTTGACTTGGTGCACGACGACCTCCACGCGGGGGTCGCTTCCAGCGATCTGCCGTGCTACTTGGGCGCTTCCGTCCGGTGAGGCGTCATCGATGATCAGCACGCGCACATCAACGTCGGCCTGGTCAAGTGCGCTATTGACGGCATCAAGAAGGAAATGGCCGTAGTTGTAGCACGGTATTACCACACTCACCGAACTCATCGCGCTCCTCGCAGGACTAGGAGGCTGCGACCGACTGTCTCTTCCATGCCGCGCATCCGGGCCCCCTATGGTCCTGTCAGTTTGACGCTTCACGACTGTAACCCGATTAGATCAGCAGCACGGTGCCTTTGGGCCAGGGCCTTCTGTCACCGTACGACGCCGGCGCCGGGCAGTGAGGCCGGCCTGGCCAGGAAGCTGCTCCAGAGCGGGTTCATAGCGATACGCTGGCGGCCCGCAGGTGGCGGGCCGGGACTCCTGCCCACACCTCTTGCGCCGGGATGTCGTGGATGACGACTGCTCCCATGCCGACCAGCGCGCAGCTTCCGATTGTACGTCCCTCACGCACCAGAGCGCCGGCGCCGAGATAGGCACCCCGCCCGACGTGAACCGCGCCGCCTAGGCGGACGCCTGAGGCGAGGGTCCCGAAGTCCTCTACCACGTCGTCGTGGGTCAGGACGACGTGCGGCATGACCGCGACGTGTGAACCGAGCCGGACCGACGCGGTAAGAACGACATGGGCGAGCAGCACACAGCCGGGCCCGACTGACGATGACGCGGAAACCACTGCCGTTGGATGCACGATCGTGGCATAACGCACCGGAGGCAGGCCAAGTTCCGCGACTATGCGCATCCGGCTCACATAATCGCCGGGACGTCCCGTACACACCACCACGGATGCGTGCGGCAAATGCCGGATCTCATCCCTCCCGCCGAGGATCACTGTTCCGTCGACCGTGGTTCCGTGCCGTGCCGGGTCGTCGTCGAGGTAACCGAGGAGGCGCCATGCCACGCCGCCCTCATTCAGGGCGTGGACAGCCTGCGCCGTCTCCCGTCCGAACCCCCCCGCACCGACGATGACCAGATCCTTGGCCCCACGCGACGGGCCATTCTCAGGCGTCATGACCGGGCCCTTGCCGCCTGCGTGCCAGTGCCCGGCTGTCCTCACGACCGAGGTCGTCATGCGGGCCAGACGGCTGCGACGTGCTACCCATGGGAACGTCGAGATCCGAACTCCGCGTGCGATGGCGGCGGCCTCGATCGCGGTTTGTGGCCTCGGCGGGAGCCGGGTACCTAGGTGCCAATCCAGGTATGTCCCGGTAGACGGGGAGCGGCCAGCCAACTTCCCGGAAGATGGGCAATGAGATGGTCGCATCTGCGGCCATGTCGCGGTAGACGCGGAGCGGCCCGCCCACTTCCCGGAAGGTGGGCAATGGCATGGTCGCATCTGCGGCGTAGATGTTTTCGTCGATACGCGGCATGCGGCTGGCGCGCTCGCGCAGCACTGGGATCAACACCGTCTCGGGTTCCGGCTCCGGCACCGGGACAGCTGCGCGCTGCGTGGCTGGCGGCGCAGGTTCGCCGGTGAGTTCGCTGGCCGCACGATCGACCTCCGCCTCGCTCGTGTCGCTGAACATGGGGCGCAGCATGGCAAGCTCCGGCCATTTGTGGAAGAAGAGCACGCCGATTGTGCCGCAGGCAACCACTCCGCTCAATGCGAGCGCCGTAAGGTTGCTCGGGAGGATACGGCCAAGGTCCACAGCCAACAGGCCGACTCCTGCCCCTCCTATGAGCGGCATCCGCAACTGCGCGCCAAGCGCGAGCCCCTTGATGCCCACCCTGTGCAGTTCGATCAGGTACCAGGGCAAGACGACGAAGGTGGC
>ODAK010005099.1_pt1 | contig 13373 bp, 13 predicted proteins | sample 1539591 | NCBI WGS metagenome assembly ODAK01 (sample SAMEA3539303, study PRJEB22396) | soil metagenome | biome: tundra; feature: field; material: soil | place: USA | collected 2010-05 | depth 0.15 m | reverse complement strand
TCGGGTGCGGCTGCATCGGTTTGACGTGCGGCGGTCGATTGTCCGATCACTGGCTGCGCACCGGAATGTTCGAGGCGCCGCTTCGCGTCGGCTTCTTGAGCCTGCTGGGCGTCGCATGCACGCTGGTGCCGGCCATGCTGGTACCCTCGGCGGCCTTGACCGTTGCATTGCTGGTTCCGGCGGTATTCTTTCTCGCGCTGCCCATCGGCTGTTCGTACGCATCCATCCAGATGATTTTTCCGAACGAGGTGCGCGGCACCGTATCGGCCATCATGCTGCTCATGCTCAACTTGTGCGGCCTGACGCTCGGCACTCTGTTGCCGGGATTGCTCGACGATCGGCTCTTTCACGATGAGCAGATGCTGGGTCAATCCATCGCCATCACCGCGGGTTGCGCCTCGCTGACTGGCCTTGCGGCGGCATTGCTCACCTTCGGGCCTTACCGGCGGGACTTCGCGGCCCAGCGATGCCGTGGATAATGCAGGGACCGACCGGTTGGGAGCGAGGGTAGACATTCATGTATTTCGTCGTAAAGGCCGTGCTGCGCAACTTGCTGCTGCCGCCGGCGGGCCCATTGATTCTGGCCATGATCGGCGCGCTGCTGATGTGGCGGCGGCGTCGATTCGGTGGGGTTCTATTGGCCGGCGGGCTGGCGTCGCTCTGGCTGTTCTCGACACCCATCGTGGCCGATGCGGTGTCGCGTCTCGCCGAGCATTATCCGGCGCTGGATCTTTCCAAACCCACGAATGCGCATGCGATCGTCATTCTCGGGGGCGGCGAAGAACGCGACTTCGCTCCCGAATATTTGGGCCCTGAGGCCGACTTCGGACTGCTCGAGCGGTTGAGCTATGGCGCGTATGTCGCCCGGCAAACGGGACTGCCGATCTTGGTCTCCGGCGCACCGAGCGAAGCCATCGCCATGCGCACCTCCTTGGCGCGTGACTTCGGCGTTGCCACGCGTTGGGTGGACAATCAGTCGCGCGACACGTATGAGAACGCGCGGTTCTCGGCGCGCATGCTGATTCCGGAGGGCATCACGCGCATCATTCTGGTCACCAGCAGCACCCATCTGTTCCGTGCCGCGCACGAGTATCAAAGCGCCGGGTTCGACGTGGTTCCGGCGCCGGCGGGTGTGTGGGCGCCGCGGGAAATCGGTGTGTTTCGCTTGGTACCGGGCCCCGCTGCGCTGATGCGTTCCAATTTGGCCGTGTACGAATTGATCGGCGAGCCGGTCCGGCGGCTGCAGGCGGCACTTGGCCTTCGGGAGCGGTTCGACAAGAAAGCGGCGGGGGTAGCGGTCAACTAGGCGCGTGACCTGCCGTTCGCCGCGCTGGACTCCTATACCGGAAGGCAGTCGGCGATTTGCGAAAATGCCTGCGCAGATCGCAACGCCGGGCCGGTGTCGTCGACGCCCACGATTCTCGGACGATCCAGTGCGTGGCGGACGTGCACATTGGCCGTCGGTGACGGAGAGTGTTCCGCCACATCGACACTCTTCGCGCACCGGCTGAGCACGGCATCGAACACCCGATTCTGGGCCTGAAATACCACCGCGCGTCCGAGCGCATCCAACGGAACCGCAAGAGTCGCCAACAGATCCTCGAGCGTTGCTCGGAGAACGAGTCGGTGCTCCGGACTCAGCATGGAGCGCCATCGCGCGGAGTCGCAATTATCCAGCAACACGACCAGTTCCAGTCGGAACATCTCGAGCTGCAGCTCGATGGCGTCCGGCGACTGATCGGTTGTTGCCGCAAGCTGATCGCTCAATATCTCGAGGTCCGCCCAGAGACGGCTGTACAACTGAATCGATGCGGCAGCGTAGCCGGCGATTGTCTGTCTACCCGTTGACTCCACCATGCGGCTTCCCCTGATCGACGCGGGGAATGATCGCTCCGGCTGATGACCGGAAGAATACAGCGACGTGTCCGATTCGCGACGTCATCAGGACATCGCGGCACAGCCCGCGTCGTGACCGCACGGTGCAGTTTTGCCGAACCTCGCGTATCGTTCACCCCCGGCGCCGCAAGCCGGCGTCAAAGCTGGATCGTCACTGCAGTCAATAGGGGAGTGAATAGTGCTATCAGACATCGAGATCGCCCAGAAGGCGACCATGAAACCCATCGTCGACGTCGCCGCGCGCCTGGGCATTCCGGCCGACAGCATCGAGAATTACGGCCGCTACAAGGCCAAGATCTCGATGGACTACATCGACAGTTTGAAAAGCAAGCCGGATGGCAAACTCATTCTGGTCACGGCCTTGAGCCCCACCCCCGCGGGTGAAGGCAAGACCACGACGACGGTCGGTCTGGGAGATGCACTCAACAAGATCGGCAAAAAGGCGATCATCTGCCTACGCGAGCCGAGTCTGGGTCCCGTGTTCGGCATGAAAGGCGGAGCGGCCGGCGGCGGGTATGCCCAGGTCGTGCCCATGGAAGACATCAATCTACACTTCACGGGCGATTTCAACGCGATTGCGCTCGCCAACAATCTGCTCGCGGCGCTCATCGACAACCATGTCTATCATGGCAATGAACTCGGTTTCGACGTTCGGCGCATTACTTGGAAGCGCGTGCTGGACATGAACGATCGCGCCCTGCGCAACATCACCGTCGGCCTCGGCGGTCCCGGCAATGGCTTCCCGCGCCAGGATGGCTTCGACATCGTGGTGGCCTCCGAGGTCATGGCGATTTTCTGCCTGGCGACCAACCTCGAAGACCTCAAATCCAGGCTCAGCAACATCGTGGTGGGCTACAAGCGCGACCTCACGCCCATCCGTGCGCGTGACCTGAAGGCACAGGGCGCCATGACGGTGCTGCTCAAGGAGGCGTTGAAACCGAATCTCGTGCAGACACTCGAGAACAATCCGGCATTCATCCACGGTGGACCGTTCGCCAACATCGCTCACGGCTGTAATTCGGTCCTCGCCACCCAGACGGCGCTCAAGCTCGCCGATTACGTCGTGACGGAGGCGGGCTTCGGCGCCGACCTCGGGGCGGAGAAGTTCGTCGACATCAAGTGCCGGAAATCGGGGCTGCGTCCCTCGGCGGTGGTGATCGTCGCGACCATCCGCGCGCTCAAGTACCACGGCGGCTGCGACCTCAAGCAAATCAACCAGGAAAACCTCGATGCGCTGGAGACGGGCATCGCAAACCTGGAGCGGCACGTCAACAACGTGAAGCACCAGTACGGCTTGCCTTGCGTCGTGTCGGTGAATCACTTTACCCCCGACTCCGACGCGGAGCACGAGCTGCTCGCGAGGAAGATGAAGGCGCTCGAGGTGCCGCTGGTGCTCGCCCGCCACTGGGCCGAAGGCGGCGCCGGCGCGGCCGACGTCGCCCGCAAGGTCGTCGAGCTGGTCGATAAAGGCGGGTCCAACTTCCGCTTCGTCTACGACGAGAAGCAGACGCTGTGGGAGAAGATCAAAACCGTGGCCACGAAGATCTATGGCGCCGCCGACATTTCAGCCGACGCCTCGATCAAGAGCCAGCTCGACAAGCTGCAGGCGGACGGCTACGGACACTATCCGATCTGCATCGCCAAGACGCAGTACTCGTTCTCCACCGATCCCTCGAAGCGCGGCGCGCCCAGCGGCCATGTGGTCAATGTGCGCGAGGTCCGGCTCGCGGCCGGCGCCGAGTTCATCGTGGTGGTGTGCGGGGACATCATGACCATGCCGGGATTACCCAAAGTGCCTTCCTCCGAACGGATCGACGTCGACGCGGACGGCCGGGTGGTCGGCGTGTTCTGATCGGCCCGGAACGCACTGCGCGACCTAAGCCAACCCCAGCATGGTGATGCGTTTATTTTCATTTGCGATGCTGTTGTTGTGTTGCTTGGGCGGCACGCACGCAGCATTCGGGAATACGCCGGCGGAAGCGCAGATCGGAGACGTGTTGCGCGACGCGGCCCTGCAGGGACTGAACGGTCCTGCGAAAAGGCTGGCGGAATTCCGCGGCAGGCCGCTGATCATCAATGTCTGGGCGAGCTGGTGCGGGCCGTGCAAATCGGAAATGCAGTCGTTGGAGCGGTTGGCATGGTTGGAGCCCGCCGGCCGGTTTGCGGTGATCGGCATTTCGACGGATGACTATCCCGATGAGGCCCTGGGCCTCCTCAAGCAAACCAATGCGACCATCAGCCAATTTATCGATACCCAACTGCAAATGGAACACCTGCTCGGTGCAACGCGGCTGCCGCTCACTGTATTGGTCGGCGCCGATGGCCGCGTGCTCGACAAAGTCTACGGTGCGCGGGAGTGGGACAGCCCCGATGCCCTACGGCTGATCGGCAAGACATTCGGAATTAAATTCGGCGCGCCGCCCCGCTGAGGAGGCGGCGCCGATGGCCGCGCGGCCGGGTTGTATCAACCCCCGGTCGTCGCTCCTAGTGCATTGTTGTTGGACCATTCGAGCTACCAGTGTCTTTGGACAGATGGAAGGCCATCCAGCCGAGCAGTGCCATCGCGAGCAGCAGCGCGCTCCACAGCAAGATACGCACCCACGGGAACGCCGCCGGCTTGGGCGTAAGCCGGTTGGCGCCGCCGACCACCTGCCGCGTATCGACGGTGGCGGCGGCAATCTCCACGTCCGCGGGTATTTGCGTAAGATCGGCCTCCGCGCCGGCCGCCGTCGCGTTGCCATACACCAGCAGGAACGGCGCCTGCCCGCGGGCGAGAAAGGTTACTTCGTTGGGTACCCACTCCACGTGCAAGCGCAGGGGGCGCTGCGGCAAACCACCACCGCGGATGATTCGAGCGCGCCAGTAGCGGTCGCGATCGATGCCGATCTCGATGGGCGCATTGCGTTGTTCGCCCTCCTGGGTTTTCAGGCGGTAAAAGCCTGCTTTGGTGATGGTGCGCCAGGGATCGCTCGGCATTCGACGCGATGACAATTCAATGGTGTTGACCGTGTTCGCTTCCGGCAGCGTCACGTTCAGGCGCGACACCGGCGGATGTGCACCCAGGTCGAATAAATCGGCATCCGCTTCCGTGGGGTTCGTGGTGCCCTCGACTTCGAGGCTGGCGTGCACCGACTCGACGGGACTGTCGGCCGGTTCAGCCAACACCGACGTCAATTCGAATGACGGCGGTGGGCCCACCCAGGAGATGCGCCAGAACTTTGCTTTGGTGGGCGGCAGTCCGATTCGATTCTCGATCAACGCCTGGCCATTGGCGTGAAAATTGGCAGTGGGCGCGGCCGCGACGATGGTCTGCCATGTGCCTAGATCGTCGCTTACTTCAATCTTCACGCGGCCCGAATAATCGGAGGCCGTCTCAGGCCAATTGAGGCGCAGCGCCGCCACCGCGGCCGTCAGTGCGCGGCCATCGAGAATATACTGGTTGACGGTGGCGTTGACGGCGCCGCTCTGTGTCTGGAGATTGACCGCGGACCCCGGCGAGTCGATGGTCAGATGCACCCCGTCGTTCACTACACGCGCACTGCCGTGAAGAGGGAAGAGCGGCAAGGCCGTCGCGGCCGCGTCAGTTTGCGGGGGCGCTGCGCGCCGCAGCAGTGAATACGGCACCGACTCGCCCTGCGCGTTGAACAGCCGCACGTCGCCGAGATCGTCTCGGACCGTGCCTTGGTAGACGGCGAGGGGAAGCGGGAATCTGTACACCGCTGCTTCCTTCGTGGTCACCACCGGCAGACCAAAGGCAAAATCCTGCGGCGACAAGTCCGCTGCGTCACCAAGGATCGGGACTATCATGAGCCAGATCAGCCACCCGAAGATGCTTTTCATTGGAGCGCTTTGGCGGCCGGCGGCATGGGTGAACTCTATCACAGGGCTTTGCGCCGCAAGGTCCGCGGCTTTCGCCACTCGATATGCGTGGGGGCGTCCTTTCTGATTTATGCCGCAGCCGATCAGCGCGCGACCGATGGCGAGCAACTCATCGGCATCAGCGGTCTCGATCACGCAGACCCTACAGGGGTGACGCTGACCCTGGCGTCAGCAGTTCGCAAATTTCTGCGCGAAAACGAAGTGCCGGATTATCTGGCCGAAGCACTATTTAGGCATGCGCCGGGCAATGTGTATTGGCTATCCGATCAGGACGAAGCGAATCTCAAATTTAGAGCGCCGTCGTTTTCTCGATACCTCGCCGCCAACTGCGCCTGGGATGACGAACTGGAGCGAGCGGCGGCCATGGGGAAGCGGTCGTTCGCGGACATGCAGCCGATGTGGGCATGCCGTACTCGGATCACGCAGGCCGACGCACGCAAGGCTCTCGCCGCCGCACGCTGAGCGCGGGACTGCAATCAGCCTCGCAACCATGTATTTTGACCAATGCGAGCCGTCGGCCTTTGGAGACATCTTTATCAGCGGCCTCGGAACCTCAACACTGGGCCAACATCGAACGCGGTCGCGTCGCTCCTCGAGAGCTGCCACCTCGTTTGTAGCGCAGGAGAGGCAATGAGTCATGTCATTGACAATCGGAGTACCCAGCGTCTGATTCTACGGGTGCTGAGCGTGCTCGTGGGTTTGAGTCTGGTGCTACGCAGCTCGGATCTGCAATCGGAATTTATCTCGATCTCGCGCACCCTATCGCGTCCGTTGCCGGCGCCAACGTGCCGAATTCCCGCAACGGATATCACGCCCGAAATCAACGTGCTCTCGCGGGATATCGGCAAGCGGTTTCACTTGCCGCAAAGCGCGGCGCAAAGCATCACGAGCGCCGCGTTTAGCGCCGCCCAGGTGCGCGGCATCGATCCGACGCTGGTGCTCGCAGTCGCTGCCGTGGAGTCCAAATTCAAGCCGCGCGCCGTCAATCCATCCACCGGTGCCAAAGGCTTGATGCAAGTGGTGGCCAAATGGCATCAAGATAAGGTGCTCGGTGTGGGAGGTGAGCCCTCGCTGCTGCTGATCGCTCCCAACATCAATGTAGGCGCAGCCATTCTTGCCGAGTATGTGGATGCGGAAGGCGGCAATGTGACCGGCGCGCTCGGCCACTATTTGGGAGCTGCCGGCGCAGATAGCTACGTAAAACGGGTGCGTCTCGAGATGGCGCACTTGGCGAGAGTGCTCAAGTCGACCTGAGAGTTCAGATGAAGCGGACCGCCGCTAATACCGGCTGGCCGCGTTGAGATTCGCGATCGCTTCCTTATCCAGCTTCAGCTGCGCCCCTTTGATGAGATCGCTCAACTGCGCAACGCTGGTGGCACTCGCAATGGGTGCCGTCACGCTCGGCCGCGCGATCAACCAGGCCAAGGCAACTTGGGCCGGTGTCGCGTTGAATCGGACGGAGACTTGGTCCAGCGCCGCCAAGATGCGCAAGCCGCGCTCGTTGAGGCGATCAGCCATCCGGTCGCCGCGCGGACTTTTCTTGAAATCCTCTTTCGACCGATATTTGCCGGTGAGGAATCCGCTGGCGAGCGAGAAGTAGGTGATGACGCCGATGTCCTTCTCAACGCACACCGTCTCGGCGTCCCTTTCGAAATCCGCACGGTCGTACAGGTTATAGTTGGGCTGCAGGCTTTCGTAGCGGGGCCAGTGGCGGCTGTCGCAGATGCGGAGCGCATCGCGCAGGCGTGCTCCGGAGTAATTGGACGCACCGATGGCGCGAACCTTGCCTTGTTCGATCAATCGATAATGCGCCTCCAGCGTTTCCTCGAGCGGTACCGTGGCGTCGTCGATATGCGATTGATAGAGATCGATGTAGCCGGTTTGCAAGCGCTTCAGGGACGCTTCCACAGCCTGCATGATGTAGCCTCTCGACAAGCCCTTCTGAGCGGGCCCCATTTCCATCCCGACCTTGGTCGCGATGATCATCCGTTCGCGTCCGCCGCGGGCCTTCAGCCACTTGCCGATGATGGTTTCGGACTCGCCGCCCTGATTGCCGGGTACCCAGCGCGAGTAAACGTCCGCGGTGTCGATGCCGTTGAATCCTGCCGCCACGAACGCGTCGAGCAGTTCGAATGACCGCCCCTCGTCCACCGTCCATCCGAACACGTTGCCGCCGAAGATCAGCGGGGCGATTTCCAACCCGGACTTTCCGAGCTTGCGTTTTTCCATGGGGCACCTCGTGCGGTAATCGCCCCGATAGTACGGTATCGTTAGCTCACGATGAAGCAAAATAAGAGGCATCGCGTTCTCGCCATCGACGTCGGCGGCAGCCACGTCAAAGTGCGCGTCTCGAACCGGCGGGACATGCGTCAATTCGTGTCGGGGCCCGATCTCACGCCGGCCCAGATGGTCGCCGGCGTTCACGAACTCACCGGCGATTGGAACTACACGGCGGTTTCGATCGGCTATCCGGGAGTCGTCATCCACGGCCTTGGAGGCGGATTACGTGGTTCTCGGCGGCGGCAACGCGCGCAAGCTCAAGAAAATGCCGAAAGGCGCGCGTCTCGGCAACAACGACTTCGCGTTTGTCGGCGGATTCCGCATGTGGCGCGCGGGCGGAATATTTCCGCGCGGCGCCGCGCAGAATTAACTCGAACCGCTGTTTCCTCCGCGGCCACCCGCGTGCTGGAGAGCACGATGGTCGGGATCACCGCTGCCCGCGGGCTGCCCTCGACCTCGAGACCCGCTGCGGTGCTGTCGCTGAGCTCGCGCCGCATCACCAGCGGCATGTAGAGCGTGACCGCCGTGTCGCCGATCTTGAAACGGCGGATTCAGATTTCGGCGCAGCGCCCGGACCAGGCGCTCAATAACGCATCGGCTCTTCGCCGTGCCCGATCGTCAGGCGGTCGGCGGCACGGCACCGATGGTGGGAGGCTTGACGTCGGCAGCGACAGCAGCAGCGGCAGCAGTAGCCGCATCGGCGGCGTGGGTGTCGGCAGCGGCGTCGGCGCCCGGGCCGGCGTGGCCGGCGGGTTTGCGGTGATAGGGCAGCCACGCGTAGATTTCCGGCGACGTCTGCGGATACGCCAAGAATTCCTCGCGCGTGTCGGCCGTCTGACCCAGCCTGCGGCGGTACACGCGCCAGATCGTGAACAGCGTGAACGCGAGTGTCAGCGCGATGACGTAGACGAAGAACGCTCGTGGTGTCGTCAGCTGGATGGCAAACGTGCCGGTGGTGGGTCCGATGGATGCGCCCAGCGCCCATACGAACAGCAGCGTCGACGACAGCCCGACGTAGTCGGCGATGACCGCGCGGTCGTTCGCGTGCGCCACGCCCACTGCATACAGGCTTTCGCCGACACCGCCGAAAATCGCAAACAGGACGGCGAGCAAGAGGAACGGCGTCTGCCCGTCCACCATGACCAGCCCCGCCGCCACTGCGAGTATGCCGCAGCCCAAGCCGATCAAGGCATACCGCCGGTCCACCTTGTCGGAGAAATACCCGATAGGCCATTGCAGGAGCAATCCGCCCAAGGAGACGCAGGCCATCAGCATGACGATGTGCCGCTGGTCGAGGCCAATGCGCTCGCCGAAAAGCGGTCCCACCGTGGTGAACGCCGTCAGGATCAAGCCGTTCAACAGACACGCGAGTACGCTGACCGGCGAGGTGCGCAGCGCCTTCAAGATCTCGAGTTGGACCCCCTGCGGCAGGACGGGCGCGCGGACGTCGATGGCCACCATCGGCACGAGCGCTAGAGTGGTGGCGATGCCCGCGATGAACAGCAGCTCCGGACCGCGCACGTTGAGGTTCTGGCCGAACAGTTGGCCGGCGCCGAAGAACAAACCGTACACGAGCACGTAAATGGTGAGCACGCGGCCGCGTTGCTCGTTCGGTACCAGCGCGTTCAGCCAGCTCTCGACGATGATGGCGAGCCCGGCCGCGTTCAGGCCGATCAAAAATCGCAGCGGCACGATGGCCGGAACGCCATCCGCGAAGTGCAGTCCGAGTATGGCGACGGCCTTCATGCCGGCGAACGTGGCATAGGCCCGTTCCAGTCCGACCGGGGCGATGATTTTATAGGCGTACAGGCAACCCACCAAGAAGCCCAAGGCCTCGGCCGTCGCGAACAGACCGATCACACCGGGCGAATAGCCCATCGCCGAGAACCGCAGCGGGAGCAGCGATCCCAGTACGCCGGCGCCGATCATGATGAGCGCCGTGCTGACGAGCGGCGGCACCACGCGCCATGGGATGGTGGTCGCGCCGGTGCGCGCCACGGAAACTTGCGTGGGGGTCATGCGCTCGATTATAGAAGGTTTGCGCTGGGCCAGCCCGACGACCTACGCGATGCCAAACACTCGTTCAGTCGCGATTCAATTCCGCGCGTTCTCTTGATAACAGAAACGCAGCAATTCGGGCCCGAAGCGCTGCGCCACGCCGGCAGGTACGGCCGCTACCGTCACTTCTTGAAACGTGAAGCGAATGGATGATTGCCGATGGCGAGGAAGAACGGCATGGCGCCGAAGGCCTCGATCTGGTTGCGTTCGAAATCGATCCACGCCGAGGGCCGGCGTGGTGGGCATCCGCGAGGCGCGAACAAAGCGATCACTGGACGAGGGAGAACGGTCAACCGGTCGTCCGCGGCCCGCGGTGCCCTGGAGACACCTTACCGATTCTTGCGCACGACACCAACATCACTTGGTTATATTGTGATGTTCTTCCGACATGACGACGCGGTGACATGACAATGCGGCGACAACTCGACGGCCGCAGCGGCGGTTCATCGATCTACGCCGCACCCTCCGCGCTGTAGCGCGCCAGCAATCCGGATCGCACCGCGTGCCGGTACACGCGCGAGTAGCAATAGGCGGCGACCAGCAGTTCCGCGGCGGCGATCGCCGCGCCTTGCGCCAATAACAGCGCCGGGAACGCATGCCCGCGCAACAGGCTCCGCATGCCTTCGAAAACATACGCAGGCGGCAGCGCATGCGCCACCCATTGCATCCAATGCGGCAATACCGACAGCGGATAAAAGACCGCCGCGAAGGGCGACAGCAGCGCCGGCAGCGGCCACAACAGCCATTCGGACGCCGGTCCGAACCTGAGCACGATGGCGCTGCCCAAGATGCCGAGCGTAATGCCGAACACGAAGAGCACCATCAAGAACGCCGCCAACGGCGCGCCCAGCGAGAAGAATTGCAGATGGAATACGCCCGTGGCGAGCGCCAGCATGACGAGAAGACCGATAAAGCTGGTCATCATGCTGGTGATGACCAGCCCTGTGATGTATTCGGAGATCGAGAGCGGCGAGGCGAACAAGTTGAGAAAATTCCGTGACCAGACATCTTCGAGAAAGGCCGTGCTCACGCCCTGCATGATGCGCGTGCAGAAATCCCACAGCAGAACGCCGCCCAACAGGGTCGGCACGAAGTTGACGCCGCTGCCGCTGACCGAGTTGAGGTAGCGTGTGATGAATCCCCACAACACGATATCGATCGCCACCCAGGTCACCATGGGAAAAACGCGAACGGGACTCCCGCGAAGCATATACACTTGCCGCAATACGATGCCGGCGACGGGACGCAGTTTCATGAGGATTCGCGGCCGGTCGGGCCGCGCTCGATGGGGCCGGTACCCGCGTGGCCATCAACCGGCGCGCGCTCGGCCAGGGGCTCGCGCGCCACGCGGATGAACAAATCCTCCAAGGTCGCCGAGCCATGTGCTTCGGGCAACGCCCGCGGGTCTCCCTCGAGCAGCGCCTTGCCATGCGACAGAAACAACACCCGGTGGCAAACGGCTTCCACCTCGTACATATTGTGCGAGGTCCACAGGATCCCGCAGCGTTCCTGCGTCGCCAGATTCCTGATCTTCTCGCGAATCAGCTGCGCCGCCGACGGATCGAGCGACGCGGTCGGTTCATCCAGCAGCAAGAGCTGCGGTTTGTTCAACAAGGCCTTCGCGAGCGCCGCCCGGGTCTGTTCGCCGGATGAAAGAAGTCCGCACTTGGTATTGCGCAAGTGCGCGAGATCGAACGCGTCGAGCATCTCATCGACACGGCTGCGCAACGCGGCGATGTCGTACAGGAGCCCGAAGAACTTCAAATTCTCGGCAACCGTCAAATTGCCCGGCAACGCGGCATAGACGGCCGCGAAATTCGTGCGCGCCAGGGCCTGCGCGCGGTGTTTGGCCAGGTCGATTTCAGCGATTTGCACGCTGCCGGCGGTCGGTTCCAAGACACCCAATATCATGTTGATGGTGGTCGTCTTGCCCGCGCCGTTCGGTCCCAAGAGCCCCAGGATCTCGCCCGGCATCACCGTGAAGGAGAGGTCGTCGACCGCGATCATCGCCCCGTAGGTCTTGCGCAGCTTCACCACGCGCAGCGCCGATCCTGCTGTCGTCGAAATGTAATGTGGCGTCGAGCTCGGGAACGATGCGGTCATTGTTTGATTATGCAGCGCGACGCAGTCCATTCCTACGGCTGCCGCATGTTAGATTAGCGCAACTTAGGGGTAAGGAGGAGCCATGACGAATATTCACTTGATCGGCGGCGAGAAGGGCGGCGTGGGCAAGTCTCTGGTCGCGCGGCTGGTTGCGCAGTACATGATCGACAACAACATTCCCTTCCTTGGATTCGACTCGGACCGGTCGCATGGCGCTTTGCTGCGATTTTATGCGGGCTATGCATCGCCGGTACTGATCGACAGCTATGAGAGCCTGGATGCCATCGTCGAGGCCGCCACGGAAAATTCCGAGCGCAGGGTTCTGGTCGACCTGGCGGCCCAGACGCAGGAGCGGTTGACGCAATGGATGGACGATTCGCAATTGCTGGAAGTCTCACCCGAACTCGGCCTGCACATCCGCTACTGGCACGTCATGGATGCCGGCAAGGATTCCGTGGATCTGCTCAAGCGCCTGCTGGATCGTCATGGCACCAAATTGAATTATGTGTTGGTCCTCAATGAAATACGCGGCGATGACTTTCGAATTCTGGATAAATCCGGCGAAAAGGAGCGCGCACTCAGCCTGGGCGCCAGCGTCGTGCAGTTGAAGCGCCTGCACGAGGTGTCGATGATCAAGATCGACGCGAGCAGCGCCAGCTTCTGGGCGGCGGCCAACAAAGGCGACGGCGATACCAGCGGTCTCGGCATCCTCGAGCGGCAGCGCGTCAAAGTCTGGCTGAGGAACGCCTTCTCCGAGATCGCAAAACTGGGCGTATAGGTCCGATAATTTCGTTTCCGTTTCCGCTCGGCGCTCTCAGACTGCCTGTCACGCGAGCGAAGATTTGTCGTCTTCGCCGCGCATCACACCAGTCAAGGAGCAGTCATGAACAGTTTCACAGTTACGGCCGTCGGAAATCTCGCCAAGGACCCTGAATTAGCGGTCAAAGGCGATACCACTTATACGCGCCTCTGTTTAGTGGGCAACGATTATGCAGGCAAGGACGAACTCGGGAATGTCCGGGAGATCGTCACGAGTCTGTGGTTCGTAGCGTTCGAGAGTCTCGGCGAGGCCATCGCCAAGAATGCGCGCAAGGGTGACCAACTCATCGTGCAAGCGCAAATCCGTTCCAACAACTGGACGGATAAAGAAGGCGAAA
>ODAK010005097.1_pt1 | contig 13374 bp, 6 predicted proteins | sample 1539591 | NCBI WGS metagenome assembly ODAK01 (sample SAMEA3539303, study PRJEB22396) | soil metagenome | biome: tundra; feature: field; material: soil | place: USA | collected 2010-05 | depth 0.15 m | reverse complement strand
CCGCTGCCGGCCCCGAAGGATCGCGCGGAAATCAAGACCGCCTGCGTCAAGATGCTGGAGGAGATTCCCGGTCTGGCCAAACGTAGCGAGTGGGAGCAAATGCGCTGGCGCGTGCGTACCATGGCCGCCTGGTCGCGTGCCAATCACGCTGCGGCGACGGAATCGCTCCTGGAACTGTCCGACACGAAGGTCCAATTCGGCTGGTTTCCCGCCTATGTCCACATGCACCTGGCCGCCACCGGCAGTCCCGAGGCCATCGCCAAGCTCAAGCAACTTTTTCCGAAGGTCGAGCGCGGCACCATGGCGCGCGGCCTGGAGCAAGGGCTGTACGGCAACGCGCTCCTGGCTTTCACTCGGCCATATCTGAATGAACAAACGATCTGCTACGTGACGGCGCGGAAAGCGGGCCGCGAGGCGCATGACGACCTACTTGGATGGGCCGACCGCGGCAACGTCGCAGCCATCGATGCTCTGGGCGTCATCGGTGGTTCCGAATCTGCCGCGACGCTGCGCAAACAAATGGACAAGGACGCCGACGCCACGGTGATCTTCCGCAGCGCGAAGGCTCTGGCGCGCATCGGCAACACGGAGGCGCTCGATGCGCTCGTGACGGCGACCGAGAGCAAGGTTCGCGTTCGACGCCACGCCGCTGCTTTGTCCCTCGGCCAGATCGGCGGGCCCAAAACGATCGCCCGATTGCGAGAATTGCTCGACAAGGACGCTGACCGCCTCGTTCGCGCCGCCGCCGCCGATGGTCTGGAACAAGTCGGCGCCAAGGATGCCCAGATCGCGGTTGCCGCATTTCGCAAAGCCGACGCCGGCTTGCCCGCGATGATTCATCAGCCGCGCAATCCGCGGTTCGGCGACGATTTCCCTGTCAACCAGTGGGTCAGTCTTAAGATCCGCATCAAGACCGATTCTGCGTTCGGCGAAATGGGCTGGAACTACGACATCTCCAATCGCCTCTTCCTCCGCTACGGCGGCTGTAGCGGCTATCACAACGAACTGACGGTCTTCGACCTCGGCGCGGAGCAGTTCATCCAGCGCCGGCCCAACGAAAAGATGGCCGGTTGGGGCGACCGTCGACTCATCAACGGCTGCACCGCAGGCCGTTGCTGGGATCCGTACACCAAGGTCATGTGGCTCGGCCCGGCCATCGGATCCACCGAACCGAGCCTGGCCGTCTACGACTACTACAACAAGGACGGCGCCTTCCGCTTTTGTAACTACGACCTCGCCACCGATCGCTTCCGCGCCGCCCCCAAGGCCACCTATGCCACGCGCTATGCCTTCGATTGGAAGAACGGCTTGCTCCTGCCCGTCAAGTTCACGCACCCCAACCACAAGACCAAGGATTTCTGGGCCTTCGACGTCAAGAACAACACCTGGCTCGACAAAAAGACCGCCGGCGATTATCCGCGCGACCAGGACCACACAAACGCGGCCTTCGACCACGACAGCGGCCTCTTGGTTCTCTACGTCGCCCCCCATCCGGACCGCCGGGCGGAGACCTGGACCTACGATCCTGCCCGCAATGTCTGGAAGAACATGCAACCGAAGCTGCAACCCGAGGGCGTCCCCGGCGGCGGCTTCGTTTACGACCCCTTCCACAAACTGCTCGTCTTGCAAAGCGGCAAAAAGGAAACGCAATACGGCGGCGGCGACGACTCCATCACCTGGACCTACGATGTTCGCACAAACACCTGGACCGACCTGAAAGTGAAAACCGGCCCCGGCAATCCCTGGGTCGGCGCCATGGACTACGACTCGGAGCACAACGTCTTCGTCCTCTTCAACCATCGCGACCAACAGGTGTGGGCGTTTCGCCTCAAGGCGGTGGCGGCGGGGACGAAGGTTCCTTAAGGACGAGATAGCGCTCAAATGCCGTGGTGAGCTATGAAGATCGACATCGAAAATATGGTTCGCTCATTACCGGCGGATTAAAATCCCGTGGAAATTCACTTCCACGACGGCAAGACCGTCCTGGCAGCGCTTTCGCATTGCGAACTTTGGAAGAGTGTGGAGCGCGTGTATTACTACAACCTCGACCCGTCCGCACCAAGTTACGGTGAAGGTCTTTGCGGCGTGGGAATCGACAAGATCTCGTCAATCATTCCTTCTGATGTTCGCCGGCCCGATTGCCACTCGCTCTGAGTTCCACTGGAGAAAGACCAAAAAGACGCCCACGCGCGAATACTCTCGTCCTACTTGCCCTTTGGCGCGCCGAGACAATAGAGTTTGCTCGCTGTGCGGAGAAAAATCTGCCCGCCGCAAACTGCCGGGGTGGCCATGACCGGTTCCTGCATGGAATTGGTTCCAACGAGTTCGAAGGTTCGGCTCGCCTTGAAGATCGAGGTTTGCCCTGCCTCGTTGGTGGCGTAAAGCAGATCCCCTACCAGGACTGGCGAAGAGCTGAAGTTGCCTTGCAAGCGTTCTTGCCAGATCTGCTTGCCGGATTCGGCGTCGAGACAAGTTGCAATGCCGCCGTCGTTGACCATGTACAACAAGCCTGCATGGTAGAGAGGCGAAGGGACGTAGGTAATTCCCTTGTCCACTTTCCAGGCGAGATGCGATTGCGATACGTCATCTTTGCCGTCGCCGCGTATGGCTCGGAGTTCCTTCTCGGGAAATCCGCCGGACGAAAACACTGTTGTGGCACTGAACGCCAGCGTGTTGGCAGCCACTTCCGCTGGCCCGGAGCAGGACCAGAGCAGTTTTCCGGTCTCGGGATCATAGCTCGCAGTCTGGCCCAATCCGGCCTGCAAGAGCTGGACCTTGTCGCTGAGGACGGCCAAGACGGGCGTGCCGTAGTTGCCATACTTGCCGACCGCCTTTCGCTCGGCGTGCCAGACGACTCTACCGGTTTCGATGTCCAATGCCGTCAAATAACAACTCTTGACGTTGTCGCCGTTGACGATCACCAATTTCTTGTACAAGACCGGCGAAGAGCCGTATCCGTGCAAGGACTGAAAGTCACCGGCCCGCTTCTGCCAGAGGATCTTGCCTTCGAGGTCGGTCGCGGTGACGTGCAAACCATCGGCGTTGACAAAGACGCTGAACAAGCGCGCGCGGTCACAGGCCTGAGTCGCCGAGGCATGCGAGTTCTTCGAGTATTTCCGCGTGAAGTTGCCTTGATGGGCGAGGGTGCCCCAGAGCGGCTTCCCCGTCTGGCGATCGAAAGCGAGGATCAACTGTTTCTGCGTCTTTTCCTCTGCCGTGGTCAAGAAGACTCGGTTTCCACACACGATCGGGCTCGAATGGCCGTCGCCGAGAACATTCGTCGCCCAGACGACATTCTCCTTGGGGCTCCACTTGGTCACTACGTCGCGATCGACACTGACGCCGTTGCGGTCCGGGCCGCGCCACCAGGGCCAATCCCCTGACGCCAGTTGAGGCAATAGCTTTTTGGGCGCGGAAGCGTGCGCGCTGATGCACCATGATAAGATTGCAATCAAGGTGAAGACAAATCGCATCGCCGCGGCCAGTTGCGTCGCCCGCCCGGCTACCAGCACGCTTGCCGTCAAAATGCGGACCGTGTTCTCACCAAGCGACATCGTTATTTGTTCCGCTTTCATCATTGGCTCCTTTCTGCGGTAGCGTCCTTGGACCTAGGCCGTGAGCTGCACGATGGGTTCACCTTCGGTGATCCCTGATTGCTCGTGACCCGACATTTGAGACGACACGCGCCGGCGAAAGAACTCAGGCCAGCACGCCCTGGATTGGCGTCCCCTGGCACAGTTTCAGCGGCCGGCCGAGCGCATCGGTCAGTTCCGTGTCCGTGGCGATGCCGAGGCAGTGGTAGATGGTCGTGACCAGATCTTGCGGACTGACCGGGCTGTCGACCGGGTACGCGGCGTGGCGGTCGGATCGGCCATGGACGATGCCGGGCCGGATGCCGGCGCCGGCCAGGACCACCGAGTAGCAGCGGCCCCAGTGGCCTCGGCCGCCTTCACGTTCGATCAGCGGGGCACGACCGAATTCACCCATCCATACCACCAGAGTTTCGTCGAGCAGTCCGCGCACATCGAGATCGTCGAGCAAGGCGGAGAACCCGAGATCGAGCTGCGGCCCGAGGATCGGCAGGTATTGAGCGTTCCGGTAATGGAGATCCCAGCCGCCGGGAACTTCCTCGCCGTTCCAGTAGACCGTGACCAGCGGCACACCATGCTCGATGAGGCGTCGAGCGAGCAAGGCGCCCTGGCCGAACTTGGTGCGGCCATATCGGTCGCGCACCGTTGTGGGCTCTGCATTTAGGTCGAAGGCTCGTTGCGTGTGCGGCGCCAGAATCATGTTGAAGGCGCGCTCCTGATGGGCATCCATGGCACGGCGCGGCAGAATCTGATCGCCCTGACGCTGGAGATGTTCGAGCAGCCCGCGCCGCTGACCGAATCGCTCAAGCGGAACTTCGCGTGGCGGCATGAGTGCCTGGACGCGAAAGTCGGACCGGCTCGGATCCTGGAGAATGCGAAAGGGATCACAGCTCTGCCCGAGAAAGCCGCCGCCTTCCCCAGCAAACTGCCTGCGATGCATGTCGAGCAGCCAGATATGGGGCGGCAAGGCGTGTCCGGCGCCGAGCAATCGTGCCACCGCCGAGCCCATGTTGGGGTAATCGTCGGTCGCGGGCCGGATATCATCACCGCTGACGCGCGGATTCTTGTGCCCGGTCAGCGCCAGGTAGACGCTTTGGCCATGGGCGCCGCCGGTATATTCGTCGGTCATGCTGCGAATGATCGCATAGCGGTGGGCCTGCTGCGCGAGCTTCGGCAGAAGCTCGCTGACCTGAGTGCCGGGAACGCTGCTGGCGATGGGCGGAAAAATGCCACGCACCTCGGCCGGTGCGTCGGGCTTTAGATCGAAGGTATCCATCTGCGGCGGTCCGCCGCCCATGAAGAGCAGAATGCACGACTTGGCCCGGCCGGCACTTCGAGTCATTCCTCGTTCGGCCGCCTTCGCTCGGGCGCCGAATAACTCGGGCAAGGCAAGTCCTGCCGCGCCAAGGCCGCCGATCTGAAGGAACTCTCTCCGCGAAATGTTGTCACAGAAGCGCGAAGGGGATCCCGGAATCGTGATCATGGCAAAACTCCCGGTCGCCGCTGGTGGCTCAGCGTTCGTCAAACAAATGGACTTCAAGTGCGCGGCGCGTAATGCGTACGAGACTTTCGGGGGATTGGCATTGTAGACGAGACCTGGCGGAATTGCAAATGGAACTTCGTGACCCGCGTGATCCGTGATCCGGTGATCCAGTTCGAGCCTGCGAGCCACAATCGTCAACACTCGGAATATCGTTTTGTAAATCTGTGCCGTTTTGCTTATGATTAACTTCCCCCCCCTGAGAATCACCCTACCATGATTCGCAAACTCCTTGAATTACTGGGCATCCTCGCAGCGATTCTTGCCTGCACAGGAAGGCTGCCGGCGCAGGAAAAGAATGAGGCTGTGCTGGTAACCGAATACGAGCGTGTGATCCGTCCCCTGCAAGCCAAGTATTGCTTCTCGTGTCACGGAGCAACCAAGCCCAAGGGAGGGATCGACCTGGCCTCGCGCAAGGGAATCGAGAAGCCGCACGCCTGGAAGGAAGTCTGGGAACGGTTGCGCAGCCGGCAGATGCCTCCGTTGGGTAAGCCGCAGCCGACTGCCGTTGAGCGCGAGCGAATGGTGGCCTGGATTGAAAGCGTCTTTGCCCATGAGACGTTGGACGGCCAAGCGGACCCAGGACCGCTCCGTCCGCGGCGATTGAATGCTCGCGAATACATCAACACGGTTCGCGATCTCTTCGTGACGGGGGGCAAGCCGTCGGTGCGGAAGACTTCGTTTGAGCCGCTCAAGGATGGCCGCATCAGCCTGTATCGCATGTTCCCCCCGCCTGAGCATCCGACGCATTTCGTCACGCGTTTCTTGCCGCAGGATACGAGCGACGGCGGCTTCGACACGCTGGCTGAGAGTCTGACGATCCCTCCCTTCTTTGTCGAGAAGCACCTCCGCGCGACCAAGGTCCTTCTCGATGAGATGTACACGGTGAACGCGAGCCGATCCAGCTCCTACCAGTGGACGCTTTATGCCGGCCTGCTGAAGCTGGAGAAGGGGCCAGCACCGAAGAATAAGACGCAGCGGCAACTCGTCGCGGAATTCCTGAGAGACTTCGCGAGCCGTGCGTTTCATCGACCGGTAACGGCGGACGAGGCGGAAAAATATACCAAGCTCTTCGATCAGGCTCAGGCGAAGAAGGAGGATTTCGAATCGTCGCTTCGGTTGCCGCTCCAGGCGATTCTGGTGTCGTCGAACTTCACCATTTTGTGGAGTGACCAGGAACAAAAGAAAACACCGGCGCGGGCTCTGAACGATCATGAACTCGCGGCTCGGCTGTCGTACTTCCTCTGGAGCAGCCTTCCAGACGAGGCACTCATCAAGCTCGCCGACAAGGGGCAACTGCGCGACGAGAAGGTGTTCGACGCCCAGGTTCGCCGCATGATGGGGGACTGGCGCTCGCGCGAAGGAATGCTGTTCGGCTTCCTGATGCAATGGCTGCAGCTCGATCGACTCGACCGCGCCCAGCCAGACGCCGACAAGTATCCCGCGTACTTTCAGAACAACTTGGGCGATCAAATGACGCAGGAGCTGCTGATGTTCGCAGACGCGATCATGGTCGAGGATCGCAGCATCCTCGAATTCATCGATGCCGACTGGGGCTTTCTCAGTTATCCGCTGGCCGAGCATTACGGCGTCAAGGATTTTCCGGGCAAGAAGACCGGCGGGGACCAGCCCCCCTGGTATCGCGTCAAGTATGCCGACAAGCGGCGCGGCGGCGTCCTGACGATGGGCAAGGTGCTGATCGGCACATCGCAGCCAACGCGGACCAGCCCCGTACATCGGGGCAAGTGGGTGCTGGAGACTATTCTCGGCACCCCGCCTCCCCCGCCGCCGCCGGAGGTGGACAACGTGCTCAAGGAGGAGCCCGACGGCAAGAAGAAGCTGACGGTGCCGCAGCTCATGGCCCGGCATCGCGACAATCCCTCCTGCGTCGCCTGCCATCAGATGATCGACCCGCTTGGGCTAGCCTTCGAGAGCTTCGATCCGACGGGCAAATGGCGCGACAAGGACCAGGACCAACCGATCGACACGCGCGGCGAACTCATCGACGGCACGAAGTTCAACGGCGTCGCCGAACTGAAAACGGTCCTGATGACGCGCAAGGACGAATTCACGCGCGGTTTCGTCGAGAAGATGTTAACCTATGCTCTGGGCCGTAAGCTCGATTACTACGATGTCGCGACCGTCAATCGCATCACGCAAGCGGTGAAGGACGACGGCTACAAGTTTTCGCGTGTCGTGATCGAGGTGGCGAGGAGCTACCCGTTCCGCAATTGCCGGGCGAGTGAAACGCGGTCGAAGTGAGCGAGACTTTCGGGGCTCATCAGCGTTTAATCTGTTACGGCACGGAGCGTAATGACCCGAGGGGGGGAGTTCATGGCCAAGAGTCAACACATAACACGGCGCACGATGCTTCGAGGCCTGGGGGCAGCCATCGCGCTCCCTTGGCTCGAAGCAATGATCCCTGACGCGCCGGCCAGCGCAGGCGAAGGCAATCGACCGCCGCTGCGCATGATGTTCCTCTATCACCCGCTCGGCGCTGAGACGACCGCCTGGAAGGGCGTCACCGGCGCAGGCCGCGACATGCGGCTCACACCAACGCTTCGGCCCCTCGAATCGTTCAAAGAAAAGCTTCTCATTCTCGACGGACTCAACGGCCGGCGCCATCCTGCGTCGGGGCACAATCGCTCGGCTTGCCTCTGGCTCTCGAATGCCGCGCCGGGGAGGCGCGATACGTGGGGCGCCGAGACGGATGTAACTTTCGATCAAATGCTCGCGCCGCGCCTGAGCCGCGGTGCCCGGCAGCAATCACTCGAATTGAGCTGCACTACCGTCGGCAACCTGATGCACGCGATGAACCTCTCCTGGCGCGGCCCAGGCGTCCCGGTCGGCGCTGAGAGTCGGCCGCGCGATGTCTTCGCCCGCATGTTCGGCGATCCGCGTGAAGATCGCAGGCACGCCAGCATCCTCGATCTGGTCGGCGAAGACGCGCGGGCTCTGCGCTCGCGCGTCGGTCATGGCGACCAGGGCCGGCTCGATGATTATCTCGAATCGGTGCGCTCGCTGGAACGCCGGATTACGGCGTCACAAGGAGACCGCCGACCCGCGCCGCCGATCAATGTACCCGATCGACCGCCGGAGAGCCTGCGCGACCACGTTCGGCTCATGCTTGACTTGCTCGTCATCGCCATGCAAACCGGCTTCACGCGTGTTGCCACCTGTGCCCTCGGCGATGAAAGCGAAGGCGGACCGGGCACGACCTACAACCGCCGGCTGGTCGATTTCGGCATCGATCGCCAGGCCGTCACCGGACGCGTGGAGACGCGCTATTTCGATTGGGGCCATCATCAGTGCAGCCATGATCCAAGGCCGACGCTCCCGATCATTCAGGCCATCGATCACTGGTACGTCGAACAGTTGGCCTATTTCCTGGGCCGGTTGCAAGCAATTAACGAAGGCGGCGCCACGCTGCTCGACAACAGCATCGTCGTCTACGGCTCGACCAACGCCGGAGGCAACGGCGCGGGCGGCTGGCCGGGGCACGGTCTGCGCGATGTGGCGTGCTTGCTCGCGGGTGGCGGTCGCGGACTCTTGCGCCGCCCGGGACGCGTGCTGCAGTATCACGGCATGCGCAATCAGGGCGTCCCGCTCTGCAATCTGTGGCTCACCTTGGCACAGATGGCGGGATTGGAGAGCCGCGAATTCGGGATCAGCACCGGGACGTTGAGCGATCTCGGTTAATGCAGTGCGACGCTGCGGGGGGAATCATGCTTCGCGTCTGCTCTTTCCTTGGCTTGCTTACATTGGTAGGCGTCGTTTCCGGTCAGGAGAAAACGCTCCCGATCGGCAGCGGCGATCTGCAGCACCTATCGGCGCTCGCGGACAAGGTCACGCTGTGCGGCGTCGGGCAGGTGCAGCAACTCGTCATCACCGGGCACTATGCCAACGGTGGCGTCCGCGATCTGACCCGGCACGTCAAGTATCGCTCTGGTGATGCCGCAATCGTGCGCGCGGATTCGACGGGGCTCGTGACCACTGTCGCCAACGGGTCGACCAACATCATGGCCGAGATTGACGGGATATCGGTCAAGATTGGCGTCAAGGTGGAAGGCGCCGACCGCGAACAACCGATTAATTTCACCAACGAAATCGTGCCGATCTTCAGCAAGCTCGGCTGCAACAGCGGCGCTTGCCACGGAAAATCAACGGGGCAGAACGGCTTTCGCCTCTCGCTTCTCGGCTTCGAGCCGCTGGTCGATTTCGAGGCCCTGACCCGTGAAGCCCGTGGCCGGCGCATCGTGACGACGGCTCCCGAATTCAGCCTGTTGCTGCGCAAGCCGACCGGCGACATGCCCCACGGCGGCGGCAAACGCCTCAGCGCCGATTCGCGCGACTATCAGACGATCCTGCGCTGGATTCGCGGCGGCGCTCCGTTCGGGAATGCAAGCGACCCGAAAGTCGTCGGCTTGACGGTTGCGCCGGCCCATCGCCTGGCGCCGATCAAATCATCGTTGCAGATTACCGTGACCGCTCTCCTGAGCGATGGCTCACGCCGGGATGTCACAGCCGACGCGGAGTACTCGAGCAATCAACCGGAAATTGCCAGCGTCGCGGAAGGCGGCTGGGTTGAAACGCTCGACGTTCCCGGCGATGGCGCCATCATGGTCCGCTACCTGGGCCACGTCGGCGTCTTTCGCGTCACAATTCCTCAGGAGGCGCCGCTGGCCAAGTACGCTTTTCCCAAGCCGGCGAACTTCATCGACGAACACGTTCACGCCAAGCTGAGGCAGTTGAGCCTGCCGCCGTCCGAGTTGTGCAGCGACAGCGAATTCCTGCGCCGCGTCAGTCTCGACATCGCGGGGACGCTTCCTACCGCCAAAGAGGCCGAGAGGTTCCTGGCCGACCCGGATCCACGCAAGCGCGAAAAGCTCGTGGACGAACTGCTGACGCGTCCCGCCTATGCCAGCTATTTCGCGCTCAAATGGGGCGACATCCTCCGCAATAAGCGCGACGGCATCGTCGGCGTCGGCGGCAAGGCGGACCGCACGCAAGCCCTGCACGCCTGGCTCAAGGAGAGCTTCGCGAAGAACAAACCGTACGACCAGTTCACGCGTGAGATCCTCACCGCGACGGGTGATTTCGTCGGAAAGGGCGCACAGCCGCCGGTAGGCTGGTACGTGGTCCTGCGCACTCCGGAGGCGCTGGTTGACGACATGGCCCAAATTTTCCTCGGCACCCGGATTCAATGCGCCCAGTGCCATCATCATCCCTACGAGAAATGGAGCCAGGACGATTACTGGGGCCTGGCCGCCTTCTTCGCTCGCGTGCAGCTTGTCAATCCGAAGAACCCCAAGGTCAACCCGAAAGCGAAACTTGGGCCCAACGACCTGCGCGTCACGCTGCGGCCGAGCGGTTCGGTGACCGGACCGCACGGCAAGAGCTACGCGAAACCTCGCCCGCTCGACGGCACGGAACTCGACGTGCCCGAAGCCGACGACCCGCGGCAGAAGCTGGCCGACTGGATGATACGGCCGGACAATCCGTACTTTGCTCGTGCGGTCGTCAATCGTTACTGGGCGCATTTCTTCGGCCGCGGCATCGTTGACATGCCAGACGACATGCGTGTCAGCAATCCGCCAAGCAATGAACCGTTGCTCGACGCGCTGGCCAAGGATTTCATCACGAACAAATTCGATCTCAAGCACCTGATCCGGACCATCTGCGCGAGCACGACGTATCAGATGTCGTCGATCCCCAATGAGCACAATCTGAAGGACAAGCAGAACTACGCCCGCTTCTATCCGCGCCGCCTGCCAGCCGAGGTGCTGTTCGATGCGTTCGACCAGGTGACCGCGGCGCAGGTCAAGTTCGTGTCGCCCAAGGGAGGCGGAGGCGCAGCCAAGACGCCGGCGCTACGAGCGATCGACTTGCCCGACGAAGCCATCAAGACGCCGCTCCTCATGGCGTTCGGCAAACCCGAGCGCTCGTCCGCCTGTGAATGTGAACGCAGCGGCGCGGCAACGCTGACGCAGAGCCTTTATCTGATCGGTTCGACCGAACTGCACAACAAGCTCAAGGACAAGACGGGGCGAGCCGCGCAACTAGCGACCGATCCGCGACCCATTGCAGAGAAGGTGAAGGAGATCTACCTCTGGGTTTACGCACGCCCTCCGGTTGCAAGCGAGCTGCAGACGGTGGAGCGGTACCTGAATGCGGGTGGCAATCGCAAGGAAGCATACGAGGATGTCTTGTGGGCGCTGTTGAATACGAAGGAATTTCTGTTCAATCATTGATGGGGGATGACAATGTTGGACCTATTCCATGCATCTTCGCGGAACTGTGAAGGCATTTCGCGACGCTCACTGCTCAAGATTGGCGCCCTCGGTCTGGGCAGCTTCGCGTTGCCGGACTTGTTGCGCCTACGTGCCCAGGATCGCGCCGAAGGACGGACGACTTCGGACACGGCTGTGATTCTTCTCTGGATGGACGGAGGTCCCTCGCAATTCGAAACCTATGATCCCAAGCCCGACGCGCCGGCGGAATATCGCGGCCCGTTTCAGACGATCCAGACCAATGTTGCCGGCCTGAATCTGTGCGAGCTGCTGCCGATACATGCGCAGATCGCGGACAAGATCGCCATCGTTCGCTCCGTCGCGCATCGCGAGAGCGGTCACGGCAGTGCGGTCAAGAACCTGAACACGGGCTATCTGCATCCGCCGGGAACCAACGAAGGGACGTTCCTTTACCCAGGCGTTGGCGCCGTGGTCGCGAAATCGCGCGAGCAAGAACGGCGTGGTTTGCCGCATTACGTCTGCGTGCCCACCGCCGGCATCTTCAAGGGCGACGTGGGCGGCGGTGCCTACCTCGGCAGCGCGTACGATCCATTCGCTGCCAATCCTGCCGACGGTGCCAGCGCGCTCATCCCACCAACGGATCTGTCACTGTCCCGCCTCCAAAATCGCCGCGCCCTGCTTCGTGACCTCGATCGTATGCGGCGCGACGTTGATGCGAGCGGCATGATGGAGGGGATGGACGCGTTCACCCGTCAGGCGTTCGAGATGGTCACAGGCCCCGCGGCGCGCGAAGCCCTCGATCTGAACCGTGAGCCCGCGTCGATTCGTCAGCGCTACGGATTCTCCTCCGCCGTCGATCGCAATCAGGTCTGGGGACAAAACTGCCTGCTGGCGCGACGGCTCGTCGAGGCGGGCGTCGGTTTCGTCGGCGTCGGCATGGGAAGCTGGGACGATCACGGCGACGCCCTGACGCAACGTTTGCCGCAGCGCGCCCAGGTCTACGATCGCGCTGTCACCGCCCTCATTGAGGATTTGTACGCCCGTGGTCTCAGTCGCAAGGTGCTGGTCCTGGCCTGGGGCGAGTTTGGCCGTACGCCGCGCATCAACCGTGGCGGCCGCGATCACTGGCCGAGCAGCATGTCAGTCATGCTGGCGGGCGGCGGTCTGCGCATGGGCCAGGCGGTCGGCTCGACCAACGCCCGCGGCGAGCGCCCGCAGGATCGGCCCTCGCACCCCAACGACGTCCTCGCGACGGTGTATCGCCACCTCGGAATCGACCACCGCCATGCCTTCGTTAACCCGCAAGGCCGACCGATCCCGCTCTTGCCCAATGGCGAGCCGATCGCCGAATTGATCGGCTGAGTCCGCGTCACTCTCCAAACAATGAGGCTGCAATGCGCATACCATGGTCCTGCTTGTTCGTAGGCTGGGTCATCACGACCGGCATGGCGAGCGGGCAACCGAAACGACCTGCTCCCATCGATCCGACCAAAGTGGATGAAGACTTCGCGGTCCAGGGTGAATACGTCGGCGTTATCATGGAGGACGGCAAGCCGCAGAAGTATGGCGTGCGCGTGGGCATCGCGGAAAAGGCAGGCGAGTTCAAGGCGATCGCCTACCGCGGCGGATTGCCGGGCGACGGCTGGGACAAAAAGTTCTTGGAGCCGAAGAACAAGCGTCTCATCGAGTGGTCAGGACAGACCCGCGATGGGTTGACCAGCTTTCCCAAGTTTCTGCGCGGCAGCGCCTCGTTAAGCGATGGGATCCTGGCGGTCACGTCGGGAGGAGAAAAAGTCGGCGAGCTGAAGCGGATCGTCCGAAAAAGCCCAACGCTCGGAGCGAAGCCGCCGGCGGGCGCCGTCGTCCTTTTTGACGGGAGCAACCTGGAGCACTTCGTGACGCCTCGCTCCAAGATGAGCGACGACAAGCTCCTCATGGTAGGCGCGCGAACCAAGCAGAGCTTTACCGATTTCATCTTGCGCGTGGAGTTTCG
>ODAK010005096.1_pt1 | contig 13375 bp, 9 predicted proteins | sample 1539591 | NCBI WGS metagenome assembly ODAK01 (sample SAMEA3539303, study PRJEB22396) | soil metagenome | biome: tundra; feature: field; material: soil | place: USA | collected 2010-05 | depth 0.15 m | reverse complement strand
AGCAGTGGCTCGGCTTCGACTTGGCGGCGTCCCATTACCGCCATCTCGTGTATGCCGTCTTTCTTCTTTTGGTTGCCTTCGTCGCGGTGAACTTCACGGCGGTGTTTGGTGGTGTTTCGACCTGGGTCGAACGCCGCATCGCCGGCCGCATGCAAAGCCGCATCGGTCCCAACCGCACCAGCGCCGCCGGCTTTCTGGCCTGGGTCGCCGACGCGGTCAAGATGGTGCTCAAAGAAGACACCGTTCCGGCTTCTGCCGATCAGCTGCTGTTTCGAGGCGCGCCGTACTTTTCGATGGTCGGCTTGCTGTTGCCGTTCGTGGTGATGCCGTTCGGCGAAAGCGTGGTCGCCACCAACATGAACGTCGGCGTCTTTTACATCATGGCGGTGACGGCGTTTGTCGTCGTCGGCATCTTGATCTCCGGTTGGTCCTCGAATTCAAACTGGGCGCTTTTCGGGGCCGTGCGTGGCGCGGCTCAGGTTATCTCGTACGAGATTCCGGCGGGGATCGCGCTGATGGTGCCAGTGTTGATGGCGGGCTCTCTGTCCATGCAAGATATCGTGCGCGCCCAAGGTGGCATGCCGTGGGATTGGTTCGTGTTTCGCAATCCGGCGGCATTTGTCGCGTTCTTCATTTCCGTGACCAGCTCGCTGGCCGAAGGCAACCGCACGCCGTTCGACTTGCCCGAAGCCGAGTCCGAGCTCGTCGCGGGTTATCACGCCGAATACTCGGGCTTCCGCCTGGCCATCTTCCTGATGGTCGAGTGGGCCAACATGTGGATCATGGCGGGCCTGGCCGTCACGCTGTTCCTCGGCGGCTGGCAAGTGCCCTTTGTCGCGAGCGAGACGTACAAGGCGGCGCTCGGCGCGGGTCTGGTTCCGACGCCCTCGTGGTTCGGCCTGCAGGCGCTGTCGATGCTGGTCTTCTCACTCAAGACCTGGGGCCTCGTCATCGTGTTCATCTGGCTGCGCTGGACGCTGCCTCGCGTGCGTGTGGATCAGATGATGTCGCTGTGCTGGAAGTACCTGGTTCCTGGCGCGTTTCTCTGCTTCGTTGTCACGCTGCTTTGGCAGCTTCTGGTCCCGCCGCTCGGCAATACCGTGACCGGTGTCGTGCTTTCCCTCGTCGCATTCGTTCTGTTAGCGAAGTTCCTGCTCGCTACCTACCGCAATATCGGTCGCGTGAAGGGCGACCGCGTGGATTTGACCAACTGGTAATCGCCCATGACTGAAGCACTTCGCGAATATTTCGGGCACATCACGGACGTCGTGAAGACGTTCTGGGAAGGCATGACCGTCACGCTTTCCTACATGATCCGCCGGCCAATCACGGTGCAATACCCCGACCGCACCGCCCAGCGCGTGGCCGACACGCTGCCCTCGCGCTACCGGGGCCTTCTGGAAGTCGACATCAACGTCTGCACCGGTTGCATGGCGTGCGAGCGCGCTTGCCCGATTAGCGTCATCAAGATCTCGACCGACAAAGATCCGTCGAATCTCAAGCAGCGGGTCATCGCCCAGTTCGATATCGACGAATCCAAGTGCATGTTCTGCGGCCTGTGCGTCGAGCCGTGCCCGACCGGTGCCATCCAGCACACGCGTGAATTCGAGTCGACCATGAGGTCCGTCGACAACTTGGTCTTTCGCTGGATTCCCGATCCCAAGAACCCGGCGCCGTTCTACCGCCCGGTCAAAGGGCAGGACGCGCCTCGCGCGCCGGTAGGCGAGATCTTGCGCCAGCGCATGGCCAAGGCAGATTGGACCGCCCGGGGCGGCATTTTTCCGGTCACCGGCCCGGAGCGAAAGGGCTAGGTCATGGAAACCCAGTTCATCATGTTCCTGCTTCTGGCAGTCGCCACGCTGGTGGGTGCGGCAGGGGTGGCGCTTTCGCGCAACATCTTCTGGAGCGCGATGGGCTTGCTCTCGTCGCTGGTCGGCGTCGGCGGGCTCTACGTGCTTCTGTCCGCCGACTTCATCGCCATCACGCAGGTGCTGGTCTACATCGGCGGCGTGCTCGTGCTCATCATCTTCGCGGTCATGCTCACCAGCCAGATTCGCGACGTGAATGTTTCCAACCGCAGCTTGGGCCTGGCCGGCGGCTTTGCCGTCTTCTTCGTGGTCTCCTTGTTGCTGTCGTTCGTGGCGCTGTGGACGCCGTGGAAGCTCACGGGCCAGGCGCCGATCGTTGGAACGACGGCGGCTATTGGCGATGGCTTGCTCGGCAAATGGCTTCTGCCTTTCGAAATTGCGTCGGTGGTGCTGATTGCCACGATGGTTGGCGCGATTGTCGTCGCCCGCAAGGAAGTCAAACTCGACTAGGCGAAACCCATGGGTCATCTAACGCTCAATCATTTTCTCGTCGTTTCAGCCCTGCTATTCGGGTTTGGCATGCTGGCCGTGGTCACGCGCCGAAATGCCGTCGCGGTGCTGATGGGCATCGAGCTGATTCTGAACGCCGCTAACCTGAATCTGGTGGCCTTCGGCCGCTACGTCTCGGGCGGCATCACGGGACAGGTCTTCGGCCTGTTCGTCATCGTACTGGCTGCGGCCGAGGCCGCGGTCGGTCTGGCCATCATCCTGGCCATCTACCAGATGGGGCGCAACATCGATGTGTCGCAAGCCACGACGTTGAAGCAATAGGGCAGCGCAAGCTCGGACGTCAATCATGGAACACGCCGCACATCATCTGGCTCCGCTCGCCACTCAATCGGTCAGCTTTCTTTGGCTGATCCCACTCTTTCCGCTCCTTGGTGCATTCATCAACGCCGCCCTGGGCGTGCGCTTGCAGCGCAAGTTCGGCAAAGGCCTCGTCCACAGCATCAGCATCGGCGCGATGGTCTTGTCCTTCATGGTGGCGTGTGGCGCATTCGTGCTCATGTTGAACTACGACCCTGAGCACCGCTTCCTGCAAGACACGCTGTGGAACATCTTCACCGCTGGCAAGGTGCAGGTGGATCTGGGTTTCGCCCTCGATCCGCTGAGCATGATGATGACCCTCATCATCACGTTTATCGGCACCCTCATCCACGTCTTCTCGACCGGCTACATGGCCGATGAGCCTTCCTACTGGCGATTCTTCGCGTATCTAAATTTGTTCGTCTTCTCGATGTTGTTGCTCGTCATGGGCGACAACTTCGTGCTCATGTTTTTCGGCTGGGAAGGCGTCGGTCTTTGCAGCTACTTGCTGATCGCGTTCTGGTACACGGATTCGCAGAAGGCCGCGGCCGGCATGAAGGCCTTCGTCGTCAACCGCTTCGGCGACTTCGGGTTCATTTTGGGGCTCTTCTTGCTGTTCTGGGCGCTGGGTGGTGCGTGGCACAAAGGCGCCGACGGCAAGCTGACGTACGTCGAAGAAGCCCCGAAGCCGACGGCCATTCATGCGGTTGCCGAGCATGCTGAAGAAGCAGGTGAGCACGAGGCTGTCGCCGAGCACGCCGCACCCGAGAATGCGCGTGGGGAGCGGCGAGCTTCGCTCGACGCGGACCATCGCGGGAGGGTTTGGGAACCCGCCCAGGGTTCCCATGTCAATGACATCAAAATCGGCCCGACGCTCAACTTCCGCGAGCTGCGCGACGAGATCGTCATCACGAGCACCGGCATGGCCGAAAAGTTGAAGGGGCAGACTCTCTTCGGCATTGGCTTACTCTCGCTGGTTGGCATCCTCCTTTTCGTCGGCGCCATGGGCAAGAGCGCGCAGTTGCCCTTGCACGTGTGGCTTCCCGACGCCATGGCCGGTCCCACGCCGGTGTCCGCCCTCATCCACGCGGCCACGATGGTCACCGCTGGCGTGTACATGGTGGCGCGCCTCAGTTTCATCTTCGCACTGTCGCCGACCGCGATGGGCTGGGTTGCCTTCATCGGCGCGCTCACGGCACTGTTCGCCGCGTCTATCGGCTTCTTTCAGTACGACATCAAGAAGGTACTCGCGTACTCGACGGTGTCGCAGCTCGGCTTCATGTTCATCGGCGTGGGCGTCGGCGCCTACTGGGCGGGTGCGTATCACTTGCTCACGCATGCGTTCTTCAAGGCGACGCTGTTCCTCGGGTCGGGCTCTGTCATTCTCGGCTGCCACCACGAGCAGGACATGCGCAAGATGGGCGGCCTGGGCAAGCTGATGCCGGCGACCAAGTGGACGTATCTTGCTGCCTGCTGGGCGATCGCTGGCTTCCCGTGGGCCAGCGGCTTCTATTCCAAGGATGAAATTCTGTGGAAGGCGTTTAGCCAGGACGGGCTCGCGTTCCCGCTGCTCGGCATGACCCCGCATCTGGGGCAGCTCATTTACATCATGGGCATTATCGCGGCCACGGGGACGTCGTTTTACATGTTCCGCAGTTACTACATGACGTTCACGGGCGAGTACCGGGGGGGCGACGCCGGCCATGGCCACGGGCATGTGCCGCACGAGTCGCCGCTTTCGATCACGCTCGTCTTGGCGACCTTGGCGATCGGGGCTGTGTTGGCGGCGGTGATTGGCATTCCGATGGCGTGGACGGGCAGGGCGCCTTTGCTCGAACAGTGGCTTGAGCCCGCGCTGCCTGCGGTCGTGCGGTTCGCGGAGTACGCGCACAGTACGGAATTCCTGTTCCAGGCCATCGGCGTTTCCGCTGGCGTGATTGGCTGGGTCTTTGCGCGCGCCCTTTACAAAGACAACAAGAGCCAAGTTCCTGCGCAGCTTCTCGCGCGCTGGAAGGGCGTTTGGACCGTCGTCTACAACAAGTACTACGTGGACGAGATCTACCAAGGCACCGTGGTGCGCGGCTCCATCTCGCTGGCTCGCGTACTCTCGTGGTTCGACAAGACCATCGTCGACGGCATTGTGAACTTGGCCGGCGCCATCACACGCGTCGTCGCCAACATCGATGGAGCCATCGACCACTACCTGGTCGACGGCGCCGTGAATTTCATCGCGGGCTCGACGCTGTCAGCGGGCCGCATTCTGCGCCGCGTGCAGACCGGCCGCATTCAAACCTACCTTTACGGAGCACTCGTGGGCGCCATCGCCATCGTGCTCCTCAACTTCCTCATCAAGTGACGACCGGGGTAATGCGCTCATGATCAGTCAACAGAACGTTCTTTCCTGGGCCACCTTCTTCCCACTCATCGGGTTGGCGGTGATTCTTCTTTTCACGGCGGCCAGGTACCTGCTTGGTATGTCTCGCCACGCACTGGATCAGCTTTCGCGCGTCGTCGGCCTCACGGCCAGCGGGCTTTCGCTCGTGTGCGCGGTGCTGGCCTGGATCTGGTTCGACCCGGCCAAATCGGGCATGCAGATGGTTCAGCACTTCACCTGGATCAAGAGCTTCAACATCGAATACCTGATGGGCGTCGACGGGCTGTCTATCTCGATGGTGCTGCTCACCGGTCTCATCTCTTTCGTCGCCTTCATCGCGTCGATGCCCTGGTGGAGCGGCGCCAAGTACAGCGAGATGGCCGGCATGACCGATCACGGCCACGGCGATTCCGACCACCCCAAGCACTTCAGCGTGCGCATGGTGCCGGGCTACTTCTGCATGCTGCTGCTCCTGCAGACCGGCATGATGGGCACCTTCGTCGCCCTCGACCTGTTCCTGTTCTACGTGTTCTGGGAAGTGATGCTCGTGCCGATGTACTTCCTCATCGGCATCTGGGGCGGTCCGCGCAAGGAATACGCCGCCATCAAGTTCTTCCTCTACACGCTCATCGGCTCGGTGCTGATGCTCCTCGCGATCATCGGCATCTACTTCAACAGCCACGCGGCACCGCTTGCCGACGGCACCATGTCGGCCGGACACACCTTCAACTTGATCGAGCTTGCCAAGCAAGGCGCGCAGGGCGTGTTCGCGCGCTCGCCGGCTATTTGGGGCTTCGCTTTCACCAAGATTGCGTTCGTCGCACTGTTCATCGGCTTCGCCATCAAGATCCCGATGGTTCCCTTCCACACCTGGTTGCCCGACGCCCACGTCGAGGCGCCCACGCCCGTGTCCGTCATTCTGGCCGGAGTGCTTCTGAAGATGGGCCCCTACGGCATTCTGCGCTTCAATTACCCACTCTTGCCTGATGCAACTCAATGGGCCGCTTGGGCCATTGGTCTGTTCGGCGTGATCAACATCGTCTACGCCGCCTTCGTGTGTTTGGCGCAAAGCGATCTCAAGAAGCTCATCGCCTACTCGTCGGTCAGCCACATGGGCTTCACGTTGCTCGGCATGGCGGCCATGACCCCGGCCGGAATTTCAGGCGCTGTGTTCAATATGTTCTCCCACGGCATCATCTCTCCCATGCTGTTCCTTATCGTGGGCGTGATCTACGACCGCGCCCACCACCGCGAGATCAACCGCTTCGGCGGTCTTGCCTCGGCGATGCCCGAGTACACGGCGATGACGGGCCTCGCCTTCTTCGCCTCGCTCGGCTTGCCGGGCATGTGCGGCTTCGTTTCGGAGTTCCTGGTGCTGTCGGGATCGTTCTCGACGCTGATGCTTTTCACGGCAATTTCTGCGACCGCCGTCATCCTCACGGCGGCCTACTATCTGTGGGCCATTCACCGCACGTTCCTGGGCAAGCTCAATCCCATCTACAAAGACTATCCCGACCTCAATTGGCGCGAGCGCATCGTGCTCTATCCGCTCGGTGCCATCGCGATCGTGCTCGGGTTCTACCCGCAGGCCGTTTTGGGCGTGATCAATCCCGCGCTCACCGTGCTGGTCAAGGGCTTGAAGGTACTGTGACCGGTACGGTGACTGGTACTAAGACTCGTACTGGCCCGAAGGGAAGTGCATGGACAAGACGCTGAATCTCAATATCTGGAGCGCCGCCTGGTTTAGGCCCGAGTTGGCCTTGACCATCGGGATCATGCTCCTCGTTCTCCTCGACCTCGGTTGGAAGAAGAGCCCGAACCGAGTGCTCATCCTGACCGTTGCGGCCCTTGGCGTGTTCGGCGCCGCCGCAGCATTCCTCGGCTTTCAGCCCATCGAGAAGACGGCCATGTTCAACGGCATGATCGTCAGCGACCCCTTCGCGACGTTCTTCAAGTGGCTGTTCTTGGCGGCGGGCATTCTGACTGTCCTCATTTCCTCGCGCGCCACTGACTTCGGATCGCCGCGCATCGGCGTCTTTTATGCGCTCTTAGCCGCGGTCGTCCTGGGCATGTTTCTCATGGCCAGCTCGTTCGATCTGCTGATGCTGTATCTGGCGGTGGAAATGGTCTCGCTGCCCAGCTACGCCATGGCCGGCTATAAGCCCGGCGACCGCCGCGCTGCCGAGGCGTCCCTGAAGTACGTCATTTACGGCGGCGTTGCCTCGGGCATCATGCTGTTCGGCCTTTCGTACATCTATGGATTGACCGGCACGACCAGCCTGGAAGGTCTCGGCGCCAAGCTCGACGCCTTGGCGATGCCAGCCGCCGCCGGCGGCCAGATGGCCCTCCGCGTGGCCCTGATGGTTTCCGTCATCTTCGTGCTTTGCGGAATCGGCTACAAGATCGCGGCCGTGCCGTGGCACATGTGGTGCCCCGACGTGTACGAAGGTGCGCCCACGCCCTTTACGGCGTTCCTCTCCGTCGGTCCGAAGGCGGCGGGCTTTGCCCTCGCCATTCGCGTGCTGTACAGCGCGCTGGCCAGCGCCACCGGCGACCAAGGTTTCGCGCGCGGCCTCGTCGACGTGCCTTGGCCGGCGATCGTCGGCATCCTATCGGCCGTGACGATGACCCTCGGCAATCTGAGCGCACTGCACCAGACGAACCTCAAGCGCCTGCTCGCCTACTCGTCGATCTCGCATGCCGGCTTTGCGCTGATGGGTCTTTCCGCGGCGTCCCTTCTCGGCGTACAGAGCGTGATGGTCTACTTGCTCATCTATCTCGTCATGAATCTCGGAGCCTTCCTCGCGGTCATTGTCATTGCGCAGGCGACCGGCTCTGAGACCATCGCCGATTGCAAGGGCCTAGCCCATCGACATCCGTTTCTCGCCATTACCTTCGCGGTCTTTCTCTTCTCGCTCGCCGGCCTGCCGCCGCTCGCCGGCTTCGTTGGCAAGTGGTACCTGTTCGTAGCAGTGCTCGATCACTATTCCGCTGAAGGCGGCACCTGGTACGTCGCTCTCGCCGTCGTGGCCGCGCTGAACACGGCCGTGTCGCTCTACTATTACATTCGCATCGTGCGCGCGATGTTCATCGACGCGCCCGAAGGCGACCTCGTCGTTCGGCCGCAGGTCGGCTACCAGATCATGCTCGGCGCGTTTTCGGCTGCGCTGCTTCTGTTCGGCATCTGGTGGACCCCGATCATCGACTGGACACAGAAGTCGCTGATGTTCTGCCTCAAGGGGTAGGGCGCGTTCGGGCAGCCGTCTGGGGAGCCCACGGTTATCGATCGGCCTGACCGGCGGACACCCGCTGAACTATTGGGGACTGTGGCTGTCCGCAAAGCGGCAATGCCAAACGCCACGGCATGCCGCGGCGTGCGTCCAATCCGATGCGTTGGCTAGGCGAAAGGAGACTGGCGTCATCGGATATTGGCGTGATCGACCGCTATTTCACCTGAACCTGACGGATTCGCCCGGGCTGGTGGTACTAACCCACCGACCCTGGTGTTTGGCGAGCGACATTCAAGGAGAAAACATGATCGGTTTGCGCGCGGCTTCGACAGTAGCGTTGCTCTTAACGGCTCTCTCCACGGGCTGCAATTCGGCCCCCTCAGCGGGGGCGACTGGAACCGGTGGCACAGCGGGTTCGAGTGCTGGAGGTGACGCAGCCGGAGGACGTCTGAGCTCGGGCGGCAGCTCAGGCTCGGGCGGCAACTTGGGCGGAGCGGGGAGCCCTGGCGGCGGCGGATCGTCGGTTGGCGGAAGCGAATCGAGCGGCGGCTCTTCGGCGACTGGCGGAAGCCAGGGCAGCGGCGGGAGTCCTGGCTCGGGTGGTAACTCGGGCAAACCGGACGCGGGGACCACCGACAGCGGTCGTCCCGATACCAGCCAAGGCGGCTCGATGAGCACAGGCGGTAGCGGAGCCGGGGGCGTCTCCACGGGCGGCAGCACCGGCGGAGGCGGAGCGACCGGTGTTGGTGGAGCAACCTCATCGACCTTCTGGCCAAACACTTACAAGGCCACCACTGGCGCAAGCGGGATGAACACTGGACAGGACTGTATGAGCTCGTGTCATGGGCACGGCTTCGCGTTCGGCGGAACCGTGTACGATTCGAGCGGCAAGCCCAAGTCGCAGGTGGAAATTGGCATCAAGCCGACCAGCGGTCAATTCGTGTCAGTGTTTTCGGGCGGCGACGGTAACTTTCACTATTCGGGCTCCGGCCTCAACCTGGCGGGCGCGGACATCCGGGTTCGCGACTCGATCGGCGAATCGCAGATGCCGGTCAACGCGGCCTCGTCAGGCGGTTGCAACTCGTGCCACACCGGCGGCACTGGCACGGCGCGAATCGCGGCCCCGTAGCGAACCTACCCCGCCTATCTGCGGGCCGCGCCGGACGATTTCTAGCCCTTGTCTAGACCCACACGGCTTGGCGGTGGTGCCGTGAGCGTCTAGCTGAATCACGGCTGCCAGGTGTGCGACCAGTCAAGGTGGACGAGATCCCCTGGATCACCTTGGATGAAGCGCGGTCGAGATGCCAGCCGTTCGAGCCGCCCACCGACCTTCGTGGGCACGATGCGCAGGACCTGGCCCCGTCGCTCCACCTCCGCCGGTACCCCAGTTTCAAGTACCCGGTCCAGCACCCTATACACATCGGATCGCAACCCCGACGCAGTTAGCCTCCTCGACACCGTCTTGTCTGCTGCTGCCTTCATACGTACGTATCAGGATGGGACGACGCGTACGTGTTGGCAAGGACGGCCCTCGCTGACGATGGCCGCCGATGACAGCCAGTTCTAGCGACAGAAAGACCCGTGTGCCCTCGACAAGAAGACCGCGGATAGGGCCACATTAGGCTGGCCGCGCCGCTGCTGGTACGATGGCTCGCGGCTGCTGCCCACGAGAGGATCCCATGACCACGCGCAATACCGTGTTGCTCGCTCTGCTCTGCTCGATCTCTGTGCTCTTCCCTCACTCCGGGTGCGGATCCTCCCAATCTTCCCAGCCCTCCCAGAGCGACGCATGGATCGCTTGCGCCAAGGACGAATTCCGGCTGGTGGGGCAGCTCGATGGCCAAGCGGTCGACATCCGCGAGAGTACGGTCAACAGCGGCGGCGGCATGACCCAGCTGACGACCGGCGAGTTCAGTACCCAGATGGTCTCGCTTGCCGAGGATCCGTCGCGCACCAAGCTGGACCTGCAATGGTCCAAGACCATCGACGACGGCGCCACCACCGATGCCACCGGAACCTTGCTCATGCCCGATAGCGGCGTGCTGGCCAGCCAGAGCTACTGCCTCGGCAGCGGCACCCAGGTCCACCCGTCCACCGACGGCGAAACCCTGCAGTTCAAGCTCGCCGGAGTCACGGGCGGCAACGGCTGTGCCACGCCCGTGACCGGCGAGCTTCAAGGCTGCTGGCGCTGAGAGGAGCGGGCGAAGACGTGGTCTGCCCGCGGGGTTGGGCAGCGTTCACGCGATATGGCTTAAAAGACCATATAGGTATGGTAACTTGGGCAGCATGAAGAAGACGTTGCACATCGACGATGAACTGCTTCGACATGCCAAGGTTGCGTGCCGCGCCAGCACCGACACAGAGACGGTTCGACTCGGCCTTGAGGCGCTCGTTCGGCACGCCGCCTATGAACGGTTGCGTGCGCTTCGGGGTGTGGAGCCACGCGCCCGCGACGTGGCTCGCCGGAGGGAGCCGCCGCGAAGCCGTAGGGTAGCGTGATGGTCCTAGTCGATACTTCGGTTTGGATTCGATTCCTGGCTGGCCGTGAGCCATTTGCCAGCGGCCTTGACGAACTTCTTGGCCGAGACGAGGTAGTGGGGCACGAGATGGTTTTCGGCGAACTACTTATCGGCGGCATAAGTGGCGGAAGAAGGAACCTTCTGGAAGCCTATGCGCAGATGCACCAGGCCAGTACGGTCGCCCAGCAAGAAGTCGTGGAGTTCGTGCGTGAGCGGCGACTTTTCGGGCGAGGTGTCGACTGGATCGACGTAAACATCCTGGCCTCCGCAGTGGTCGGAGGGTTCCGGATGTGGACTGCAGATCCACGATTCTTCACGTTGGCCGATGAACTTCAGGCCGGCTACTCACCGATCCCGTCGTAGTCTGTCCAACGCCTGGGTGTTTATGAACGACTTGATACAACGATCGGCGTGGCTTCTCCCGATACTTGCGGGTCTCGCGGTCGCTTGCTCGTCGGAGAAGCACACGCCGGCGGATAGCGCCGCCGACCTTCCTCTGAGTCCCGTCGTCGATGCAGCCAGGGACACTCGCGCCGACGACGTTGCGAGCACCATCGACGCGCCTTCGGTCGATGGGAGGCCGGCAGTCGGCCAGCCGAGCGGCGATGGCCCCGTGGATGCCCCGATCGGAAACGACGCTGATGCTGTCGATGTCGGGAACGAAGCTGGCGTCGTCGACGGCGGCGCGAGCTGTCCTCTCCTGCTTCAGGACCCGCAGGTCACGAGCGACGGCACGATCTATTGGAACTGGCAGCTCGACTGGCAGGTCCCGAACCTGAAGGAAATCTGCACGACCTACGGCGACGACGCTCGCATGGTCGTCGAGTTGGTTCTAGCGGAAGGTTTCGCAACGTCGATCAGCGATCCACCCACGTGTAGCGACGCCGAGATCCAGAACGGCGGTCCCACCAAGTGTATGGTCGCCAAATCCAATCGCTTCGAGTTCTGGTGCGCCGGCGGTGAGCCCTATCCCAGTCCCGATCTCACGACAACGGGGGCGACGCTTTCGGCCGGCTACTACCACGTCGAGAGCACGCTGTATCCGAATCCCCCACGCCACCAGTTGAAGTCCGACCCGGATTGCCCGCGATCGCTTTCTCTCGGCGAAGGGCTGCCCTTGCCGCCGTCGCCTCTCGATGGTGCTGTGGGCTGCCCGATGGTCCCTAGCACCTGGCGCGTGGACGAAGCGGGCAGGACTCTCTGGTGGGCGCATTTCAATTGGCAGCAGGACGACCTGGCGAGTGTGTGCGCAAGTTATGGCCCGGGGGCCAAGATGGTCCTCGAGCTGGTCGGCGCAGCCAACGACCAGGCCGCCAGCTTGCCCACCTGCAATAACGCGGAGGTTATGGGTGGTGGCACGCAGGTCTGCGCCGTTGCCAACAGTTGGCGTGTCGAAACGGAGTGCACCAAGGGCGACCTTTTGTTCGAGTCGCCCGCCACCACTCTGGGCGGCTCGACGGGCTACTATCACATCGAGAGTTCCCTGGTGCCCGATTCCGCGCGCCGCTTTGTCGACGCTCAATCGCCGTGCGTGCGCGACGCACGCCCTGGCACGGGCCCCGTGTTGTCGGCAAGCGCACTGGCTGCCGGTCCGCAGTACCCAGCTGCCGTCGATGCCAGCCCGTACGGGTTCGAAAAGCTGACCGAGCCGGCGGCGAACGGTCAACCGTGTCGAGTGAACAGTGATTGTCCACGTAGTCCCATGCAACAGATTTGCTTCATCGATACAGAACTGACCGCGTGTCCAGACACGCCCATCGGCCGTTGCGTTGCGAACTTTGAGTCTAATTGCATCCTCTACAAAGGCTGCGCGTGCGCAAGGTTCTACGGGACGACCTGCGCCTCCGCGCCCGGCTTCAGGTGCGGGCACCTCGACGGTTGCTCGGCATGCTCATTGAGCGCCGACGCAGGGCTTTAAGGCCAGGCCCGCACGTGGCGGTCGTCTGCCATCTCCCGCAGGCACTGCCGAAAATGGTCACCGTTCGAGCAACGCCTTGTTCGGCAGCCTCGCCGGCGCTCAACGCGTGCGCCCAGCACGCACGTCATCTTGGGGGTGCAAGTCCCCCCGAAAGGAGACCATCCCGAACGAAGCGAACTGCAACTGCGAAAGGGCGACCAATCGTGGGGAGGAAGCGGGGAGCGAAACCGCGGGCCGATGAACAAAAACCGGATATGAGGCGGTGCCGAGTGGGACGAGCGTGCGCGTTGCCGCGAAGTCTCGATGGTCAAAGCTCAGGCTACGTAGATCCGGCGGTCGTGCGGTGAAGGAAGACGTGCTTACCTGGGGAGATCTCGCTTTGCGCCTGAAAGGGCGACGTCGCGCAAGTGACGGTGCGAGAAGTCAGCAGAGGTCGTAGTAGCGAAGTCGAAGCCGGGGCAGTGATATCACCGACGCCGGAAGTCTTTGGCGATGCGAAGGACCGAACGAGAAGGAGAGCGAAACGAACATGCGTCTCGGAGGCAAATGGCCTCAGATGACCAGGGAACTGGAGCTACCGCTGGCGAATAGGGGTGAAGCCCCAACGGGAAAGCGAAGCGAGGAAGAGCCGCCGGCGATGCATGAAAACGAGCGCTCGG
>ODAK010005094.1_pt1 | contig 13377 bp, 12 predicted proteins | sample 1539591 | NCBI WGS metagenome assembly ODAK01 (sample SAMEA3539303, study PRJEB22396) | soil metagenome | biome: tundra; feature: field; material: soil | place: USA | collected 2010-05 | depth 0.15 m | reverse complement strand
GTTGCCGTCGAGCAGGATGATATCGGCCAGTTTGCCCGCCTCCAGGGTTCCGATCAGAGACCTGCTCCGTATGTCGCGGCTGGCTCGGCCAACCTGAGACTGCGGCCCACCTCGCGCCTGTCACAAAGCGACCCGCAACTGTTTCGTCAACCGTTCTACTCCTGATTTGGTGTAGAATCACTCGATCCCGGGAGCAATTTTCCGCATTTATGCTCCCGGTTTTTCTCGCTGCCCAGAATAGTTCCGCGAAGACGCGCTATGGAGACGAATCAGAGATGAATACGAATGAACTTTGCGAAAAATTGTTGAGTTCCTGCGCCGGCGGAGTGTCCGCGCTGCGAGCCATTGTGAAATTGACGCCGACAGGCGGGGACGGTGACAAGGTTTCGCCCCCGACCCATGAAGGCGGGAAGTACGCATTTGAAGAACGTGTCGTAGATGGGCGCATGGACGTGAAGACGGTTCTGCTGGATTCCGTACAGTCGCAAGCCAACAGGCTTGAGGATGTGCTGCTTACCGCGGTGCGCGCGGGAAGCATTCGGATTCCGATTCTCCAGATGGATATTCCCGGGCACCAGACGATCACTTCCCTCAGCGCTCCACATCGTGTTCATGACGCGATATTCCGGGACTGCCAGTACAAGGGCACGCGCTTTCGGGATTCGGAAATTGGCAAAGAGATGGTTGAAGCCCGCGCCTGGAATGCGACGGGTATGTTCCGACTTTGCCCGACAGCACTGCTGTTTGGTACCTGGGATTCGCAGAGCGGGGCCGGAGTAAACAGTGCTAAGTTCGCGCGGGCTTTGGTTTCCGAGATCATCGGGATTGATGCGGTGCTCGGCAAGCGGACGTCATCGCGGATCGATCCGCTGGGCATCAAGGCAATGCCAGGCACGATCTATGAGAGCAAGACCGAGCAGTGGGTGCTTGAAGAGGAAGCAAAGGCTCGCAGTACGAAACCGCAACTGTACAAGTCAAAGAGCCCGACTTCCACAGGAAAGCCCGCTGCGATCAACCATGGCAACATACCGCCTTCCGTCTCCGATGGTGGCGTGACATTCCGCGAAGCGCGGCAGACGGCCGTGTTGTCGTTCGCGCAACTTCGAAAACTTAGATTTCCCATAAAGGGTACGGAGTCCCCCGATGTGAATGTGGCTGGCCGCGCAGTAGTGGCAGGACTGGGCATTCTCGCTTTGGCGTTGCAGCTGGAAGAAGGCTACCAACTGCGATCACGATGCCACCTTATTCCGGAAGCCACGCCGGAATTCGAGTGGATTGGCGCCATAGCGTCGGACAAGCTCGCGGCCAACATCGACGCGAAAACGGCACAGGAAGCTTTCACCGCCCTTTATCAACAAGCGAAAGATGCGGGGCTCGACTGGCGGGAGGAGCCGATTACCCTTGTACCCGAAGAAAAGCTCGTGAAGCTGGTGCAGATGAGCGACCAGTCCACGGATGTCGAGGAGTAAGAGCCTATGCTTGCCATCGAGGTGGAATATCTGATGGGGCGTTCGTATGCGAGCGATTTCCGCGACGACACGGCGCCAGAATGGCCGCCGCACCCGGACCGACTTTTCGAAGCATTGGTCGCGGCGCATCACGACACCTTTTCAGAGGAAGGCGAGGATTCGGTGTTGCGATGGCTGGAGACACTGGGGGCTCCGCAAATCGCCGCCGGCGAGATGGGCCGGGGGAATTCGGTGGTGAGTTTCGTGCCGACCAATTATGACGGCAAGACGAGAAGCCCCCACCCGGATCAGAGAGGAAAGCGACCGAGAACGTTTCCGGTTCAGTCGCCTTCTTCGCCGATCGTGCATTTTGTATGGCCGGAGGCCGACGCCAACGAGGCGACTCGCGCTCTGCTGGAACGCCTGCTTGCGCGCGTGCCTTCACTCGGGCGTGCGTGTTCGCTGGTGAGGATGGGGCTCGGTGAACCTTCCGATCGTCCTGTCTGGGTGCCAAATCCCGAAGGAGATGCGGTGCTGCGGGTGTTTGGCGAAGGCCGACTCGATGAACTGGAGACTCGGTACAAGCTGGGACAGCGGCCGTCGCTTGCACCGCAAATTCGCTACGGCCGAACTCACCGGGAAACGCCCGTGTTCGAAAGCTGCTTCGGCGAAATGATCGTTCTGCGCCGCAAAGGGGGACGGGGTCTTTCGATAGAGGCGGCACTGACGCTTACCAGCGCACTGAGAAAGGGGCTGATGAAATTGTCCGAACACGATCCGGCCTTGTGTGGGTTCCTGAGTGGGCATGACGAAGGGGCACACTGCGCGTTTGCCGCTCTGCCGTTCGTGGGGCATGAATACGCGGATGGCCGCCTGATGGGTGTGGCCGTGGTGTTACCGCGAACCATTTCCACCGCCCAGCGGCGCAAAGTCCTGCGGGCATGCGCGTTTCTCGAGAAGGTCAATTTGCGAGATGAGTCGGCGCTTTGGGATGTGGAACTGTGCGGTCTTGATATTCCTCAGCGTGCGCTTCGCCCGCAGACTTGGAGCGGTCCTTCGCCGACGTGGGCAACAGTAACGCCAATACTTCTCGATCGTTTCCCCAAGAAAAGTTTGGTCGTCGAAGAAATCCTCTCCACCGCGTGCGAACGAGCCGGATTACCGAGACCAATCGAGATAGAACATGGTCCGTATTCGGAGATTCACGGAGTCGCACCGGTAAGCGAATTTCGGCTCCTGCGAACAACGGGCGAGAAGCCGCGATGGGGTGTGCATGCGACGTTCCGATTTGGTGACGCAGTCCGCGGCCCGATTCTTCTGGGAGCTGGGCGCTTTTTCGGGCTTGGCCTGCTGAGGCCGTGGAAATGGCGAGAGGCGGATCAGATTGACGGTTGAAACTTTTTCGTCTTTTTATCGTGCCATTCACGGCCACACACCGTTCGTGTGGCAGGAGGAGTTGTTGAAGCGTGTTGTCAAGGAGGGTTGGCCTGCCACAATCGCCATGCCCACGAGTTCGGGCAAGACGTCAGCGATTGATGTTGCGGTTTTTCACCTTGCGCTCGAGGCGGGAAAGGACGCGCTTGCTCGGCGCTCCTCTTTGCGCACGTTTTTTATTGTGGATCGCCGCGTTGTGGTGGATGAAGCATTTGACCACGCCGCGAAGATTGCAACTAAGTTACTTGAATCCACCGATGCGGTGATCACGGAGGTGGCTGCCAGGCTGAGCGCTTTTGGTGGACAGGTTCCTTTGCAGGTGAGCAAAATGCGCGGTGGCATGCTACGCGACAACGGATGGGCGGATGAGCCAAACCAACCAACTGTTTGTCTTTCCACCGTGGACCAGGCAGGATCGCGCCTTTTGTTTCGCGGGTATCAGGTGGGGGAAAGGTCGCGGTCCGTTCACGCCGGCCTGATCGGCAACGATTCGCTGCTGATTCTCGACGAAGCACATCTTTCCAACGCGTTCCATCAGACGTTGGAGTCAGTCACTTTGAAATACGCGAGATGGGCGGACAAGTTGCCGGCACGCCCCCCCACGGTTGTGAAGATGTCCGCCACGACTGCCGGCGCGGGCGTTTTCGAGCTGAAGGAGGAATGGACCGAGCGTGACGCGGCCGTGCTGGGCGCCCGTCTCCGAGCCTCGAAGCCAGCGGATCTTCGCGAGGCCAAAAAGAGATTTGAAGACGAAATGGTTGGCGCCGCAAAGGAACTGACAGCCGAAATCAGGACCGGCGTGGTGGGCGTGATCGCGAACACGGTTGGCTCTGCACGCGAAGTTTTCGGCAAACTGACCGGCGACAAAGTGCTTTTGATCGGTCGCAACCGACCCTGGTGTACCGACCAGCTATGGCTCAAATACAAAGACAGGATTGCGGCGCGACCGGATCGGGAGCGCACGGGATTGTTATATGTAGTGGCCACGCAAACGGTGGAGGTTGGCGCGAACATCGACTTCGACGCACTGGTCAGCGAGTCCGCGCCCCTCGATTCGTTGCGACAGCGCTTTGGGCGGCTCAACCGGCTGGGTCGCAGCTGTGTTGCGAAGGCTGTTATCGTGCTTCGACCGAAAGAGGATCTGGTCTACGGGGATGCGACTAAGCTGACCTGGGCATTTCTGAGAAGCCACAAGCCAGTGGATTTTGGTGTGCTGGCGATGGATGCTCTGCTGACTAACCTAGAGCGTCAAGAGTTGAAAAACTTGTGCGCAAAACCGTCCGAGGCGCCGCTGCTTTTCCCCGGCCATTTGGATTGGTGGGTGCAAACCAGCCCGGTGCCCAAGCCCGATCCGGATGTCGCGCCGTTTCTGCACGGGCCCGATGCGACTGACGCTGCCGACGTGCAGGTTGTATGGCGCGAGGATTTGACCATTGAGAACGTTCAGGAATGGAAAAGCATTGTTGAACTGATGCCACCCGTACAGCGCGAGGCTCTGGCACTACCTATTCGCGCAGTCCGGCGGTGGTTGAAGGAGCAGGACCAGGAGATTACGGATCTTGAGGGAGTTCAACCGGAACCGGCCAAAGAGGAGAAACGAGAAGGCGGGCGGACTGTTATTTTGTGGCGCTTCCGAAAAACCAAATCAGGCGACGCAAACGAAATCCGCCCCGGAGACACGATTGTGGTTCCTTCCAGCTATGGAGGAGCGGATGAGTTTGGGTGGAACCCTAAATGGGGCTTGACGGCCGATATAGCCGATCAGCTGAATGCGGAAGAGGCAGAGCAGGGGGTACGCCGGCGTTGCATCAGGCTGGATGTTGCAGCGAAGACGGACATTGAGTTGGCGGTGCTGGTGGCCGAGTTTCGGCGTGAACGAGAACCACAGGTCGAGGCGGCGATCATCGAACGACTCGAACCGCTCGGGTTGAAACCAAAGGGGGCAAAGATCGATTGGACCGGGCGGATCGCGACATCTCCGCGCATGCCCCGCGAAACACAGTCGATTGAACCCACGAGCGAAGAGACTGATGAAACGGACGACAGTTCCCTGACCTGCAAGCAGTCGCTTCGGGCGCACACTGCCGGCGTCGTAGAGCACGCAAAGAGGTTCGCTGCCGGCTGTGGAATCCCAGCGGAACTTGCAAGCGACATTCATCTCGCTGCGCGATTGCACGATTGGGGCAAGTGCGATGAACGGTTTCAAATCTGGCTGACCGGGAAACGGTTTGTGGGAGGCGAGTACATGGCAAAGTCGGAAGGCAACCGCTCGAAAGCGGATGACGCAAAGCTTAGAAAAGCGGCTGGCTACCCTCCCGAAGCCCGGCATGAAGCGGCCTCGGTAATGGCGGCTTGCGCTTCCGGATTGTTGAGCGAAGCGCGCGATCGCGACCTGGTGTTGCACTTGATCGGCACTCATCACGGTTGTGGCAGGCCATTCATCCCTGTATGGAAAGACGCCCCCGGATTCACGGTGCTGGTGGAGGCCGAAGGAAAGTCTTTCGAAACATCGAGCGGCAGCGAGTTGGCGCGGATCGATTCCGGGTGGGTAGACCGCTTCGCACTGCTGAATCGAAGATATGGCTACTGGGGTCTTGCCTATCCTGAGGCAATTCTGCGAAGAGCCGACTGCATGCAATCGCAAAAGGAGGAACGCGATGCCGCAAATCAAGTTAGTGGCGCTTAAGTCGAGCGTCCCAATCGGGTTCATGGCGGCGCTCGGAACGTTCCGGCACGCGCAAACGATGGCGGACCTGGGTGCTGTGAAGCTTGGTTGGACACCGATGGGCGGGCAATGGTGCGCAGTGCTTGAAACCTCGAACGAAGTCGGTGCTGACCGATTTCGTACAGCTATTCGTCGAACGACTCAAGAGCCTTGGCGAACGGCCGGAATTCACGTGGTCCAAAGCCCTGAAGAATGCCGCGACAGGGGATCTGCGCCGCGCTGCCCGGCATGCGCTGGTAGACGCGAGCGTCAACGATCACCAGCTGGCTGACTGGTTTCAGGCGTTCGCGAGCGAACTTGCGCATAAAAAAGAGGGCGTGCTGAAATCGACCCCCTTCGATATGACGGTGGCGCGCCAGTTATTTCTGGCCGATGCCGAACGGTTGACGAAAGATCTCGCGGAACCAGATAAGAAAAAGGGAGACCGTGTAAACGCCGAGTCGTTTCGAGAGGCGCTGTTCGGCCCGTGGAAATACGCGGACGATCAGCACTCGCGCGGCTGGGACCCGGCGACAAAACTGTTGGGTGCATTCACGCCTGAAGACCCATCACCCATGACGAAAGCCGGCGTGCGGGCGGCAGTCTGGCTGGCTATGGAAAGCCTGCCGTTCTTCCCATGTTTTTTCGAAGGCGGCTTAGCAACGTGCGGCTTTGAGAGGAAGGGGCGTAAGCAAAGTTTCCACTGGGCTATCTGGGAAGCGCCTTTATCATTGGCTGGAGTGCGCACGCTGGTGGCGCAAACGCCCGGAATCGAGGAAGATCAGAAGGTCGGCCGGGGGCTTCATGCATTGTATTCAAGCGCCGTTTACAAGCCAAATAAGTATCTGACCAGCTTCCAGCCCGCTGTTTTAGAGGCATAACATGCGGCAATCATATCTGGTCTGTTACGACATTTCTGACGACAAGCGCCTGCGCAAGGTCTTCAAGACGATGCGGGGCTACGGCGACCATCTGCAGTACTCCGTATTCGAATGCCAGTTCACGGCGAGCGATCTGATCCGATGCCGGGCGGCGCTGGCGCGAATCATTCACCATGACGAAGACCAGGTGTTGTTCGTTCACCTGGGTCCAGCGGAAGGGCGGGGCGACAGGGTCATTACTGCGCTGGGTCAGCCGTACGCAGCGGTGGATGCACCCTGCTTTATCGTATAGCAAAAGAGGCCTGATATGAGCGCGCTGCCTGTCCCCTTCCCCGTCCTTCCACAATCGACGCCGCGTGTGCCGAGGGGCGATCTGCCCGATTACCTTCCAGCACGAATGGTAAATGAGTTTGTCTACTGTCCGCGGCTCTATTTCTACATGTGGGTGGAGGGTCTTTTCCGAGAGAGCGCGGACACGGTGGAGGGATCGGCACAGCACAAGCGCGTAGACGCACGTCCCGCCGCGTTGCCGGAGGCCGGGCAGTCGGAAGAAAAGCTTCACGCGCGGTCGGTTACGCTTTCGAGCGAACGGCTGAAGGTGATCGCGAAGCTCGATCTGGTGGAGGCGGAGGGATTCGCCGCTACTCCAGTGGATTATAAGCACGGTGCGCCGCGGGAGGCAGGCAAAGACGGATCGCTGGAAATGTGGCCGGCGGATCGGGTGCAACTTGCGCTACAGGCAATCGTGCTGCGCGAGAACGGGTATGAATGCGATGAAGTCATTGTTTTCTATCAAAAGACGCGGCAGAGGGTGCGGGTACCGGTTGATACGGCGCTGATCTCGGAGGCGGAAGAAGCGGTGGCGCGGGCCTGGGAACTGGCGGAGTTCGGGTTGATCCCGCCCCCGCTCGTGGACTCACCCAAGTGCGTGGGCTGTTCCTTAAATACGATCTGTTTGCCGGACGAGACGAATCAGCTGACGATGCTCGACCTGAGTGGGGCGGCACAACTGGGGCTGTTCGAAGCTCCGGACGGCGAGGTAGTGCGCAAGCCGCCGGTGAGCGAGGGCGTCACGAAACCTATCCGCCAGTTGATGACCCCAAGAGACGACTTGAAACCTCTATATCTGAACACGCAGGGGTTGAGAGTGGGGAAATCGGGCGAAGTTCTTCAGGTGAAGGAGAAAGAAAAGACAGTGCAAGAAGTGCGTATTGGCGAGGTATGCCAGGTGAATCTGATGGGGAATATCCAGATTACAACCCAGGCCGTGCAGTCGCTTTGCGAAGCCGGCGTGCCGGTGACGTACTTCTCGATGGGTGGCTATTTTTATGGGATCACGACTGGGCTGAACACTAAGAACGTGGCGCTGCGAAGGAGTCAGTTCCGGCTGGCGGATTCGGAGCGGTTCTCGTTGGAATTGGCGCAGAAGCTGGTAGCGGGCAAGATCCGCAATCAGCGGACAATGATGCAGCGAAATCATGTGGAACCGCGAAAGATGGCGCTCGGCGCGATGAAGGCGGCGGCAGAACGGGCGGAACGCGCTGAGAGTCTTGAGATATTGCTCGGGATTGAAGGGTCGGCGGCGCGGGTGTATTTCGAAGACTTCGCGGGGATGATCAAGATTGGGGACGACGAGACCGACAACGCGGTTGCGAAGGGATTCACGTTCGATTTCGCGGGGCGCAATCGGAGGCCTCCGCGAGATCCGGTGAACGCACTATTGTCGCTGGCGTACAGCATGCTGGCGAAGGATTTGACGATAGCGTGCTATGCGGTGGGGTTCGATCCGTACATGGGGTTTTACCATCAATTGCGGCATGGGAGGCCAGCGCTCGCTCTGGATTTGATGGAGCCATTCCGGCCTTTGATTGCGGATTCGGCGGTGCTAAGCGCGGTAAACACCCGGATGGTGACGGAGAGAGATTTTGTGCGGGCGGCTGGTGCTGTGGCGCTGACGGCGGCGGGACGGAAGGGGTTCTTTCGCGCGTATGAATCGCGGATGGATACTCTCGTGACACACCCGTTGTTCGATTACAGGGTCAGCTACCGGCGGATGCTGGAAATCCAAGCGCGATTACTGGCGCGGGTGATCGAGGGAGAGATTGCGGCGTATCCGGTTTTCGTGACTCGGTAGCTTCCGCGAGAGTCGGGGCGATGCGAGAAGGCCGGGGACCGCTCGCGTGGGCCTAAGTTACTGATTGAACTAGTCTGGTCTGTGTTTGCTCCGTTGGTCTTGGCTTATTCCGGGAGTTGCGCGCGAGCCGCTCGCGAACCGAAGGGCAGATCGTTGATAATAGAATAGTTAGTGGGTCGGCTAATTCCCCGGCAGATCTGCCGGGGCCTCATTGAAGCATTTTGCGACCTGAAACGGTTTGGTCTTGCGCCCGAATTCCCCGGCAGATCTGCCGGGGCCTCATTGAAGCGAGCGGGCCATTCCCCTCCGTCCACTCAGCTGCGCAATTCCCCGGCAGCCTGGACCGGGGTCTTCGCTTCCTTGAAAACCTGCACATGATCTGTCACAATCTGGCCCAGCCCAGGAGGATGAAGAATGAGAACGACCGTCGCGGCAGTCGCCGTATTGCTATTGCCACTTGGCGCCGGATGGACATACGCCCAACAAGCGGTGCCCGCACCTGGCCGGGGCGCAAGGAAGCCCTCCGCTCCTCCGGAACTGTTGTTTCGCATGGTTTTGGAAAATACTACCCGTGAACTTGTGACGACAGCGGTTCTCATGAATCCAGATCTCAAGCTTCAAACTTACGGAGACGGGAAGAACATTCTGGTCGCCATCGGCAAAAACGAAACCGATCCTCATTTCTTCGATGGATTATGTGACAAGCCTTGTGGCCTGACCCTTCAGGACAAGAACAATTATTTCGATCTCACGGGGAAGGCGAAGCTCAAGTGGACCATGATCGTTTCCGGTTTCCATCGCGCGCGACCGCTATTTAAACTGGCGGACGGCACGGTGCTTATCGGAGATCAGGCTGACGGTTCCATGGCGGATTGGCACCAGTCCGAGGTGTCGTTTAGCGAAGTCCGGTGGCTGAAGCTGGATCCTGTCAGAGGCGTGACGATGGGGAATTGGTTACAAGATCCAGACCTGAGCAAGGTTGACGAAGTTGGCTTCTTTGATGTGATTCCGGGTAGCGGTGTCCGTGTTGGTGGTGTTCCCGTGGAAAAAATCCCCGCCCCTCCGGTTGGAGGATGGATTGCCATGTCCGCCTTTGAACTGTGGGGGAAAGCCGTGAGCCGGAATGCTAAAGCGTCAGAATGAACCGAAATGGCTACCGATAACCGATATCGTTTCGCTCACCCGTGGTCCGGAGGCTTCATAACCCGCATGAACGATATCGCCGTGATAATTTCAGTCTAAGGTAGACGTGGAGAACGTAGGCGCGGAGACAGAAACCAAGATGGCACTGACTGTACGGAACGCCGAATACTTCTACATCAGAATCGAGGGCTCTTCGGAGAAGGCGTATGAGCTTCTCGCGAAGCTGGCGTCGGCAGAGGTCAGCCTGCTCGCCTTCAGCGCGGTGCCTTTCGGTCCCAATCACCTCGAGCTGACCATCTTCCCGGACCGCAGCGATGCCTTCATTCAGCTTGCCCGGACGTCGGGGTGGGTGGTGGCCGGTCCGCAACATGCTCTTCTGGTCCAGGGCGACGACAATCTTGGAGCCTTGGCGGACATCCAGCGCATGCTCCTGGAGGCCGGCGTTGAGATTTACGCCTCCAGCGGCGTCACCGATGGCAGCGGGAGATATGGATATTTAATCTATTTCAAAGAAGAAGACAACGAGATAGCTGCGAGAGCGTTAGGGGCTGTGACGGCACCGGTCGCAAGCCCCCGGGTGCGCTGAGAACAACAGTGGACGCGGCAAGACCCTAACCGTCTTATCTCGCATTTGGGTCGCAGTGCCTGCCCCCGCTGAGCATTTGAGAGAAGCGGCTCTGCGATGCTTCTTATCACTACGGCCATCGGGCCAAGGTCTACCGCGCCGTTTGGATCGGCTTTCTGCCACAGGATCGTCCCCGTCGCAGGATCAAGCGCTGCCTAGGAACCAGCGCTGCCGTATGCGTAAGGGATGCCGTAGAAATTGGCGATCGCCACATAGATGCGGTTGCCATCCGAAGCAGATCCCCACTCTATGCCGCCGAGAGAGGATCCAGGGCCGACCTGAGTGTGCCACAATTCCGCGCCGGTATCCGGATCGAACGCATAGTAAATGCCGCTCTTTTGTCCCGCGCCAATTATGGTCCTGGGGCCTTGAGGGGTCTGGTAAGTGATTTCATTCGGAGCGGACCCGAAATCGTAGTCGGGACCCGGATTGCTCGGACAGTTGGTGAGCGTGACGAAGCAGTCAACATTCCAGTCGTCACTGCCGTCGGTCACCCCATACTGGTTCTGGTTCCAGGTTTCCAACCGCGGCGTAGCCCACTTCACAGCGCCGGTCGCCATATCGAGCGCGAGAATCGAGTCAGCGTGATCGTCCGGAGATTGGCACGTGGCTCTGGTACCACCACGTTTTATGCACTTGACGTAAGCCGGGTCGGTCGGAATACTGTAATTGTTTCCGGTCCCGATGAAGACCAGTTTGCGGCCCACGTCCACAACGGGGTTGCTACCCCAGACCGCGCCGCCGCTGTAACCTGGGGGAACGGTGAGCGTTTCCCAAAGCTTCCGACCTTCCACGACGCCTACAGCTGACCTGGCCAGAATGGCTCGATGTCGCCGTTTAAAACGGGAACCTCTCAGACTCTCTGGCGAGCTTTGCATGTTTGGTTTACAGCCATTCAGCCGGGCTTGGCTTCCCAGATCCGATTGAGTGCCCTGCGCCTCGATCGGAATGATGAATTCTGGATGGCCCACATTCTCCCGTGGGCAAATCAATTCCCGTTCTTTTCCGCTCTCCAATCGATGCCCGGAATCAGCGGACTTTGCCGGCTGATGCGCTTTCCGGCCCGATCGGGTAGCATTTACTGACGTGACCAAACTGGGCACGATTCCGTTGACGCATACTCAGTCTTTCTTCGCTGATCCGGCACAGTACCCGAGTAGTACTTCAATCGGCGCTCAGGTCTTGAACCCAGCGTTCGTGTACCTGAAGATCGAGATGCGGTCCCGGAATTCCCCGCTTGCCCGAACAGGCGGCCATTCGTGGCGGGGATCGCACGAGATTCTTGAATGTCTGGACAGACAGAGGAAGCGCAGCCCGGATATATTTCCGTCGCAAGGTAGACCGATGCCGAATAACTGTATATCTCAAATGAATTGGTACGCATTGCAGGTCCGAACAAAATTCGCCACCGTCGCAGCCATGACGCTCGCCAGTAAAGGTTATGACATCTTTCTGCCTACCTACGTGCAGGTCAACCGGCTACTGCGGACGCCTAAAGGGCGTGAGCGCGAGCTACCTCTATTTCCGGGATATCTTTTCTGCCGGTTTGACGTCAACGAGAGATTTATGCCAATCCTCACGACGCCCGGCGTAATGTCCATCCTATGCGCGGGAAACACGCCGCTCTCCGTTCCAGAGCAGGAAATTTCCGCTATCCAGACAATGGTCCGCTCCGGCCTGCAGCCGAAACCATGGCCCGACCTGCCTATTGGTACCAGAGTACTAATAGAAAAGGGCCCGCTGGCAGGTGTCGAGGGCGTTGCTCTCAGAGTAGACAACTGCTACAAGCTGGTTGTTTCAGTGGCGCTGCTGCAGCGGTCGATTGCAGTCGAGATATCGCGCGATTGGGCTCGGCCTATCGAAGCGGAGCCTATTCGGCGGGGTTCTTCTTCGGTTCCTTTGATGACGCGCGCCGCGATTGCTTAGGTTGAGGGGTTTGGGTTCTTATGATCGCAAGAGTAACAGCTATGGATGTTGATGATGTCATTCCGCGTGGTGCTCGGGCAAACTGACCCGAATCCACGGGCGCACAGTACTCCATACGTGCTCGGACCAAGGGGTCGAAGTCTGCGGGCCCGGCTGTTGATCGTGGAACTGCGGCAAGCAGAGGTGGACCGCGATATCGTGTGGCGTATCGAGAACCACGTGGCGTTTATCGGCGTCCGGCGATCCGAGCATCCGAATAGCGGCTGTAACGACAGCCGTCGCCGTGCTGCTGTCAACGCCAAGTACTGAAGTCCTCTCAATCCGTTCATAGCGGCGGCTTATTGCCGGATGACGATTTCCATGCACGCTCATCATAACTTAACTCCCGAGTGACGACCATCTGCCCATGGACGAAAGATCGAATCTCGAAAGCGCCGGACTTCTTCAATCTCCGAGAACGCCGTCTGAGACAGCATTGTACGAATGGCCGACAATCCGCTCAGAGCAGCCGTTGGCGGATGCAAGTGCGTTTGTTAGTCTCTATTCAACAGCATCGCCGTAACCCAACGATGCAGAAGGTTTCCGCCCGAACTACGCAGCAACCATCGCCTTCACCTGATGGAGCCCCGCGCCAGGCCCGACGCGCCGGAACCATCCGCGCCCCTGATTTGCAGAAGCAACCAACCCCGCGCCAGACGCCAGTCTCGCGTAACGGTCTCCGCCGACACCTTGAGCACGGCGGCTGTGTCTTGCACATTCAACCCGCCGAAGTATCGCAGTTCCACAACTCTCGCTTTTCGCGGATCGCCCTGCGCCAGTTCGTCCAGCGCGTCGTTCAGCGCGATCAGTTGCTTGTCGTTTTCCTGGCTCAGGTTCAAATGAGCCACATCGTCCAGGTGAATCCGCCCCAGTCCGCCGCCGTGCCTGGACGCGGCTCGCTTGCGGGCTGCGTCCACCAGAATGCGGCGCATCATCTGGGCAGATCGCAAAGAAATGCGCCTTGCCTTCCAGCGCCACGTTCTGAACCTCGATCAGTTTCAGGTAGACCTCATGCACCAGGGCCGTCGCCTGCAGGATGGGTT
>ODAK010005093.1_pt1 | contig 13377 bp, 15 predicted proteins | sample 1539591 | NCBI WGS metagenome assembly ODAK01 (sample SAMEA3539303, study PRJEB22396) | soil metagenome | biome: tundra; feature: field; material: soil | place: USA | collected 2010-05 | depth 0.15 m | reverse complement strand
ATAGCAACGCACGGCGCACAACTCTCTCATCGATAAACTCGGTGAGATGCTTGAAGCCGGTGGTGGCCATCCCCGCCTTCGCTTTTTTGAACGTGGCTTCGACTTCCCGCACAGCCTGTTCCATGTCGGCCTCGGCCCCAAAAAGCCCACGGTAGATGCCACGAACAAGATAAATCGCATCTGCAACTGCAAAACCAGCGCGTGCAAGAGTACCGCTGAGCGCGAGGAACGTTTCGTTGCGACCGCATTTTTGATCCGGCCAATAGCGAACGAGGAGAGCCGCCGTGGCGGTGTAGTTAGCGCATACAATGAGCTCTCCGGCTTTCACCTTCGCCGGATCGCCATCCCCACAGAAACGGATGCGTTCGCCGCTTGGATGAACTGACGGGGGCACAATGGTTTGCATGCCGATTTCACCGTTACCTGTCGTGCAGCGCAGTTCCAGCAAAACGCCCTTGCCTTTGATTAGTGGATCTCGGTATTTCTTCGTTGGGATCGGTTTATCAAGGAAATAAAACCAGTGGGACCGAGGCCGCGATTCGCGCCCAAAGACGAAATCCGTCTTCGGCAGGAAATGATCGGCTATCCGCAAGGTCTCCGGAGAGTCTAAGTCGACGTCGGCTAAACCCTTACGGCCGAGCAGTAACCCAATGTTTTGCTTGCCGTTAAAATATTCCGTAATTTCTGGACTTTGGATGCGTAGCTGCGGCCAACTTCGGATTGTCGGGCTCTTCGTGCCGTACGGCACTGGAATTGGGGTAAGACCGCTTTCAACGTACCAGAGCGCCCACTTTTCTAACGATGTCGCCATCTTTGTCTCCTTCTTCGCCGTAACCTTCAGTTGGGACTACGGCTGCTTGTCGCCTTCGAGTATTCAAGGATTGCAGAGTCGCGCGCATCACGAACGACGAATTGGGAATTCGTGAGGAATTGAGGAATAGAGGGACAACAACAACGTGATGAGCGGTTATGTGTCGCGCCGATCTTTCCGAACAATTGGAATAGCCGATTGACCAGAAAACTAGCTTGAACTCCAAGCCAGGACTTTTGATGTCCCGCTCACTTCCTGCAGGTTAAGATAGAGCTACCTCAGCTAATCTGGTGTTACCACCGGCGAGCAGCTGAACCCGACGGCGCAGTAACAGTTCTCACACAAGCTCTCGGGGGATGGAGCCGATACGATGGCCGATTCAGTTCAAACTCCAACTCAACTCTTTTCCCAGTGCCAAGAGTACGCGAAGAAATTCAATACAGAGCAATCGTATCAATGGCTCACAGACATGCTTGTCCAAGAATTCACGTTTCAGCCGGTCTTCATACCGGACGCACGTCTGGATGCCCCTATCACAACCCAGGATTCCCCCAAATTGGAGATCGAGAGGCTTGGCTACTACGGATCACGATATCGAGATCTTATTCAACTGCTGAGAAATGCAGGCGACAGCGAAGCACGGTGGTTTTTGCTAGCTGCGTGGCTGAAGCAGGAAAAAATATGCCAGCCAAAGGACTTTCTTCCCTCGAAAATCTACAACAAACTTACCAAAAACGTTCGGAGGAAGTTTAAGGGGATATCTCGTAGACATGCGCAATATGGCAACGTTGTTGAGGCCTGGAGGCCCTATTTCGACAGGTTGATAAAGGCCTTCCACGCGATCAAGGAGGGAAATCGAAAATCCAAACGAGCTGGCATAAAGCCTCGGCGTATCGATCCTGCAGAAACTCTGAGACAGGCTGGATATGACAAGGATGCGGTTTACTTTGTCGTATCCCTTAGAAAGCGAGCAGTGCCCGCCGCGTACTTTTGGCTTGCACCGCGCGAACATTGGGATGAATTCACGATTCGAAATGCACACTCTCTTTTCCTCTCCCATCTGCGTCATAAAGGACACAACGTCACAAAACTTCTAGAACAATTTCGCGAAGAAGCGGGATTCATCACGAAGACTTAGCCATTCGTTCGTGATGCAAGCAATCGTCATTCGTCCGTAAATGAAAACATGCCCGTCTTACGGGATGTTGACGGGCCGCGATCGTCTCTCCGCCGTGAGTAATCTTCCGGCGCTGACGAAAGTGACTTTACATTCGGACGTGTGCGTTGCATATACTGCCAGACACGGAAAAGCAAGGCGAGCTAGCCCAGTTAGGAGGCTGGCAAGATATGGCTCGCCGACGTTATCAGAAAGGCAGTATTCGCAAACGCGGTAAACGAAACCCGGTATGGGAGCTACAGTGGTGGGAAGATTTCGTCAGACCGGACGGCACGATTGGACGCAAGCGGGAATCTGTCATTCTCGGCTACGTCTCCGACATGGCGCTCAAGCAAGCCAGAAAAGAGGCCGAGACAAAGCTACGTCCAGTGAATGCGGGCCAGGCGGTACCGTATTCCACTTTGACCTTGCTGGAATTTGTGGATCAGTTCTTTGTCCCTCTGGCCTTTCCCATCCTGAAGCTCTCGACGCGCAAGCGTTATCGTTCAACCCTCGACCTGCACCTTCTTCCTGCATTCGGCAAGTATCGGCTGTGCGACGTGAGGACGGTAGAGGTGCAGCGGTTTGTATTGCAAAAGTTCGACAACGGATTGGGCTGGGAGACGTGCAATCACCTGCGCAACTTGCTGTCGAAGTTGTTTGTCAACGCCCAGAAGTGGGGACATGTTGTGGGGACGAATCCGGCCGCAGGCGTGGAGCTTCCCGAGAAACGCCCAGTGAAGGAAAAGCGCGTGCTCATGCCCGAGCAAGTGACTCGATTGCTGGGGGTTCTGCGAGAGCCAATTCGTACCATGGTTCTGTTGGCAGTCTTGACCGGATTGCGGGTAGGGGAAATCCTTGCCTTGCGCTGGCAAGATGTGGACTTGCAGGGAGCCGAGCTGCGAGTAGTGCAGGCCGTCTATCGCGGCTGCATGGGCTCTCCCAAGACCAAAGGCAGCAGGCGCACCATTCCCCTTCCCCAAGCCGCGACTCGGGCTCTCAAAGACCTTGCCAAGCGGACGGAAGGTTTAACCCCGGAAGGTCTGATGTTTACATCCAGGAAAAACACTGTCCTCAGCGACACCAACTTACTCCTGCGGGAATTGAAGCCTGCGGGAAGACTGATCGGAGTGCCCTGGGTAAGCTGGCATACCTTCCGGCGTACCCACGCCACGCTGTTGCAATTGGCGGGAGGCTCGGCCAAGGATGCGCAAGCACAACTCGGACACTCCCAGATCACAACCACGCTCGGAATTTACACGTTTCCGGTTCCCGCCCATCAGCGGGAGGCGGTAGAGAAACTGTCGCAAATGGTGACGAACGGTGACGAGTTGGGAGGGATTCGAAAACTCGGAATTGCTCAACCCACGTTGCTACAGTGAGTTAGATGGTGGGCGCTACTGGATTCGAACCAGTGACTTCCACCGTGTGAAGATGGCACTCTACCGCTGAGTTAAGCGCCCAACTGTTTCCATTCAATCAGTTACAACCGTTTCCGTCAATTGCGTGGGAACGTTTGGGAACAAGCTCCGTTCCTTCGTCACGTCTGGGAACGGAATCGCCTGCACCAGTCGAGATTGTGCTTCACGCTTCGCGGGTGTCACGGCTTGGACATACCTGTCCATCGTGATACTCGCATTCGCGTGACGCATCAACGCCTGTGTAGTCGCAACGTCCGCGCCTTGGCTTTTCACCAAAGTTCCGAACGTGTGACGCAGCGTGTGCCAACCTAGCCGCTTCTGGATTCCTGCTCGCTTCGCAGCGGGCCGGATGTGATCTTCCATCGCAGCGTTAGGCCAGTACGGTTGCTGCCCGTTCTTATCAGGACTGCCGAAAATGTAATCCGTATCCTGATTGTACGGACAGCACCCACGCCACTGAGTCAGCACGTCAGCGAGTCCCGCGTCCAGCGGTATAGGCTTGCGGCTTGCCTCAGTCTTCATTTCGCCGAGATGCTGACGCACGATTCCGCGTGACAGGCGAATCTCGCCCGCTGCGAAGTCGATGTCCGCCCATTTCAACGCGAGCAGTTCTGACACCCGGAGTCCTGTGGTCACTGCCACGTAAACAGCAGTGCGCCAAGGTTCCCTCAGTTCGGACAGCAACGTCCCGATTTCCACAACCGTCAACACATCCGGGACTCGCGTCCGCTTAGCCGAGCAGCGCACTAACGTGATCGGGTTACGGTCGAAAAACTCCCATCGCAGCGCGTGATTGTAAAGTGCGTGCATGAGGTTCCTCAGTTTCGCCCGTGTTCCGTTCGCCAAAGGCAACGTACCCAACCATTCTTCTACGCTTACCGCATGGATGTCTGCCAAAGAGTATTGCTCCCACTCCGGCAAAATCCGCGTCCTGAGATAACCGAGGTAAACTTCCTGTGTGTAGGGCGTCTTATTCGGCAATTCGTGCTGCCGGTAGTGGGCTACTAGGTCGCTGATCGTGCGTGGCGCTCTAATCTCCCGGTTGATGTTGACGCGGAGCAGTTCACAAGCCTGCATTGCTGCCTTTCGAGTTGTGAACTCTTCCACGGTGCCTACTTGCTCTTTCCGGTTAGTCTGCCCATCGCGGTATCGGAAGACCCAGACATCAGGGCCAGCTTTCCGCTTCTCCCGGTACAGACAACCATTCTGATAACGCCGTCGTGTGAACGCCATTTTTAATTCTCCTCGTTCACGCGGGCGGATTGGCTGCCTGAGCTTACCGCAGTCCTGAGCCAAGAGTCCAACTCGGAAACACGGAGACGCCAGAATCGACCGATGTGATGCGCAGGAATCTGTCCACTGCGACAAAGCCTCTGGATTGTCTTGCAATGGATGCCGAGCAACGCCGCTGCCTGTTTATCGGTGAGCAGCGGTTCAAAAACGAAATTGTTGGTTGCCAACTGTTCATTGGCAGCACTACCGTTGGATTGCACGAGTCCTCAACTTCAAAGATGTCATAAATGATTCCTCCAGAAAAAAGCCCTACTTAAACGTAGGGCGCAATTACAGCGTGGTACGGCTTTGGGGATACCTGAGGGTTGTTCTCGGCTGCAAGCCCCGCGGACGGGCCTGCTAGACCCGCGGAAATGGCATTCTAGTTAATGAACCGCTAAGTTCTCCACAAACGGAGCACGTTGGTTGACGCGCTCCGCAGAATGTAGAAGGCTGACGACGCATCGCCGGGATTTCCCGCTCGACACGCCCCATCCGAGTAAATCAGTAGCGTTGCATCCAGTAGGACTGTTGACTCTATCATGCTCGCCCCGCATGTACACGGTGCTTTTTGTTGGTCACGATGAAACTCTTGAACTGGCTCATCAGCAATTCTTTCTGCTGGTCAGTGAGGCTCTTCCAATCGCGTTCCAACGGCTCCAACTCAGGGTCTTTGCCGGAAAGCTCCAGGGGAATGCTGCCATGCTGCTTCTCGATCTTGTCGGCGGCGATCAGGCGATCCGCCGCGTCCCTATCGAACTTCAGCAGTGGCACCAGGGTGTTCAGCATGTACCTGGAGGGCAGCGCCAGCCCACGCACGAGCTTCCTCATGTACTCGTATGTCGAACCGATTTGTTCTGCGAGGTCGCGAATCGACATGTCCTTGTCGGCCATCGCGTTTTGCAGCATCTCGCCAAACCGGGTTTTGGATTGATCGTAATTTTCGTTTGGCATACAGTTCACTCTCCGATATCACCCTACCGCAAGGTGGGTGCATTGTCAACAACTAAATTGTATTTAATGGTGCAGCGTTAAGGGCTTAAAACATTCCCATAACACGACCAAAAGAAGTTGGCACCACTTTTGTACCATACCGAATCCCATGTGCTACAAATTTGTTGACAACCACATATTTGTGTGATATACTAGAGTAGTTACAAAGGAAATTCAATGTATATGCAGGCGGGGTATTTGATCTAAGTTATTACAAACATTGTATGTGCCAAGGAACAAACGGTGCCTGCCGCGGGTTCTTCCAATAAAACTGAAGGGAAAAGACGATGCCGAAAGATTTCAACAACATACGCGCATGGCTCTATCCGCTCATCGAAGAGCGCGGCTGGAGCATTGAAGAGTTTGGTCGTAAAATTGGTGTCACACGCGCTGCGATTTACCATTACATGACCGACAAACGCAGGCCCACGGTCGAGCGCATGAGGCAGATATGCGAAGTCCTTGGCGTCCCGGCCTCTGAAGGTCTTGCGCAGTTCACACCTAAAGAGGTCGGGAGACCAAAGGGTTTTCACTAGCACTGAAGAGACTGCTTTTCACAAGTCAACAGCTTGCGGCCTAGTTTTAGCGCCTTAGCCCCGCGAACTTTATACAGGTCAGCTAGTTAACTTTTTTGCTAAATGTCCTACAAAGTTACACCTATGCTCAAGTCCACGCCAATTTGCAACGAAGAACGTTGACGCCGCTGTCTATGCGGCTAGGAAGCTGTAGAGACAAGAGGGCTGCCAACTGTTCTACCGCCACGCGCATACTGTGCAATTCGCCGCGTCCTTCACGCTCCCGGCGCTTAACCTCCTGCTGGCGTGGCGTACGCACAGAACAGTCCCACTTACCCGCAACGTCCTTGCCGTCTAGGGTCACGTCCCAGAGAGAATTGTGGGGGTCTTAGACAGTCACTGCTTGTTAGTTAATAGCGTGAAGTCGTGTTCAGACAGAATCTTCGTGCTCGCCACGAACCAGCCCCACGGCGCTTCTGCATTTGCTTTCTTGAAGGCGTCTAAGTTCGCTCGGAGTGCTGCGTCGATTACCACTGGCTTATCTAAGTAATAGTGAACGTCTTTCACTTTGAACGCCCACGGGAATCTATCAGGGTCTTGCACTCCAGCAATGGTTTTTTTCTCCGGCGCAGATGCAACCTCTGCGTGTGCCACAACTCCAATCCCAGAACTAAAGAAACAAATCAAATCTCCCGTCTTGAGCGGCTTGCGACCTGGAGTTCTTTCTCCAAAAACGTACCAGCCGGAGTCTAAGAGTGTACGGATGGTCTGTTCTGCTGTCCTCTTCTCGGTGTCAGCGACGGGCGTCATGAGATACGCTCGTGCAACGTTCTCAGTTTTCACTTCGTCTTTTTGCCTTGATATCTTTTGCCCGTTCTCTTTGCTGGACTCGACCTCATGCTCGACTTCCTGCAAGTCGCCAGCAACACGGTCAACTAATCCGATTATGTTGTCTGCTGAAACGCCGACAGGCCGTAGCAGCAATACAGCTTCGTCATGGCTGATTCGCTTGTTCTCGACCAATTCTCCAAGTGCCAGCACGTTATGGATTGTTGCCACCCGGAGTTGGTGCGTTCGCTTTTCAGCGAGGATTGCATTTTCAAGCTGCTTTAGCTCGGCATCGGGCCTCCCGACGAGATACAGGCCGATTGTTCTGTCCCAACTCTGCAATCGTTTTTCGGAAATCAGTTGGTCAATGTATCCGAGGAGAGTCGCCGTCTTTATGGCGTAAGCATCCGTTGTTTTCACTTCGACAACGATATCTAGGTCTTTCGAGCGCCAGATTCCGTCGTATCCAATCTCGTTTATCACTCCCGAATACCGTCCGAATTCGACCTCGAATTGGATTAAGCTTGCAACGTGATTCACAAGGTCTTGTAATGCGCGGTTGTATTGAGGGCCAACTGTGCGCAAGCACGTCTCAACATAATCTCGAACAGCGCCAATCTTGCCAACAGAATCATCGAGATATTTGCGAAACCGCTCACGAGCAGTGTTGGCTCCGGCTGAGTCATCTAACGTGCCGACCAGTTCTAGAATCTGTTGAAGCGTAATCATGTGGCACAGCTCCAAGACATATCAATTTACTCAAGCGTCAACTGCGTATGTGCGCTTCCTGTTACAGCCTTCTTCGCTCTCTTGAACGTCGCATTCACCTGCTGTGAGGGCGGGTAATCAATCCGCTTGCCGTCTAGCAACTCCTGCACAGTGAGCAGTTGTATTCGCGGGTGTGTTCCCCAAGGCGACTTGTAGAAACCCGCGCTCGCTGCTTCCTTGCGCATATCACGGGTTGGTTCCGCCATGCTGATTAGAATGCCAATCTCTGCTTTCTCCCGCGTGATCGTCCCAACCAGATCGCGGACAAAGGCAGAGGTGATGTGCTCCCCCGCCTTTACCGAGATGACGATCTGCTTTGTATCACCGTTCGGGTCATCGTGGAAAAACAGCCGTCCATCAATTCCCTTGTCCGCGCCTTTCTTTAGCTCCGAAGGCCGCGCACCCACCAGACCTAATGCCCAAATTTGGAATTGATATGGCTCAGTCGCTGCTAACTCTTGGGCTTCCGACACGGAAACTGGCTCACCCACGACTGCATACTGAGCGTGTCCGGTGTAAGCATTTTCCAGCCTGTGCTTGATTAGCGTAATGGCTAGGACGGTGATGTCTATTCCAATCCAGCGACGTTTGAGCCGTTCGGCCACTGCAATGGCGGTGCCGCAACCGCAGAAGGGGTCTAACACAACGTCACCATCGTTGCTGCTGGCCGTGATAATGCGCTCCAACAAGGTCTCTGGCTTCTGTGTGGGATAGCCGAGCCGTTCTTGCGCCTGAGAGTTGATCGGATCAATATCCGTCCAGACATCTTGCACGGCCACACCCCGCGCCTCGTCCAAGAATTTCCTCAGCCTTGGCCAACCGCCTTTCTTCGTAGGCCAGTAGATGCGACCTTGTGCGTCAAGTTGATCCAGTTCAGAAGGGGGGTATGCCCAGTGTCGGCCCTTCGCGGTCACGTCGAAAGCGCGCCACGTTTCCCCGGTCTCCCCATGCCGAATCCCAGAACCTGTGAGATCGGCGTCTTTCCAAGGCCGCTTCTCTTCCGTTCGGAACCTATGGTTGACGTATTCGTCCTTGTAATCCTCGTGGATTCCTTTCCACTGCATTTGATCTGACGAAGAGTAGAACAGCAGAACATCATGGACAGGGCCATATCGCTTAGCGCTGCTGTGGGCACTCGTCCTCTTCCAAATAATCTCATTTCTGAAGTTCTGGGGAGCGAACACGGCGTCCATCAAAATCTTCAAGTAGTGGCTGGCCGTCGGGTCGCAATGCAGATATATGGAGCCGGTCGGTTTGAGCACGCGGCGCAGTTCCAGAAGGCGCGGGGCCATCATTGCCAGATATGCCAGCATATCGTTGTCGCCAAGAAACGTGCGGAACGCCCGCATGACGCTCGCCACATCACCGCCGCGCTCGACAACTTCTTGGTATGCCCTCGCTGCCCCTTCATCCCAATGCCAAGTATCCCCAAAGGCTTTTATCTGCGCCTGAGACTTGGTGCCGTCCCTCTCTGCAAATAGCACGTTGTAATTTTGATCGCTCTTGAATGGCGGGTCGAGGTATACCAGATCAACAGATTCGCTGGCGACGTGTTCCCGCATGACTTGCAGGTTGTCGCCGTAGTACAGGGTATTGGCCATGAATGCCTTTCATTGTCGGCGTTCACTTGTGCAGGCGCAAGGCAAAATTGCTTGACGGAGCACACAGGTCAGTCGAGGCTGTGCAGCGGCATTATTCACTTGACGCAAGGGATACAATAGCCGCATGCAAGGAAACTGGGAGCACTTCAAAGAGCGATGGAACCGCGCCAAGGACCTCTCGATCCGGGAGGATGCCGTGATAGCGGTGATTGCGACTGTTATCGGCTATGCCTTTCTCGACAAAGAGGAAGCGTGGGTTGCTACAAAGGCCATAGCAATTGGTCTTGTGGCTGGCGGCCTCTGGCAAGCGTTGAAATTCGCATGGAAGTTCTTCTGGACCGTGCCGCATGAAATAGCCATCGAACGCGATAAAGCAGTTGTCCTAAGAGAGGCGATGCCACGCTTAGTTTGCAAAGGAATGTCATTCCACGATCAGCCGCTTGTTGCCATCACGGAGGGGCTGGCTGGGTCTCCTCCAGTCCCAGCGCCCATGAGTCGGATTATTGGAACGCCGACCTTCTATCACATGAGAATTGCGAATGAGCCGCTCGGTGGGAAAACGGCGGGGAAGGTGGCAGGCAGAGTGCGCATCTTCCCAGAGGACGGCGGCGAGGTAAAGCCTGACCGCCTGCATAGATGGGAAAGCGCACCTGGGCCACTCGAAGTTGGGAAGGCGGCGGATGAGCATCAGGAAAGGGACATTGCTGCGAACGGCATAGAGCACACGCTAGACATCGCAATGAAGTATGACGATGAGGACCACTTCTACACTGTGACTAATGACACCATTTTGCGCGGCACCCCCGGTTGGAGAGACCCATGGTTTGAATATCCTCCGGGGGCTTACATCGCTACAGTTGAGCTTGCTGGGACAAATGTAGTTAGCACATTGTCATGCCGAATAGTTAATAGGGGGAAAGGGCAGAAACTCGCGGTCACTCCATTAACTACGCAACAAGTTCCCTGAATTCAAGATTGTCAGACGCGATCATGCGCTTGAGGGTATCGCGAAAGAGAAACGGATTCTTTCGATTATTGAAACGCCACGTCATTTCTTGCAGGTAGGCAGCAAGATGCTTTGTCGAAACACGGTGCCACGTCCCCACAATCCCGCGCTTGAGCAGCGAAAAGGCCGATTCGATGCCGTTCGTGGTAACGTCACCGCGCACGTACTCTTTCGCGCTGTGGTTCACCGTTTCGTGCTTCGCCTTGTGGTATTGCGTGGTGCCAAAGCCGTAGAGTTTCGATTCGTCCGTCATGATTACGTCCACGCTCTTGTCCACGTTCCGAGCGATGATCTCATACAGTCTGGCTTGATCGAGATGCGGAGTGGCCTGAATGAAATGTACGTGCCCACCGCGCTCGCGGATGCCGATAACGGGCACTTTCTTGTCCCATTGTTCCGCGTGCGTAGTTTTGGGGCCAATGTAGGTTTCGTCAATCTCTACAGTGCCCTTCAGTTTGTGTCCGTCTGCTTCGGCCATGGCTTTACGGATGCGATGGCACAGGTACCACGCCGTCTTGTAGCTGATTCCGAGCGTGCGCTTCAATTGGTTGGCGCTCATGCCCTTGCGGCACTCGCAGAGCAGGTATGCGCAGAGAAACCACTTCCACAGCGGCAGGTGCGTGTCGTGGAAGATCGTGCCCGCCGTGACGCTGAACTGGTGATTGCATGATTCGCAGTGGAACTGATGGCGGTCGTAGATGTGGGAGATTTTCTCGCTGCTGCACTTCACGCAGTGGACGCCTTCCGGCCAGCGCAGTTCTTCCATGTACTCGCGGCAGCGATCTTCGCTTCCGTATTGCTCAATCAGCGTGCAGAGGTCGATTTCCTGTTTCATGGGAGCACCATGCCTAAAAAGCGGAAGCGAAAACACGCCACGAAGATGACCACCAACGAGGCTGTGAAGCACCTGTTTCACCCGGACGTTGTGGCGCACGTGAAAAAGCACGCTCACGCTGCCTCAAAGCCTCGGAAGAAAGGCGCTTAGCTTCCATGGGCAAGATGCTACCAGAGCGGACTGCCTTGTGTCAAGTAAATAATATTGCTGTGCAGAGTGTGCACACGGCATAACCGCGAGCGGCTAGTTTTCTGCCGCTAGTCTGCAATACACGACCATACGCGAAGCGCCAAGCCGCGCACCGATCTGACAGGTTGCGAGCGTATGCTGAGGCTGGTATCAGATTCGTGGGCGTGCGGCTTCGATTGTGTTTATTACTCTATCAACAAGTTGGCTGGCAGCAATGTTGTTCTTAGTTTCTTTGTAGGCATCGGCCCAGATGCAGCCCTGCAAATCACTGGTAGTTAGCTCATCGTACAAGGGAGTGTATTTCTTCACCAGTTCGGAAATGACGCTTTCGTTATCCATATTCCCTCCACCTCAGACAGCAACTTAGGGACGGGCATAGTATCCCGTGCCTTGGAATTAAAGTAATGTGCCGTTGGGGTTGCGACCTACCACTTCACCCGTGGAATGTAAGATGATTCGACCACAATCGTTACAAGCAAAACGAAGTATATCTGTGGAGCCTGCATCTGGTGGTTCGACTTCGTTGCCGTTGGCATCACATGGCCTAAAGCCACCCGTATCGGTGCTGTTTCCGCACGGGCAAACCCATGCATCACACTCGGCCATGTTATCCCCGTGCTTTTGGTGGTAAGCCGCGAAATCGGGGAATTGCTTCTTATCGGCTTCGGTTGCCGTCGCCCAATCACAAGTTACCTTTTCCTCCATCGTCCCCTCCACTTGAGACAGTATCATTTCGATTCGTTGGGCTTGTATCGGAGGTCAGCGGATTCTGCATCCTTCAATGCAGCCAAGAATGCCCGGTTCCTGCTTGCTGCGAGCAGCACAGCCCACACAATCTTTGAGTCGCTAGTCCGCTGTTCACTTTCGGCTGCATACACAAAGAGTGATGCTACTCCCAACGTCCTCGCTGCTTAGGGTCACGTCCCAGAGAGAATCACGGCTCGCCCAGACCCGCATACTGTGCAATTCGCCACGTCCTTCACGCTCCCGGCACTTAACCTCCTGGCGGCGTGGCGTACACTGACGGCATGGCAAAGACATAAGAGGTCGTTTCTGTTTCGCGATTACGCTTCTCAAGATGTTGGAAGCGGAGCACGTTGAGTACAAGAAGCTAACGGCGGCGTAGTCGTTGAGACTACAGCCAAAGGGTCATTCCATTCGCAATCATCTAACGTGACTACTACGAACACGTCTACGGGCGCGGAGTCGGCGGAGATGATTCTTATGTCGAATCTGAATATCCCCGAACCGTTAACGACAGAATGCCACCTAAGCGGCAGCGTAGTAGTCGCTGGAGTAATCCCCTTTTCCATGCCCCAAAAGCACACATTGAGCCGCTGTTCTATGCCGGGGTAGAGGGTGACGGCTGGTTCTTTACGAAGAGACCACTCAAGAGGGAGTGTCTCGTTTAGTGCGGTCTCTACCCACTCACCTTCGGCCACCTTCGATACGCGCAATAGGTGACCTTGACATTCCCTTACTGGAGAATCCGTCGCGCACCTTGGGACGACTTGGAGATATGTAAGTTGTTGGCCCGTGTCGTATCCCATTGATGTCATTACGGGCGTTGTTTGAATGCGAGGTTTGTTCACAACTTCTAGTCTCGGTAGAAATCGCTCGTGGTCCGCACGCCAAGCGTAGTATCCAGCAATAAACATCGCCAGCACCAAGAAAACTACGATGATGGGCGTAGGAACGCCCCAAATCGCACTCCAGATTACGATGACTATCGCTGGCATACTTGCACCCCATAAAATGTCCTGCCAGCGTTGCGCAATTGCCCCGAAATAATCCGGCAGCAGCGCGAATGTACGAAGCCTGCTCTTAATCCACGAAACCACCGCGCACACCTCCGCATCGTCGGGGAACCCCCGACAAACAGAATTGTGCGCGCTTCTCAGTCGTGAGGCAAGCCGATAATCGCGTGAATCTGCGCAGGTGTGCCGAAGAAATTCTCAGCCTGGACGGATGAGTCGTTTCAG
>ODAK010005092.1_pt1 | contig 13378 bp, 12 predicted proteins | sample 1539591 | NCBI WGS metagenome assembly ODAK01 (sample SAMEA3539303, study PRJEB22396) | soil metagenome | biome: tundra; feature: field; material: soil | place: USA | collected 2010-05 | depth 0.15 m | reverse complement strand
TTTTGCTATCAAAGCTAATGTGGTCACGAACTTTCTTGATGCGAATAGCGTCGCTTTTACAAGTGGTTCACTCGCTTCGACTGCGCTTCAACCAAGTGAAATTGCCGAGCGTGCGAAGTCTCTTGCTGTGATGATCGAATGCAGCAAATGAATCACCCATATTGCGCGATGCCGTTGCCGAACGACCAGTTTTCCTTTGGCACTTCCAGCAGATTGACCAAAATGTTCTCCGGCCTGATACCGGGGGTCTTGGAAAGAATCTCCGCGATGCGCGCGAAGAGGGCTTTCTTTTGTTCGGTGCCGCGCGTGTTGTTGACGGTGATTTGAACGATCACAAGATCATCGTCGCGGGCGATCCCCAGATAATTTTCGCCGTAATCAAAATTGCTTTTGTCAACCTCTTCGATGAGCATGAAACGATCGTCCTCCGGCACGCCGAAAGCCTCGCGCATCGCCTGATAAAGACCGTCAAGGATTGCCTTGCGATATTCCGGCGGCTTGCCTTTCAGCAGGGAAACACGGGTGAGAGGCATCGGGCATTCCTTTTGTGACGAGAGAGGCGCCTAAAGCACCTTGCCGGGGTTGAGAATATTCTTGGGATCGAGCGTTTGCTTGATCGCGCGCATGAGTTCCATCGCGACCTTGTCTTTCACCTTGGGCAGCAGATCGCGCTTCAACTGGCCGATCCCATGTTCGGCCGAAATCGAACCCTTCCGCGCAACGACAATATTATGCACGATGGCGTTGATCTCGTCCCGGCGGGCCAAAAACTCTTGCCTGCCGGTGCCGATGGGCTGCGAGACGTTGCAATGAATATTGCCGTCGCCGGCATGCCCGAACGGCACGAGCCGGGCGCCCGGCATGGCATCACTCACGGCGCAAAAAACCTCTTCGAGGAAGTCCGGGATGTCCGCGATGGGAACGCTGACGTCATGCTTGATCGAGCCGCCTTCCTGGCGTTGGGCCTCCGGCAAGAGTTCGCGCAGCTTCCAGAAATTTTCCCGCTGATCGAGCGAGGCGGCGATCGCCGCGTCCTCGACGATGTGTTTTTCGCTCGCCGCCTCTAAGAGCGCGAGCAAGCGGGCGGCAAGCCCTTCCCGGCTTTGCGAACTCAATTCGAGCAGCACGTACCATGGGTATTTCGCGGACAGAACTTCGCGCGTCTCGAAATGCTTCAACACGAATTCCAGCCCGATACGCGGGATGAGCTCGAAACTCGTGATCTCGCCGCCTGCCATGCCGCGCGCGAGGTTGAGCAAATCGAGAGCCGCGCGCGGCGAGGCAAGGCCGACAAAGGCGGTCTCGACCGAGCGGGGTTTTGGAAAGAGTTTTAGGACCGCCGCGGTGATGATTCCGAGTGTGCCTTCCGAGCCAATAAACAGATTTTTGAGATCGTAGCCGGTGTTGTTTTTTTTGAGCTTCGACAAATCCGAAAGAATCCGCCCGTCGGCGAGCACGACCTCTATCCCGAGCACGAGATCGCGCGCGTTGCCATAGGCGATCACATTGGTGCCGCCCGCATTGGCCGCGAGATTGCCGCCGATGGTGCAAGAGCCCTCCGATGCGAGCGACAACGGAAACAGCCGGTCCGCGCGGGCAGCCTCCTCCTGGACTCGCGTCAGAACCATGCCGGCTTCGACGGTCATCGTGTTCGACGCGGGATCGATCTCGCGCAGCGAACGCATGCGGGTGAGCGACAGCACGATGGAGCCGCCGCTGGCGCCCGGAACCTGGCCGCCAACGAGACCGGTGTTGCCGCCTTGCGGCACGACGGAAGTTTCGGTCTCATGGCACAGTTCGAGCACCGCCGCGACCTCTTGCGTGGAACCCGGCCGCACGACGCAAAGCGCCTTGCCATGAAAGAGATCGCGCGGCTCGCGCAAAAACCCTTCCATGCCGGCTGCATCCGTGATGACGTTGTTTTCGCCAACGATGGCAGCGAGGCTCGCGATGATGCCGGGGAAAGCCGCTCTTTGCGTGGCCATGTTGTTCACGATGAAATCATGTCCCAGTTTTGCAAGCAGACATAAAGCATAGGGCCGGACCCGCTTTCGTAAAGCGGAAATTGCGTGGAGGCCTGGCGGGCGAAGGCTTTGCCCTCGTAAAGTTGAATTTCCATGCCAGATTTGCGATTGAACCCGCGATAGGCGGCTATGTTGGAGGATATCCAACTTGCCGCGGCTTCGCGGAGACAATTTGCAAGGAGATGATCCCATGGCGGCGCTCGACACGGTCCTGGCGAAGATCGATGCCAATCTCGATGCTGCCCTTGGGCGGCTCTTCAAACTCGTCGAAATCCCTTCAATCTCGACCGACCCCGCCTATGCCGGCGATTGCGCCAAGGCGGCCGAATGGCTTGCCGCCGAGCTAAGGGGTATCGGCTGCGAGGCATCGGTGCGTCCGACAAACGGTCATCCGATGATTGTCGGACAGGCGAAGGCCGGGCGCCCGGACGTGCCGCATGTGCTGTTTTACGGCCATTATGACGTGCAGCCGCCGGACCCGCTCGAATTGTGGGAATTCCCGCCATTCGAGCCCCGCATCACCGAGGCCGAAACGGGAAAGCGGATTGTCGGGCGCGGCGTCGCCGACGACAAGGGACAGTTGATGACCTTCATCGAAGCCTGCCGCGCCTTCATGGAAACCGGCGGCTTGCCTTGTCATATTACATTTTTTCTGGAAGGCGAGGAGGAAACCGGCTCGCCTTCGCTTCCAGCTTTTCTCGCCGAAAACGCGGCCGAGCTCAAAGCCGACATGGCGCTCGTTTGCGACACCGGCATGTGGGACAAGGAGACACCCGCGATTACCATCATGCTGCGCGGCCTCGTGCTCGAGGAAGTCGTGATCCATGCGGCCAGCCGCGATCTGCATTCGGGGATTTTCGGCGGCGCGGCGGTCAATCCGATCCATGTGCTTGCCAAAATCGTCGCCGGTCTGCACGACGAGAAAGGCCGCGTCGCGCTGCAAGATTTCTACGATGGCGTGACCGAGCTGCCGGAGGAGATCGCCCAGCAATGGCGCGAATTGCGCTTTCGCGGAAGTGACTTTCTCGGCGAAGTCGGCCTCTCAATTCCGGCCGGCGAACAGGGACGCGATATTCTCGAAATGGTTTGGTCGCGTCCCACCTGCGACGTCAACGGCATCCTCGGCGGCTATACGGGCAAGGGGTCGAAGACCGTGCTGCCGGCGCAAGCGAGCGCCAAATTCTCGTTCCGGCTCGTCGGATCGCAGAACCCGGACAAAATCGCCGAGACCTTCCGGGCATTCGTCAGGGAGCGGCTGCCCGCCGATTGCCGCGCCGAATTTATCTCGCATGGCGCGTCGGGCGCCCTGCAACTTCCCTTCAGTTCGGAGGCCTTGTCGCTGGCGCGGCGGGCGTTGCAGGCCGAATGGGGCAAGGAGCCGGTTCTTGCCGGATGCGGCGGTTCGATTCCGGTGGTCGGCGCCTTCAAGCAGGATCTTGGGATGGACACATTGATGATCGGGTTCGGCCTCGAAGACGATCGCATGCACTCGCCAAACGAGAAATACGAGCTTACCTCGTTTCATAAGGGAATCCGAAGCTGGGCGCGGGTTTTGAACGCGCTCGCGCTTTGAGACGCCGGCCGCCGCGCTCTACAACCGCGAGCGTCTCAGCCTTACACCGGCAAGCCGCAGTCCGGCGGCGAGAACGAGCGCGTAAATGAGCGCGCCGGAACCGCCAAGCAACACAAGTTCGGACACATTGGCGAAACGGCCAAGACCGGCTGTGAGACGTTGGGCGGGCGCGGCGGCAAAGAGAGCGAAGACCGAGAGCGCGAAAGAAGCGATGGTTACCACTGTCACTGTCTTCCACAAAAACAGATCGATCTTCATGGCGTCGCGCCGGATCGCGAAAAAACATAAGGCGAGGAGGTTGATCCATGCCCCGGCCGCTGTCGCGGCGGCAAGGCCAGGCGCGCCCAAGGGTTTGAACAACAGGATTTTCAAGGCGACATTGACCGCGACAGCGCCGAGCGCGATCAGCATCGGCGTTTTCGTATCGCCCTGGGCTTGAAAGCTGGCCACCGCCGAACGCAAAAGCACGATCGCGACAAGCCCAAAGCCATAGGCCGTGAGCACCGTGGCGGACGCGCCGGCGGCTTCTCCCGTGAAGGCGCCGCGCTGAAAAACCCCACGCATGATGGCGTCTGGGATCATGATGAAGGCGACGAAAAATGGCGCGGTCAGCGCGAGCGAGAGCGCCATGGTCCGGTTTTGCGCATGCAAGGCCCCGCCCGGATCGCTCGCCGCGAAAAGCCGGCTCATCTCCGGCAGCAGCACGGTGCCCGCCGCTATACCGATGACGCCGAGCGGCAATTGATAGATGCGGTCGGCATAATAGATCGAGGATACGCCGCCAGTCGGCAGCATTGAACCGATGATGGTGTCGGCGAAAAGCGCGATCTGGGTTCCGGCCGAGCCGATCACCGCCGGACCCAGCGTCACAAGAAAGTGTTTGATATGTTTGGTCATCGCGGGTCGCGCGAAATGCTCGAAAATTCCAACGTGATAGGCGGCCACTGAGGTCAACATGAGCTGCAGAACGCCGGAGACCGTCAGTCCCCAACTCGCCGCCAAGCCGGGGTTGGCAAACAGAAAAGCCAGACAAAGGAAAACGATCATCGTCAGGTTCATCACAACCGGCGTGAAGGCCGCGGCGGCGAAATGGCCATGCGCGTTCAAGGTGCCCGACTGCAGCGTGACGAGGGTGATGAACAAAAGATAGGGAAAGGTGATCCGCGTCAGCGTGACGGTGAGCGCGAATTTTTCCGGATCCGCGCGGAAGCCGGGCGCCAATAGGTCGATGACATAGGGCATGAAAACAAAGGCAAGCGCGAGCAATAGAATCTGGGATGCGAGCAGCCCCATAAAAATCTGCCCCGCGAAGAGCCGGGCGCTAAAAAGACCTTCGAATTTAAGGACCCGCGCATAGCTTGGAACATAGGCGGAGTTGAAAGCCCCTTCGCCGAATATGGTGCGAAAATGATTGGGCAAGCGCTGCGCAATGACGAAAGCATCGTTGAGCAAGCCGGCACCGAGCACGGCGCCAAGCAATATATCGCGCACAAACCCGGCGCCGCGCGAGAGCAGGGTCAAGCCAGCGACGGAAACCAGGCTTTTATACATGGATGTTTTCGATCTAATCGGAACGCGGCCGGGTCGAATGATCGTCTGGGTCGAGGCCGACGCGCTCCTCGATCAGATAGAGCGGCCGCCTTTTGACCTCGGCGAAGATGCGGCCGATATACTCGCCGATGATGCCAAGCGACAGCAATTGAATTCCGGCAAAAAACGTAATCGAGACAATCAAAGAGGCATAGCCTGGCACATCGACACCGAGAATGATGGTGCGGATCAGATAAAAACTTGCCATGGTCAGGGCCAGCAGGGAGGTCGCCGATCCGATATAGCTCCACACCTTGAGAGGCATTGTCGAAAAGGACATCAATCCATCGAGCGCGAGATGCGTCAATTTACGATAGCTGAATGTGGACTCGCCGTGGAGGCGCGCCTCGACATCGAACGGCACGCCGGCCGATTTAAACCCGATCCAGGCATAAAGGCCCTTTGAAAACCGCGCGTGCTCACGCATCGTGCGGAGCGCCGCGACGGCCCGCGCGTCGAGCAGCCGGAAATCCCCGGCGCCCTCCGGCAGGCGGGTGTCTCCGACCGAACTAAAGAGCTTGTAAAAGCGCTGCGTCAATATCCGCCGCAGAGGATTGTAGACGCTGCGATCGACTCGCTGGGCAAAGACATTCTTGTAGCCTTCCCGCCATCGCGCGACAAAAGTCTCGATCAGTTCCGGCGGATGCTGCAAATCGGCATCGATGATGACGGACGCCGCCCCCCTCGCATGATCGAGGCCCGCCGCTATGGCGATCTCCTTGCCGAAATTCCGGCTCAGGGAAAGCGCCCGCATCCGAGGGTCCGCGGCATGCGCGGCGCGCAGAAGGGCGAGCGTATCGTCGGTCGAACCGTCGTCCACGAAAATAATTTCGAAGGACGCGGCGCAACGCTCCAAAACCGGCACGAGCCGTTTGAGCAAAGCCTCTATATTCCGGGATTCGTTGAAGACCGGCGTGATCACGGAAAGTTCCGGCTGCTTGCCATCCACTGGCCCCGCGTCGGATTCTGTCATTTCTGGTGGCCCCATGAATCGAACCCGCGGACATCCCCGGGCAAATGAATTTCGCGCCTAGACTTTTGCTTGGCATCGGGCAAATTCGATTGCCCAATTGCCCGCGCGATCGCCAATCGCATGGGACCTCTCACCGCCCGCCTCACTTGCTCGCCTTACTTGCTCGCCTTACTTGCCGAAAGCCGCTTCGCGGCCGGCCCAAACGAGCCGGCCGCGAAGCGGCGGAAACCACGCAATCCGGCTAATCCCTGGCGGCACGAAATCGCTTGGATTCACTTGACTAGTTGCTTGCATTCGCATCCTTACAGACTGGGAGCATGTCCATGCCGGCTCCTGTGCGCTTGCCCGTCACGTGGAATCACGTGATCGAAAAGGAGTAGCGGACGCAACTCCTGAAGCATTCGGCCCCGGAAAAGGAAATACCGTGTTCGGAAGCATAAAAAACTACCTAATCGAAAATCCCAACGCATTTCAAATTGCGAGCACGTTTGTAATTGGCGTAATGGCGTTCGCAATCTGGGGATTTATATCCAAGAAGCCACCGCAAAAGTAAATCCGGGACAAGTGCAAATCGGGTCCCGGTCGCCATTTCTCGCCAAGCTGAAAACCGTTTTTCCATCGCCGGTGCGATGAATCGCGTATTTCCCGAAGCGATAAGGACGCGCCATCCAACTGCTCGCGGGCTTTTGCCAGATTGCCCACGGCAATCGCCCGAAGCAAACTGTTTCGCATGGAAATGCCGGACCTCTTCCGGTTGCAGGGGCGTTTGATCGTCATGGGAACGGACACAGCGTCTTTTTCGTTCTGCCTTTGCGCCGATGATTTCGCGCTATCGCCTGGCGTCAGCCGCGGTATTCTGGAAGCTCTTGCGGCCGGCCGCTTGAGCGCGGCAAGCGTCATGACAACGCGCCCGTCATGGCCGCGGGGCGCGCGTGAGCTTCGCCCCTTCAAGGCCAAGGCCGACATCGGGCTCCACCTCAATCTGACGCTGGGTAGCCCGCTTGGAGACATGCCAGCCTTCGCGGCGTCCGGAAGGCTGCCGGAAATTCGCCAGCTGCTCAAGGCCGCGCGGAAGAAGGAACTGCCGGGAGCCGAGATCGGCCAGGAAATTTCCCGCCAGCTCGATCGTTTTTACGCGCATTTTGGCACCGCTCCAGCTTTTGTCGATGGGCATCAGCATGTCCAGATTCTGCCGCAAATCCGCACTGAATTATTCGCGTGTCTCGAACAAAGAGGGCTTTGTGGCAAGATCTGGGTGCGGACGAGCTCCGATCGCTTCACGGCAATCCTGCGGCGCGGCGCCGGAGTGGTCAAGGCGCTTGGCGTTGCCTGGCTCGGACGCGGGTTTGCAAGGGAGGCGGCGGCGCGCGGCTTCCCCGCCAACGACGGCTTCGCCGGCTTTTCGGCGTTCGATCCCGGACAGGATTACGCCGCCGAGTTCGCCCGTTTTCTCCGCGCGCCAGGCCGGCGCCATCTCATCATGTGTCATCCGGGGTATTGCGACGAAGAACTCGTGGCGGCCGATCCCGTCACCCTGAGCCGCGAACGCGAACTCAGCTTTCTTCTCTCCCCAGCTTTCACTAACATGCTCGATCGCAAGGGCGCCCGGCTCGCGCGGCTTTCCGATGCGCCGCCTTGACGGCATTCGACCAAGGAAAATTCATGTATCGCGCACATCCAAGGGACGGCGTTGCGTGGGTGACGGGCGCGAGTTCCGGCATTGGCCGGGCGGTGGCGCTCGAACTTGCCCGGCGCGGCTACAAAGTCGCGGCGACGGCGCGCAGAGCCGCCGAACTTGCAGCGCTGGCGGCGGAATCGCAAAATATCTTCGGCTTTCCCGGCGACATAACGGATCGCGCTGGCATGACGAGGCTCGCCGGCGAGATCGAAGCTTCGCACGGACAAATCGCGCTCGCCTTCATAAACGCGGGCGTCTATTTCATCGCCGAACGCGATAAATTCTCGGCCGATGTCGTCTGGCGCACTTTTGAGATCAATGTCGGCGGCACGGTCAATTGTCTCGATCCCGTACTCGCCGCCATGCAGCGGCGCGGGCGCGGCCAGATCGCGCTCAACGCCTCCTTGGCGGGCTATGGCGGCATCGAAGGATCGCTCGCCTATGGTTCGACCAAGGCCGCCTTGATCTATATGGCCGAAGCCCTGAGACTCACCTATGAGCGGGCGGGCCTCACCATACAGATCGTCAATCCGGGTTTTGTCCACACCGGGATGACAGCGCAAAATGATTTTGAAATGCCATTCGTCATGGGCGCCGGCCGGGCGGCTCGGATTATTTGCGACGGTTTCGAAAAGAGCGGCTTCGAAATAACTTTTCCGCGCCGTCTTGCGTATTTGTTCAAGGCGGTGTGCCTTTTGCCTTATCCGATGTATTTTTGGCAGATGCGGCGCTCGACGGAGCGGGCGCGGCGGTGAACACCGGGCATGCCGGGCTCGAGGCTCTAGTAGCCGCCCGGAGGCGCCGGGTATGCCCTTGAGTGCCCCGCCCTGCTACTCTATATCTATCCGGATAGAACAATAAGCCGCCGTGCTCTGGCCCGCGGCGTAGGGAGGTTACGATGAATTCGCCAAGGAAAGAGTCCGGCGGGGGGATCCCGGTCGGCCTGTTGATCATCGTCCTCGGCGTTATCCTCGTCATTAGCGTCACCGTCCTGGGCATGTGGAGTCTCTCCGGCATGGTCAAACTATCGACAATCCCGGTTGCCGGGGAGTGGCAAGCCAAAGGCAAGCCCTGGCGCATCGAGCTTCGCGCCGACAAGACGGTCGTGAGCTCCACGGGTCCCGCGCGGCCGGATATTTCGCAAGCTTGGACGTCGGAACCGGGGGCTTACAGAGTGGATTATTTTGGCAACCTGTGGGTCACGCTGAAAAATGGGAAGACCTACACGGCGGCTTTGGCGCCCCCCCCAGGGGCTTTGGCGCCCCCGACTCCCGACCGGTTTGATCTCGTTGAATCCGGCACCGAAGCCGTGACCGTTTTCGATAGGACACCGCCGGCAAAGCCAAAGCCTCCGGCTTCTCCCTAAGACACCGAAACTCCTGTGTTCCGATGGCGGTCCCTGCGAGGCCGCGCAACGGCGCGCCTAATCCCGGACAATTCTCGGCGCAAAATAGGCGCGCGAGGGTGCCGCTAGGCTTTGCCGCCGGCCGGCGATGGCGTGGCGCAGATGGTTCAACGCCAGGCTCAAGGCGCCCATCCGGTTGACGCTCAAGGCGTGGACCGCGTCGGGCGCCAGTGCCAGCGCCAGAAGCTCACCGGCTTCCTCCTCGTAATCGTCGAGTTGGGCCACGTGCTCGGCGTTACGGGCCGCCTTGGTGATTTCGATCAAACGGCGCAGGATTTTATCGGCGTCCGGGGTATTGTGACGCGCAAACCTTGCCGCGGCCGCCGCGAGCCCCGTGCCAAGCACGCTCAAACACATCGCGCCAATATAAAAAGCATCGCTGTATTTTTCGAAAAAGCTTTCTTCTTCGTCGTTGAGAAAAGCGAGGGCGCCCGGATGCACGGGGAGAGCGGCGCCCTTGTCCGCCGGCGGCGCTTCGATGCGGTTCGCGATCGGAACCCGCGCCGCGATGGCTGGCCGCGCCGCCAGCATGAGACGTGTCACCTCGCCGGCCGTTTCGTTGCCAAGGTTGTTGCGAGCGACAAGTCTTGTGCTTACCCCAAGCGTGTCGAAATCCACCGCCGGTTTTGGCTGGGCGCCGCCAAAGGCGCCGCGCATTATAGCGACCTCCTCGAATTGGGGCGCGCGCTGCGCGATTGCCTTCGCCTCCGCGATGGGAAGAAAGACCGGCGGACCATGTCCCGCCACGGCAACGGCGCCGACCGCCGCGGTCAATCCATCCGAGCCAGGCACGCCGACAGCGAAAACCGCGTCGATTTCCTTGTGCTCGATCGCCCGCGCGAGTTCCGCGATGCCGAGCGAGACCCGCTTTACCGAGGCCGGAGGAACGTCGTATTGAGCGAGCGCCGTATCCAGTAGAAGTTGATTGTCCGCCTTTCCCGCCGGAACGGTTTGCAAAATCCCAACCCTATGTCCGCGCAGATCGTCGATCGCTTGCAACCCGCTCTCCGCCGGCGCGAACAGAACCGCCGCGTTGCGGCGCATGATCAACAGAGTTTGGCCGCTCGGCGGCATCGCGACATCGCTGCGCACGATCGCGAGATCCGCGTGGCCTTCTTCAAGTATCCGCGACGAATCGGCGAAACTTTCGACCGCGATCAATTTGAGGCGGATGCCGTCCCGATTTTCGGCGAAGCCGAGTGCCGCCACCGTCAAGATCGACTGGTCGTCGCTATCGCGCGGAACCGCGACCCGCAAGACGCTCGGGCGTTCAAAATAGTAGATTATCGCCGCCGCCGCCGCCATCCCCGCCAAGCTTCCGATGATCGTCTTGAATATGAGGCGGCGCATCCGATTCTCCCCAACTGATCCAAGGGCAGATAAATCCTGAACAGATCTTCACGGCGCCAAACATGCCCGTGTTAATGAGCCAGGGCTCGTGGTCTAGTTTCGAGTGTGACTTGCGTTCGCGGCAAAGAAAAGGCACTCGCGAAGGTTTCGCCAATAAGGATAACGCATGGGCCGGACGGTTCCGCCTTGGCGACCTTGGCGGCGAGATTTCCGATTGTGCCTGAAATGCGGCGTTCGTCCGGGCAGGTCGCGCGTTCGACCAAGAGTGCCGGTGTCGAAGGGTCCATGCCATTGGCGAGCAAGAGCCCGGTCAAGGGTTCGAGCGTTTTTACGCCCATGTAAACGACGGTCGATGCGCGGGGATCGCAGAGGGCTCGCCAATCGAAGTCCCCGGGAAGCTTTCCGTCACGCGCATGGGCGGTGATGAATTGCAGCCTTCTGGCTTTGTCGCGCTCGGTCAGGGAAACCTGTAACGTGGCGGCGGCGCCGAGCGCGGCGGTAACGCCTGGAATGACCTCGACCGGAATGCCCGCCGCCCGCAAGGCCGCGATTTCCTCGTTGGCGCGCCCGAAAATCATCGGATCGCCGCCTTTGAGGCGGACCACGCGCTTGCCAAGCGACGCAAGCGCGATCAGCCGCGAAACGATATGGTCCTGCCGGCAGGAAGGCTTATAGCCGCGTTTGCCGACCGGGATTTTTTCCGCCTCCCGCCGCGCCATCTCGACAATGGCCGGGGCCACGAGATCGTCGTACAAAACGACGTCGGCGGATTGGAGCGCGCGCAAGGCCTTGAGCGTCAAAAGCTCGGGATCGCCGGGACCCGCGCCGACAAGGGCAACCGATCCCACCGCGGCGGCCGCCGTCACCGCCCCAGCCTCAGCCCCTGCGAGCAGCGCGGCAAGTTCGCCATATCGAGGGGCGCGTCTCGCCGCCAGCGCCTGCCCGCTGAACAGTTCCCAAAAGCGCAGGCGTGTCTTCAAGGGTGTGTCAAGCGCCGTCAGCTTTTGGCGCCAAACCTTGGCTTCTTGTGCCCAAAGCTTGATTTCACGAGGAAGCAGGGCTTCGAGCCGGCCGCGCAGCGCCTGCGCCAGTTTGGGCGCGCCTCCCGCTGTCGAGATGCCGATAACAAGAGGCGAGCGGTCGACGATCGCGCCGAATTGAAAATCCGAAAAGCCGGGCTTATCGATGATATTGATCGCGACGCCCGCGGCGCCCGCGGCGGCCTGAAGCCTGGCCGCCTCGGTTGCGCTCTCCACGTCGGCGATGGCGAGCGCGGCACCGCGAAAATCCGCCGGCGCGATCTGGCGCGAAACGAGGCACACCGAAGTGCGGCGGCTGGCGAGCGCCACAAGACCCGGACATGGGCCGGAGCTGAAAACTTCGAGCTCCGCCCCTGCTGCTTGGCAAAGCTCGGCCTTCCACAAAACGGCATTGGAGCCGCCGGCGAGAACCACGCGTTTGCCGGCAAGCGCAAAAAAAACCGGCAGGCAGGCGAGGTCCCGCACCGGAGGGCCGCGATCCTCTTCCGCTTCGCCTCGGGTTGAAAAAAGCTCGTTCATCCGCGCGTTTTGTCCTATGCGGTGCCCTTGCCGCTGTTCATCGCCGCCTTTGGTTAGCCCTTGCGCGGGACCCGCGCGCCGTGGATAGGAGCCAACCCGGAGGCATGATCACGGCGCTCCGGCAAGAGTGCGTTCCGGTCCACACGGGTCTCCGGCCGAACCGCAAGGGTCATGCCGCGCCAGACCATTATCGATTCAAGCTCACATAGCCGCCGCGCAAAGGATAACATATGGTTTTCTTACCTGCTAATTGGAAACACGGCGAAACGGCGTGCCGCCATGTTCCATTCCAACGCAAGGGAGGCTTCCGCTTGGACCTCGTTGGCGCGCATCTTAAAGCTAAGGTTGTTAAAGGTAAGCTTGTTAAAGGTAAGCTTGGCTTAGCTGTCCTATGCGCTTTGCTCTGCTTGGCTCCGCAACCTCTGCTCGCCGGAGGCGGCGTTTTCGTGCCGGGCTTTTGGGACCCGCGCCATCGCGTCGCCAAGCCCGACCTCAGTGGCCTGCACAGACTGCGCTTCCTGACCGAGGACGATTATCCGCCGTTTCATTTCGCGCTGCCGGACGGCACCCTGTCCGGCTTCGACATCGATCTGGCGCGCGCCATTTGCGAGGAGCTGAAGATTACTTGCACGATCCAGGCGCGGCGTTTCGATACGTTGATCGACGCGTTGAATGACGATCAAGGCGACGCGCTTATCGCGGCGATCCGCATCGATTCGCAAACGCGCGGCAAGCTCGATTTCTCCGGGCCCTATTATACGACGCCGGCCCGTTTCGCGGCCTTGACCACCGTATCGGCGGAACCGGCGATACCGGAAAGCTTGCGCGGAAAGACCGTCGGCGTCGAGGCAAAAAGCGCGCATGAAGCCTATCTCGAAATGTTTTTCCCGGACACCATCCGCAAACCCTACGAATCACAAAAGGCGTTGCGCGAGGCTCTCGTCAAGGGCGAGATCGACACGATTTTCGGTGACGGAATATCGCTCAGTCTTTGGCTCGACAGTCAAGAAGGGCGGAACTGCTGCGGCTTTCGCGGCGGTCCTTTTATCGACGCAAGGTTTTTTGGCGAAGGCGCCGGGATCGCGGTGAAGAAGGGCAATTTTCAGTTGCGTCAGACGCTCGATTACGCGCTCGCCGAACTCGCCGCGCGGGGAACCTACGCCGATCTCTATCTCAAATATTTTCCGCTCGGATTTTATTGAGGGCTCGTACCGGCTAGAGCATTT
>ODAK010005091.1_pt1 | contig 13380 bp, 15 predicted proteins | sample 1539591 | NCBI WGS metagenome assembly ODAK01 (sample SAMEA3539303, study PRJEB22396) | soil metagenome | biome: tundra; feature: field; material: soil | place: USA | collected 2010-05 | depth 0.15 m | reverse complement strand
TGGTTGGGGCACCCGGACGCCACGTCGTTGGCTCGTTCACTTGCGAGCGACCTGGCACGAACTGTTGGATCGGCGACGTGGGTACGTGTGTGAACTTTCGTCAGCTTGAAATGTTTTCAGCGACTCGCAAATTCTTGACGCACGTGGGGTGTTAGCGTCAAAAACAATTCAATCTGAAGTATCCCTCCGCCTTAGTTGATTGAACCGGTGCTTCGACGCGTCTCGGGGGGACATGAGCATTCTTTGGATCAGCGTAGGGATGGGCTTGGCGGTCGCCGCGATTCTCGCGCTCTCGGCCGTGGCCTTTACTCTCGAGTACGCCGTGAGCCGTGTGGTGAATCTGGCCCACGGCGAGGTGCTCACTATCGGGGCCTACGCCGCGTACGTCGGCGAGACCAATTTTCATCAGAATCTCTACGTCTGCGCCGTGATCGCCACTTTCTTTGGTGCACTTGCGGGCATGGCGCTGAACTTCGGGCTCATCGAACGCTTCAGGAATCAAAAGCCACTGTCCACCCTTATCGCGACCCTCGGCGCGTCGCTCATTTTGCAGAATCTATTGCTGATTGGCTTTGGTGGCGCGAGTGTTTCGTACGGGTTCGCGCAGGGAAGTCTCCTGCACGTGGGACCCTTTCTCTGGACGACCCTCACGATCAGGGTGATGGTCTCGGCGGTGGTGGTCGCGGGACTGATCTACGTACTCTTGCAACGGACGCGTCTCGGTAAGGCCCTTCGGGCGGTGTCGCAAAATCGCGAGCTAGCGCAAGTGAGCGGTATTCCGGCGCGTGGAGTGGTGATGCAGACCTGGGCCGTGGCTGGAGCCGTCTCGGGATTCGCTGGCTTTCTCTACGGAGAAACCATTGGCACGATCACGCCGACCATTGGCAACGGTTTCCTACTTCTCTCCATCACGGCGGCCGTGGGTGGCGGACTCGGTCGCCCGTACGCCACGCTCGGCGGGGCCGTCGTGTTGGGCCTCATCATGTCGATCGCCGGCACGTACACCTCGTCGGCCTACCAGCTGGTTATTGCCTTTGGGTTCCTGGTCGTGATGCTGCTTCTCAAGCCCAACGGGCTCTTCGTTCGGGGTCGTGCCCTTACGGTGCGTGCCTGATGCTTGAGTACTGGACCGCAATCCTCACCGAAGCGACGATCTTTGGCGTGCTGGCCCTCGGGATAGACATGATCTGGGGATGGGCCGGTGACTTCGACCTCTCGGCCTACGCCTACTTTGCCCTCGGCGTGTACATGACCATCGTGATGACGGTTGGAAAGGCCAAGGCGCCGGTGGAGTACGTGCTCGGCTGGCACTTACCGTATCTACTGGCCGTCGCGATTGCGGTCGTGGTGGTGGTGGCGTTCGCCTCGATCATTGGCGCGGTCGCGCTGCGCAACCTTCGCGACGTGTACTTCTCCATCACGACCCTGGGGGCCGTCTGGGCGGTCTACTACTTGGTGGAGAACTTCACGCCACTCTTCAACGGCTACAACGGGGTCTTCGGTCTCTTCGATCCCATGGGGGGCGGACTCTCCTACAACGCGTACCACTACTACTTCTTCGCCTTTTGCCTCCTCGTACTCTTCCTGGTCTACCTGTTGGTCATGCGACTCTCGAGGAGTCCCTTTGCACGCATGGTGCGCGCCGTCCGAGACGACGAGCGCGCGGCGTCGGTGTACGGGCGCAACGTCTTTTGGGCGAAGTACCGGACGTATCTCTGCGGCGCCGGTCTCGCCGGTCTGTCCGGCGGTCTCTTCGCCGCCTACATCGGCGCCTTCAACCCCCTCGACTGGAAGCCCACCGAGATATTTGTCCTCTACGCGGCAATTTTGGTGGGAGGACGCGGCAACCCCCGCGGTGTCGTCCTGGGCTCGTTCATCGTGTACGTGGGATTTGTGGAGATGACTCGTTACATTCCCTCGCCGGCGGCCCGTCCCGAACTCGGCCCGGCTCTGCGCCAGATCCTGATTGGACTCCTAATAATTCTGATGCTCAAGTTTCGACCCAACGGTCTACTTCCCGAACGTCTCGGCACGGACGGGACGAATCCTCGAAGATCGTGGCGAGCGTTGTTTTCGCGTTCGAAGTTCCTTCCCGACCCTCGTGAAGACGACGTCGTCGCGGACCCCGCGGATGCGGTGGAGTCGTGAGCACCGCCCTGCTCGAGATCGAGGGCCTCTCGAAGTCCTTCGGCGGGGTGGTGGCCGTTGACAACTGCTCCATGACGATTCGCGAAGGGAGCGTCGTGGGACTGATCGGTCCTAACGGCGCCGGCAAGAGCAGCGTGATCGATCTGGTCTCGGGCTTCGAGCAGCCCGCGTCGGGCAGCGTGCGATTTGACGGAGTTGACGTCGTGGGCAAACGACCGGACCAGATTTCGCGGATGGGCTTGATACGTACCTTTCAGACGCCGCGCGAGTGGCGTGACCTGTCGGTCATTGACAACGTCCGGGTGGGTCGTTCCGATCTGGAGCGCGAGTCGCTCTGGCGTTCTCTCACCTCGGCACGTCGCCTGCGTCGTCAAGAGGCACTCGACACGCAGGAACTGCGTGAACTCATGGAGCACTATCGCCTGGACGAACTTCGCAACAGCCGGGCCGAGGGTCTGAGCGGTGGTCAGAAACGATTGCTGGAGTTCGCCCGCATCGCCGCGGCCAAACCGCGTCTGACCATCTTGGACGAGCCAATGGGTGGCGTGAACCCCGTCTTGGGCGAACGCATTGGCGAGGCCATTAGAGAGCTGAAGCAGGCGGGCAGCACCGTGGTCGTGGTGGAGCACAACCTGCCCTTTATTGAGAGGACCTGTGACGAGGTGGTGGTCATGGATCTCGGCTCGGTCATCGCCCAGGGACGCTTTGATGAGTTGCGTGACAACAAGCGCGTCGTGGACGCCTACCTCGGAAATGACGACGAATGAGCAACGCGTACTTGGACGCTCCCGTGGTGCTGCGAGTGGAGAAGGTCACCGCCGGCTACGGCGGTTCGCCGATCATTGAAGACGTGTCGCTCGACGTGCACAAGGGCAAGATCACCGCGATCGTAGGTCCCAACGGCGCCGGAAAGTCAACGCTCCTAAAGGCCATCAGTGGCGTCATCAAGGCGTCGAGCGGACACGTCTACGTGCTCGACGAGGAGACCACCAACTTGCCCCCCGAGAAACTTGTTCGTCGAAAGTTGGCCTACGTGCCCCAGGTGGCGAACATCTTCCCGGACCTCACCGTCCGTGAGAACTTGGAGATGGGTGGCTACACGCGTAAGCACGGCGTCTCGCGGCGAATCGACGAACTCGGTGAACTCTTTCCCGACTTAAGGAAGTCGCTTCGGCGAAAGGCCGCGGCCCTCAGTGGCGGCCAGCGCAGCATGCTCGCGATGGCCCGAGGACTCATGCTCGATCCCGCGGTCATGCTGCTCGACGAGCCCAGTGCTGGTCTTTCGCCGCTTCTACAAAGCGCGCTGTGGGAGCAGATCGAGAAGGTGGCCACCACTGGTGTTGGCATCTGTGTCGTCGAACAGAACACCCGACGTTCGCTGCGCCACGCGCAGTGGGGCTACGTCATGGTGCTCGGCAAGAACCGTCTCGATGGTCCGGCCGAGAAGTTGTTGCACGACGAAGAGGTCATTGACCTGTACGTCGGAAGGATGTCGTAGCACGCGGACAAGAAATCTCGTAAGAGAGAAGTATTAAACGAGGGGGGTATGCATTGAGAAACATTAGGAATTTCATGACTATTCGGACAGCGACGAGCGCCGTAGCGTTGGCGACGGTGCTCGGTAGCGGAGTGGCCTTCAGCGTGGACGCGACGGCGGGGGCCTCTTCGGCCACCGTGTCGTACGGCGTACTGTCGTGCTTCACCGGTCCGTTAGCGAGTTTGGGTGAGGGAATCTATCAAGGTGCCCAGATTGCCCAGGCGCAAGTGAATGCCGCCGGTGGAGTGTTGAGCAAAAAGCTCCTTATCCCCCAGGGCGACACGGGCTGTGACCCGGTGGAGGGCAAGACGGCGCTACTGAAGTTGCTTTCGGGGGGTGGCATCGCCGGCATCATCGGTCCCCCCACGCAAGAGATCAACGCGGTCGAGCCGGTGTTGAAGGCGAACAAGATCATTGACGAGTTCCAAGGGGGTGACACGACCCGCGACACGCAGACCGATCCGTATCTCTTCCGCGATAGCCCGTCGGACAGCCAACTCGGTGTCGCGATGGCCACGTACGCCCACATCAAGGGCTACAAGACGGCCGACTTGCTCTTCTACTCCGACGCCGCGGCGCAGACCATCGTCGCTCCGGTGAAGAAGACGTGGATCAAGTTGGGTGGAAAGGTCATCAACATTTACAACGTTCAGGCCGATCAGTCGTCCTACACCAACACCGTGGCCCAAGTCATTGCCGACAAGCCCGACGTCATCTTCTCGCAGACCGACGCGCCAACTGTTGCGGTGCTCGAGACCGAGTTCACTCAACTCGGCTCGACCACGCCATGGATCGGTACCGACGTCACGACGAGTAGTGACTTCATCAAGGCTTTCGGAACCGCGAACGCTCACGCCCACTTAACGTCGGTGATGGGAACTTCCCTGACGGGTCAGGCCGATAATTACTTCATGGCCGGCTTCAAGAAAATGTTCCCGAGCCAAGCGGCGGCGGGTCCTCTGTCGGGTTCGAACTACGCCTACGACGCGGTGATCACGTTGGCTCTGGCTGACACGTACGCCAAGACGCTGAAGGGTTCGACGGTGTCGAAGGACATGACGAAAGTGACGAACCCACCGGGCACGAAATGCTATTCGTACAAGACCTGCGTGGCGCTCTTAAAGGCCCACAAGAAGATCAACTACGAAGGTGCGAGCGGCAGCATTGACTTCAACAAGTACCACAACACGTTTGGTCCCTATGCGCCATTTGTTGCTAACGCGACGACCGGCAATGAGGTTCAAGGTACGCCGCTTACGGCGAAGATACTTGGCGACGTGACGAACTGCACGAGCACTACTGCGTGCCTCGCGGTACTAAAGGCTGACGGAGTGAAATAAGGATGCTTCGCGGGGGCTTCGGGGATGGAGCCGTGCTCCACCTCGAGGCCCCCGCACTCACGTCGTTCGCGAACGACGTCGTCGTGAAGTATTGGCTACACGCGAATAGATAGGCCCACTTGAGCATTGACCCCAAGAATGAGCGCACCGATCATCAGAGCGGACCACTCAGTGGCATTCACGTGCTCGACTTTTCTCGGGTCCTGGCCGGACCCTACGCCACCATGGTCCTCGGTGATCTAGGTGCCGACGTCATCAAAGTCGAACAACCCGGCAGGGGTGACGACACCCGCATGTGGGGACCGCCGTTCATGGCGAGCGGGGCACAGCGAGAGAGTACGTATTTTCTGTCGGTGAATCGTAACAAGCGCAGCGTGACCATTGATATGAAAGACCCGGGCGAACGACCTTTCATTGAACGCCTAGTGCGCTGGGCCGACGTCGTGGTGGAGAACTTTCGTCCCGGGGTTATGGACCGCCTCGACCTCGGTGATGACCAGTTAGAAGCGTGGAATCCCGGTCTCCTGCGTCTCTCCATCAGCGGCTTTGGCGACGACGGTCCCGACGCTCGACGAGTGGGCTACGACCATATTCTGCAGGCCGAAGGCGGTTTGATGTCCCTGACGGGGTCGCCCGAAGGTCCCATGGTCAAGGTCGGCGTCCCGATCGCCGACATCACGGCGGGTCTCTACGGGGTCATTGGCGTTTTGGCTGGCTTAGTGGAGCGAGCCTCGAGCGGGCGCGGCCAGCGGGTGTCGACGTCGCTGTTGGCCGGCCAAATCGGCCTACACACGTTTCAAGGCGCCCGGTACTTGGTGGCCGGTGAAGTACCGCCGCCTTCGGGAAACCAACACCCGACCGTCTGCCCCTACGGCGTCTTTGCCGCGAGTGACGGTCCCGTCGTGATCGCGGTTGGTAACGACGCCATTTGGGTTCGGTTCGCGCCACTGTTGGATATTGACCCCAACGATGTCCGTTTCGCCACGAACGACAAGCGTATTTTGAACATTCAAGAACTCAATGAGTTGATGCGCCCGGCCCTCGCGGCTCGCCGTGTTGGCGAATGGTTGGTCCGCTTTGACGAAGCGGGCGTGCCCGCCGGTGAGGTTAAGAAACTCGACGCGGTGTACTCGAGTGCTCAGGTTCGCCAGCAGAACCTCGTATGGACGGCGGAGCACGCCACCCTGGGCTCGATAGAGCTGCCCGGTAGTCCACTGCGTTTCAGCCGCAACGAAGTCGCGCTCCGACTAGCGCCGCCGACGCTCGGTGAACATTCACGCGAGGTGCGCGACGAGCTGGGTGTCGAAGTGAAGAACCGTGAAGAGCCGTGAAGGCTAAGTCGGGCAACGTCGAAGCGAGAGAGTCTCGAAACGTGAAGGCAAGGAGACCATCGTGACCTCAATGTCCCGGCTGAGTCGTTCGGTGTCTCGGATGCAGTCGCATACGAGTAAACGCTGGCGTCGCTCGACGAGGTGGATCCACGACCGACGTCGACAGCGCCTCGCCGTTCCTCCCGCTACCGCCGTCGAGGCCGAAGCGCTGAAGCACGGGGTCTTCGAACTACGTCTCGTCGGGGGCGACCGGCGAAACGTGCTCGGACGCTCAACCATCGATCGTCTCGAGGAGCTGGTGGCCAATCCGCCCGTTGGCACGAAGGTCATCGTCATCACGGCGGCGCCGCCCGACTTCTGTGCTGGCTACGACCTCGTCGAGGCGGCTCGCGGGGGGGCCGAAGACCTCATCGCGCACGAGAAAAACTTTGAAAGCCTTCGCCGATCGAAAGTCCCGATCGTCGTGGCCCTCCAGGGCAACGTCATCGGCGGGGGCCTGGAGTTGGCCCTGTCGGCGGACGTACGTTTGGCGTCGCCCGAAACGAGATTCTCAATCCCCGCGTCGAAGTTGGGACTGGTGTACTCGGAAGCCGGTATTCGATTGGTCGTCGAGGTGGTGGGCGAGAGTGTCGCACGGGCCCTCTTCCTGGGCGGTCGCCACATCACGGCCGACGCCGCTCTCGCGACGGGTCTGGTCACCGACATCGTGGGCCGAGAACAGTTGCGCGCCCAGGCCCTCGATCTCGCCACGTTGATCGCGTCGTGGTCGGAGGTCGCGACAACGGGTAATCGACGGATCCTCGACGTGGTCGCCGGAAGGATCGCGACTGACACGGATGAACTTCGTTTAGGAAGCTTCGCGCCCGACAGCGATCTCAATCAGAGCATTGCGCACTTCGTCGCGCGTCGATCTCGAACCCACTGGCGTTCGGGACTTCGCTGACGCGTTACTCCCAGGGCGTCGCCAACTGGAGGTAGTTCCCGTCAACGTCCTCGAGGGTGGCGAGCCAGTTACTCTTGTCTTCTTCCGGCTTGTACGGTTTGGCCACCACCGTGGCGCCGAACGACACGATCTCGTCGAACGACGCTTGCACGTCGTCCACTTCAACCGTGAGCATGATGCGCTGGGGCAGAGTGTTCTTGCCGTGTATCTCGCTGTGCGCGCCGATCATTATCTGCGCACCGGTATCCCAGCCGTACCACTCACCCTCTTGAAAGCCGGGCTCTCCCAATATTTTCGCGTAGAACTCGCCAAGTGCTTTCGGGTTTTCGGACCCAATCATCACGCCACTGAATCTCATGTCTTCCTCTTACTCTCGTAGATGCGCGTCTCTCTAGGCGCAGCCGCACTCTATATCGACTCGATGATGATTGGCTAGGTGGAGTGTCAATCGAGACTGCGGGGTCCGTTTCGACGTACATCCATTGGTGCCGTTCATCCTCGCCGGGAAGTGACATACGACTTCAGCGTGAGGCTGATGGGACAGTGATCACTGCCCATGATGTTCGCGTGAATCTCGGCGGCCACGACGCGATCGACGAGGCTAGCGGAGACCAAGAAGTAGTCAATGCGCCATCCGACGTTGCGCGCACGAGCGTTCGCGAAGTTCGACCACCACGAGTAGTGACCATTGCCTTCGTGAAAGAGTCGAAAGGTGTCGACGAATCCGGCGTCCACAAAATTCTGGAAGCCCTCGCGTTCTTCGCTCGTGAATCCTCTCTTACCGGCGTTGGGTTTGGGATTCGCCAAATCGTCGGGCGTGTGCGCCACGTTCAAGTCGCCACAGAAAATGACCGGCTTCGTACTCTCCAGTTGTTGTACGTGGTGCAAGAACGCGGGGTCCCACTGGCTGTGACGTAGTGTCAAGCGCCCCAGATCGTCCTTGGCGTTCGGCGTGTAGACGTTCACGAGAAAGTAATCGGCAAACTCCGACGTGAGAACTCGGCCCTCGTTGTTCGGATCGCCAAAGGCGTCGCCGACGACACCGAACTGATCGATCGAAGTCTGGGGCAAGCCCGGTGTCACGCTGATCGGCGAGATCTTCGAGAAGTTGGCCGTTCCGGAGTATCCCTTCTTCTCCGCTGAGTTCCAGTGCTCTTCGTACTCCGGCAGTTGAACCTCCGACTGAGACTGTTGCGCCTTCGTCTCTTGAAGACAGATGACGTCGGGCTCGAGTTCCTCGACGAACGGCGTGAACAGGCCCTTTCGGGACACGGCTCGAATGCCATTGACGTTCCACGAAACTAAGCGCACGTAGAAAATGTAGCAATCGATGGTGGAACGTTCGACCGGTGATTCTTGAGGTTAGTGCGAAGTCGGTATCATTCACGTCTGGGCGCCTCGACCGAATGGAACATGTGTGCAAACCGCGAACAGTGTTCAGCTCGTCTTTGTCGTGCTGTTCGCGATCGTCGCTTCCGCGCTCGTCCGCAAAGGTCGTTCCGACCCCTCGCCGCGAATCTTCCACCGCGTCAACGCATCCGACCAATTCTCTTGGAGATGCTTGACCCGTTGCTCGCCATCGTGGTTGTCGGACCAGTCTTGGCCCACGAACTGAACCTGAACACCTGGCACGTTCTCGCTGGGGTGATCGGAATCTCGGTGGGCATACCCATTGAACTATTGAGATCACGGGTTCAATTCGTTCGCGCGATCAAGAGTTCACAGAGCGTCGTTCTGACACGATCTCGCGCAGAGTACGCCCTTGTCATTCTGCTGGTGATTCTTCGTTCTTCGCAAGATTCTGTTCGCCAAAATCACACCACGTCCATTACCCTCCTGCTCGCGATGCTGCTGGCGCTGCCCATTGGCGAGTCCTTCGCCAGGTCAGTATCGATGGTGAATAAGTACCACAGTTCGACTGTCGATTCTCCGTCGATGGGACTCTCGGAGTAGTTCGACGTGGTGGTGCCGCGTTGGGGATCGCCAACTTCGTCTCTACGCCGAGTGATTCATGTGGTAAGTGCCGCGTTGAGCATTGTTCGATGATCAATCATCCACGCGGCACCTCGAGCCCGCCAGGTGATGGCCCACATCACCGGATACCCATCGGAGAACGCACTATCGGTGTCCGGGCCAACTGAGTAATCGATTGCTTCCTCGCGGGCGCTTCGAATGGCAAGTTCAATCATCTTGTCCACGAAGTCCGATCGATCCACGGCGCGAAGACCATAACCGTCAACAATGAGCCGCACCTGGTGAGCCCGGTGAGCGGCATCCGGAAGATCATTCAGTTGGGTGACATCGTCATCATGAAGTTGTGCGTTCTGCCACGCGACGTGGGCAAGTTCCCCGACGGCGTCAACCGGTCCAGCATTGTCCCAGTCGATGAAAGCGACGGGCATTCCGTCCTTCGCAAGAATGTTCCAGGGTCCAAGATCACCGTGACCGAAGACGGGCGAGGATCCTGGAAGGGATCGAGCAAACCATTCACTCCACGTGGCGTTGGCCGGTGGTGAGAAACTCCTACCCGCGTCGTGAAACTGGCGGAGCAGATGTCCGATCTCCCAGGCTGCCGCGTCGGACCACGCCAACGGTTGGGGACTTTCGCCGTCAATGAATTCAAACTGTTCTCGGCCATCGGGCGCAAAGCCACTGCCCATCGGTCGCGGTGCCGCACCAAAGCCAACGGACCGCAAGTGCTGGAGCAACGAAATGACGGTGCGGCTTTGTGGTTTCGCCGAGCGAAAGATGACGTCACCCTTTCGACTCACGGTCGTGCGCGAGCCTCCTTCCAACGTCACCTCGGACTTATCGCTCACTCCCAGATACTTGCATGATGCCAGGAGTGACGACAATCGCCAACCTTGGTCGCGCGCATCGCCATTGGGTACCCTGTCGGTCTCACGGCATGATTGCACATATGAATCGACGCGCTGGATTCGTGAAATCTCGATTTACTCAGTGTGCCGCTCTGACTACTGCGAACAGCCTCGCGCAACGACGTCCGCCACGCCGAGCACGACGTCGCCTCGAACAAGCCAGATGAGGTCGTACTTATCGACCGTGGGGTCGCAGTGCGGCGGCACGAGACGCAGTCGGTCGCCACGATGAAATGGATTGTGGGGTCCGCGCGTCACCAGCCCCTGCTCGTCACCAAAGAACTGGTAGATAACGTTCCTTTCGTGGCCGACGACGAGCGGGCTGCCCGCGTCGGTGGCCATGGCCTTGAGGCCAGCGTCGACGGTGACAAAATTCACTTGATTATCCGAAAGCACGGTGGTTTCGATGGTGAGGCTTTGGCCGAATCGTCCCTCGGCGTCGTCGCCTAAGGCGTCTCGGTACTCGCGGTCCATGAAAACGTAGCTGCCGCACTGCAACTCGTTGAGGAGACCTAGTTCGATGTCAATCTCCGACGTGCCGGTGCCGCCGCCGGTACGAAGAGCTACGCGGTGACCGTGCGATTCGAGCGCCTCGATCACTGTTTGCAAGAGACCCGTTGATGCAACCGTCGCGGTTCGACGTTCGTCACGCCCCGAAATGTGTTGGAGATGACCTCCGTAACCTTGAACGCCGCCAAAACCGAGGTGCGAACTCGCTTCGATTCGTTCCACCACGCGAAGCGCTTCGTTGGGACCGGTGACGCCAGTGCGTCCGAGTCCGACGTCGACGTCACAGAGCACCGAGAGCTCGACGGTCGCTTCTTTGGCGGCGCTCGCCAGTTCGTCAACGCCGTCGAGGTGATCGACGACCACGATCAGGTCGCAGTGTGAGGCTAGGGCGACAGCTCGTTGCGCCAGTGCGGCTCCCACGAGTGGTGACGTGAGAAGTGCCGAGACTCGCGGCTGGTAACCGTCAGAGCGAAGACGCGCCGTGACGGCTTCCGCCTCGGAGAGCTTCGCGAACGCCAGGCCCGAAGCGCCGGCCTCGAGTTGCAGTCGCGCGACGTAGGCCGACTTGTGTGACTTCACGTGAGGGCGAAGGGCGGTGCCGGCGAGCGCGGTCTTCGTCGCCATCCGGGCAACGTTTTCGACGAGTAGATCGTGGTCGCACACGAGCGCGGGCGTAGAGAGAAGTCGTCGAGACTCGGGCTCACCGAACTGGTCGACAACGGCTTGGAAACGTGGTTGGTCGTAGCGAGGTTCCATCACGTCTTAAGTGTCACATCTCCGGCACCCCAGCGTCACGTTCGCGCGCGAAGGGGACACTTCGTTCAGTGAATAGTGCGATAGTCGAGTCATAGGGGATTCTTAAAGAGTATTGAGGTAACGCAACTAGGGTGCGACTACGAACCCAAAAGAGGAGAGCACAGTGCTTGGTGACAAATCAGAACACTACGAAGGCAAGGGCAAGGAGATCAGCGCCCTGCAGTCTCATATTGAGGAGTACCTGAAGAACGATGGATTCACCGTCCAGACGTCCGCGCCGAGCGATCAAGGCACCGTCATTCAGGCCAAGAAGGGCGGCTTTCTTCGTGAAATCGTCGCGGCGGACCGTGCCTTATCGGTCACGATCTCTGGAAGTCCCAACGACTTCACGGTGCGTTACGGCATCGGAAAGTGGCTCGAGCACTTGGGCGTGGCGGCTATCGAGACGCTGCTTCTCTCGGAGTTGTTCTTGCCAGTGGACGTGGCGGACTCGCTCTGGAATCTTGAGGTTGAGAGCAAGTTGATTGCCGACGTCCAGGCTTTTGTCGGCTAACGGAACTCTCTATTGAAAGCCCACGACGCGGTGAGGCTGGTAGTCCTTTTCTAGTGACGCGATTTCGGCGTCTTCGAGACGCAGGTCCAGCGCAGCAATCGCGTCGGTTAGATGCTGGGCCTTCGTCGCTCCGACGATGGGGCTGACGACGGCGTCCTTGGACAACACCCAGGCCAAGGCGATTTGGGCCGGCGCGACACCACGCCGGCTGGCAATGTCGATCACGGTGTCAACGATCGGCCGGTCGTTCTCGAACGAGAGTTCGCGACCGAACTGGTCGACCTCGGAACGCTTGGTCTGCTGTTCCCAGGGGCGCGTCAGGCGACCTCGCGCTAACGGACTCCAAGGAATCGACCCGACACCCTGGTCCAAGCAGAAGGGGAGCATCTCTCGTTCTTCTTCTCGGTAGAGCAGGTTGTAGTAGTTCTGCATGCTCACGAACCGGGTCCACCCGTTGAGATCGGCGCTGTACTGAGCTTGGGCGAACTGCCAGGCGTACATCGACGACGCCCCGATGTAGCGGGCCTTGCCGGCTTTGACGACGTCGTGCAGGGCCTCGAGCGTCTCTTCGATGGGGGTGTGGTGATCCCATCGATGGATTTGATACAGGTCCACGTAGTCGGTACCGAGGCGCCGGAGGCTGTTGTCGATCTCGGTGAGGATGGACTTGCGAGAAAGACCTTGGCCGTTGGGTCCGGGCCGCATCCTGCCGTGCACCTTGGTGGCGATGACCACGTCTTCGCGCGGCGCCATCGACAACAGCGTCTGGCCGGTGATCTCCTCGCTACTGCCCGCCGAGTAGACGTTCGCGGTGTCGAAGAAGTTAATGCCGGCGTCGAGCGCTTGACGAAAGAAGGGTTCGGCTTCCTCCTTGCCGAGCGACCAGGCTTGGTTGCCCCTCTCGGGCACTCCGTAGCTCATGCAGCCGAGACAGATTGGTGAGACCTTAAGGCCGGTGGAACCGAGGTTGACGTAGTCCATACGAAGAACTTAGTCACCGCTTGAAAGCGCCAGACGGGCGTTACGCCGAGCGTTCAATATTTAGTAGTTCTTGCGTTTCTCTAAGGTGGTGCGTACACCACGACGTACTTTGAAGGAGCAACATCGATGACAACTCGACCCACCATCGTCGTCTGCGAAGGCGACCAGACCGGTCAAGAACTGCTCGACCCGGCACTGCGAGCACTCGAACCCTCGGTGCTCGGATTCGAACGTTCGATCTCGGGAGCGATGCTTCCACGAGCGAGGTGGTAGACGAGGTCATTCGACGCCTTGAACAACGTCGCGCTTAATGTGGCGGCGGCGGGAGCGACGCCGCCGAAAGCTTCTTACTTACTGAGGTAGATCGATCGAAGTATCGAGTGGGTGAAGGAGTTCGTCCGT
>ODAK010005090.1_pt1 | contig 13381 bp, 12 predicted proteins | sample 1539591 | NCBI WGS metagenome assembly ODAK01 (sample SAMEA3539303, study PRJEB22396) | soil metagenome | biome: tundra; feature: field; material: soil | place: USA | collected 2010-05 | depth 0.15 m | reverse complement strand
GTGTCGCCGCGCGAGAGCAGCACGCGGCCTTCCTGGGTGGCGACGATGCGCGGCGCGTCGGCGAGCTGATTGGTCTCGAAGATCACCGCTTCGTTGAGGAAGGGTTCGATGAGATTGAAGGGGATCGAAGAGATGCCTTCGAGGGCCACGTCCTTCGAGCGCACGCGCGGCGAAAGCTTTCCCTCGCCCGTAGCCGTGCCCCTGACCATCTGGCCCAGGCGCAGGCGGGCCCGGCCGTTCGATTTGTCGAGAAAGAGAACCTGGCCCGGGAAGATGAGGTGAGGATTTCGCACCTCCTCCAGATTCATGCCCCACAGCTCGGGCCAGCGCCACGGGCTCTTGAGGTACATCTTGGAAATGTCCCAGAGCGTGTCGTGCCGCTTGACGGTGTAGACGTCCGGAGCGTTGGCGTTGATCTCGCTCAGCGGCACGCCGGCATCTGCGGTTCGCTGCGCCGTCGCCCGCTGCTCGGGGGTGATCGGGAAATTGGGCGTTGCCGCCGTCGCCGTTGCTGCGACGCCGATCACCGCCAGGCCGAGCGCGAGGCCCACGGCGGAGCAGCTGCGAGGTGCGGGCGGAGCGGGAAGCGATCGACGGCTCATGAAGGCGGGTCTCGTTGCGCGCGGGCAAATGGCCCGCGGGGTTCTCGGCAGCTCGGTGGCCCGGAGCGACTTGCGCGTCCGGGGTTACTTCGCCCCGCCTCGCCGCAGTCACCGCGGTTCGGCGAAAATCTTCACTCTGTTTGGCAGATTCTGCCCATAAAGCCTTGATATCGCAACGAAAGTCACCCTCTGAGGACGGCGCGCGTGAGACCTTTCACACCGCGTTACGTTGCGCGTCGTCCACATCGGCCGGCGGCTGAATCGATTCGTCACAAATGGGCCGTCTCGACATCCTGCGCTATCCCGATCCGCGACTGCACACCGTCGCCAGGCCGGTGGCCGAGATCGACGAGCGGATCCGCCGCCTCGTCGACGACCTGCTCGAGACCATGTACGAGGCCGAAGGCGTCGGCCTGGCCGCGACGCAGGTCGACGTGCACGAGCGCGTCATCGTCATCGACGTGTCCGACGCGCACGATGGTGCGGTCGTTCTCATCAATCCCGTGCTCCTCGAGACGAGCGAGGAGATGACGCTCGGCGACGAAGGCTGTCTCTCGGTGCCCGAGATCTACGACAAGGTGCTGCGCCACGCGCGAGTTCGCGTCCGCGCCGCGGACCGCTCGGGACAGACGCGGGAATTCGAGGCCGAGGGCCTGCTCTCGGTCGCCGTCCAGCACGAGATGGATCATCTGCTGGGCAAGGTGTTCGTCGAGTACCTGAGCCCGCTCAAGCGCTCGCGCATCCGCAAGCGCATGCTCAAGAAGACGCGCGACGAGGTCCGCGCCTGAGATGCGACTGGCGTTCGCGGGCACGCCGGAATTCGCGCGGGTCGCGCTCGATCGGCTCGTCGCCGCCGGATTCGAAGTGGCGCTCGTCCTGACGCAGCCTGACCGGCCCGCCGGGCGCGGCATGAAGACGTTGCCTTCGCCGGTCAAGACTTTCGCGCTCGATCGCGGCATCGCGCTCATGCAACCGCGCGGGCTTCGTCTCGACGGCCGCTTCGCCGAAGACGCCGCCGCGGTACGCGCCGCCCTGATCGCCGTGGCGCCGGAGGCGATCGTCGTCGCCGCCTACGGCCTCATCCTGCCGCCCTGGCTGCTCGAGCTGCCGCGCCGCGGCTGCCTCAACATCCACGCATCGCTGCTGCCGCGCTGGCGCGGTGCGGCGCCGATCCAGCGCGCGATCGAAGCCGGCGACGCCGAGACCGGTGTCACCCTCATGCAGATGGACGCCGGGCTCGATACCGGCGACATCCTGCTCGCGAAGACGACGCCGATCGCCGCCGACGAAACGAGCGCGACGCTGCAATCGCGTCTGGCCTGGCTCGGCGGCGAGCTCGCCGTGCAAGGCCTCGCCGCGGCCGCCGAAGGTCGTTTGTCGCCGCGCCAGCAACCCGAGGCTGGTGCCACCTATGCCGCCAAGATCGCCAAGGCCGAAGCGACGATCGACTGGCGCGAGCCGGCAGTCGTGATCGAGCGGCGTTTGCGCGCCTTCGATCCGTTTCCCGGTGCGCGCAGCACGCTCGACGGCGAATCGATCACCTGCTGGCGTGGCGAGGTTCGCCAGGGAGCCGGCGGCGCGCCCGGCGAGATCGTGAGCCTCGACGGTGGCGTCGTCGTTGCGTGCGGCGACGGCCACCTTGCCCTCACCGAACTGCAACGCGCCGGCGGCCGGCGCATGGCGGCGGCGGACTTCCTGCGCGGGCGGGGGCCGCGCCTCGGCGCGCGCTTCGATCTCCGGCCCGCAAGCGCTGCGCCGGCCGGCACAGCCGGCGTTTGAACTCGGCGCCATCGCGCCCATCTGGTGAGCTGGCGTCGCCGTGGCGCCCTTTCACCCGGACACCTCGATGTTCAACATGCTGAAGACTGCCGTCCTGATGGCGGCGATCACCGCCCTCTTCATGGCGATCGGATCGTTCGTCGGCGGCCAGCAGGGCATGGTGATCGCCTTGCTCGTCGCCGTCGGCCTCAACTTTTTCAGCTACTGGTTTTCCGACAAGCTGGTGCTGAAGATGTACAACGCGCGCCAGGTCGACGCGAGCTCGGCGCCGCAGTTCTATCGCCTGATCGAAGCGCTGGCGAACAAGGCCGGCCTGCCGATGCCGCGCGTCTACGTCATCGACGAAGAGGCGCCGAACGCGTTTGCGACCGGCCGCAACCCGCAGCACGCCGCCGTCGCCGCGACGACCGGCATCATGCGCGTGCTCAGCGAGCGCGAGTTGCGTGGCGTCATGGCGCACGAGCTGACGCACGTCGCGCATCGCGACATCCTCATCTCGACGATCAGCGCGACCATGGCGGGCGCGATCGGCATGCTCGCGAACTTCGCGATGTTCTTCGGCGGTCGCGACAACGAAGGCCGGCCGGCGAACCCGATTGCCGGCCTCCTGGTCGCGCTGCTTGCGCCGCTCGCCGCCGGTCTGATCCAGATGGCCATCAGCCGGGCTCGCGAGTTCGAGGCCGACCGCGGCGGCGCCGAGCTGTCCGGCGACCCGCAGGCGCTGGCTTCGGCCTTGCAGAAGATCCAGACCTATTCCCGCGGCACCTGGCTCGCGCCGGCGGAGCGCCACCCGGCGACGGCGCAGATGATGATCGTGAACCCCCTGCACGGCGGTCGCCTGGCGTCGCTCTTCTCGACGCATCCGCCGACCGAGGAGCGCGTCGATCGGCTGCTCGCGATGGCCGCCGGCGCAGCGCGCTGAAGCGCGCCGCGCGGCCTCAAGTCGTGCGCGGCCCGGCCGATATTCCGGGCGAACCCGCTTTTTCGCCATGCGCCGCCCTTTTCTGAATCTCGCCCTCGTCCTCGGCTCGACCCTCGTCGGCGGCTGCGACATGCTCGGCATCGAGTCGGCGGAAAAGGTCGCTGCGGCGCGCGACGCCGACGGCAAGGCGATCGGCGCCGCCTGCCGGCAATCCGCCCGCGCTCTCGAAGACTGCTACACGCTCTACAAGAAGGCCGATCGTGCCGCCGTCTACGCGGGCTGGCGCGACATGAACGACTACATGCGCGAGAACAAGATCGAGCCGGTGACACCGCAGATTGCGGCGCAGGCCGCAGAGCCCAAGGGCGGCGCCGAGACGCACTGAGCGGCGAGCGGCGCGGCGCTCAGCCGCCGACCTCGAATTCGCCCACTGCGACCCGCTCGCCGCCCTGGCTTTTCAGGCGCAGGGTCGTCCGCCGGTCCTGCTGCGCCGGCGTCGCGAAGCCGCTCGAGAGCCACAGCATGATGCCGGTGCTCGAGGTCAGCACCTGCTGGCGATGGCCGAAGAAGTTCGCCTCGATGCGGTACTTGCCCGGCTTCGCATGGCGAAGGGAGAACTCCTCGGGGCCATAGCCGTTGGTCGCATCGCGGCTGATCGTGCCGCCCTGGTAGGAGAGGTTGTGGCCGTAGAAGACCTCTTCGCCGTTCGGGTCGAAGACGTGCAGGTCGACGTCGGTCGCGTCGGCGTCCCACGCAAGCACGACGCGCACGTCGAGCGGCAGGTTCTTCAGCAGGCGCGGGTCGATCGCGGCGACGTCGACCGGCCGGCCTTCCTGCGCCGCCTTGGCGGCGATCGCGTTCAGCTCGCCGATCGCGATGAGGTCGATGTCGGCGAAGCGCGCATCCCAGCTGCCGGTGACGACTTCGTAGAGTCGATCGACGGCGCGCTGCGTCTGCCCGGCCTCGGCCAGCGCGAGGCCGAGATCGCGATGCGATTGCGGCTCGTGCGGCGCCAGCTCGAGCACGCGCTCGAAGACGGGCAGCGCGAAATCGATTTCGCCGGCCTGTTGCAGCCGGTAGGCGAGCAGGCGCAGCACCTGGCGGTTCTGCAGGTCCATCTCGGCAAGGTTGGACAGCACGCGCAGGCCCAGTTCGCGTTGTCCCTGCTGCAGGAAGAAATCGGCGCAGTCGAGAAAGAAACCGACGCTCATCGCGTTGGCACGCCGCTCGTCGAGGTAGACGGCGAGCCGCGCCGCGGGCGCGGCGGCTTCGAGGCGCTTCGTCCATGGCGCATTCGCCGCCGCCGGCTGCAGCGCGATCGAGATGCCCGGCGCGCCGGAAGTCGCACCGGCGTCCTTCTTCGCCGCAGCGGGCGCCCCGGCGAGCTTTGCCGCCAGGTTGGCGGGGGCGGACATCGGCAGCGGCTGCGTCTGCTGGAGCGCGGTGCGGGTGAGCGCATCGGCGACCCGGCGCTCGCGCGCGGCCCCCAATGCGGCACCGACGGCGCTGCGCGCTTCGCCCTGGGCGATCTCGAGCGGTGCTTTCGGCGTGTCCTTCGGGAAGTCGCGGTTCCACCAGGCGACGTGCGCTTCGAACCGCCGCACGACGTCGGCGAGGTGCGCCGCGTCGCTCCTGGCGCGATCCTTCTGCAGCGTCGCGGCCAGGCGGTCGTAGGCCTCGCGCAGGGCCGGCGGCGGATCGATGCCGTTGTTCACGTAGTCGTCGACGCGCTCGAGGACGAGAAGCGAGGTTTCGCGCGTGGCCATGCCGAAGCGGCGCCCGATCTCGCGGATGCGAACCTGGTTGTTTCGTGCCTCGCCTTCGAGCGAAGCAAGGCTCAGCCGTGCATATTGCAGCGCCGCGAGTCGCGAGGCGTTTTGCCGCGCGTCGATGCGAATCGTGCGCGTCGTCACGCTGCCGTCGCCGTGACGCAGGTGCAGCGTCAGCTCGGCATCGCGAGCGGTCATGACGCCGGCGATGGCCAAGCGACCCGCACTCGCGTGGCGCGACTCGACGACGAGATCCCTGGCACCGAGCGCCGATACGTCGACGAGCTGCGTGCCGCGCATGAGCAGCGCCGCCGCGGCCTGCCCGCGCGTCAGGGCCCCGAGGTCGATGCTGCGGCCGCCGCTTGCTTCGGCCAGGGCGCGCAGCGCGGCCGGGTCGCTGCTCGCGGCACTGTTGACGGTGTACACCGGCACGGGGAAGGCGAGCCGCCACGGCGCACCGTAGTTGGCCAGGCCGTCGCTGAACCAGATCGCTTCGCTCGACACGCCGTCGTGACGCACGGCCCCGAGGTTGCTCGCTCCGTCGTAGACCGTCTCCTGCAACGCACGGCGAAGATCGACCCACTCGCCGCCGCGCACGACGAAGCGTTCGGGCGCGGCGGCGACGTCGGCAACGCGCACGAGCGTCACGTCGATCGTCTGCGCGCGCTTGAAATAGGCATCGAGCAGGGCGAGTTCGCGATCGATCTGCCGGTTCGCACCCGACCCTGACGCATCCCACACGATCTGTACGCGGCGCGGCAGCGGCCGCGGCGCGACGAGCTCCGAGACCGGCAGATCGAGCGCGAAGAAGGCTTCGCCGTCACGTTCTGCGGTCGTGACTTGTGCGCCGCCCGCGCTCGCCGCCTGAACGAGCAGCGGCTCTCGCGGCAAGACCGCGTCGGCAAGCGAGACGCGGGCGCTGAAGCCGCCGCGCGGATCGCGCTCGAACGCGAGGCCGAGGGCGCTGCCGCTTTCGACGGTCGGACGCCGCGCCGCGCTCGCATAGCGCAACGCCACCTCGAGATGCTCGACGCGATTCGCATAGCCGAGCGGCAAGGCGAGCCGCGCCGCCGCCGGCTCGACGAGCTTCAGCACGACGGTTCGCGTCTTCCCCGGCAGGAGCGGATAGACGCGCAGCTCGTAGTTGTTGCCGGCGGTCGTCTGCAGCAAGCCGGGGTCGACGCGGCGGCGCGCGATGTCTTCGAAGACCTGCTCGGCGCGTGCCTTCTCGACCGGCACGGCATCGCGCAACTGGCCGTCGATGTCGAGCGCGAAGCCGCTCACGACCTGGCCGGCGCCGAGCGGAAACTGCAGCTTGCCTTCGAGGATGCGCGGGTTGGGATTGAAGAACTCCATCTGCACGCGCGTCTCGGCGATGCCGGCGGCGACCTCGACCTCGATCTTCAGCGCCCGCAGGCGAACCGGCTGGTCGGCCCCCTGCACGGCGAGCGTCGGCGGCCGCCATGCCGGCGGCGCTTCGAGCTCCGCTCGCCGCTGCGCGAGCGATTCGGTCGAGACGGCGCACGCGGCGGCGAGAAGAAGAATGCGCAAGAGGGTGCGATCGAGCATGGTCGTGGCCCTGGCCTGAGGGTGGATCGAGCGAGGCGCGGTCGCCTCCCCGCATGAAACGGCCGACGCCGGCGTTCGGGGTGAAACCCGGCCCGCCGGCCCGGGCCGGCGCCTAAAATCAATGCTTTGCGCGCTGCCGAATGACATTTCTGCGTTTCACGGACCTTGCCGAAGGCGGCGCGCTTGCAGGCAAGCGAGTCTTCATCCGGTCCGATCTCAACGTGCCGCAGGACCATTCCCCGCAGGGCGGCGGCCGCATCACCGAAGACACGCGCATCCGCGCTTCGCTGCCGTGCATCGAGCAGGCGCTGGCTGCCGGCGCAGCGGTCATGGTGACCTCACATCTCGGCCGGCCGACCGAAGGCGAGCCCAAGCCCGAAGACTCGCTCGCGCCGATTGCCGAACGCCTCGGCGAGCTGCTCGGCCGTGTCGTGCCGCTGAAGAAGGACTGGGTCGGTGGCGTCGAGGTCGGGCTCGGCGAGCTGGTCGTCCTCGAGAATTGCCGCCTCAACAAGGGCGAGAAGAAGAACGACCCGGCGCTCGCGAAGAAGATGGCGGCGCTCTGCGACGTCTTCGTCAACGACGCGTTCGGCACCGCGCACCGCGCCGAAGCGACGACCTACGGCATCGCCGAATTCGCGACCATCGCCTGCGCCGGCCCGCTTCTGGCTGCCGAGATCGACGCCATCACGAGAGCGCTCGCGCGGCCGGCGCGGCCGCTCGTCGCCATCGTCGCCGGAAGCAAGGTCTCGACCAAGCTCGCCATCCTGCAAAGCCTGGCGAGGAATGTCGACCGGCTCATCGTCGGCGGCGGCATCGCGAACACTTTCCTGCTGGCGGTCGGGTTGCCGATCGGCAGGAGTCTGGCCGAACCTTCGCTCGTCGGCGAAGCGCGCGCCGTGATCGAGGCCATGCGCGCGCGGGGCGCCGAAGTGCCGATCCCTTGCGACGTGGTGACGGCGCGCGAGTTCAAGGCGGAGGCCACGGCGACGGTGAAGCGAGTTGCCGACGTCGGCGCCGACGAGCTCATTCTCGACATCGGGCCCGAGAGCGCTGCGGCGCTCGGCGCCATCCTGAAATCGGCCGGCACCATCGTCTGGAACGGCCCGGTCGGCGTTTTCGAATTCGACGCGTTTTCGCACGGCACCGAAGCGATCGCGCACGCCATCGCCGCGTCCGGGGCCTTTAGCATCGCCGGCGGCGGCGACACGCTCGCGGCGATCGCCAAGTTCGGCATCGAGAAAGACATCGGCTACATCTCGACCGGCGGCGGTGCGTTTCTCGAAATGCTCGAAGGCAGGACGCTGCCAGCCGTCGAGATCCTCGAGCGGCGCGCTCGCCCATCGACATGACGGACCCTTTCTGATGAACACGAACAGCCGACGCGCCACCAAGATCGTCGCCACCCTCGGTCCGGCGTCGAGCTCGCCCGAGGTGCTCGAGCGCATGATCCGCGCCGGCGTCGACGTGATGCGGCTCAACTTCTCGCACGGCCTGGCGCAGGATCACATCGACCGCGCCGCGCTCGTGCGCGACATCGCAAGGAAGGTCGGCAAGGAGGTCGCGATCATGGCCGACCTGCAAGGCCCGAAGATCCGTGTCGGCAAGATCGAAGGCGGCAAGACGATGCTCGAGCCGGGCGGCAAGCTCGTGCTCGACGCCGCCTATGCGGGCCTCGGTACGAACACGCGTGTCGGCCTCGACTACAAGGAACTGCCGCGCGACGTGCGTCCCGGCGACACGCTGCTTCTCAACGACGGCCTCTTGCGCCTCACGGTCGACGCGGTGCGCGGCGAGGAAGTGCACACGACGGTCGTCGTCGGCGGCGAGCTGTCGAACAACAAGGGCATCAACAAGGCGGGCGGCGGCCTGACGGCGCCGGCGCTGACGGCCAAGGACATGGAAGACATCAAGACGGCGATGAGCTTCCAGTGCGAGTACCTCGCCGTCAGCTTTCCGAAGAGCGCGACGGACATGGAGATGGCACGCCAGCTCGCCAACGTCGCCGGCGAGCCATGGCGGCACAAGCCGCAGCTGATCGCCAAGATCGAGCGCAGCGAGGCGATTCCGGTGCTCGAATCGATCCTGAAGGCGTCCGACGGGATCATGGTCGCGCGCGGCGACCTCGCCATCGAAGTCGGCAACGCGGCCGTGCCGGCACTGCAGAAACGCATGATCAGACTGGCGCGCGAGATGGATCGAGTCACCATCACGGCGACGCAGATGATGGAGTCGATGATCGTCAACCCGGTGCCGACGCGCGCCGAGGTCAGCGACGTCGCCAATGCCGTGCTCGACGGCACCGACGCGGTCATGCTTTCCGCCGAGACCGCGGCCGGCCGCTATCCGGTCGAGACGGTCGAGATGATGGCCTCGATCTGCGTCGAAGCCGAGCGCGCCGAGGAGATCTCGCTCGACGCCGGTTTCACCAACAAGACCTTCGGCCGGATCGACCAGTCGATCGCCATGGCCGCGCTCTTCACCGCGCACCACCTCGGCTGCAAGGCGATCCTGGCGCTCACCGAATCCGGATCGACGGCGCTGTGGATGAGCCGGCAAAGGATCCACGTGCCGATCTTCGGGATCACCTCGCAGATCAGGAGCCAGAGGCGCATGGCGATCTACCGCAACGTCACGCCGATGCTGATGCCCAATTTCGACGATCGCGACGAGGCCTTGAGGCACGCCGAGGAACTGCTCGTCGACGCCGGCGTCCTCAAGCCCGGCGACACCTACGGCATCACCTGCGGCGAGCCGATGGGCTATCCGGGCGGCACCAACATGCTCAAGGTGGTGCGCGTCGGATGAGCAATGCGATAGTCACGATCGACGACATCCGCGAAGCCGCGCAGCGTCTGCATGGCGAGGTGAGCGAGACGCCGTGCCTGCCTTCGCGCACGCTCTCGGCGATCTGTGGCTGCGAAATCTTTCTCAAGTTCGAGAACCTGCAGTTCACCGCGTCCTTCAAGGAGCGCGGGGCGCTGAACAAGATGGCGCAGCTGACGCCCGAGGAGCGCGCCAAGGGCGTGCTCGCCGTCTCGGCCGGCAACCACGCGCAAGCGGTCGCCTATCACGCCGAGCGCATGGGCATCGCGGCGACCATCGTCATGCCGCGCTTCGCCTCGTCGGTGAAGGTCGAGAACACGCGCGGCTTCGGCGCCGAGGTCGTGCTCGAAGGCGACACCTTCGAGGACGCGCGCGTGGCCGGGCTGAAGCTCGCCGCCGAGCGCGGCTACACGCTCGTGCACCCCTACGACGATCCGGCCGTCATCGCCGGGCAGGGGACGATCGGGCTCGAGATGCTGGCCCAGCAGCCGGGCATCGACACGCTCGTCGTCGCCATCGGCGGCGGCGGCCTGATCGCCGGCATCGCGACGGCGGCGCGTTCGATACGGCCTGACATCCGAATCGTCGGCGTGCAGACCGAGCGCTTTCCCGCCGCATGGAACGCCAAGCACGGGCAAAGCCGCGAGAGCCGGCAGGCGACGATCGCCGACGGCATCGGCGTCAAGCATCCCGGCGCGCTGACGCTGCCGGTGATCCGCGAGCTCGTCGACGATGTCGTCCTCGTTTCCGAAGACGACATCGAGCAGGCGATCCTCATGCTGCTCGAGATCGAGAAGACGGTCGTCGAAGGGGCGGGCGCCGTCGGCCTCGCCGCGGTCGTGAAGGACAAGCCGCGCTACGCCGGCCGCAAGGTCGGGCTCGTGCTCTGCGGCGGCAATATCGAGCCGCTCGTGCTCGCCGAGATCATCGAGCGTGGCATGGTGAAGTCGGGCCGGCTGGCACGGCTGCGCGTCAACGTGCGCGACGTGCCAGGCGCCCTGGCCGACGTGGCGGCGCTGCTCGCGCGCCTGGGCGCCAACATCGACGAGGTGCAGCACCAGCGTGCGTTCACGTCGCTGTCGGTCGAGCGGGTGCAGATCGAGGTCGTGGTGCAGACCCGGGGGGCGGAGCACATCGAGCGCATATTGGCCGCGATGCGCGAGCAGGGGTACGAGGCGGATCGGGTCGGCTAGCTATTTCACCGCGGCGCGAAACGGACCGGCTGGCCCGCCGCCGATGATGAGGGCATCGTATTCAGGCAGGCGCGCGCTGGTCTGCAGCCCCAGCCGCCCCGCCAGGTCACGCATCTTGGGCTTGCTGAGCAGCGTCCCGTCGGGCAACCGCAAGACGGGGCAATCGGTTTGCACAGGCAGGGCACCCGCCCTGGCGGCGACCGCGTTGGCCGAGTCGGGCGATACCCAGTCATGGATGATCTGGTTTCGGGAAAGAAAGCGGCGCAAGTCGCCGCACTCCGGGTCCCAGCGATCGCCGAACACTGCGATCTGGGCCTTGGGTGGCTGAAGCGCGATGCCCTGAAGGCCGCCGATGCGCTCGCGGGCGAGTGCGCCGAGCTTCTCCGCGACCTCGGACGATGAAGACGCGATCGCGAAATAGTGGTGCGGTTCCCACGCGCATCACGCGCGAAGGTTCCGCCGCGCGATAGCCGCCCGGAAATGGCGTCGCGAAGGCCAGAGGCACTTCACCGAAGATCGCGCCGGGCAGGCGCCAACCGAGCGTTCGCTCGATGCCGTCGAACTGCTTGACGACTTGCACCTTGCCCGACAACACGGCGAAGAGTGCGCGCTCGCCGCCCTCGTGAACAGCGAATTCCCCGGCGCGAAGCCGCAGGTCGGCGGCGGTCCGCACGAGGCGTTCGAGATCCGCGTCCGACAAGGTCGAAAACAGCGGTATCGCGCGGACTTCGTCGATCGTCAGCATGCATCTGGGCTGCCCGTCAGGTGGCAAAGGCCAGTGAACCGCGCCGGATTTGAAACAAGTCAAACCGACCGCCATGCGTGGACCGATGTGCTGCATTTCGAGTTTTCGCATTGACCGGCCTTCGGCCACAGTTGCCCCACGCCACCGACCGTCTTGCAGCGAGCGACGGAAACGGGGATGAGGGCGCCCGGCGCGCGATCAGTGGGCGGGCAAACGATGCCGCAACATCGCCACGAAGGCGTCGAAGGCCTTTTGCATGATCCTGGGCTTGTACGGAAACAGCTCGATCGGATCGCTGGCGTGTATCCAGCCGCGGATGTCGGCCTCGAAAAGCAGCAATTGCCCGTCGCGGGATTCCGCGCAATCGATAACCACGTAGTCCAAGCCCAGGCCGTCGGCAATCGCACGCAGTGCGGCGGCGTGACGGAACGCGAAGTCGCGCTCGAAGGATCTCATCACGGCAGCTTCCTCGAGACGCTTCTCGCCGCTGTGCTGCATACCTGCGGACCGGTAGTGAACGATCCAGTGTTCGGAGACAGCCAAATGACAAACATAAGGGCGGCCATCGATCAGGGCGATCCTGTATTTGCGGAACAGACCGTCTCGTGATCGGTAGTCGATGAAGTCCGACAGGTAGTACGCAGCCTCCGAATGCCCGTCCAGGTAGGCTTCGAATTGCGCCTGTGTTTCGATCTTCTCCAGGCCCTTTCCGGCGTGGGTATCGACCGGCCGGATCGTCGCCGGAAAGCGCGGCGGGTGCCTCTGGTCCCGCGCAATCCTTCGCGTTGGAGGTATCAGCAGTCCGGGGGCGTGCGTCAACAGCTCGCAGGCGATGTCGCGGGCACAGCGCCCGATGCGTTCAGGCCGGTTCAATACCGGCCGCGGCCAATCCGCGAGCAGCCGCTCGAGCCGGGCCAGCAGCGGCTCGTCTCGAGCCGATTCGCCGATGGCGACGATGAGGACATCGTGGTCCGGGATCTCTTCGGGCAAGTCCTGGTCCAGCGTGACGAAGAGCAAGTCGAGCCGGACAGGGCTTCGATCGACCACGAAGTCCAACGGCGTGTTGTCTGTCATGGTTCCAGGCCCCATCAGGGCCAGCAACCGAACTGTGGGCGATGAATGCCCCGCGACTCGATATAGGCGCCTATGCATCAGCGCCCGGGTCTGCATCTCCAACGCGAATTCATCTTGACCCAGCGCCAATAGAACCTGGCACATCTGCATCAGGAGATTGCCCGGGTCCGGACCCGTATGGGTCTGGTTGATGAATTCGGGAAGTTGCGCCGTCGACAGGCGCCCGACTCCTGCCACGCCGAGGATGGGCGTCAGGTCCATGTCCATCAGCCGGAACCGACGATGGCGGTCGGGCAGGGTCGGTCGTCCAGGGTGCGGCATCGCGAAGCGTCGAACAGGTGGCCGAGAGCCTAGCAACGCCCGACCATGGCTTTGCCGCGCAAGAGGGCAGGATTTTCGGGTCATTTCTCCGCTTTGCGTTCGATGCGTCGACCCAAGAGGCCTGCGTCGCGCACCACCTGCGGACAGCCGACGGCGACATCGAGGCTTGTCGGTCGCGAAGAATCCGACGAAGAATCCTGCCGGACACTCAGGGGACGACGACCCGCGCAAAGTGATAGTAGCTATCGTTGAGGTAGCGCGTCACCTCGCCGATGTCATCCTCGTTCCATTGCAGCATGTTCGCAGCTTGCCAGCGCCGCACTTGCGCCTCGAGGCTGTTCCAGTCGGTCGCCATCTTGTTGTCGCGCCAATGCATCTGCGACGTATGGCAGGCGATGCAATGCGTTGAGTAAAGCAGTTCGCCGCGCGACTGGGCCTTCGCCGGTGCGGCGAAGGCCAGGGCGCTGACCAGCACGCTGGCAGCCAACAGCGAGGTGCCTGGATTTGTAGTCATCGTGAGCCTCCGAAATGGCGTGTGATCTGGCGAGGGTCTGGCGCTGCGAGCGACGCGTCAGACGCTC